>Ga0209722_1003538_pt1 | contig 10870 bp, 10 predicted proteins | sample BioC12SIPDNA_2_FD_185745 | JGI IMG/M metagenome (GOLD analysis project Ga0209722, IMG submission 185745) | Anaerobic biogas reactor microbial communites from Washington, USA - Biogas_R1_A C12 SIP DNA (SPAdes) (version 2) | ecosystem: Engineered > Bioreactor > Anaerobic > Unclassified | place... | reverse complement strand
AGTGGTATCGTGAGCAGGTTGCCAGCGTTGAAGAGCTAGTCGAAGGCAGCCCAATCGTCGAAGTTATCTTTGTGGAGGATGAATTGTCGTGAGCGAGTATATCGAAGCGAATAAAAAGAGTTGGGGCATCATCGCGCAGGATCACTACAAGACGTTCAAAGCCAGGCTTCTGGCGAACGAAACGACGTTGAGCCAGACGCAAATCGAGGAACTGGGCGACATCGCGGGCAAACGGCTGATTCACTTGCAGTGCAACACCGGAGCTGACACGCTTTCCCTGGCGCGGATGGGCGCAACCGTCACTGGCGTGGATTTAGTGCCGGAAAATATTCACTACGCCCGGCAATTAGCCACCGATCTCGAGATTCACGATGCGCGATTCATTGAATCTAACGTGCTAGAGATCATGGATAAGCACCACGAAAAGTACGACATCGTCTTTACGACGGAAGGCGTGCTGTGCTGGTTGCCCGATCTATACCTGTGGGCGCGCAACGTGCGTCATTTGCTGGCGGATGACGGCTTTTTGTACATCCTGGACAGTCATCCCTTCTATATGGTTTGGGATGAAGAAAAGCTGCCGGAGCTGGTCGTCAAATACCCCTACTTCCAGAAAAACGCCGATGAGGACGGCTGGATCGGCGGCTACGCCAGCGAGAGCAAGCCCGCCACCAACTACAGTTGGATGTACACCATGGGCGAAATCGTCACGGCGCTGAGCCAGGTCGGATTGCACATCGAGTGGCTGCACGAATTCGACTGGCTGTTTTTCCGATTTTCCGCCGAAAAGCAGGTCAAGAATGCGCAGGGGTGGGTCTTCCCCGAACATCAGGGAAAGCTCCCGTACACATTTTCGCTGAAGGCGACGGTAAGATAATTGCGTCACACCTGACAGGTTTCTGGAAACCTGTCACTCTGGTTTTGCGCAAAATTTGGGGGGTAGCAAATCTCCCCGATCACAAGCACCTTACCAATTGAGGTAGAAATCAAACGGTTCACCTTTCACGGGTTACCAAAGTGGTCAAGCAGTCGTCGCAAGCCCTGGGCGACCTCTTCGGCATAGGGATGCAGGACATTGAGTTGCACTTTGGTCAAACGTTCCTCGCAGAAGAACAGACGGCCCGGCATAGCCAAGGTGTCTTCGAGCAACCGCGTGGTGCCAAAACTAGCGAGAGGTGCTTGCGGAAACATCCACTGCGGGAGCCAGGCCAGTAGATTGTGCGCCACATCGGTTAAGAGAACCAAAGCTTCTTGGGCTGCGAGATGGTGTTTGCGGCGACGCTCAAGCTTCAAGCCGCCTTTGTCCGCCTGAATCTCAGTCTCGCAAGCTCCACGATCGTCATAAGCCGCGATGATCTCGGGGGGCTGCCTGTTGGGGAGCGAGCAGACGACGATAGCGTGCTTGCATTCCTGTTTAGCCGTCAACCATTTGAGCACCAGGCAACTACACGGACGCGCATAGGCTGGTGGGGTCGGCGCAGGCGCTACCCAGCGCTCATGCTCCAAGGCCTGCCAGTCTGCCCTAGCTACCTGTTGCGCCCAGACCCCTGGGCGACGCCCACCCTTGTTCTTGGTCAGCACTTGCCAGCCCGCGTTCAGGGCGTGATTGATGTTGGCATCACTCCCAAAGCCGGCGTCTGAGCGTATCACCGTGCGCCGTTTCTGCTCTGGGGACAAGGTAAGAAATGTTTCCAGCGCCGCCAGGGTAGGTAGGTAAGCCGGACTGCTTTCTTGTTTGCCGGGATAGAGGCGGGAAAACAACGTCTCGTGATATTGAGGCGCATGCACCCGGGCCAATTGCCGTCCGTAACAGTTTTTCTGGTTGAACTTACCCTTGGTGCTGCCTTCCGCATGCTTGGAGATCGGTAGTGGGGTCAAGTCGATGTCCAGCCACAGCCAGTCTTGGCTGAAACTGTGCCGCAGGGTGCGACTCTCACGCCGCCACCACGCTTCGCTCCCTTCACGCAGCTGAGTGACCTGCTCCGCCGTGAAGGCGTCAAGTGTGCGGGAGAGGTTCGACTGTTCAGCGAAACGCTCGCGTCCCCACGCAAGGGCAAGGGCCACATCTGGCCGCAGACGCGTATTGACTTGGTTCACCGCCCGACAGCCTGTCAACAGACTGACCAGTAGATCGAGTAATTTCTGCTGGGGAGCGTGATCTACTGTTTTCAACGGTAGCGTTAGTTTAGCCCAAATTGGATCCAGAAACTGCGTACGGGTGAGACAATATCCCAAAACACCCAAAGGGGCAAAACTTGTGATCTCACGCATCTCCACCACCTGGATCTCCGTTGCCATAGCACACCTCCTTATTAAGATGTGCTATTCTACCTCAATGTGTTAAGGTTCAGGGGGTTTGCTACCCCCTCATTTTTGCGCAAAAATAGAGTGTCAGGTTTTTTGTTGCCAGTTTTTCGCTTGCCTCATTCATCATCCGTGATAGACTATGCGGACGGGGAGGCATTATGGCACAAGCACTCTATCGCAAGTGGCGTCCACAGACCTTTGACGACATCGTGGGGCAGGAGCATATCGTGCGCACGTTGCGCAACGCCCTGCAAACCGGGCGTCTGCATCACGCCTACCTGCTCGCCGGGCCGCGCGGCACGGGCAAAACGACGACCGCGCGCCTGATTGCGAAGGCGGTCAATTGCCTGTCGCCGATGGAGGAACGCCCGTGCGATCAGTGCGAGATCTGCCGCGCCGTCACCGATGGGCGGTTGATGGACCTGATGGAGATCGATGCCGCTTCCAACACCGGCGTGGACAACATCCGCGATTTGTTGGAGAAGGTGGGCTTCCGGCCTGCGCAGGCGCGCTTCAAAGTCTACGTGGTGGACGAAGTCCATATGCTTTCCACGGCGGCGTTCAACGCGCTGCTCAAGACGTTGGAGGAGCCGCCGGAGCACGTCATCTTCGTGCTGGCGACCACCGAAGTGCACAAAATCCCGGAGACGATTCTTTCGCGCTGCCAACGTTTCGAGTTCCGGCGCATCCCGTTGGCTGGGCTGGTGGGACAACTGCAAACGATCGCCGCTGCCGAGGGCATTGAGGCGGAACCGGAGGCGCTCGATTTGATCGCGCGGGCCGCCACCGGCAGCATGCGCGACGCGATTAGCCTGTTCGACCAGATGGCGGCGGGCGGCGCGGTGACGGCGGATTACGTGCGGTTAATGCTCGGCGCGGAACGGCGCGAGGTGGTGCAATCGCTGCTCCAGGCGTGGCTCGATGGCGACCTGAACCGTGGATTGCACGTCATCAACGAGGCGGTGGACAGCGGCGCGGACCCGCGCCAACTCGCGCGGCAGACTGCCGACTTCTTCCGCGGGCTGTTGCTGATGCGCGTGGGCGCCGGTGAATCCTGGGCCGATCCCACCACCGAGGAGCGCCCGCGCCTGCAAGCGATGGCGAAGCAGTCCCAGCCGGAGCGCTTGGTACAGGCCGTACAACTGTTCAGCGAGGTAGCGTCCGAACGGCGCGCCGGATGGCAGCCACAACTGCCGCTGGAACTGGCCTTCGTCGAGGCGACGTTGCCACCGTCAGCAGTTGCTGCTGCGCCGGTGACGCAGTCACCGCCGGTATCCTCTGCCCCTCCGATCACAAGTGCGCCGCCTTCACCTGTGATGGCGGCGTCACCCGCGGCGCCCCTTCCGGCGCAAACGCCGACCGTGCGCCGCGCCCCGTCGCGCCCGGCGACGACGGCGCAGACGCCGGCACCGGCGGTGCAGGATACCCCGGCCCCGAAAGGCGCTGTTCCGGCGGCAGTCGATGCCGGTCTGAGTGACACGGTCAACGCCCGTTGGCGGGATGTGTTGGCGCAGGTGCGTCCGGTGAACCTGGGCGCTTTTTTGCGCGATGCGCATCCGGTGGGCGTCGATGGCGATGGTTTTTTGGTGTTGGGATTCCAGCACACGTTGCATCGCGGCAACGTCGATAAGGAATCCAACCGGGGTATTGTGGAGACGCACCTCTCGCAGATGTTCGGGCAGCGGATTCTGGTGCGTTGTGTGATGGAGAAAGAATGGCAGCCTGGTGCAGCGCCTGCGGCATCAAAACCCGCTTCAGCGCCCAAAACCGGCGCTGTGTCACAGTCGCGCGCTAAAGCAGCGCCGCCGGTGGTCCCACCGCCCCCGGAGCCGCCTGATCCACTTTCCGATGATGAGTTGATCCGGCGAGCCAGGGAAGAGTTGGGCGCAGAGGTTAGAATTGGTGAGTAATTCCTCAACGGATTTTTCTATGAAGTCCGTTGATACTATTTTGGGAGGAATGCGATGAAAGGTGGTAAAGGTGCTGGTCGAATGATGGGCGGTCGCGGGGGGATGAACCCCAACGATCTGATGCGTCAGGTGCAGAAGATGCAGCAGGAGATGGAGCGCATCCAGGGTGAGACTGCACAGGAAGTGGTCAATGTCACCTCCGGCGGCGGGATGGTCCAGTTGGCGATCACTGGCGGATTGGAAGTGCAAAGCATCAAGATCGCGCCGGAAGTGGTTGATCCTGACGATGTGGAGATGCTGCAAGACCTGATCGTGGCGGCGGTGAACGAGGGCATTCAGAAGGCGCAGGCGATGATGTCAGATCGTATGGGCGCGCTGACCGGAGGGTTGGGGATTCCCGGAATGTAGCGTATGCATACTGCGGCGATTCCTGCTTCCGTCGTTGAGTTGACCGAGACGTTATCCGCGCTGCCGGGCATCGGGCCAAAGACGGCTTCACGCCTGGCGTTTTTCTTGCTGCGGGGCAAATCGGAGCTGGCGTTGCGCCTAGCCGAGGCGTTGAAGGGCCTGGTCGAGCGCACGCGTTTCTGTTCGATCTGCTACAATGTGACCGAGGCCGATCCTTGCCCAATTTGTGCGAATCCGGCGCGCAACCAGCGGGTGGTTTGCGTGATCGAAGAACCGCTGGATTTGCTGGCGTTGGAGCGCACGGACCAATATCACGGCGTCTACCACGTGTTGCACGGCGCGCTGTCGCCGATGGAGGGCGTCTTCGCCGAGGATTTGCGCATCAATGAGTTGGAAGCGCGCATCCGGCGCGGTGAGGTGGAGGAGGTCATCCTCGCCACCAACCCCACCAGCGAGGGCGATTACACAGCGGCCTACTTGCTGCAACGATTGAAGCCGCTTGGCGCGCGCGTCACGCGCCTGGGCCGCGGCCTGCCGATGGGCGGCGACCTGGAGTACGCGGACGCGGTGACCCTGACGCGTGCCCTGGAATCCAGGCAGGAGCTATAGATGCGCAATACCTGGAACCTCGATGTGCGGTGGGGATGGATGATCGGCCTGGTCATCGTCGCCGTTCTGATTGCACTGACGGTTGCGCTCGTCGTTTTTGCGTGGATGTTGCCCATTAAGATCTGGACGTTTTTGATGGGCATTGGCGCGCTTGTGGCGTTGGGCGTCATCATCCGGCTGATTTACCAACTATGGGGATTGATCAACGCCATTTACGATATGGATCGCAACGCGGTGGTCATCCACTGGGGCGGTATTCAGCACCAGATTCCTATGGCATCGGTGCAGTCCGTCCTACGGGGTTCGGATGTCACAAAATTGCGGATGCAGCCGGGATTTCGTTGGCCGGGATACTTTGTCGGCCTGGGTGAAGCGGCAGATGTTGGGCCGATTCTATTCTTTTCGACGCGGCCGTTGCGCGAGCAGATCATCATCCGCACGGCGGGGATGGCGTATGCGATTTCGCCTAGGGATCTGGAAGAATTCTTGCAAGCGTTCCGCGAGCGGCTGGATATGGGGCCGACGCAGGAGGTCGAGGAATCGTCCAAACACCCTGGATTTCTCGATTGGGTGATCTGGCGGGATCGGTTGGGGTTGAGCGTGCTGCTCGGCAGTTTGTTGCTTCTCGGCCTGCTCGTGGGGGTACTCTGTTGGCGTTATCCCTATCTCCCGCCGGAGATTGTGCTGCGGTTTGATCCTGAGGGGGGAGCGCTGTTGGTGGCTGAGGCTTCGCGCATTTTCTACCTCGCGCTGCTCGGTGTGATTTTTCTGGTGATCAATGGAGGATTGGGACTGCTGTTGTATCGCCGTGAGCGCACGGCTACGTACTTCCTCTGGACGGGGTTGCTGGCTGTGCAGGGCGGTTTGTGGGCGGCGGCGGTCTCTATTCTGATGCGACAATGATACGTTTGGCCGCGTTCGATCTGGATGGAACGTTGATGGGGGCGGATCAAAAGATTTGCCCTCGTGTGCTTGCGGCGGTGGCGCGCGCGCAGGCGCAAGGCGTCATCGTCACCCTGGCGACCGGGCGGATGTTCGATGCGACGGTGCGCTTTGCCCGCGAGTTGAACATCGCCGCGCCGTTGCTGTGCTACCAGGGAGGTTGGATTCAGGCGCTTGATGGGCCGGTGTTGCTGCGGACCACGCTGTCCACGGAACTGGCGAGGGCGGCGATCGCGTTGGGTGAGGCACAAGGGTGGCACATCCTTTTGTATGCCGAGGGGAAGCTTTTCCTCAGGGAGTATTTGCACCCGGTTGCTTTTTACGATGCGCTCCTTGGTTCCGGTGTGACGGTGGGCGAACCCTGGGAGGCGATCCTCGCCACGCGCGATGGTGTGGATAAGGTGTTGTACGTCGCCGAACCGGAGCAAATCCCGGTGATGGTGGACGTGTTGCAGCCTCCCTTTACGGGCAAGGCCGAGATCGTGCGCTCGCACGCGATGTTCGTCGAAGTGGTGCCGCTGGGGGCAGATAAGGGATCGGCGTTGGCGTGGCTGGCGCAGCATTTCGGTATCCCACGGGAACAGGTGTTGGCCGTAGGGGATCAGGAGAATGACATCACGATGATCGAATGGGCCGGCATCGGCGTGGCGATGGGCAATGCGGCCCCGTCCGTGCAAAAAATCGCGGATTGGATCGCGCCGCCGGTGACGGAAGATGGCGCGGCGGCGCTGATCGAACGTTTTGTGCTGGATGGGAGTCGCTGTTGAGCGCTCCGATTCTCTCCGTGCGCAGTCCCACGGCTATCGCGCGGGCGGTTGAACTGCTCCAGGCAGGGCAGATTATCATTATTCCCACGGATTCGGTCTACGGCATCGCCGTCCTTCCCGATAAAACTGAGGCGATCACGCATCTTTACGAGATACGGAACCGTGAGCCTGAACCGGCGTCCCCATTTTTGATGGCGCGCGCGGAGTATATGGATGCGTTGGCGCGTTCGACCACGATGGCGCAGCGGTTGGCCCGCGCTTTCTGGCCTGGCTTGCTGACGGTGATCCTGCCACCCAACCCCAGTCTCAGCCCGGCGCTGCGCGCTTTGCCGGTTGCGCTCCGGGTGCCGAATTTTCCCATGCTGTTGCCGCTCTTCGACGCCGTCGGCGGTTTTTTGTTTGCCAGTGGTGCGGTATGTTGTGGTGAGGGTCCTGCCATTACCGCCCGCGAAGCGGCGGCCCTTTTTGGTGAGGATGTAGGCCTTATCCTGGACGGCGGGCGCGCACCTTTCGGCGTCCCCTCGACCATTGTGGACTGCATTCCCGATCCGCCGGAGATTCGGCGGCGGGGCGTCATTCCGGAGGAAAAAATCTGGGAGGTGGCGGGCATTGCGCCGTCGCGTGAGGTCAGGTGAAACGCTGGTCCATTAGCGCGTGTCTCGTGATCCTTCTCGTGGCTGGCGGGCTACGCTTCTATCGCCTGGATGCGCAATCCTTCTGGAACGACGAGGGTAACACCGCGCGGCTAGTCGAGCGCCCCGTCGCCCTGATCATCGAGGGCGCAGCCGGCGACATTCATCCTCCTGGCTATTACCTGCTGCTGCACGTGTGGCGCGCCTTCACCGGCGACTCTGAGTTCGCGCTGCGTGCGTTCTCGGCGCTGTGCGGCGTGCTGACCGTGGCAGTGACGGCGGCAATCGGGCATTGTGTTGGTGGACGGCGAATCGCGCTCGCCGCGTCCCTTCTGGTAGCCGTACACCCTCTCTCTGTCTACTACAGCCAGGAAGCCCGGATGTACGCACTGCTCGGCCTAGCCTCCGCATTGACGTTGTTTTTTAGCCTAAGATTCCGGCGCGAATCCTCGCGCGTCCAAAATCCAAAATCCAAAATCCAAAATCTTCCCTTACTCCTTACTCCCTACTCCCTACTCCTTGCCCTCAGCATCACGCTCGGCCTGTACACGCAATACACCTACATTTTCGTCCTGGTAGGGCTGAATCTGGCGTTTGGCCTAGATTGGCTGTTGCGGCGTCCGTGGGAATGGCGCGCGTTGTGGCGGTGGATCGTGGCGCACGCGCTCGGCGGATTGACGTTTCTGCCATGGGCGCCGATTGCGTTAGGAGCGAGTGGCTGGCGTCCACCGGATTTGGATTCGGCGCGGGCCGTGCAGGAGATTGTGCGGGCGGTGCTCGTGGGCATCACGCTCCCGGCGGGCGTCGCTCCCTGGATAATTGTCTGTGGCGCGCTTCTGCTGTTGTTGGCGTTGGCAACCCGCTCCCGGTCGCGCTTTGCAGTGTGGGCTGCGACGGGTATGGCGTTGGTCCCGTCTGCGTTGTTGATCATCCTTGGCCTTTATCGCCCGGCATATCTCAAGTTTACGCTGGCCTCGGTCGCGCCGCTGGCGGTGGTCTTGGCCTTGCCGTTGCGCCGCGCGACTTCTCGTCTGGGCATTGCGCGGAACGTGCTCGCGGGATTGCTCCTGCTGGCACTGTTCTGGGCGCAGTTGACCTCGCTGCAACACCTCTACGCCGACCCCACCTACGCTCGTGACGACTATCGTGGTCTCGCGGCGTGCATCGCTGCGGAAGCACGTCCCGGTGACGCGATCCTGCTCAGCGCGCCGAACCAATGGGAAGTCTTCACCTACTACTACCGCGGCCCGTTACCGGTTTATCCCGCGCCTTACCGGCCCGATCCGTCCGAAGCGGCGCAGTGTGTGGATGAGATTGTGGCAAAGCACACGCGTCTGTTCGTCCTCTATTGGGGCGACGCAGAATCTGACCCGGAACGCCTGATCGAATCCTACCTGGCGCGCAACGCCTACAAAGCGGGGGATGCGTGGATCAGCACGGTGCGGCTGGTCGTCTACGGGACGGGGGTTTTGCCGGATGCGCCTGCAGTGTCTCTGAACGTGCGGTTGGGCGATAGTATTGCGCTCGAAGGTTACGCCCTGCCGCAGACTTCTTTTGTGCCCGGCGACGTTATCCCATTGACGCTGTTTTGGCGGGCAGAAACCACACCAGCGGAGCGCTACAAGGTCTTCGTGCATCTGGTCAATGTGGACGGCGCATTGGTCGCGCAGACCGACTCCGAGCCGGGTGGTGGTTTCGCCCTTACGTCGATGTGGCAGCCAGGGCAGTCGCTCGTTGACCGGTACGGCGTGCTCGTGCTGCCGGACAGCGCGCCGGGGGATTATCGTCTTCTGGTGGGGATGTACGGCTTTTCGGGGGAACGACTGCCGGTTACGCTGAACGGCCAACCGGCGGGCGACGTGCTACCTCTGATCACACTTACCGTGACATCATCGCAATAACCACCGGCACCGCCGTCAACGAATCGATCTGCACCACGTTAGGCATCCACAATCCCGATGACGCGCCGCCGTCGAGGTTGAGCGCAGTATTTACATCCAGGTCGGAGTCCGCGAGCCACGTCGCCAGCGCGTGTAAGCTGAAGAACCCGCGCGGCGCGATCAGCATTAAAATGCGCCCGCTGTTGTCCTGCGCGACCACCGTGCGCCGCGCCGGGCGACCGTCGTCGGCGTTGGCGGGGAAGCCCATTTCGCCGCCGGGTTTGACGAGTACGGGGAAGCACTGTATCGCCTCACGCAGCGGCTCGGACGAATCGTAAGGCCAGGTCCGCAGCCAGCGCACGCTCGCCTCGCCCGCGTCCGACACAGCGAACATCCCCGCGAAATCGCCGTAGGGCGTCCCGAAACGCTCGCGGTTGCTGATCGTCAGCCCCGTGACGATTTGCTCCTCCGTGAAGTAGCCCCCGTTCACCACCAAGACAGCCCCGGTCTGCTGCGCCCACGCGCTCACCAACGCGGGCGCGCCCGGTGCATACAGCACGCGGAACATCACGGCGGTCGGGTCGAGGCGGGCGACGGTCACGCGCTCCACGCTGGTCCCGACGGCGACGTCGAGACTGCGGACTTCGATGCCCGGTTGGACGGTCTGCCAGCCGGTATCTGCCGGGAGCGGTGTAGGCGTGGGCGGGGGGATTGGCGTTGGTGTGACTGTCGGGGTCGGTGTGGGTGTCGGCGTGAACAACGGTGCGTTGCATGCCAGCGTGAGCAGCAGTCCTATGCAGAGCAGAAGAGCGGTCCATTTTCTCATCGTAACCGCAATCATACCGCAGATTTTGGATTTTTGTTGGCTTGACAACTGCTTCGCTTATGGCATAATTTCTTTACAAAGGCGTTGATGGAGACGAGTACGCGCAGGAAGCCGCGACAGCGAATTCGGGAACGTGTGAGCCGAGTGCAAGAGCCGGCGCAGAAAATCCCTCCGGAGCCGCTCGCCGAAAGAATGATCCGTTCGAGTAGACCGGGCCGGGGTTGCCACCCGTTATCCACGGCGCAGTGGTGATGGCCACTGAATGAGAGGTTCCGCATTGTGTGGGACAATCAGGGTGGTACCGCGAGAGCTTGTGAGACACGCTCCCGTCCCTGTGGGGATGGGAGCGTGTTTGTGTTACAGGGGCATCTGAAAAAATGAGCATACTGTCTGGCTATCGAAAAATATACCATAACCTGCCGCATCCCGATTATGTGGAGTTTATCGGGCGTAAACGGGAGTTGGCGGAGCTGCAACGTTTGCTCTCTCCACACAATCGCGCCTGGGTGATCGTCATTGATGGCATCGGGGGCATCGGCAAGAGCGCTCTGGCGTTGGAAGCCGCTTACCGTTATTTACCGCCGACCAT
>Ga0209722_1003524_pt1 | contig 10897 bp, 11 predicted proteins | sample BioC12SIPDNA_2_FD_185745 | JGI IMG/M metagenome (GOLD analysis project Ga0209722, IMG submission 185745) | Anaerobic biogas reactor microbial communites from Washington, USA - Biogas_R1_A C12 SIP DNA (SPAdes) (version 2) | ecosystem: Engineered > Bioreactor > Anaerobic > Unclassified | place... | reverse complement strand
GTGCTCTCCTTTTTGGGAGACAAATCAATAATCCATGCAGAGACAGGTTTTGAGAGGTGCTTTATCCCGGAAAAGAGGTTTGTCTCACCCTATTTACAAAAACGATACAGACAATTTATTCTTCAGTTCAACAGGCAGTTCTTTCCTCATGGTGAAGCCGGCGGCTTTTTTTACGGCTTCGGCGGAAACTGCGAAAGGAGAGATCGGAATGGAAAACGGTAGGAAGAGGATTTCCCTAATGCTCCTGGCCTGTGTGTTTTTCTGTGCCCTGATCCTGTCTTCCCCGGTGGAAGGAGCAACACGTTATCATGTCACCCAGAACGGCACCGGAAACGGGAGCAGCTGGGCGAATGCCCTGGGAGAGGACGGTTTCAGGGATCGGTTGGTTACTGCGGGAAGCGGCGATGAGTTTTGGATCGCCGCCGGGAAATACCGGCCCTCGGACACCGACCGGATTGTATCGTTCAGCCTGAAAAGCGGAGTGTCCCTCTACGGAGGATTTGCCGGAGGCGAGACGGAATTACATCAGAGGGACTGGTCCGAGAACATCACGGTACTCACCGGCGACCTTGACTTTGACGATGATACTGACGCCTACGGCGTGACGGAGACCGCGGCGGACATCGTCGGTTCGAACAGCTACAGCGTCCTTTTCGCACTGAACGTCTCCGGCACCGCAGTTCTGGACGGATTCGTCATCACCGGGGGAAACGCGGACGGAAATTCGGAACCGCTGAACCAGGGCGGCGGCATGTACGCCGTGAACAGCAGCGCGGTGATCCGGAACTCCTCGTTTATAGGGAATTTCGCCGACTCGAGGGGAGGCGGAATTTTCGGCTCCCTCAGCGGTTCCCGGGTGACGAACTGCTATTTCTCCGGAAACACGTCGGGCCGGGGCGGCGGAATGCACCTCGTGGACAGCGACGGGGCGGTCCTTGAGGACTGCACTTTCTCTGCCAACCTCGGGCTCTACCGGGCCGGAGGACTCTCCCTCAGGAATTCGGACGTCAGGGTGTCATCCTCCACTTTTTCCGGGAACAGAGCCTTCGACGGGACGTCCTGGGGCGACGGGGGAGGCATGTTCAGCGAGCTGGGCTTTCCTGAAGTGACGAACTGCACCTTCTCCGGCAACGAGGCCTATTACGGAGGCGGAATATATTTCGGGGAACAGGACGGAAAAGTGATCAACTGCACTTTTTCCGGCAACGCTGCGGACCTCGGTAGCGGGCTCTATGTTTACAACGGAACTCCGGAAGTGAAAAACTGCATTTTCTGGAACGACGGGGGAGGAAACGAAATCGTGGAAAACGGCGCGGTCGCCGTGGTCACCCAGTCCGTGGTCCGGGGAGGATTTCCCTCGGGGTCGTCGATCATCACCGCCGATCCCGGACTCGGTCCCCTGGCCGACAACGGGGGGCTCACCCTGACCCACGCCATAGCCGCAGGAAGTTCCGCCCTTGACAGCGGAACTTCGGCCGGCGCCCCCTCCACGGACCAGCGGGGGGTGTCCCGCCCCCAGGGCAGCGGGTACGACATCGGGGCCTTTGAACTGGCAGTTTCGTCCGGCGGAGGCGGAGGAGGATGCGGCATCTGGGGCGCCCCCTTCCCCGGAGTGCTCCTGCTGATCCTTCCGCTGGCCCTGCTCCTCAGGAAGTAGCGGGAAGAGGCCCCTGCCTGACGAAATGGCACCTCTGGCGGGGATGGGGGCGTTTTGTGAAATCAATGAACCGCTGGCTATATGGTTTAAGGGGTGATTTCGGAGCGAAAAAATGAGTGTCCGCAGTAACTAGAAGGCCTGAATCCAGTTTTGTCCGTCTGGAAAGAGGGGACGCCGCGGGCGGAACGGGGTATTCTGAAGGTGCGTTTTTTCCGGTTTCCAGAAAAGGGGTGTGCGTTGTGGCGAAAGGGTATCGGAATGGTGGGATGTACCGTGCGGCGGCAATGGTCTTTCTTTTTGTGTTCCTGTTTTTCCTTCCCCCGGCCTCGGAGGGGGCGGTGTTCTTCGTCACCCAGGCCGGGGCCGGGAACAGGAACGGCTCGTCCTGGGATAACGCCTTCGGTGAAGCTGAATTCTGCCAGAATTTGAACGGATCATCCGTGGGGGACGAGTTCTGGGTGGCGGCGGGGAAGTACCGCCCGTCAACTACAGGCGACAATACCTGGTATTTTGTCCTTGATCCCGGGGTTTCCCTCTACGGGGGTTTCGCCGGCACGGAGACCTCCAGGAGCCAGCGGAACTGGAGGACGAACGTCACAGTCCTGACAGGCGACCTGGACTTCAACGATATCGTTGACGCCAGGGGGGTTACCCGGAAAGCGTCCGACATCAATGCCGCCGGAAGCGGCAACAGTATCAGGGTGCTATACGCCTATGGCCAGGGAGGAGTGTTGGACGGCTTCACCGTCACGGCGGGGTATGCGTTGAATGACGAGGGCGGCGGCATGATGGACGTGCAAAGCTCCGTGACGATACGGAACTGCACCTTCGCGGGAAACTTCTCCAGCCAGACCGGTGGAGGACTCTACAGCACGAAATCATTCTCCACCCTGGAGAACTGTGTCTTTTCAGGCAACGAAGCTGATTCGGGCGGAGGCATGTACACCGATGACAGTGCGTCCGTAGCGGACGGATGCATTTTCACTGAAAACGAGGCCGTCTACGGTGGAGGAATGGCTGCCGTCAACAGTCACGTTCCGGAAGTGAAAAACTGTACATTTTCAAAGAATACGGCTTCTGACCGGGGGGGCGGCATCCAAACAAAGAATTCCGCAGTTGTTTCAGCCTGCACCTTCACGGAGAACAGCGCTGTTGATGGAGGAGGAATGTTCTGCACAGGCTTCGCTCCGAAGGTGACAAACTGCACCTTCTCGGGTAACACGGCCTCAGGCCAGGGCGGCGGCATCAACAACTACTGGCTTGCCTCGACGACGATAATGAACTGCACTTTTTCCGGCAACGGCGCCAATCAAGGGGGCAACATGGCGAACCTGGACAGCAGTCCGGCAGTGACGAATTCCATCTTCTGGAGTTCCGCCGTCGGAGAGGAAATATTCAATGACGCGACCTCGAATCCGGTGCTGTCCCATTGCGTGGTCCAGGGAGGCTACCCCGGAGGGACGGAAATCATCACCGGGGATCCGAAACTCGGTCCTCTGGCCGACAACGGCGGGCTCACCCGCACCCGGGCTCTCCTTACGGGCAGTTCCGCCATCGACGCCGGAAAGGCCGCAGGCGCCCCGTCCACGGACCAGCGGGGGGTGTCCCGCCCCCAGGGCAGCGGGTACGACATCGGAGCCTTTGAACTGGCAGTTTCGTCCGGCGGAGGAGGAGGATGCGGCGTCCTGTCCGCTCCGTTCCCCGGTGTGCTTCTGCTGGTTCTTCCCCTGGTTTTGCTCTTCAGCAAGTAGCCGGAAAAGAACAGCCCGATCCGCCCTTTTTCGCGCCCCGGGGCCGCGCTGAGCGGTTCCGGGGCGCGCGCTCACGGAAGGAGAGGGAGACAGGGAAGATTCTATTCTGTAGGGTGATTTACGTCATGGAATATAAATACTATACTGTAAAAACAGAAAATTTAGAGATCGGAGAGACGGTGTGGATCGTCCCTGGGGAGGGATGCTCCGGAATACCGGGAGGCTGGGAAAGGAGCGGATGTGCCGTGACGGAGAAAAAGCGATGGAGAGTCTGTGAGGTTTTTCTTTCGGTGATGGCGATTCTGGCGGCGGCGTGGGGCATCCTTCCGCCTGCCTCCCCCGGGGAAGCGGTGACGGTGATCTATGTCACCCAGACCGGAGCGGGGCTGCGGAACGGTACGTCCTGGTCGAATGCCTGCGGCGAGGCGGAGTTCAAGACGGCCCTCGACAATGCCCCTGCGGGGAGCGAGATTTGGGTCGCAAAGGGAACGTACCGTCCTTCCCTTCCGGGCGCGGGAGTTCCCGCGAACCGGGAGGCTTCCTTCGCCCTGAAGTCGGGGGTGACACTCTACGGCGGGTTCGCGGGAGGAGAGACCAACACACGGCAGCGGGACTTCCGGAAAAACGTGACGGTCCTCACTGGAGATCTGGCGGGAGACGACACCGTGAACGGCGACGGCGTGACGGAGACGGCGGCGGGCATCCAAGGCCAGAACAGCTACACCGTGGTGAGCTCCTTCGGCGCGGCAGCCCCCAACACGGGAATACTGGACGGCTTCACCATCACCGGCGGGAGCGCGGACTGGACGGACACCAACACCGGCGGAGCGAAGCAGTACGGCGGAGGAATGCACAATACGGGAAGCAAGGCAGTCGTTCGCAACTGTTCCTTCCGGGGAAACACCGCCGAATGGGGCGGCGGGGCCATCTACAATGCTTCGAGCAACATCCGCCTGGGGTACTGCACCTTCTCGGGGAACGGAGGCCGCTCCGGGGCAGCCATGTACAACGTGTCCAGCAGTCCTGAACTCGTCAGCTGCACCTTCTCGGACAATGCCGTCCGGACGGATGCCGGAGCCATACACAACTACAACGGGAGCAGCCCCGTCATCAGCGGGTGTACCTTCACCGGAAACAGGGCGGAATGGGACGGAGGGGCCATAGCAAACGTGGACGACTGCAGCCCGGAGATCATCAACTGTACCTTCTCGGACAACACCGCAAGAGGAGATTCCCTTCTCCATCTCGGCGGCGGGGCCATAGCCAGTGCCGGCAGTTCAAACGCGCAGATAACCAACTGCACTTTTTCCGGCAACATCGTGGAAGACGGTTTCGGGGGAGCGATAACCAACGCCCACAGCACCGCGGTGATCGTCAACTGTACCTTCTCGGGGAACTCCTCCACTTCCGGAGGGGCCATGTTCAATTTCAACTGCTCGCCCTCGGTGGTGAACTGCACCTTCGCGAACAACTCGGCTGACACTGCCGCCGGTATGCGAAACCGCGGCGGAGGAACACCGGTGGTGAAGAACTGCATTTTCTGGAACAACTCCGGGCAGGCAGGGAACGAAATCGTCAACGACACCGGTTCGGTTCCGGCGGTTTCCTACTGCGTGGTGCGGTACGGCTACGCCGGAGGCACCAACGTCGCCGGAAACCCGAACCTCGGCACCCTCAAGGACAACGGAGGCTACACGAAAACCCATGCCCTGCTCCTGGGGAGTTCCGCCATCGACAAGGGAACGTCGGCCGGGGCTCCTTCCAGCGACCAGCGGGGGTACCCCAGGCCCCAGGGATCGGCCTATGACATCGGCTCCTACGAGTTTGCCCCGTCCTCGGACAGCGGGGGATGCTCGGCCCTTCCCTCCGGTGGAATGGCGGCAGTTCTGCTGCTGGCGCCGCTTCTCCTGCTGTTCGGAAAATAAGGGAAAGACGGCAAACAGGAAGAAGGGAAATGCAATGCGAAAAAAGCTGTCCTGCCTGGTTTTGGGAGTGGCTGTGCTGGCAGCCGCTGTGGGCGGAAGGCCCTCTTCGGCGCAGACCCCGGTGTCGGCTGACGAAATCCGGTTCGTCATGCCTTACGGCTGGGTCAGAAAAGAAGCCCCGGCGCCCGGAACGCTGGCCTATTACGTGCTGATGTACCAGGGCAAGCCCTACGGAGAAATGTACCTTTCAAAGGAGCTCCTTCCGTCAGCACTCGGTGCCCGGCAGGTGCTCGAAGAGGGGCTGAGGAAAAATTCCGCGGGGCTTCAGGGCTACCATCCCATGGGAACTTTTCCCGTTTCAGCGGCAGGGGTCAGTGACGCCGTGGCCCATGATTTCACCTACTTCCCGGCCCAAAGTCCCGTTCCCTTCACAGGCCGGGTGGTGGTCCTCGTGGTCGGCAATGCCTCCTACACGTTCTTTTTCAACACGACTTCGAGCTTTTTCCCGTCCGTAAAGGGATCCTTCGGTGACGTCACGGCGTCCATTCAGGCAGTGCCGAAGCCCCCCGTACAGGAGGTGAAGAAGGCCGAACCCCGGACGGTGGAAGAACACGGCTTCACAATGACTCTTGAGGGAGGGTGGAGTGACTCCGGGGATGCCATGGGGGCCAAATACCGGTATGCGGGAGCGGACGGACACTACCTGGCGTCCTTTTTCCCCTTCGGCAAGGACGAAAAGGCAGGGGTAACCGCGCTCTTTGCGCTCATGGAAAAAAAGGATGCCCTGGAAGCGGTGCTTGCTTCAAAGGTGCGGGATGATTTTCCGGGCTACGGCGACTATACCGCAGTGGACACATTCAGGCGAAAAGTCGCCGGAAGCGATGCGATCATCCATGATTTCCGCTCCCGGAAGGAAAACGTCCAGGTCATGTTCCGCTTGTGCATCGTTGCGGTCAGTGCCGTTCCTGCGAACGAAACGACACTGACGGCGCCGTCGGTTTACGATTTTGCTTTTCTGACATCCCATCCGGACAGGTTCGGGGAGTTGAAACCGGTCTTTGACGCGATCCTCGATTCCATGAAGCCTTCAGTTCCTCTTCCTCTCCGGCCTGAGGCCCCGGCTGTCCAGGAAGGGACGACACCCCCTTCCGGAGCGGTCGGCCAGGGACTTCCCGAACTCGGGGATGAGGAGGTGTTCAGTGCCCCTGACGGAAGGTTCACCGTGGCGCTTCCCCCGGGGGCAGTTAAGGACGGGGCTCCCAGGCCGGAATTTTCTGCCCCTTCGGGAGAAGTCGCCACCTATGGCATAGCCGGAAAAGAAAAGACCGTCGTCATTCTCCATCTTTTCAATGCTCTCCCGGAAGGAGAGGCGTACAGAGACAATCTGGCGGCGGCCAGGGGCGGGAGAGCGGCCGGAGATGTGGTCATGGACGCGGGCCGGAAAAAGGTCCCGGCCAAGATCTACCAGACCCGGGACGGGCAGGTTCTTGTGGCCGCCCTTTTCCCGGCCGACGGTCTCTTTATAGGGGTGCAGCTTCCGAAAAAGGCCTACAGCGGGTCGAGAGGCTGGATACAGGATCTTGTCACCGGAGTCCGGTTCAGGGAGGGGGATTAGCCGATCCCTGCCCATAGCCGAAGGAACCGCCTCCGCATCCATTGCGCGGCGGCCTTTCCCTGATGATACAATGACGGTGCGGAGCGCGAACTACATCAGGGAAGGGACGGTACGGCATGACGAAAGAACGGATCGGATTCATCGGCCTGGGGATCATGGGGAAGCGGATGGCGCTGAACCTGCTCAAGGCGGGGTATTTCATGACCATCCGCAGCGGGAGCGAAGAAACCCGGAAGGAGTTCGCCGCCAGGGGCGTCCGGGTGGTGGACACACCCTCCGGGGTGGCGGCCGAAAGCGACGTGATCATCACCATGCTGCCGGGGTCGACCGAGGTGGAGGAGGTCTACCTGGGGGAACAGGGCATTCTCCGGTCCGTCCGCGAGGGGAGCGTCTGCATCGACACCAGCTCGATCGATCCTGTGACGGCGGTACGGATAGCCTCGGAACTCCGGAAAAAAGGCGTCGCCATGCTCGACGCACCGGTCAGCGGAGGCCAGGAAAAGGCGGAATCCGGCACGCTGTCCATCATGGCCGGAGGAGACGAACCGGTTTTCGAACGCTGCCTCGGCATTCTGAAATCCATGGGACGGGACGTCGTCCTGGTGGGAGGCCCCGGGGCCGGGCAGATCGCCAAACTCGCGAATCAGTGCATCGTCGCCGTCAACATGGCCATCGTCGGCGAGGCCATGTGTCTTGGAAAGAAGGCGGGGGTGGACCCGCGAAAAATCTTCCAGGCCATACGGGGAGGACTTGCGGGAAGCCAGTGCATGACGGACAAGGCCCCCCGCATGTTCAGCGGGGACTACACCCCGGGCGGAAAAATGTGGCTCCACGTCAAGGATCTGAAAAACGTGATGACGGCATGCCGGGAGTACGGCGTCGCCATGCCGCTGACCGAAAGCGTGCTGGCCATGATGGAGGATGTCGTGCGGGACTGGGGGCCGGATACGGACCACGGCGGCGTGGCAAAATACTTCGAGAAGCTGAACGGCGTCTCGCTGGTGACGAAGGACTCCTGAAGCACTGGCGGCAGTCCGGTTTATTGTTTTTATCGATATGCCGTTGAAGGAAACTACACGGAAGGGCCTTCCTGCGTGTCCTGTGGATGTGCGGCCTGTTCGCGATACCGGTCGAAATTCCCCAGAAAACGATGCCCGCAGGCATTTTTCACCTTTTCGCGGATCGTCTCGAGGGTGACGGCTTTTTTCCCGTGGTCCGCGTACAGGCTCTGGGCGACATATCTGACGCAGCTCTGGGATGGTATCTGGGAGCGTGTTCTGAAATCCCCGTGCTTCATGTCCCGGTCGATGCACGCCCGGGCTCCCGTCTCCGGATCGTCGGAAACCAGGAAATCAAGGAAGAGTGCCAGGGGAGTGCCCGGTTCCACCTGGAAATTGCAGGGGGTCAGCAGCTCTTTCAGCGGGTTTTTTCTTTTGTGATCCGTCATCTCTGACTCGCCTCCGTGCTCCGGGGGTGTGCCGGCTGTTCGGGTGTAATATTGGGTACAGAGTATTATACACAGGACGGACGTACAAAAGGAGAACTGAGCTTCTCCAGAAAAGACAGCACCCTTGCCGGACATTTTCCGGGCAGGGGCGCTGTCATGCGGCTACACGCCGAGTTTTTTCTTCAAGCCCTCCTGGAGTATTCCGGAAAAGTTGAGTTTGGCCTCCATAGCGAGCTTGTTCAGCCAGTTGGGGAGGGTAACGCTTTTCGTGACGCTTTTGTTTGCTTCCTCCTCACGGACGATGTCCATGCGAACGGTAACGAGGGATACGGCTTCTCCGGGGCGCACCTGCACCTTGTCAAAAGGAGTGGGGACAGGGATAACGTCGCCGTCACGCTCCGAGTAGTACAAGAAACCTTCGAGAGCCTCTTTGGCACGTGCGACCGCTTCAGCTTCCGACGTGCCGAAGGTTGCGCATCCGGGAAGGTCGGGGAACTCAACCGCTATATTTTTGCCGCTGCGGGAGAATATCGCCGGATATGTGCGGATATCCTTATTTCCTCTATTGGCCATGGCTATTCCTCCTTTCGTCATGGGAACAGAATATATTGCTCTAATAGGCGCAACTTACAGCCCCGCCGCCTTGAAAATGCTCTTCGCAGTCTTGGGGGCTACATCTTTCTCAGGATGGGGAACTGTTATCTTTCCCGGCTTTGTCTTGTGCTTGAAATAGTGGTGGTCTCCCCTGGCACCCAGCAGAAACCAGCCGTCCTGCTCCAGAATCTTGATGATCTCCCTGCTGCTGTAACGTTTCATTCCCCCTCCTCCCCCATCGACAACAATATGATAACGCGTGTTAAAACAAGTGTCAATGATTATGGAAGTCTTTGCTTAAGCCAAAATTTTCGAAGAATCAGAAAACAAAACCTTTGTCCTTACACGAAAGAAGCCGATGCAACCCGGTTTTTCTTCAGTAAACCGAGTGTTTCCCCGCCCCCGCATGGGGGGCGACTACCCCATGACAGCTATTCCAGCCGTTTTTTGAAGTATTGCCAAACAAAAAAGCCCCCGGTTGTGAACTGCGCCCCCGGAGCCGGGTAAAACAGGCATGGGAGGCAGTTCATTTCCGGGGTTTTTTTACGCTCTCTCAGGGCGCATGCTTGCTGAACTGTTCGCGGATGCCCTTCACCGCCGCCGCGAGGGCGTCGGGGTGCTGCGGAAACCTGCCGAGGTGGCGGCCGAAAGCAACGTGATCATCACCATGCTGCCGGGCTCGACCGAGGTGGAGGAGGTCTACCTGGGGGAACATGGCATTCTCCAGGCCGTCCGCGAGGGGAGTGTCTGCATCGACACCAGCTCGATCGACCCTGTCACGGCGGTACGGATAGCCTCGGAACTCCGGAAAAAAGGCGCCTCCATGCTCGACGCACCGGTCAGCGGAGGCCAGGAAAAAGCGGAATCCGGCACGCTGTCGATCATGGGCGGAGGAGATAAAACGGTTTTGGAACGCTGCCTCGGCATTCTGAAATCCATGGGACGGGACGTCGTACTGGTGGGCGACTCCGGGGCCGGGCAGATCGCCAAACTGGCGAACCTGTGCATCGTCGCCGTCAATATGGCGATAGTCGGCGAGGCCATGTGCCTTGGAAAAAAAGGCGGGGGTGGACCCGCGAAAAATCTTCCAGGTCATACGGTGAGGCCTTGCGGGAAGCCAGTGCATGACGGACAAAGCGCCGCGCATGTTCAGCGGGGGCTACACCCCCGGCGGAAAAATGTGGCTCCACGTCAAGGATCTGAAAAACGTGATGACCGTATGCCGGGAGTATGATGTCGTCATGCAACTGACCGAAAGCGTTATGGCGATGATGGAGGATGTGGTACGGGACTGGGGACCGGATACGGACCACGGAGGTGTGGCAAAGTATTTCGAGAAGCTGAACGGCGTCTCGCTGGTGACGAAGGACTCCTGAAGCGCTGACTGCAAAAAAGAAACGCTCGACGCCGTTCTTGACAGGATAGTCCGCCATGCGCACGCATAATCCGAATTCAGGGCGGAAAGTCGATGAGGAAAAAAAGGGGTAGTTTGATTCACAACAAAGTACCCTGAATTCCCGCCCACTCATAACGAGGCAGGGGATTGGACATCAATAGCTTCGTAGATTTTCCGTTGCTTCTCCAAAACTTCGCCGACAAGAAGCTTTTGTCCCGGATGTTCAAAGCATTCGATTATATCGAGCTTGTCCAGGGCGCTTTGTAGAGTGTAGTTTTTGAACAAACCCGCATCCTGCATTCGCTTCTTTATGTACGACAGGTAAATCAGGGCGATGAACTCTACGAACAGCTTGCCTTCGAGGCTTTTTTCCGAAGAAACAAGAGTAAGCCTCATGTTGAGCCGCTCCTTGAGGTTGCCGAAGGCCTTCTCCGCCAGATCCTTGTTGCGTACAGCTCAAGGGTGGTCACGGCGTCCATGGTCTCGTTGGACAGGAGAGCGAAAAAGCCGAA
>Ga0209722_1003522_pt1 | contig 10899 bp, 8 predicted proteins | sample BioC12SIPDNA_2_FD_185745 | JGI IMG/M metagenome (GOLD analysis project Ga0209722, IMG submission 185745) | Anaerobic biogas reactor microbial communites from Washington, USA - Biogas_R1_A C12 SIP DNA (SPAdes) (version 2) | ecosystem: Engineered > Bioreactor > Anaerobic > Unclassified | place... | reverse complement strand
TCATAGCGATGGCGGTGGCGTTCGTCCACAAGTTCCTGATTGTATAAATTGCTCGCCAACGTGTTTTCAAGAATACGGCAAGGGTAAAGCCCTAGTCGCATTGTGCCGCCCAACCGATCCAACCCTTTTTGGTCGGTCATCAAATCGATCACCGGGTGTTCGGTCATCTTGTCAAACTCAGCCGAATTCGCATCTTTCAGACCCAGAACATTCCGTGCGTAGTCGATCACCATCACCTGCAGCCCGAGACACAGACCAAGATAAGGAAGATTGTGTTCTCTTGCGAACCTGGCTGCGCGGATTTTTCCTTCCACGCCACGGCTTCCAAAACCACCAGGCACGATCACGGCATCCACATCTTTCAAGGCTGCGTCTGCATCTTCCATGGTTTCCAGGTCGGTCGATGAGATCCACTCAATATCCGCATCCACGCCATAATACAGGGCAGCATGTTTCAACGCTTCGCGCACACTCAGATAGGCATCATGCAGCTCAACATACTTGCCCACCAATCCAATCTTGACCGATGGTTTGGTTTTTTTCAGCTCATTCACCATCCAACGCCAGCCGTCCAATTCCGGTTCATGTCTGGCTTCCAAGCCCAGCGCTTCCAGAAGAATATCTGCAACATGGCTCTCTTCCAGGCTTAATGGGATTTCATAGAGTAAATCGGCTGTCACCAATGGTACGACGGCTTCAGGCTTAACATCGCAAAACCTGGCAATTTTTTGGGTAAGCTCTTTTTCGACTGGGTAATCACTGCGTGCCATGATCATATCCGCCAAAATACCGATGGATCGTAATTCGCGCACTGAATGTTGGGTCGGTTTGGTCTTGGTTTCTGCCGTTGCTTTCAAGTAGGGCAGCCAGGTGATGTGCACAAAGGCTGTATTTTCTCTGCCAAGTTCATTACGCATTTCCCGGATGGCTTCCAGAAAAGGTTGACCTTCAATATCCCCAACCGTACCACCAACCTCGATCAGGGCAATCTCAGCTTCGCTGCTGCGCCCCAACAGGTTGATACGCCGCTTGATCTCGTTGGTAATATGTGGAACCACCTGGATCGTTCCTCCGAGGTAGTCACCGCGTCTTTCCCGTTCAATCACTTCTTCATAAACCTGACCAGTGGTAACCGTACTGGTTCGTTTAAGACGCAAGTCACAGAACCTTTCATAGTGCCCCAGGTCCAGATCGGTTTCAGAACCATCGTCAAGTACATACACTTCTCCATGCTGGTACGGGCTCATGGTGCCCGGGTCGACGTTGAGATAGGGGTCAAGTTTTTGGACTGTAATGGAAAAACCGCGGGCTTTGAGTAACCGACCAACAGATGCTGCTGTCACGCCTTTACCAACAGATGAGAGAACACCACCAGTAAAAAAAATGTATTTGATTCCCATAACACCTCAACTGTATTAAATGAAAAGGGAGGGCTTATAACTCCAGCCCTCCCCGGAAACAACTAGGTTCTTTGCAAAACGATGCTTCGCTTAATCATCCTTGTCGCCTGCGCTGCTCAACTTGTTCGTCAGAGTGCGCTCGAAGATATCATCTGCTTCCGTGTCTCGGTTTTTCTGTTTCTTGATACGGCTGGCAATTTCAGGGCGGCGCTGTTCGGCGCGGTCCATGGCTTTTCGCATGGCAATTTCCATGAATGTCGGGTCTGGAATGACTTCTTCTTCCACATCCTGGACCACTTCCTGTTTGCTTCCCTTACCTCTGCGCTTGGTTGGAGCAACTTCTGCCATAATTTCTTCGGGGGTCTCTTGCAGAGCTTTCATGCTGAGTTTGATCTGCTTTTTTCGCCGGTTGACTTCCAATATCTTGACATCAACTTCATCGCCAACTTTAACAACTTCAGATGGAAGGCGGACAAAATTGTGAGAAAGTTCGCTCACGTGGACCAGACCAGGGCGTTCTGCACCAATTTCGACGAAGGCACCGAAAGATTCCAGCCTTACAACGGTCCCCTTCACACTCATCTCAGGAGCAAGTTCCCGCCATTCGTACATCAAAGGCTCGCGCATGGTCAGTTCGTAATGATCTTTTAAAACACGTTTGACCCAGACCGTGATCAGCTGGTCAACTTTTAGAATCTCGTCCAGATTAGTGACAACTTTGTCTTTGTTATCCGGATCCACCACTTGGGAGACATGTAAAAATGCAGGTAGTTTAGATCCAATGTCTACAATTGCTCCTTGTAGGGTGGTCTTCAACACCTTCCCTTCGAATTTTTGTTTTGCAGTTATGTTTTGATCGTTATTCGTTAAATCGACAGGGTTATCCATTATTTACTCCCAAAGGGTTATATTCACAATTTATTAGTATACACTTTTGCAGATATTTCGTCAATTATTCCTGACAAATTCATTCACTTTCTTGGTCATAGACAAGAACTCAGGAAAAATTTTAGGCGATTATACGCGTTATTGACGCAACAATCAAAAATTGTCCCAAGTGATAGGTAAAAATGATCCAAAACTTGTACTTGGGCAAGCGTCTGTCCAGTTTATCAAGACCGATCATGGCATCTGAGACGAAAAACAGGATTCCACCGATACCCGCGAAAACCGCTGCCAGTTCAGACCAACCCGGACGCGCCAAACATAACACTGCGCTGATCGCCATAGCCAGTACAAGCACGCCATATCCTTTGAAAAAGGGCAGAAGAGACCTCTTAATCTCCGAGACTGCTGCAAATCGATCGATCGCCAGATGCAATACCAGCACACCTGCCATTAGTGCCAGGACACCAACGAACAGCACTGGCATGGACGGCAGACTGATATTGAAACCCCATATGTAAGATAACTGTGCCAGCGAAAAAGCGCTCATCCCAGCGATAAACCAGCGCGTACCCCGTGGGATCAACAATACATCCCCTATCAGCGAGAAGATCAAACCAATTAAAAATGGTAAACGGGCTGGGGTGAGAGGCACTTGTATTAAAAAGTAAAGGATCAATCCATGCAAGACCAAAGGCTTGGTCACGTAATATGCGGTTATGTTTTCACGCCAAATCGCAGTCCAATTTACCAAAGTGACCAGGGCTGTCAGCAGCAGTATGGCTTCAGGCATCCACTCAGGCATTGTTTCCCGCACCAGCCAGCCCGATCCGGCTGAGGAAACCCGCGTCATTTTTCCAATCTTTTTGTGTCTTAACTTGTAAATCCAAAAAGACCTTGCTTTTGGTCATCTCCTCAATGGCGAGACGGGCATCCGTACTGATTTTCCGGATCATCATCCCTTTTTTGCCAACCACGATTCCCTTTTGAGCTTCGCGTTCAACAAAAATTGTCCCGTGGATATAGATCACATCATTTTCGCGTTCTTTGTATTCGTCTACCTGAGTGGCAATACTGTAGGGTAGTTCATCCTCAAGGTTTTCCATCGCAGCTGCCCGGATCAGTTCCGCGGCAATATCACGTTCAAAGTCTTCTGTGATCTGATCAGTCGGGTAATATTCAGGACCATCAGGAAGCAGGGAATGGATTTTTTCAAGCAATTTTGGCACACCTTTGCCTGTCCTGGCAGAGACCTCAAAAGAAGGGTCCTCCGGAAAGAGCGACTGGAAGGCTTGCTTATTTTGTGACGCCTGCCCCGGACCGATCGAATCACTTTTATTGAACACCAGGATCACCTTCTGCGCGTTACGCTTTTCTTTGATCAGACTGGCAAGTTCCCGGTCCAGCTCGTCAGGTTGTTTGCTGATATCAGCGATCAACAGGAGAATATCGGCATCTTCGAGGGCGAACCTGACCTCGTTATTGATAAACTGGCTCAATTTATCCCTGGCATTATTAAGCCCAGGTGTATCAGTGAAAATCATCTGATATTCGTCGGTGGTAAGAATGCCCAACTGCCGGCGGCGGGTGGTCTGAGGTTTGAAGGATACGCCTGCAATAGGTTGACCCATGATTTGATTAAGCAGCGTGCTCTTACCAGCGTTTGGTTTGCCAACCAGGGCGATAAATCCGGATTTAAAGTTTTCGTTTTGTGTTTCCAAGTTGCCTCATTTCTTAAATACCACTCTCCCATTAACAAATTGAAGACCTTCGAATTCAAGCAAGCGCTGCTTTGTTCTGATTTCACCCTCAGCTGAATAACCATGCATAGAGCCATCCGAAGCTACCACACGGTGACAGGGTACCACCAGCATGAAGGGGTTGCGCGCCATTGCACTGCCTGCTGCCCTTGCCCCCCGAGGACTGCCCGCCATCAGCGCTAATTCTCCATAGGTGATCACCTCACCATAGGGGATTTGGGCAGTAACCTGGTGTGCTTTCAATTGAAAAGCTGTCATCCCGGAACAGTCCAGGGGAAGGTCAAATTGCTTGAGTGTCCCTGAAAAGTAGGCGTTCACCTGTCTCTCAGTTTCTTCGAGGATGGCAGAGGAAGCTGGATCTGACAGGAAATCTTCCTCCTTTTTGTTCAGGAGAGTAATATTGGTCAAACCAATTCCATTGGCACTAACACACAATGTTCCAATAGGAGTATCGATATATTTATAGCTATCCATAATAACCTTTTCCTTGCTAACTCGTAGGGTAATCGTAGGTTAAACGTCAAGTATTGACACTGGATTTATTGTAATATAAAGTCGTAAGGGCGACTTCTCTTCTTCTTCTCCTCCTTAATACCCTAATGCTGCGGTCGGCGTCCGCAGCATTAGCTCGTTAATAAACGCTCACTTCTCAAAAAAGGAATACAGACAGTAGAGCAATTTCCACACGGCTGACCAATGTAGCTTGATAAGGTCATATGTATCGCTTTGCAGAGGAAGACTATCTCCTACCTTATGACAGGGCTTTATATCCAGCTGCTTAGTAAGTAGTTCTTTCAAGTTCTCCTGACCCTGAAAAGCACTCGACCGCCAGATCTCCCAGGTCAAAAAGAAAATCTGGTCCGGTCCACATAAATCATCCCCAACTCCTCAATTCGGTCTGATCTGCGATAAAATCAAGCCAGTCACGAAATTGGAGAACAAATGGAAAACAGAGAAACCTATCCCATCACCATCGCTGGTGTTGAAAGAAACCTGCCCCTTTTCGAAGTCAAACCCGGACTTCGCATCGCCATTCTTAACATTTTGGGCGATGTCGAGCTGGTGGATGCCTGCGCCGTTGAGCTTAATCGCTTGCTGGCAGATACCGAATATGACGTTATCCTTACACCCGAAGCCAAATCGATCCCACTTGCCCACATGCTTTCCAAAGTAAGCGGCAAGCCCTACATCGTCCTGCGCAAAGAGTATAAACCCTACCTTGGTAAGGCTATCTCGGCTGAAACGCTTTCCATCACCACTGGGAAACCACAGACGCTTTATCTCGATGAAAAAGACATTGAATTGATCAAGGGAAAACGGGTGGTTTTGCTGGATGACGTCATCAGCACAGGTTCCACCCTGCAAGGCTTGCACCTGGTGATAGACAAAGCTGGCGCAACCACAGCGCGCGAAGTCGGCATTTTGACCGAGGGCGACCGGGCAGAATGGCGCAATATTCTTTCTCTTGGGCATTTACCGCTATTCTTCGGACCGGATAAGGAATGCTGATCCGGGTAGGGATGGAGGAAGACCCGGGCAACCGCTACACTGCCTGGGCGCTTGAGTTTCCAGGCTGTTTTGCTTATGGTGCGGATCAAGCCGAAGCTTTGCTTGCTTTACCACGTAAGCTATTGGAACACGACTATTGGATAAGGCTGCACACTGACCATCCCTGGTTTGATTTAGATGGGTTGGATATGCACGTTGACGAGACCTTCACTGTCAGACGTATTGAACACAATGGTGAGGGCTATGAGATCAACGCCTTCTTCCAGCATGACTTGCAACCCCTGACTGTTGAGGAGGTCGACCAGGCATTACGAATTCTACTTTGGCAGCACGAGGAGCTTCTATCTGGCATTGAATTTGTCAACAAAGATAAGCTGCATGAGGTCAGGGCGGGTCAGCGCTGGAGCATACTGGGGATAGTGCGCCACCTGGCTTTCGCAGAACTGTGGTACCTGCAAACCCTGGGCATACCAACACCCGTAATCTCGCGTGAGACCGATCCGATCCACATTCTGGAGGAAAGCCACAAGGCAACAGCCTCTGCCTTGCCCTCCCTGATCGGTGAAACCCGCGTGACAGAAAACGCCCAGGAGCAATGGTCAGCCCGCAAGCTAGTGCGGCGTACCTTATGGCACCGACGAGACCATACCGACCACATTCGTCAATTGCTTGGAGTTATCTAATTTCTTCACATCATCCAGAATTTTGATATAATAAAAAGTCGGCGTTAAATACGCCGTAATGCTTAATTTACGCGTGGAGTTCCATGCCAGACAACAGGAAGGTCTAAAAAATGAAAGAATTCTCAACATCAAACGTTCGCAACATCGTTCTTGCTTCGCACAGCAATTCAGGCAAGACGCTTCTCGTGGAGAATTTACTGAATTTTACTGGAGCCACCACCCGTATCGGCAGCGTTGAAGACGGTACTACTGTCTCTGATTTTGACGATGAAGAAAAGCGCCGAAATATTTCCCTTTTCACATCCGTATTGCCGGTCATCTATAAAAATGTTAAATTCAATTTCCTTGACACGCCCGGTTACACCGATTTTGTTGGCGAAGTTGTTTCTGCCATGCGTGTGGCGGACTGCGCCCTCATTTTGGTCGATTCTGTTGGTGGTCTGGAAGTTGGTACCGAAACCGCACTTGAACTGGCAGAGAAATTCAATATGCCCAAACTGATGGTCATCAATAAGATGGACCGTGAAAACGCCAGTTTTGAAAAAGCATTGGAATCCGTCAGAAATGGTGTCGACGATGTGCGTTTGATCCCAATGCAGCTTCCCTGGGGCGAAAAAGCTGATTTCCAGGGTGTTATTGACCTGATCACAATGAAAGCCTACAAAGGCGATGGCAAAACTGCTGTTGAAATTCCCGCCAATCTCAAAGACGAAGCCGAAGAAGCCCGTATGGTCCTGGTAGAAGCTGCAGCTGAAGGCGAGGACAGCCTGCTCGAGAAGTATTTTGAAAATGGCGACCTGACCTCCGAAGAAATCCTGCAAGGGTTGCACAAAGCCATCCAGGAAAGCAACATCATGCCTGTCCTGGTTGCTGCTGGTGGTCGCATGATCGGCATCGCGCCCCTGATGGACGCCCTGCTTTCACTGGCACCTGCCCCAACAGAACGTCCAGCCGTGACAGCAAAATCCCCCAAAGGTGAAGTCGAACTCAAATTTGACGATTCCGGACCTTTGGCTGCCTATGTATGGAAAACTACTGCTGATCCCTTTGTTGGTCGCCAAACCTATTTCCGGGTCTATTCCGGTACGATGAACTCAGATACCCGCGTTTGGAATGCCAATAAGGGTGAAGAAGAACGCCTGGCTGGTGTGCAGGTTTCTTATGGAAAGGAAATGCAGGCTGTTCCTGTAATTCATAGCGGTGATATTGGCGCGGTTGCCAAACTGAGCGTTACCACCACTGGTGATACACTCACTACCAAAGAGCAAAATCTGACTCTGCCTGCTCCTTCTTATCCACATCCGCTTTATCGGGTTGCCATCACCCCCAAGACCCAGTCAGACGCAGCCAAGATGAGCCAGACCCTGACACGCCTGGCAGAAGAAGATATGACCTTCTCTTGGGAGATGGAAGCTGCCACGCACCAGACCTTGATATTTGGCATGGGCGATCAGCACATCGATGTAGCTGTCAAACGCGCTGAACAAAAATTCCAGCTCAACCTGGACCTGCACGAACCCAAGGTGCCCTACGAAGAGCATATTACAAAAGAAGCTAGCGCCATGTACCGCCACAAGAAACAGACCGGTGGTTCAGGTCAATTTGGCGAAGTTCATCTGAAAGTATTCCCCATCCAGGACGAAGATTTCTCTTTCAGCAATGATGTCTTTGGCGGTGCCATCTCCAATAACTATATGGGACCGATTGAAAAGGGCATCCGTAGCGTTATGAAAGAAGGTGTGGTGGCAGGTTATCCGGTCCATAATGTGGGCGTTTCAGTTTTTGATGGTAAGGAACATCCCGTCGATTCAAAACCTATCGCCTTCGAAATTGCCGGTCGCGAAGCCTTCAAACTGGCATTCAAAGATGCCAACCCGGTGCTTTATGAACCGATCATGAAAGTTACCGTGCACATGCCGGAAGCAAACATGGGCGATATCATGGGCGATCTCAACACCCGGCGTGCCCGCGTTCAGGGTATGAATTCAGATCGAGGTCGTTCGACCATCACAGCTGAAGTACCTCTGTCTGAAATGATGCGTTATACCACCAACCTGCGTTCCATGACTGGTGGTCGCGGTACCTTCGCCATGGAATTTGACCACTACGATCTGGTCCCCACCCACCTGGCACAGGAAATCATGAACGCACGTCAGAAAGAATTGCACGAAGAATAGTCCGCTCTTTCAATAGATTCAAACAGAGGTTGGCTCCCGCCAACCTCTGTTTTTTTGCAAAGGCATGAGGTCATTACTTTGGCATGTGGCAGGGTCGAGGCTTGCCTCGACCAGGAAAAGGCAAGCCTTTTCCCTACAAAAATTCGTACTGGTGGTAATCGCAAACCGGATAATATCCGATCTCCTGGTAGATCTTGTTGCTGGTTGGGTTGGAAAGGTCCGTGAATAGGTTGGTCAACGCATAGCCTCGAATGAGCATTTCTTTCGACACCTCTGAAACCAATGCCCGGGCATATCCTCTCCTTCGAAATTGTGGTGGGGTATATACACCACTGATACAAATCCCTTTGATCTGAGGGCGGACTGCGATTGTTATGCTGACCACCTCATCATCAACCACCCAAAAAAAGGTGCGTTTCAGGCGAATGCTTTTTTTAGCACCTTCCAGTGTGGCAGTGCTCGATTCTTGCAGCTGCAATTCGTCCTGCATTGCCCGCAGCATATCCGCGGCTTTCTGAGCGTCCTCTTCTTTAGCTACGCGCATCTCTCCCTGAGGAAAAACGAGAGCATTTACCTCTTTCAATTCATAAGCACGTAAAGTTTTATGGAGCCTGATGTCCTGCCCTGTCCTCTCTTTCCAGATCTTAGCAAAGGCATCACTTGCATCCGATTCTCCGTTCACACCGGAAAGCTGCCAACCAGTGCCGATCAAAGCCTCTGCCAGGGATACAAGTGCGACTTCGTTAAGTGGTTCACTGTGTACAACCATTGGAAACGGCGGCGTCATGATTGCCAAGGCACTGATTCTCCCACCCTCGTCAGAAACAATTGCCATTAGAGGGTCCTGCTCTGTGTAAGCGTGAGGATCTTCGCGCAATCGAAGCGCCAAACCCAGCATCAGGTTGTTGCGGGTCTCGTCCCTGGCAAGTTCATCCAGAGTGTGTTCGAGGAACTTGTTTGCATCTTTGAAAAAAATCGTTTGGTATGTCATAGGCACCTTAGAAAACACCTGTCATTTTGAATGATGTGGAGAATCTTGTTTATAGAATGCCAAAATCGTTTGTTTAGAACGCGGTGATGATCCGTTTTCTCAATCCTCTTCCACAAAATCCTGCAAGGGGTTGCTGCGGGAGGGATCACGCAATCGCCGCAGAGCAGAAGACTCAATTTGACGGATGCGTTCCCGCGTAAGACCAAAACGCTGGCTGACTTCTTCCAGTGAGTGATAAACGCCATCCACCAAACCGAATCGCAACTCCAAAACCTCACGCTGCCGCTCAGTCAGTGAATCCAGTGTTTCCCGTACAGTATCTCGAAGTGAGTCTCGCAGTAACTCTTCAATGGGTTCCTCAGTTTCCTGGTCGGGGATATAATCTGCCAGAATTCCGTCCTCGGTGTCACCAACAGGACTCTCCAGCGAGACTGGCTCTTCAGCTGATTTCAAAACCGTTTCCACTTTTTGCGTGGCTTCATCCCAGCGATGCAGTAAACCTGGATCAGCCAATTCGCGAGCCCCGCCAATATCTAAGATCTCCTGAACATCTTTTTCTGATAAGAAGCCGGATTTCACCGCCACCTCCGCAAAGGTAGGGTCGCGTCCCAAGGTTTGCACCAGGCTGTGTTGGATTTTGACTAACTTGCTGATTTGTTCCACCATATGCACAGGGATTCGAATGGTTCTGGCATTTTCAAGAATATATCGACTGATCGACTGCCGGATCCACCAGGTAGCATAAGTGCTGAAACGAAAGCCTTTAGAGGGATCAAATTTCTTGATCGCCTTCAACAGACCCATATTGCCTTCCTGGATCAGGTCCATCATTCCTATACCGCGGTTTCGATAGTGTTTGGCGATGCTGACCACCAAACGCAGGTTGTATTCCACGAATTGCTGAGTAGCCCATTCAGCATCTTCCATCACCTGACTTACTCTATTTTGAAGAGCTGCTTTGGAGGGTAGGTTCTCAAACAATGATTTTTCAAGGCAAACAGACTCCACTTGTGGAAGCCGGTCGATAAGCATTTTCACCCACTCGCGGGGCAAGATGTAGACATCCATGAAAAAGCGCAGCAGGTCGCTTGCCAAAACCTCCCAGTGTTTATCGGTTCCCCAACGAGGGTCGTCGAGGTAATTGCGGGTGTAAGATTCAACCCGGCTTAACCCTTCTTTATCCATGACAGAGGCTTCTGTCATCACTTCGTAAATGTCAGGAGCTTCTTCCTGCAGTCGCAGCGCATCTCGTTTAACCTGTTCCCAGGTGGAACACATATCCATAAAGATACTTTCGGCATCCAGACCTTTTTCCTCTTTTGGATAAAGGGAAAGTTGTTGCCGTGCCTGGATCATGACAGCCAGATGAAATTCATCTTTGGCATCCAACAGTCGGGTTTGGGCGATATCTTTGAGATACAGTTGTATCGGGTCGTCTATAAACTCGAGATTATCGTCAATGCTTCCAGAGGACTCAAAGCTGCTGATGTTACC
>Ga0209722_1003505_pt1 | contig 10940 bp, 12 predicted proteins | sample BioC12SIPDNA_2_FD_185745 | JGI IMG/M metagenome (GOLD analysis project Ga0209722, IMG submission 185745) | Anaerobic biogas reactor microbial communites from Washington, USA - Biogas_R1_A C12 SIP DNA (SPAdes) (version 2) | ecosystem: Engineered > Bioreactor > Anaerobic > Unclassified | place... | reverse complement strand
AATTTGGGTAAAATATAGAGAAATCCCGTAAAAACTCTTCGATTGGAACAATAAATCCTCAGATTTAGTGGTGAGAATTCACAAACGTGTTCTCACAAACCTTGAGAAGCAATTACGCAAAGGTCTTCTTTGGTAGATTATAAGAGGGGTGAACAGCCCCTCTTTTTTTATCTGCTGAAAAAAACCTTACCAAGCATAAACCCTTCACATTCTTGATAGTTACCTGCCTCCTTCCTTGAGCCGCACAGGGTTCCCACCTGTCTCGCACCCCTCTCTCTCCCGCCTTTTTATTGGGTGCCCATGCAGGACGATGCATTCAAGCGTCAAATGGGAACCAAGGTGGAAGCCCCGCAGCTTTGAGCAAGGCTTTGCCAGCGCTGGAGTTGCTCCGGGTTGGCGGTGATTTTCAAGCGCTGTTTTTCTTCCTCAAGACGCTGGCTGCTAAGGTTTTGAACCAAAGGCGCAAGTTCGCAGAGTGCCTGCCAAGTTTGGGGCTCAAGCTCAAAATCCAGCACCGCGGCAAAACGCAAGGCGCGCAGGATGCGCAGAGGATCTTCCCGGAAGGAAAGATAAGGGTCACGGATACTGCGGATCAGGCGCTTTTCGAGGTCGGGCAGTCCCCTTTCGCAGGGGTCCAAAATGCTTCCATCTGCGATGTTTTGATAAAGGGCGTTCACGGTGAAATCCCGCCGTTTACAGTCTTTGCTCAAATCGGCGTATCTCACCCTGGGAAAGCGGTTTCCAGGGCGATACAGTTCCTCGCGCGTCATCACAAATTCCAGGGTCAAGCCAAAAAGATCGAGCTTGGCGGTGCCAAAAGAAGGATGGATTTCGGGTTCGGCAAGCCCAAGTTTTTGAGCCAAAAACTGCGCCAGAGCAATGCCGCCGCGGGGGAGTGCCACCGCAAGATCAGCATCCAATAGCGGGATAGTCCTTTGCAGAAGCTCATCGCGAACACAGCCGCCCACGAAAAAGGAAACTTGCTGGAATCTGCTGCCACGGATGGCGTCGGCAAGTCTGTGACGCAGCTCCTCCAGCTTCACAAAAGTTCTCCAATCACGGCATTGGAAATGAACAAAGCCTCCGGCATCAGACGCAGGTGCCGTCCCTCCAAAGCAAGCAAACCCACAGCTTGGAGACGTTTGATGCGTTCCAGTTTGTCGCCGCCAAAGTCATATCCATAAAGGTTTTGCAGTTCATCCAAATCCACGCCTTCCGATAGGCGCAGGCCCATCATGAGATGGTCGGACCACGCATCCTGCGGACTGGAAGGTTCACAGGCGGGCGGAACTTCACCTTTGTTTACATAAGCCTCATATTCTGCAAGGCTGTCCGGATTTGTGTAACGGAAAGGCGGCAACCAGCCGGAAGCCGAGGCGCCCAAACCCAGATAGGGCTGGTTTTTCCAATAGCTGAGATTGTGGATGGAAGCGCGTCCGGGCAGGCTGAAGTTCGAGATCTCATAGTGTTCAAAGCCCGCTGCAAGCAAGGTTTGGCGCAGGGTTTGATATTGCTCCGCCAGGTTTTCATCATCGGGCAGAGGTGCCTGTTCCCCGCTGGCAAGCTTTTTGCCCAGTTCCGTGTCCGGGTCAGGGGTCAGCAGATATGCGGAAATATGTTCCGGCTCCAAGTCCAAATATCTGTCCAGATTACGTTTAAGTCCATTAGCATCCGAACCTGGCAAGCCGTAGATCAGGTCCAAGGAGATATTTTCAAAGCCATAATCCCGGCAAAGACGGATGAGCCGGGGGTAGTCCTGCGCTTTGGAACGCCTGCCCAGCCAGGTAAGTTCTTCATCATCAAAGCTTTGCAAGCCGATGGAAAGGCGGTTCACCGGGGTTTGAGCCAGCTTTTCCAGCCACTGGGGTCGAATCTGTTCGGGGTTTATTTCCAGACTTATCTCGGCACAGGGCAGGATTTCAAACTGTGCACAGATATTGCCAATCTGCTCCGGATCCAGAAGCGAAGGGGTTCCCCCTCCAAAATAGAGGGTGCGTGCTGTTTTGAGGGCTGGATCTTTATGTTGCCAGAGCCTGATTTCGGCGCTTAAGAGCTCGAGATAGTGTGCCAACGCCTCGCGGGAGAGGTTTTGGCTGAAAAAAGAGCAGTAGGGACAGCGCTTAACGCAAAAAGGGATATGCAGATAGACGGCCGGAGCCAAGCTCTCTGCCATCGCCCTTACCCACTTAACCGGACCGTGCCGGGCCTTTTTTGTTTCCGATCAGGCGGAACATGCGGTCCCAGCGAACGTGCGGAGTGTCGAAAAGTTCGTTGTATTCGATGCCTTTGGAAAAGAAAATGATCCAGGGGGTGCCGGTGATGTCGCTGCGATCCAAAAAGCCCCAATAGCGGCTGTCTTCGCTCACATCGCGGTTGTCGCCCAGCACAAAGTATTTCCCTTGGGGAACCTGGATGGGGCCGAACCAGTCGCGGTTGTAGATCTTGCGGTTCACAATTCCCTTGCTGCTGTCCGGCGGCGCGATATAGGGTTTATACCAGTCCGAAACCGTGATGATGCGGTCGTTTTCGTGTTCCTTGTAGCTGTGGGCAATAATCTGCTGCGGCGATTCCGGAGGAGTGGGGATGGGAATGTCGTAACATTCATAGCCGCGCTTGAAAAGCTCTCCGTTCACATAGACCTGCTTGTCCCGCAGTTCAACAATGTCTCCCGGCATGCCAATCACGCGTTTGACCACGTTTTTGCGCGCGTAATACGTAATGTGAAACCAGGTTGGTGGCCATTTTGAAAAGCGTTCGGCTTTATTGATATAGATGGGATGAAAGATTTTGATGAAATTGTGTTTGTAATCCGGGTGTTCGGGCGTGCCTTCCTCGATTTTGGGATAGCGGAAGGTGACGATGTCCTCGCGTTTGGGGTCGGTGAAAAAATATTTGAGCTTGTTTGCCACAAGGTAGTCGCCGGTGAGCAGGGTTTTTTCCATGGACGGCGAGGGAATCATGAAGTTTTGAAAGCTGTAGTTGCGAATGATCATCGCCACCACAAAGGCAAAGAGGATGGCTTCAATCCAATCCTGCAGCCAAGGCTTGCGACGACGGAACTTTTTGCCCTCGGGCACGGGGGTAATCGTATAATCGGGTTTTGCGTAACTCTGCTTTCTGCCTTTTTTCGTGATCTTTTCTTTCATCGTTTTCCTATTCCAAAGCTATTCTCCGCTCAAGTTTTGAGCGGGGCGGCATTTGTCAAGACCCAAATTCATCAATATGCCAACATCAACAGGGCTTCAATATCGGCGGGGCCAAGCTTGATCACCTTGCCCAGCTCGCCGGAATCCAAAATGATGTCCCGCAAATCGGGAAGCTGATTTTGACGAATGCCCAGTTCGGAAAGGCTGGTGGCGGAGCCCCAGGATTGGATCTTATCCCTGAAATGACGCAGGGCGCGGGCAACGCTGTCCGAACCATGCACTTCTCGAGCCCAGAAGTTAAAGCGCTTGGGGTCGCGTTCGCTCACATATTCGATCCAAGCGGGGAAAATCACGCCCAAACCTTCGCCATGGGCGATTTTGGGATCCAAAACCGAAAAGGCATGTTCGATGGCGTGGCAGGCCCAGTCTCCACCCTGCATGCCGGCTCCACTGATGCCGTTGAGCGCCAAAGTCACGCTCCAGGCAAGGCTCGCACGGGCAGGAAGGTCGCAGGAATTCACTTGCAGGCGGTCTGTCATCGCAATGATGGTGCGCAGCAGGGCGGAATTGATCGCCAAGGTGGCGTCGGCGTGCTCGTCCATGAAAAAGTATTCCAGGATGTGGGCGATGGCGTCCAACGCTCCGTTCGCGGTTTGGCGGAAGGGAAGGCTGCACTGGACGGTGGGGTCCACAATGGAAACCTTGGGAAAGAGCAGCGGCGAGGTCATACCCCATTTTTGCTTCAATTCGGTATTGGTGATCACGGCGCCGCCGTTCATTTCACTGCCCGAAGCGGACAAAGTGAGCACGGTGAAAACGGGCAAAGCCTTTTCCACGGCTTCCTCGCCGGCGTAGGCAGCCCAAATGTCGTTCAAGTAAAAACCTGCGGCTGCGGCTTTGGCACTGTCGATCACGCTGCCGCCGCCCACAGCCAGAATGCTGTCCACTCCTTCTTTTTTGGCAATTTCGATCAGCTCGCGCGTTTTTTCCAAGGTGGGGTTGGCTTGCACGCCCCAAATTTCAACGCGCTCGATTCCGGCGGCGTCCAAACTGTCGCAAACCTGGCGATAGATATTGTTTTGCTTGATGGACCCGCCTCCTGCAACCAAGAGACATTTGCGCACACCGGCGCTTTTCATCTCGGGGCCAATCATTTTTATCATCCCGGCGCCAAAATGCACCCGGGTTGGGTTATGAAAACTGAAGGATTCCATTCCTGCTCCTTTGCGTGTGTTTCAGCTTACATCTAACAATTTAAAGGAACTGCGGCTGCAAGCAAACAAAAAGCGCTTTGTGGTCGGTTTTTTTGTAAAACTGGGCGGATTTGATTGGAAAGGTTTGAAATCAAGGAATACAGGACAACTTCGAAAAGCAAATTGACAAAAGCCTGCGGAGTGATAGTTTGTCCTCAGCAAAGCATTAAAAAGGAACAGCGCGAATGTTTTTCATTGTGAGTCCCAGCCACTGGGCGCCTTTCAACATTGCCAGCGAGGAATTCATCCTGCAAAATTTTGAAAAGGACGTTTTCCTGCTCTATCGCAATGACGCCGCCATCATCGTGGGCAGAAACCAGAACACCCTGGCGGAAATCAACCTGCCCTGGGTGCGGGAACGCAGGATCCCCGTGGTGCGCCGTCTCACCGGCGGCGGCACGGTTTTTCACGACTTGGGCAACCTGAATTTCAGCTTCATCATGAAGCGCAGAGCAGATGATGAAAGCGGCTTTGCCAAATATACCGCCCCGGTTTTGGCAGCCCTGCAGGAATTGGGCGTGGATGCTCATTTGGAAGGACGCAACGACCTCACCATCAAGGGTTTGAAGTTTTCCGGCAATGCCCGCGCGCAGATTGGAAAAAAGATTTTGCAGCACGGTACCATCCTTTTTTCCTCCCAGATTGAGGATCTCAGCGCCGCCCTGAAGGCCAATCCTTTGAAATTTCGGGACAAGGCTGTGAAGTCTGTCGCCAAGCGGGTCACAAACGTTTGTGAACACCTGCCGCGAAGCATGGAACTTGATGAATTCATCGAACTGATTCAAGCTCAGGTTCTGAAAACCTATCCCGGCGCCAGCCAACATCTTTTCACGCCGGAGGAGGAAGCCGCCATCGAGGCTTTGGCAAAACAAAAGTATGACAGTTGGGACTGGAACTACGGCAATTTCCCCGCTTATGACCAGGTTCACGCAGTCCGCTGCGCCGCCGGCACCATCGAATTTCATCTCAACGTGCGCAAGGGTCAGATCGCTGACATCAAGGTGTTTGGCGACTTTTTCGGAAATCGCGATATCGGCGAACTGGAAAGCGCGCTCACCGGTCTGCCCCATCGCGAGACTGAAATCAGCAATGCTTTGAGCAGGCTTCCCCTGGGCGAATTCTTTGGCGCAGTGGAACTTGAAGAGCTGTTGCCCGGCTTGATCTGAAGCCGGTGAAAGCCTGATACGGTTCAAGCCTTGAAAACCCGAAATAATACTTGACCGATATGGCAGGGGAAAAATAAGGTGGTTGAACCATGAATGTGGAGAACAGATGAACATACACTTTCGCGACGTTCAAACCGGAAGCGTCGAAGCCCGCGCAATCTTGGAGATTGCCGATGGGGTCTTTTTGAACGAGATCACCATCCTGAATATAGATGGTGAAATCGTGGTGGAATTTCCCAAAAAAAGCTTTATGGGAAAGCATAACCGCACCTACTACCTTGATGTGGTCTCCTTTGAAGACAACGACAAACGCATCATTTGGGAACTGGAGATTAAAAACGCCTATCGTGAATGGCGCAAAGACAATAAAAAAGTATTGGTTTATGAACAAAAATAAGATAGATGGAGGATCAATATGATCACCGACCTGCAAAGCATCCTTTCCACGAACGTGCGTGGAATGAAGCGCTCCGCAATCCGCGAGCTGCTGAAGTATCTTGGCCAGCCCGGCCTGATCTCGTTTTCCGGCGGATTTCCCGCTCCGGCGACCTTCCCCGTGGAAGAGCTGAAAGGCATCATGGCCGAAGTGATGGAAAACGAAGCCGCTTTCGCGCTGCAATATGGCACCACCGAAGGCGACCCGCTGCTGCGCGAACTGATGGTGAAGCGCTATCAAAAAGCCGGCTTGAAGGTGGAGAAGGAAAACATCATCATCACCACCGCCTCACAGCAGGCGCTGGACCTGATCGCAAAAATCTTTATCGATCGCGGCGACACCATCGTCATGGGCCTGCCCTCCTATCTGGGCGGCATCAGTGCTTTCAACTCCTATGGAGCCGAAATGATCGGAGTGCCGATGGACGATGAAGGCGAAATTCCCGAAGTGATGGAAGCCAAAATTCAGGACGCCATCGCCCGCGGCAAAAAGCCCAAATTCATCTATGTGATTCCGGACTTCCAAAACCCCGCCGGCATGACCATGAGTGAAAAGCGCCGCCGTGAGATCATCGACATCGCCCACCGCTATGACATCCTGATTCTGGAAGACAGCCCCTATCGCGAGCTGCGCTATGAAGGCCAGGATCAGCCCACCCTCTATGAACTGGACGGCAGCGGCCAGGTGATCCTTTTGGGAACCTTCTCAAAGATCTTCTGCCCCGGCTTCCGCATCGGATGGGTTTTGGGTCATCCGGACATTTTGGACAAAATCGTGGTGGCAAAGCAGGCCACAGACCTGTGCACCCCGCCCTTCACGCAGCGCCTGGCAGCCCGCTACATCGAGCAAGGCTTCCTGGATCCCAAGCTGAATGAAATCCGCGCCATGTATAAATCCAAGCAGAAAGTGATGCTGGATGCCCTGCAGGAATTCATGCCAGAGGAATTCACCTGGATCAAGCCTGAAGGCGGTCTCTTCCTGATGGCTTATGGCCCTGAAGGAATCGACACCAACGCCCTGCTGATGGATTGCATCAAAGAGCAAAACGTGGCCTACGTTGCCGGAACCTCCTTCTTCTGCGATGGCGGTGGAAAAAACACCATGCGCCTGAATTTCTCCTATGAAAGCGAAGAAAACAACCGCGAAGGCTGCAAACGCCTGGGTACTTTCTACAAAAACGCACTTGCAAAACGCTGAATATAAAACAAAGGAACAAAATAAATGAAAGACAATCCTGGAGGACGAATGCCTAAGAAAGTCGAAAAAGACCGCGCGGGCATGATCATCAGGGAAGAGGACGCGCTGGAAAAGATGGAGGTGGAAATCACCGACGTCAAAGCCCCCGGCGACGACAATTCCCCCGTTCTGATCTATTACAACTGGTGCAAAAGGTGCGGCATTTGCGTTGCTTTTTGCCCCACAGGCTGTTTGGGACGCCGGGCAGACGGTTCGCCCTATGTGGCTAATCCGGAAAAATGCATCCACTGCGAAACCTGTGACCGCCTTTGCCCGGACTATGCCATAACCGGCGCCAAGGACCGCTGAAGGAGAACAAATGCAACAGAAAAAGACAACAGCCAAAACAGCTGCCAAGGCCAAAGCCGCTCCCAAGGCGACAGTGAAAAAAGCTGCACCGAAGGCAGCACCCATACAGACCAAGCCTGAAACCAAACTGGAAGAACTGCAGAGCGAACGCGAACGCAAGACAGTCCTGATGCAGGGCAACGAAGCCGTGAGCTATGGAGCCCTGGATGCCGGCTGCGACTTCTTTGCCGGATACCCCATCACCCCTTCCACCGAAATTGCCGAAATTTTGGCAGCGGAACTTCCCAAGCGCGGTGGTGTTTTCGTTCAAATGGAAGACGAAATTGCCAGCATCTGCGCCATCACCGGAGCCTCCCTGGCAGGAGCCAAGGCGCTCACAGCCACCTCCGGTCCCGGGTTTTCCCTGATGCAGGAAGGAATTGGATTTGCCAAAATCACCGAAACGCCCTGCGTGGTGGTGAATGTGCAGAGAGTGGGACCCTCCACCGGAATGCCCACCAGCTGCGGACAGGGCGAGATTCAGCAATCCCGCTGGGGCAGCCACGGCGACAGCCCTGCCATCGTGCTCTACCCCGCCAGCGTGAAGGAATGCTATGAACTCACCATCCGCGCTGTGAACCTCAGCGAAAAATATCGCACCTGCGTGATTTTGCTTTTGGACGAGGTCTTGGGCCACATGCGCGAAGCAGTGCGCCTCCCGGATCTGGCAAACGTGAGGGTGATCTCCCGCATCAAGCCCACCGTGCCGCCGCACTGGTATAAACACTACGATGAAAACCAAAAATATCTCTCCCCGCTGGCGAGCTATGGTGAAGGCTACCGCTTCCACGTGACCGGCCTCACCCACGACCAGCTGGGATTTCCCACAAACAAACCCAGCGAAGCTGCAGACATGATGGACCGCCTGCGCAAAAAGATCGTCTATAACCTGCGCGATTTGGTTCAGATCGAAAGCTATATGATGGAAGACGCGAAGATTGCCATCTTTGCCGCCGGCATCACAGCCCGTTCCGCCAAAGCCGCAGTTGCCATGGCACGCGAGGAAGGCCTTCCCGTCGGGCTTTTGCGCCCGCTCACGATCTGGCCCTTCCCAGACGACGCCGTGCGCAAAATGCTGCGCGATGTGGACGTGGTGGTAGTTCCCGAACTGAACCAAGGCCAGCTCGTGCGTGAAATTCAGCGCCTCCACAAGGAAAGCAGCGACAGCAAAATCATCAAAATTCAGCGCGTGAACGGAAAACTCATCTCGCCGCAGGAAATTCTGCGTAAAATGAAGGGAGGAATGTAAATGGCAACCATACCACAACGCATCATACACGACTATCTGCGCCACGACAAAAAATTCCCCCACGTCTGGTGCGCAGGATGCTCAAACGGCATCATTCTGGGTTCCATCATCCGCGCCATTGCGGGCATGGAACTGAACCGCAACGACATCGTGATGATCTCCGGAATCGGCTGTTCATCACGCATGCCGGTGTATGTGGATTTCAATACCATGCACACCCTGCACGGACGCGCCATCGCTTATGCCACGGGCGTGAAGCTGCAAAAACCGAACCTCAAGGTGATCGTGATCACGGGCGACGGAGACTGCACCGCCATCGGCGGAAACCATCTCATCCACGCAGCCCGCAGAAACATCGACCTCACCGTGATCCTGCTGAACAACAACATCTATGGCATGACGGGTGGACAAAGCTCGCCCACCACACCGCATGAGGCGGTGGCCACCACCGCACCCTACGGCAACATCGAACCGGATTTTAACATCTGTCAGCTCGCCATGGGTGCCGGCGCCACCTATGTTGCCCGCACCACGGCTTTCCACACTCAGGAAACCCAGACCATGGTGCGCGAAGCCATTGAACACCCCGGCTTTGCCCTCATCGAAGTGATTGCCGCCTGCCCCGTGATTTTCGGACGCCTGAACAAAAAAGGCGGAGCTCCGGAAATGATGAAGGAAATGAGGGATAATTCCGTGCCGCTTTCCGCCATCGAAAAGCTTCCCCCCGAAAAGGTGGAGGGAAAGATCATCCGTGGAGTTTTGCGCAAGGAAATCCAGCCCGAATTCACCGCCCGCTATGCCGATCTGGTGAAAAAAGTTCAGGGCATGGGAGGCGAATCATGAAGCAAAGAAGCTATGAAATACGCCTCTCCGGAAGCGGAGGTCAGGGCCTGATTTTGGCAGGCATCATCCTGGCCCGTGCCGCCATGCTGGACAAAAACCGGGTGACCCAAACCCAAAGCTACGGACCCGAATCCCGCGGCGGTTCATCCCGCGCCGACGTGCTCATCAGCAAGGAAGAGATCTACTTCCCCGAAGCCATGCAGTTTGACTGCCTGCTGGCGCTCACCCAGGAAGCCTGCGACAAATATCTCTTCGACCTTCGCGAAAAAGGCACCCTCATCATCGATACCACACATGTGAAAAACCTCGCGCTCGCCGCGGAAAACACCTACGAAGAGCCTTTCACGGATATCGCCCTGGAAAGACTGGGCAGCCCCATCACCACAAACATCATCTCACTGGCGTTTTTGGTGAAAATCACCGGCATCGTAAAAGAGGAAAGCCTGCGCCAGTCCATCTCTGAAACCGTGAAGCCCGCCTTTGTGGAACTGAACTGCAAAGCCATGCACATCGGCTTTGAGCTGGCGGAAAAGTATCTGTAACAGGTCGGAACGATGATAAAAAACATTTCCCACATCGGCATCGCAGTTCGCGATCTGGATGAAGGCATCGCCTTTTACGAGAAACTGGGCTTGAAGCTGGAAGGAACTGAAGTGGTTGAATCGCAAATGGTCAAGGTGGCGTTCTTCCCCTGTGGAGACACGCGCATCGAGCTTTTGATGCCCACTTCGCCGGAAAGCCCCATCGCCAAGTTTTTGGAAAAACGCGGTGAAGGAGTGCACCACCTCGCTTTGGGAGTGGACAACGTGCCCGCTGAACTGGAAAAAGCCGAGGCAAACGGCATCCGTCTGATCGACTCCGAGCCACGCCCCGGTGCACATGATGCCCAAATCGCATTTCTGCATCCCAAAAGCACATTGGGTGTCCTCATCGAGTTTTGCCAAGACTCGGAACACTGAACAAACCCAGGCTGAACGCCTGATAATATCGACGCCGGTCCCAGTGACCGGCGTTTTTTGTGCTCACGTTCAAGCAAGGTAAAAAACCCTTTGGGGCGAAAGATCTTTTTTGTTTTCACAAGGTATTTATTTATCCTGGCTTCTTCTCTCATCCATGAATGAGCCAACTTTTGGGCTCCTGTCAAGTCCTGAAATAGGTTGACTCATCTTTTTAATTTGCGCTTACGCTGACGCTTCAGCGCGTTGTTTAGATAGTTCATAGATCTTGGCTGGCGTTTGATAGTCCAAGCTAACATGCAGTCTT
>Ga0209722_1003492_pt1 | contig 10977 bp, 8 predicted proteins | sample BioC12SIPDNA_2_FD_185745 | JGI IMG/M metagenome (GOLD analysis project Ga0209722, IMG submission 185745) | Anaerobic biogas reactor microbial communites from Washington, USA - Biogas_R1_A C12 SIP DNA (SPAdes) (version 2) | ecosystem: Engineered > Bioreactor > Anaerobic > Unclassified | place... | reverse complement strand
TCTCATCATCCTTGGCGCCATTTTCCAGTAATGGGGTATTGTCTGAATAGACAAAACCTCCGCTGTCCTCAGGCTGCCCGGGGCAGTGAAGTTTATCCGTTCCATTGGTCCATTCTGCAGAGCAATAAGAATCAGCCAGATTGAGTTGGTCACCACGTACCTGGATTTCCACCCAGAAAGTGTGTTCAGGGTTGCGAAAGGCAAAAATCACCTCTTCAGCGTTTCGTAATTTAAACTCAGCCCGATAGGTTCCAGCTGAATTGGGCGCAGTCACAGGCATGGAAATCAGGACCGATTCACCCGGAGCTACCGCTTTATCACTGATGGGTTGGCTGGCCGGCGTGTTCATCGAAGTTCCACCCACAAAAACCACATCATAGTCAGTCGTCCAGGTGCAGGTGCCTTCGTTTGTCAGTTTCCAGGTTTTGGTAAAGCTGCTTCCAGGTGTAAATTGAGTTCCATCAGGGATGCTTTCTTCCACAAAACCTGCCAAATCACAAGCTCTGCTTCCTGTTGGCGTGGTAGATTGCTCAGGGTTGGGGGTCGTCGGGTCAGATGGATTCTCAGGGGTCAAAACTTGTTCAGTCTCAGAAGGCTGGGGTAGCTCGGTAGGGGCTTGATAAGCTGCTGTTTGGGTTTGTGCGGCTTGTTCTGTCGCCACGATTTGGGTCGTCAGAGCCTCAACGGTTCGCGCGGCTGCCGTGCGGATGCTGTCCAAAGGATCGATTGTTGGCGGAGGGGTTGGTTTCATCTGACAGGCAGCCAGGATCGTAGCAGCCAACAGAATGCTTATCACAATTAAGGGTGTTGATCGAAATTTTTTCATAGTACCTCAAGCAATTTTCTAACATACTTGGTTGCAAGATTAGCACCCATTCAGCAAAAAAGCAGGCCAAAAGCCTGCTATTTTGAGTTGAAAACGAATTCTATTTGCGTAAATGGCCGACAAAGACCGTTTTAAGGAATTGACCGACCTTTACTTTTTGTCCGCTGAGCAAAGCCTGGGAGCTGATCAGGTTGGCAACCCCCCGCATGACCACCACCACCGTCCCAAACAAAAGGATCAGACAGGCAATGATTTGCCAGGCGGGCACCTGTCCAATCGATATGCGGGTCATCATCACGACCGGTGAAGTGAAGGGGAACAAGGTCATAAATGTGGTAAAAGCTGAATTGGGGTTCTCGATCAGTTGGGCGATCGCCATGATAGTGAAAATCAACGGAAGCATCAAAACAAAAGTGGACTGGTTGGCCTCACGTAAATTCGGTGCCAGAGCGCCCAAGCCTGCCATAAGACTGCCGTAGAGCAGAAAACCACCGATAAAGAAGGGAATAGCTGAAAGGACTAAACTGGTTGAAACGTCAAAATCTGCTAAAAAAGGCAGCATGTTGCCGCCAATTCGCGGCAAGAGTACGATTGTTCCGAACCAAACCAGCATTTGCACCAAGCTCACCAGACCAAGCGCCAGTATCTTTCCAAGGAAGAGATCCAGCGGGCTGACTGAGGAAAGTAGCATCTCAATCACCTTGTTCTCTTTGTCCTTGCCAATAGCGCTCAGCATGGTACTTGAACTGATCAAGACCACCATGTAGAAGAACATCGTCACGATGTAAGGCAGCCAATAGGTTGATGCTTCAGATTGATCCCTCGTGTCTGCCGTTTCAGGGTTGAGGTATTCGTAATTGAAAGTAGCTGGGTTGGTATAGCGTAGATAAACATCTTCGTCGGCGCCGAGCAAATTGTATTCGATCAGGGTCTTGAGCTGGTCTTGCTGAACCAGTTCTGTGATCATGTTGACTTCAGGTTTGATGAAGCGCAGTTTTCCGGATTGCAGGTAGTCCTCTTCGATCAGGTAAAATCCCTGCAGCTGACCCGCGGCAGTCCGTTCCCGAGCAACCTCTTCCGATTCCTGGGCAATCAATCGTCCACCCGTGACCCAACTTGGGTACTCCTGGATCAGCTTGCTCCTATCCACCACACCGATGGGTAAGGGATTCGCGGTCTCTTTGACAAAAATTTCCTGGATTGTTTGGGTTGAATCCTGGTTAACCAGATTCAAACCGCCTAAAAGGAGGATCGGAATCAGGGGCACCAATATCATGCTCACAATGAAGGATCGGCGCTTGATGATATTCAGGAATTCAAACCAAAAGACTCGCCTTATATTAAGCATGGTTTACCTCCTTCTTGAACAAGCTTCTCAACGAGAGCTTCTGACTGTACTGGAGCATGCCTCTTTTGAAGGCTACGCTGGCTAACCAGATCATCAAGACGGTCAGGCCGATCAGCAGTGCAAAAACAAAGGCGATCTCAATTGCAGGCACAGAGGTAAAGGCCATGCGCATAGAAAGCGCCAGAGGCGCGCTCAAGGGGATGTAACTCAACAATCTGGCAACCACACCATTGGGGTTGCTTATAAAGACATTGATGAAATAGAACGGCAGCATCATCGGCAGCACTATCAGCCCAGTGACCGATTGCGATTCCTGGATGCTGGTCATGGTTGCGCCAATAGTAGCCATCAACGCGGCAGTGAAAATAAAAGAAATCAAAAGCAAGGCAAGGCTGACGGCTAAATAGGAACCTGAAAGCTCAATATCAGCCAGAAAACTGAGCCTGTCAGAAAAGATGATCAATCCTGCAAAAAGGATCAAAGCCCAAACCGCAATCTGCGTCAGACCGACGCTGAGGTTACCAATGATTTTTCCGGTCATCATTTCCCGCGGGGGAACGGAGGTAAGCAGGATCTCCATCGTCCTGTTTTCTTTTTCTTCTACCAAGGCCTGCAATAGATAGCCGCCGCTGTACATAACCACAATTAGGTTCAGGATCCCGATCAGGATGGGCACAAAAATCTTGTGCCAGCCTGTTCCATCAGACTTGGTCTTGCCGTCCAGGGATTCAAGGCTGATCTGATTGCCGCTTGAAAGCCTCTCAAGGATCGCAGGGTCAGCCTCCTCAGCCGCCAACAAATTTTGGCTGATAAATCCGATGATCTTGGATTGAACTTCCCCCGCTGGTTGCTTATTAGTCCAATAGTCAAGTTGATAAGAGGCTAAATAGCCTTCCGGGATCACCGCAAAACCCTGGATTTCACCGGTTTCGACCGCTTTTTTGGCCCCGGCTTCATCCGGAAAAGTGTGGAGGTAGATCTGAGGGTTGAAGAAAGTAGATTTCGCTGAATTATCAGGTTCAAGGCTGATGATGTCTGCCTTGTCCACCAGACCAATCGGGCGGAAATCATAGGAAGAGCGGGATAAAAGCATGGAGAGCAGAATCAGGATAGCGAAACCTAGAGGCAGCAAAAGCAAGGTTAGCCAAAAGCGTTTTTTGGCGACGTGGTGCTTATATTCGTAGGTGGCGACAAGCAAAGTCTTATTCATTGCAGGCCTATCCTTTTTTTACAACCTGGATAAAAATTTCGTCCAGGCTTGGTGTAGCCACTTCAAAGGTATTCAAGCGCACTCCCTGATTCACCAGCAGGCCAAGTAGATCCTGGGCATTGGTCCCCTCGGCAGGGCTGAGGCGGAAATTCCCGTTCATAGGCTCGATCTTTGCCACGCCTTCAAGCTTTTCCGGCAGCGGAGAAGCCGTAGTGATGATTACCTGGTTTGTGCGGAACTGGTCCTGGATCTCACTCAAGCCACCTTCAAGCAAAACCTTACCGTAATCGATCAAAACCAATCTGTCACAAAGCGTCTCTACCTGGTTCATCTGGTGTGTGCTCATCACAATCGTTTTTCCTGCGCTACGCAGTTCCCGCAGCAGGTCTTTGACCAATTGTGTGTTGACGGGGTCGAGCGCTGAGAAAGGCTCATCGATAATGATGATTTCAGGGTCATGGATCAGAGCGGCAATCAGTTGCGCTTTTTGCTGCATGCCCTTGCTCAACTCTTTGTTCTTCTTTTTTTGATGCTCCGTCAGGTCAAATCTTTCCAGCCAGGCGGGCAACGTTTTATCGATTTGAGCTTTGCTCATCCCTTTGAGCGTCGCCAGATAGCTGAGACAGCGGTTGACCTCAACATCCTGGTACAAGCCTCGTTCCTCAGGAAGGTAGCCAACCCTGTTCAGTTTTTCATCCGTCATTGGTCCGTCCAAAATTTCCACTGAGCCGGAATCCGGTTGATAGATGTCAAGGATCACTCGAATGGAAGTTGTTTTACCGGATCCGTTGGGGCCGAGCAGGCCAAAAATTTCACCTGGGTTGACCTCAAAAGATACATCTTTAACGGCTTGTGTATCACCAAAAGACTTACTGATATTTTTGACGTGAATAGTACTCATCGCATTCTAACTCCTACAATTTTTGGCATGGATCCTTCCTAGCAAGCTTATCTTACCAGACAACCTTACAAACAATCGTTGATTTACATAAATCCATATAACATATTTTATGGTCTACGAACAGAACCAACCGAAGATTATCTATCCTTTATCCTCACATAAAAACGCCCCGCGCAGGCAGGGCGTTCAGACAGACAAAATTTAGCCTCACTCTTTTTCGTAGGGCTCACCCTCAGCCGCTGGTGCCTGCCCCTTGCCAATAAACCCAGCCAGCACAATCATCGTGATCAGGTAGGGTGCCATGGCCATAAACTGGGGAGGGATGGTGCTGCCCAACAGCGACAGTTTGGAGCCAATCGCATCAGCAAAACCGAAGAGCATGCCAGCCCCCATCGCTCCCAGGGGCATCCAGTTCCCGAAAATCATAGCTGCCAGGCCGATAAAGCCTTTGCCTGCGGTCATGCCCTCGTCGAATCTGCCAACCGAACCAAGCGTAAAGAAGGCGCCAGCGATGCCAGCCACCAAACCACTCAAAATCACTCCCATATAGCGGGTTTTGATAACGTTAATACCCAGCGTATCCGCTGCCTTGGGATGCTCACCCACAGAACGCAAACGCAAACCCCAGCGTGTCTGGAACAAAGCCACCTGCAGGATGATCAGGATCAGAAACATCAAATAAACAAACAGGTTTTGGTTGAAAAGGATTGGTCCGATCAGCGGGATATCTGCCAAACCCGGCAAAGGTACTCTCGAGAACATCTTCGGGTTATTTAGCCCTTCAATGTGTTGAAGGAACTTCTGCGAGATAAAGGCTGTCATCCCAGTTGAGAAGATGTTAATTACTGTACCTGAAATTGTTTGGTTAACCTTGTACTTGATGGACAAGACGCCCAGAATAAGAGCCAGGAGGATGGACGATAGAATGCCACCCAGCAGACCTAACCAGGCATTTTTTGTGACGCTGCCAACCACAGCCGCGGCCATGGATGCCATCAGCATCATACCTTCAATGGAGATGTTGATGATGCCAGAACGTTCCGCCAGGATGCCGGAAAATGCGCCCAGTGTGATCGGAACTGCCAGCAACACAGCGCTGGAAAGCATCCCAGCCAAATTGAGTGATTTATCAGCCGCCTGCCAGACCAAAAATCCAAAAATCAGGCAGAGAGCGCAAATACCAATCATCAGGTTGGTCCATTTGCCAAAACCCCTGATCACTTGATATAGGCCGATAGCCAGAGAAATTACTGCCAGAATGGTCAGGGTCAGTTTTGAAGGCAAGATCCAATCAGCCATCAAACCCTGGTCAATTCCGCCAGGTGTCATCACAAATTTGGTAAGAGCTTCTTCACTAGTTTTGGCCACAAAAGCAAGGTAGATCAGCAGACCAATCAGGATCTCAACCACACCCATGACAATTTTCCGGGGAGTGGATATTTCAACAATACGTTTGTGTTCGATAACGCCTGATGTTGTTGTCATGATTGACCTCCCCAACCGCTAAGGAAGATCTGTTCTTCTTCCTGTTTTGGCTTTCTTAATCGATAAATTGACCGAATAATTGCAGGAGCTGCGACAAACATCAGGATGATCGCCTGAACAACGTCCACAATATCGATCGGGATGGAAGAAACCACCATCATTCGGGTTGCTCCGTTGCGTAGTGTGCCAAACAAAATTGAAGCAAGCACAACACCCAGCGGGTGGGTATTGCCGATCAAGGCCAGGGCAATACTGTCAAATCCGTAACCCGAGGAAAGACCCAGCGCCATACTGCGGTTGACCGCCAAGATCTGAACCGCGCCTGCCATTCCTGCCAACGCTCCTGAAAGAGACATGGCCAGGATAATCGATTTGGTCGTGCTTAGTCCTGCGTATTTCGCGGCGCGCGGGTTTGTGCCAACGGTGCGCAGGTTCAAGCCCCAGGTGGTTTTGAAAAGTATCCACCAGATCACGTAAGCCACAACCAGGGCAATGAAGAAACCCAGATGGAAGCGGATCGGTGAAGGGAAAAATTGCGGAATTTCAGCGGATTTCTCTATTATTGGACTGATAGGCATGCCCCCGGAACTAGGGCGTGTCATCGGACCGGAGAGCAGCCATTCCGTCAGACGAAAGGCGATCCAGTTCATCATGATCGTGTTGATCACCTCGTGACCGCCTGTTTTGGCTTTTAAAAATCCCGGAATAAAGCCCCAAAAGGCGCCTCCCAGAGCTCCCGCCAGAAATGCCAAGGGCATGTGGATCCAGGCTGGTAAACCTGTGATCGAGTAGCCTACAAAAGTTGCGCAGGCAGCGCCGATAAAAAGCTGCCCTTCCACGCCAATATTGAACAGTCCGGAACGGAAGCCCAGGGCAACCGCCAGGCCGGCAAAAATATATGGAGTGGATTGAACCAGGCTTTCAAGGATCGGGTTAAAGGCCTGGCGAATTTCTTTGGCATCATCGCTTCCCAGCGCGTTGATCATCCGTACCGGGTCACCGATGGCGCCTGTAAAGAGGGCTTTGTAAGCTGTACCAATTTCCGAAAATGCCTGTGAAAACCCTTTTCCGATCGATTCTCCAAAGGCCGCGTAGACTGACTGACTTGTCAGTGCGATTAACAGAGCGCCGATGATCAAGCCGGTTACGATTGCGAGAAGGGGGATGGCAGCTTTGCCTAGAAATGGTTTTCTGACGTGTTCTGTTTCTGCTTGATCCTGGTTGATCTCTTTAAGAATCTCTTGCCCTAGGTCTTTCTTCTTTTCTGTCATAACACGCCTCTCTAAAATGTCGCTTCAACGACGGAGGTTTCACCGGCAGGGATGGGTTCTTCTGGCACGATACCAGCCATCAACAAACCAATGTATTCTTTTGAGATGCCCTTGTTGGGCACAATTGCGATTATTTTGCCTCTGTACATCACTGCCACCCGGTCAGAAAGCTCCATGATTTCATCCAATTCGGGAGAAACCAACAAAACACCGCAACCTTCGTCCCGTTTTTGGACGATTCGTTTATGGATGTATTCAATCGAACCAACGTCCAGGCCGCGGGTAGGTTGGGAGGCAACCAAAAACTTGATCGGTCTGGACAATTCCCGGGCGATAATCACTTTTTGCTGATTTCCACCTGAAAGAGTACCGACCGATGTGAGCGCGTCTGGGGTGCGAATGTCAAAATCCCGGACCAGCTTGTTGCCATTTTCGAGGATCTTGTCATATTTCAGAACAATCCCGTTTGAAAAAGGCTCTTTATAGTACGTGCACAAGACCAGATTTTCCGCGATCGGGAAGGGCAACACCAACCCATCCGCCTGGCGGTCTTCAGGGATGTGCGCGGACCCTAATTCGGTAATTTTCCTGGGTGAGAATTTGGAAACCTCTTCCCCTAAAAGATTGATCTTGCCCGAAACCGACTTCTGTAATCCGGTAATCGCGTAGACCAACTCTGTTTGCCCATTTCCCTGCACACCAGCAATGCCAACAATTTCTCCGGAATATACTTCCAGGGAGACATCGTCAACAACGATGTTTTGGAACTTATCAGCCACAGTCAGGTTTTCGACAGAGCAAACCAATTCTCCAGGTTTGCTTTCAGTTCGATCGACTTCCAAATCAACCGAGCGGCCTACCATCATGGCAGCCAAAGATTGTTTATCAGCTTGGGCGGGAGTGGTTTCACCAACCATGGCTCCGCGTCGGATCACCATGACCCGGTCCGCGATGTCCATTACTTCGCGCAGCTTGTGCGTGATGAAGATGATCGACTTGCCCTGCTTTACCAAAGAACGCATGATTTTAAAGAGTTCATCAGCTTCCTGGGGGGTCAATACAGCGGTCGGCTCATCGAAAATCAGGATATCCGCTTCCCGGTAGAGCAGCTTGATGATCTCAACCCGCTGTTGAACGCCGACTGGCAAATCCCGGATGTAATCATCCGGATTGACTTCAAGGTTGTAGTGGTTTGAGATTTCAAGTATGCGATCAGCAGCTTTTTTTCGGTCCAAAAGCCCTGCTTGCTTGACTGCTTCATTCCCCAACATCACATTTTCAGTCACAGTGAAGACGGGGATGAGCATAAAGTGTTGGTGGACCATGCCGATACCCTGGTTGATCGCGTCTGTGGGGGAGTTGATGGTCACCTTCTCACCATTCACCAGGATTTCACCTTCATCTGGCTGATATAGCCCATAAAGGATGTTCATGAGGGTAGATTTGCCAGCGCCGTTTTCCCCCAGCAAGGCCAGAATTTCACCTTTATTCAGGGAGAGATCGATATGGTCATTGGCCAAAACCCCCGGGAACCGTTTTGTAATTCCTTTTAATTCAAGAATTGGGGTCATAGTTTATACCGTTTCATTCTCTAATAATTTTATTTATATTACCACAGGCTTAAATAAAAAAGGCTGGAAAAAATCCAGCCTTTTTTTGTTAACAAACAACTTAGTCGAGTGAGATTGTGCCTGCGATAATGTCAGCTTTGAGTTGTTCAACTTCAGCTGCCAGTTCGGCAGAAACAAGGCTTTCGAGCTCGTGGAATGGGGCAATTGATACGCCGTTGTTGGCTAATGTACCAACCACATCACCGCCCTGGAAAGTACCATCAACCACAGATTGGATAACCTGCATGGTGGTGGCATCCATCAGTTTCATGACGGAGGTCAGGGTGATGTCGGCATATTCGGGGCTGGTGAGAGCCCAGTCAGAGTCAACACCGATCAGGTAAGCGTTACCGCGTTCTTTGATGGCGGCAGCGGCGCCCAAACCAACGGGTCCAGCAACAGGCATGATGATGTCAGCGCCTTCGTCCATCAGGGACTTGGCCAGTTCATTGCCTTTTTGCTGATCGTCAAAGGACATGCTGAACAAACCAGAATCTGGAGCAGCAGGATCCCAACCGAGCACCTGTACATCAGTGCCCTTAACTTCGTTGTACTTGGCCACGCCCTTGTAGAAACCATCCATGAAGATGGTGACAGTGGGGATGGGCAGACCACCAAAGGTGCCGACAACGCCGGTCTTGGTGACGCCAGCGGCCACATAGCCAGCCAGGAAAGCGGCTTCATCAGTTTCAAAGATCTGACCAGTCACATTGGCAATGGCGGGGTCGTAGTTGTAGTCAACGATGGAGAACTTGACATCGGGGTTGGCTTCAGCGGCGGCCGCTGTGGCATCGCCGATCAGGAAACCAACGGTCACGATCAGGTCACACTCTTCTTCAATGAAGGCGTTCAGGTTCTTCTCGTAGTCAGCGACTTCTTTGGATTCGAGGTATTTTCCTTCGATTCCAAGTGCGTCCTGGGCATCAGTGATACCCTTCCAGGCCGTGGCGTTGAAGGATTTGTCGTCAATACCACCGGTATCGGTGATCTGGCAAACCAGGGTGGGTTCTTCCACAGGAACTTCTGCTTCGGCAAACGATCCCGCGATGATCTCGGCTTTGAGTGCTTCAACTTCAGCTGCCAGTTCGGCAGGAACGAGGCTTTCGAGCTCGTGGAACGGGGCGATTGAAACACCTTCGTTAGCTAGTGTACCAACCACATCACCGCCCTTGAAGCTGCCATCGATGACAGATTGGATAACCTGCATGGTGGTGGCATCCATCAGTTTCATGACGGAGGTCAGGGTGATGTCGGCATACTCGGGGCTGGTGAGAGCCCAGTCAGAGTCAACACCGATCAAGTAAGCGTTACCGCGTTCTTTGATGGCGGCAGCAGCGCCCAAACCAACAGGACCAGCAACGGGCATGATGATGTCAGCGCCTTCGTCCATCAGGGACTTGGCCAGTTCATTGCCTTTTTGCTGATCGTCAAAGGACATGCTGAACAAACCAGAATCTGGAGCAGCAGGATCCCAACCGAGTTGTACTTGGCCACGCCCTTGTAGAAACCATCCATGAAGATGGTGACAGTGGGGATGGGCAGACCACCAAAAGTACCAACAACGCCGGTCTTGGTGACGCCAGCGGCCAGGTAGCCAGCCAGAATGGCGGCTTCGTCAGTGTTGAAGATCTGACCAGTCACATTGGCAATGGCGGGGTCGTAGTTGTAGTCAACGATGGAGAACTTGACATCGGGGTTGGCTTCAGCGGCGGCTGCGGTGGCATCGCCGATCAGGAAACCAACGGTCACGATCAGGTCACACTCTTCTTCAATGAAGGCGTTCAGGTTCTTCTCGTAGTCAGCGACTTCTTTGGACTCAAGGTACTTGCCCTCGATTCCCAAAGCGTCCTGGGCATCAGTGATACCCTTCCAGGCCGTGGCGTTGAAGGATTTGTCGTCAATACCACCGGTATCAGTGATTTGACAGACTTTGACTTTGTCCTCTGTTTCAGGGGATTCCTCAGATACAGGTGGTTCCTCAACTACAGGTGGTTCCTCAACTGCAGGGGCTCCGCAGGCTGATAAAGCCAGCATTCCAACCAGTAGAAGGGAAACAAGTACGATTAATCTTTTGCGCATGAATTTTCTCCTCTTCATAACTTTTTCTCCGCATTTGGCGGATTTTCTATTTGTTAAGTATAAATTAACGACATTGTTTTCGCAAGCAGACAAGTCTTGTCTTAACTTGCGCTTGAATCTTCGGTTACCAGCTTGGCTTCACCAGACTTCAGTCCCAAAATCATCACCAAAGCTGCTGCCATGAAGATTGGTCCAATGATGAAAATTGTGGCGTAGTTATTGCCGGTCAATTTAACAATCCAGCCAT
>Ga0209722_1003487_pt1 | contig 10983 bp, 13 predicted proteins | sample BioC12SIPDNA_2_FD_185745 | JGI IMG/M metagenome (GOLD analysis project Ga0209722, IMG submission 185745) | Anaerobic biogas reactor microbial communites from Washington, USA - Biogas_R1_A C12 SIP DNA (SPAdes) (version 2) | ecosystem: Engineered > Bioreactor > Anaerobic > Unclassified | place... | reverse complement strand
CATCGTCTTTGACAAAACCATCAATACAGATAAAAGCGGCCTTCCGTCCCACTATACGCATCTCGCGCACAATAATGTCGAAACTTTCGCCTTCCCCCAGTTCCTTTTTGAACAGATCCAGATTGTCCGTATAATTCCGCCCTAAATAGAGATGCTTGCCTTTATTGCGCAAGGAAATCGCTTCCTTCCAGAATTAATTCCAAGCATTTACGGGTCACCTCGGCTCCATTGACAACACTGTCCTGCCCCTCCATTTTACCGGGATCTCCACAACCCACTACCAGCAAGTCTGGGTAGCGATCCAGTATCTGAACAGTATCTCCCTCAAGACGGCGGTGGCGGGGTGGTTCGAGTGTTCCTTCCTTGGATACCGGATGACCTTTTACGATCTGCAAATCACTGGTTACTGAGTAATCTACCCGGGTGCCCCGCGCTCGCGAGTGGGAGGCCACCGCGATAACCCCTAACACTTTTACCTGTTGGGACTGATACAGCAAATACTCGATAACTCGCTCCCCAGCCCCTACCCCCTTGTGGCCTTTATCATCCACCATCAGTACAACCGGATCGCGGGGGGCTTGCAATATCTTTTGCAGTACCTCTGGGCCGGTTAAGGGCATAGGGTTTCCAGCTACAGCTTTAAGCGGGTAAAGTTTCAAGGCATGGGCCGCAGTCTCCACAGCTTTACGGGCTGTCCAGTCTCCATCGGTGACAATAATTACTCGGATCCGGGCTGGTTGATCATTCACTGTATCAACCCTTGGGATCAAACAAGACAGCTGCTACGTAGCCAAAAAGGATAGCTGCCGTAATTCCAGCTGCAGCTGCCTCCACCCCACCGGATATCGCTCCCAAAAGACCACTTTCTTCCACGGCCTTTAAGGTTCCCTGGGTGAGAGTATGACCAAAACCTGATAAGGGAACAGTAGCACCGGCACCGGCTAGATCGACCAGCGGTTGATATAGCCCCAAGCCGCTCAAAAGGGCGCCGATACTTATATATCCAACCAGAATGTGTCCCGGAGTAACGGCCGGTTTGGTCAGATCCATTATCAACTGGCCAATCAAGCATAAGGCTCCTCCCACCAGAAAAGCTGATATTAATGAACTCATTTTTACTCCACCCCGCTTATGGATTTTCCAAAGCTACTGCGTGAGCTATACCCGGTATACTTTCACCTTGGAAGGAAGTGGTAGGACTCATAAGAGCGCCGGTGGCCACCAATAAAAGACGTTCTATTTTGCCCTGCACCATTTTCTTCAGCAGCGGTCCGCACAGCATAGAGGCTGAGCACCCACAACCGCTGCCCCCAGCATGAACATCCTGGTTATCATTAAACATGAGAACTCCACAGTCACTGTAATTGGGCTCTGGCACAACTCCATTCTTGATGAAGAGCTGTTTCAGCAACGCTGAGCCAACTTTGCCCAGGTCACCGGTTACAATCAAGTCGTAATAGTCGGAAGGTCGGTTGGTATCACTTAGATGCGTCTTTATAGTATCAGCTGCCGCGGGTGCCATAGCACTTCCCAGGTCATTGGCGTCCTTCTGCCCCAGATCGATGATTTTGCCGATAGTGGCACAGGTCAGGCGTGGGCCGCCATAGATACCTTTTTCCAAAACCACTGCCCCGGCTCCGGTAACAGTCCACTGGCTGCTCATGGAACGCTGCACGCCCTGCTCAGTTGGGAAACGGAATTGACGTTCAGCGGAATAATGATGACTGCTCACCGCAGCTACTACCCGTTCGAAATATCCACCATCAATAGCCATCGCTGCAGTCAGAAGAGCTTCCGCCATAGTAGAACAAGCCCCGTACATGCCCAGGAAAGGTATTTGCAGTTCACGGGCGGCAAAGCTAGAGGAAGTAATCTGATTCAACAGGTCACCTGACACCAGAAGTTCTATATCCTCGGGTTGGTAATTCTTTTTACTGACAGCCAGCTTGACCGTTTCTCGCAATAGTTTACTTTCAGCTTTTTCCCAGCTACTCTCGCCAAACTCATAGTCTTCCATGATCCAGTCAAAATCCGATCTCCAGGGGCCTTCCCCTTCCTTGGGGCCAACAATGGTTGCCCAGGCTGTTAAAACTGGAGGTTCCTCAAATATGATGGTCTGCAATCCCTGCTTTTTCTGGTTGACCATACGTAACCACCTTTTTAAGAAAAAACTACTTTGATCAGCCCAATCAATATGGATACAGCAAATCCAAATACTAGCGTAGGACCGGCCACAGTGAAAATGCGCGCCCCCACCCCAAAAACGTACCCTTCCCGTTTGAATTCCATGGCCGAAGCCACAATGGCATTGGCAAAGCCGGTTATAGGTACGATGGAACCAGCACCGGCATGTTTGCCCAGGACATCATACCATCCCAAACCAGTAAACAGAGCGGCCAGGAAGATCAAGACCACCGATGTGGCTGACCCGGCATCCAGTTTGGTCAACCCCTGACCAATAAAGTAATTCAGGATCACCTGCCCCAGAGTACAGATCAGACCACCTATCACAAAAGCCCAGATGCAGTTTTTCAGCAGGGTCGGTTTGGGTTTGGTCTGACTTACCAGGTCTTCATATTCCTGGGCTTCTATCTTTTTAATTTGATCCGCAGACGTATTCACTAAGGTGTCGCCTCCCTTACCAGAATTATTATTGGCCAATGATACAGCCTTTATTCCCTGCAAAAAGCAGCACCCCGGTCATAGGGTGCTGCTTTAGAACTAGCTTTTATTCCACATAGGCAACTTTGATATTAGCTTTGTATTCGATGATTTTGTTATCCTGACAATCTGCGGTCCAATTATATACTTCCACACCAGTAACCTTGGGATACCTACGCGAGGCCTCTGCCACCGCATTCTCTACAGCATCCTGCCAGCCGTTATGGGACTCGGCTACGATTTCAGCAACCTTTACTTGCAATTTTTCGTCCTCCTTTTCTAATTAGCTATGGTTAGCTTGGTTAGAAAAGAAAAGGTTTATGCACTACAGTCTTTTATCAGCCGATGATCTGATCGCCCAGCAGGCTCTTTAGCTTCTGCAGCGCGGCTTTCTCTATACGTGAGATCTGCACCTGAGAGACTCCCAGATCCTGCGCTATCAGAGCCTGAGTCTCGTCTTTGAAAAAACGCCGTAGAATAACCTCCTGCTCACGATGATCCAACTTGCTCAAAGCCTCACGCAAGGCCATTTGCTCCAAAATCCTGACCGTATTCTCTTCCGAGGCCAGACGATCCAAAAGGGAGCCTTGATCCTTCTCTTCACCGGGAATAACATCCTGGATATACGCCGGTGCCTGGCAGGCTTCCATGGCCAATACGATTTCTTCCTTGTCCATTTCCAGACAAGCGGCAATCTCACTAACATTTGGCTCCCGGCCCAGATCACCGCGCAGTTTTTCCTGCGCCCAACGGATCTTGCCATACAATTCTTTATAACTGCGCTGTACTTTGACCATGCCATCATCACGCAGAAACTTTTTGATTTCCCCAATTATCATAGGAACCGCATAAGTGGAAAACCGCACTTGAAAGGAAAAATCAAACTTATCGATAGCTTTCAAAAGCCCGATGGAACCCACTTGAAACAAATCTTCGTGGTCATAGGAAGTACCGCGAAATCTTTCCAAAACCATGTAGATCAGGCCGACATTGGCCGAATATATCAATTCCCGGGCCTCTTCATCTCCCTGTTGGGCTCTTATCAGAAGCTCATCATTATCTTGATAGGAATGGGTTGAGGACATAAACCTCCCCCCTTACGCCATGGCCTGATGGTTTTGAGAAGGAAAAAAGCGCAACATGCGGACGCTTGTCCCCTGACCCGGCTCACTGATCACATCCATTTCATCCATAAAAGAACGCATAAAAGTAAAACCCAGTCCCATACGGGATGAGTCGCTGGAGTATGTAGGCTCCATAGCCTGCTCGACATTCTCGATACCACGGCCAAAATCTTTCACGATGATTTCCAGGCTGCCGTTGTCGAATATACTGGCCATGACCTCAATTTTCCCGTCGGTAGAGCCATTATAACCATGAATGATACTATTAGAGACTGCTTCGGAAACCACTAGTTTGATTTCCTCAATATCCTCTAAAGTGCAATCCAATTGCGCGGCGAATGCTCCCACACATGACCTGGCAAAGGACACATTTTCCGGCATACTGCTGAACTCAAAGCGTACATAATTTTTAACATTCATGCGCAGTTCCAGCCCAGGGCTGGTCCACCTCCCCTTAATTACTGACCACATCTTTTTCACTCCTGTACAGGGGCACCAGCTTATTGATTCCTGAGAAGTGAAGTATCTTTTCCACCGGCGGGCAAGCACCCACAATATACATTCTCCCCTGCTGAGCGCTTACCTTCTTATACCGACCGATAATCACCCCTAACCCCGAACTGTCAATAAACGAGACCTTTTCTAAGTTTAGGATGAGAGTACTAATGCTGGTGTTGTCCAGCCTGCGGTCAATTTCCTGACGCAGTTGGTCGGCCACCAGCATATCCAACTCTCCCGAGATGCGAACCACCAAGGTGTCACGAACCTGTTTGAAGTCTGCATTCACCTGCATATCTCCTCCCCATCAGAGCGTCATTATTCATAATTTATTGTGTGCTTATCTTTCTACAGGGCGAAGATATTTACCTTCCACAAAATTCCATTTACAATAGATAAGTTTCGGCAAGCATCTTCATTATTTCCTTGATCAGTCCGCCTCTGGGTACATCGGCGGCGGCTATCAAATTGACTTCTTTCACCAGATCCCCGTCATGGTATACCCGCATCTCCCCTAGTTTCTGGCCGCGTTCTACCGGCGCATCAATGTAGGTTTGAAGTCGTTTTTCGGTAGTAATCTTCTCTTCTTGACCTTTTTCTACTATGGCACCTACATCATCTTCGGCGATCACCTCAACACTATCTCCTATACCTTTTCCGACGCTGACAACGCCGCAGACACTGCCTCGACTAAAAAAGTTTCTATAAGCATATTTGGCAAAGCCATAGTTGAACAACTTCATCATATCCCGGTGATTGCCATGCTGTTTGGGTGATGCCATGACCGCACCGATCAAACGCAGTCCATCTCTTTTGGCCGTCGCTGTTAAACAGTATTTGGCTTCATTGGTCCATCCTGTCTTGAAGCCGTCTGCTCCTTCATACCACCATAGCAACTTATTGGTGTTATAAAGCTTAAATTCACCTTGTCGCAAGTTGTACTCTTTGATAGAAGTGTATTCCAAAATCTTCGGATATTGCAGAGCATAACGAGCCATGACGGCCATGTCATAGGCACTGCTGTAATGGTTTTCCGCGGACAAGCCATAGGCATTTACGAAATTAGTGTTTTTCAACCCTAACATCTTGGCCTGCCGATTCATACGGTCAACAAAATTCTGGTGGGTCCCTTCCAGGTGTTCAGCTATCGCCACACTGGCATCATTAGCTGAACCCACCGCGACAGCTATCATCATTTCCTCGAAAGTCATCTCTTCGCCTGGTTCCAAATATATCTGGGAACCTCCCATTTTCCAGGCCTCTTCACTGGTTATCACCTTGTCTTTTACACTGACTTTGCCCTCTTCCAAATCCTGCGCAGCCAGAATCATAGTCATCAACTTGGTCATACTAGCGGGCGCAAGCCGCTTATGTTCATCCTGGGCCAGTAACACTTTTCCGGAATCGGCATCGATCAACACGTAGGACTCAGCTTCTACCTCTACCTGCGCGGCCTGAACCGGGCTGACCCCGCCCAAAGTCAACAGTACTAAACAGATCATTATCCAAACCAAGCTTTTTACAGGCTGTCTCAAGGCTACACCTCCCCCTAATTCTACTTTTTAGATTATATTGGCCCCTGGTTGAGATTATTCCAGGCGAGGTGCAAATAGAAAACGCCCGTATTGTTACGGGCGTTCAGGGTGTCGAAAAAGTCGACACCCTGCCAGAGCGAGCAAAAAAGGATAAGAGCAAGGCAACTGGGAAGCCCGTGATTGAGGCGTACACGGCGTACGTCGATTGAACGGGCTGCCCGAGTTAACGCAGCTATTAGCCTTTTTTGACGGTTAGAACGCCCGTATTGTTACGGGCGTTCTAACCGTCATTTAAGGTTTTTGGTTTGATCTAAAAAACGACATCTGACCTCTGTATGCTACTTAACATTTCAGTCAACTTACGGGTGCTGTCCTGCATTTGCAGAGCGATCTCAGCAATGGCTTCAGCCCCCAGAGAGGTCTGCTCACTTTCAGTGGCTATCTCCTGAGAATGAGTGGAAGTTTGTTCAATGGTCATAGTGGTCGACTCAATACTTTTTACGATTTCCTGGGTCGATTCAGCCAGAGCCAGCACACTAGTCTGTAGAAGTTGGGTCAAATTCCGGATGGATTCACCATCGTTTTTATAAGCTTGTCCTACTTCTTCCAGTATCTTTTGATCTCTGGTCACATCTTCATCTATAAAGCCTAACAAATTATTGCACTGATCGATAAGGCGATGCATGGCCTGGTTGACCTGTTCATTCATGTCTTGGATATGCTGAACCGCCACTGCTGATTTATCAGCCAGTACACCCACTTCCTGAGCTACCACCGCAAAGCCCCGGCCATGTTCCCCAGCCCGGGCTGCTTCAATAGCGGCATTCAAAGCTAACAGATTGGTTTGGTCGGCCAAATCCGAGATTTGCCCAGCCAGTCCAACTATCTTATCTACAGCCTGGATCTCATCAATAGCCTGATTAACCTCTTTTTGAATATTTTCGTACAACTGCAGAGTGGTCTGACGTGACTGTTGGGCTCTGTTAAATATTTCATCAGCCCGTTGATCGATCTGTTCAGCTTCAGTACTGGCTTTGTCTACATCCTGCTGGATGGAACTCAACATGGCACCTACTTCCTGGCTGGAAGCGTAGATTTGCTGGGCGGCTGCCGATAATTCTTCCATGCCTGCGGCTATGGAACTGGTTTGGTGGGATATATTGCCCATGAGAGCAGTTATGCCTTTACTTTGAGTGACCAGATCCTCACTGATGTTCAGGGTGGTTCCCGAATGATCTGATACATTGCTTAAGGTCTGACTTAAGGTCATCGTGAGTTCATCAGCTTCCGCTTGCTTAGTAGCCGTCAGAGTGATAAGCTGATGGGCCTTGTTGGCCAGGAACATAGCTAAAATAGCGGCTACTACAAAGAGAAGGGAGCTGAAGAACCAAAAGGAGGGGGGATAATTGGCCAAGTAGGCATGATTGGCCAGTAGAAAGCCCAGCCCATTAAAAACTAGTGTGATAGCAACATAAAAGGCAACCAATCTCATATTGTAATACATGGTTGCCGCAATCAGTATTATAAAAGGTAGCAGTACTACTCCACGATTAGCCTCATCGAGAACAATAAATACCGCTGTTATTATAACGGACATAGCTAATATGTACAGGTACTTCTGGAGATGTTTATATTTTCCTTTACTAAGTAACCGAGCCAACAGGGCTGCCATTACACCCAGCAGGATGCTAGCGCTTCTAACAATCGGCACATGTAACACCAAAACGATCAAGAGAAAGAAAGCCATCGATGCCAGGGTAAAAATGTAAAATAAACTGTTGTTCACTTTTTGTTCATGTTCTAGTAAAATCGCTGAGTTCATGCTAAATATTCGCCTCCCCATGATCTTGAACGCATCTTGATGTTACAGAGCTAAGTTACTCCAGGAATTGAATCAGTTGCAGGCGAATACCTTGGGGATCCTCGATAAACGCGATCTTGCGATCAGGTCTGAACTGGGATGGGGGAACCAGAAAGGTTATCTTCTCCTGGCGAAGTCTTTCTGCCAGAACTTCCAGATCATCTACAGCCAAGGCAATGTGGCCAATGCCATTATCATGGGAGTTGCTGCCTGGTGCGTGAGACGGCTCGATCTCAATACTGATGTTACCATCGCCCACAAAGTAATAATTGACCCCGCCTATGTTGATAGTTTCCTCCTGCCGAAAGCCCAATACTCTGGTATAGAAGTCGAGAGCCTTTTCAACATCCGGTACACATATTCCCACATGATGAATTCGCATGGCTATCCCTCCTGCATAAATAGTTGTTATTATAAGACAGTCGTGGCTGTTACAAACCGACTGTATGAGCCATATCCATGCCGGCAGCCTTAGCTGTGAAATTCACTGCCCATTCCGGGTGAGCCCCGGCATAAATATGAGTATAGGAAGCAATGACATTTCCCTGGATGATACCGTCGATTTTTCCGTTTAGGCCATAGCCCCTTTCTACCTGGTAAATACTCTGGATCTCATGAGCATTATAGTTAATGATCTGGGAGTGGTGGAATTCATGGCCGCGCACTAGCGCCCCTACGGGAAATAAATAGTTAGGAGCGATAGTATTCATGGCTGAGTATCCATGGCCTTTGGGCTTAACAGACATTTTGGTATCGCAGGGGAGAACCCCGCACATCTCGAAACTGCGCCCCTCATAGTGCAGCCTTCTAGATAAATACATCACCCCACCACATTCAGCATAAATCGGCATGCCTGTTGCAGCAGCCTTACGAATGGCAGCCTTTAGACCAACGTTTTGCTCCAGCTCCGCCCCAAATACCTCCGGAAAACCTCCTCCGATGTATAAACCATCAATATCCGGGAGAGTCTCATCTCTCAGGCTATCTATATACACCAGCTCAGCTCCGGCTCGGCTTAAGGCCTCCAGGTTTTCAGGGTAATAGAAACTGAATACTTTGTCTCGAATGACTCCGATACGAACCAAATGGGGATGTTGTTCAGAATGGTTTTCTATCACCAGCAGACTTCCCGCACTCCGGGCAATACTAAGTACGGACTCCAAATCAGTGGAATCGGCAATGGATCTCTGCAAAAAGTCCATTACTTCATAGGTTCTTTCCATCTCGACCGCTGGAACCAGACCGAGATGACGATCAGCGATCACCAGGTTCTTTTGCTTGGGAATAGCACCCACTACCGGTATTCCCGTATAGTCTTCTATGGATCTTCTCAACATTTCTTCATGACGGGGGCGGGCTACTTTATTCAAAATAACAGCAGCGATTTCAGTGCCCTCTTCGAAATTTTGGAAACCCTTTACCAGTGCAGCCGCACTTCTGGTCATACGAGTGGCATCCACAACCAGAATAATGGGTGCCTTGATAGCGCGGGCCACTGCAGCGGTGCTGTCCGTACCTTCAAAATCCAACCCATCATAGAGGCCCATAGCCCCTTCAACCACAGCTATATCAGCATCACCACAGCTAATAGCAAAATGATGCCGCAGTTTTTCATGCTCCATAAAATAAAGATCCAGGTTACGGCAATCTCTTCCCGCCACCAGGCTGAGCCAGCTAGGATCAATAAAATCCGGCCCCTTCTTAAAGGGCTGCACATGCCAGCCCTTTTGGCGCAGCGCCAAAATAAGCCCGAGTGTTACCGTAGTTTTACCTGAACGTCCGTGAGGTGCTCCTATGACCAGTTTCATGATTTCACCTCAGATTAAATAATCTATTATATATAGGGTTGATACTCCCAATTCAAATGTAGCACCACCTGGATTCTTAGTAAAATAGGTTAATATTATCGTTACGATAATTACTAACAATAACAAATGAGAAATCAGGAAAAGTTAATTATGCCAAACTATCAATAAACAAAAGGAGGAGGTCTCCTCTCTATTGACCTCCCCCAGGGTTTTTTCTGTAAATGATTTTTTCAACAAATACTTTATAATCTCTGAAACTCGGCAGCGATATCGGCTTCAAGGCACTCCATATCCAGAGCCTTTTCCAGCAGATCTCTATTATGAAGAAAATCGATCACAAAGTGCTCTTCTTTAGTTTTGGCGTTATTGGCATTGGTCAGGATATTCAAAGGCCTCCCCATGTAGCAATCCTGGATCTTGATCGGTTTCAATATTTGATCTTCGTTTTCCCGGCGAACCGTCAGAGCAGAGATGATAGTGACACCCAGACCGGCCGCTACTACATTTTTTATGGACTGGGTACTTCCCAATTCCATAGCAATGTTGAAATCTGATAACTTGAATCCCTTTTCATTGAAAAAGAGCTCGATGACCTTGCGAGTACCTGACCCCACCTCTCTGAGAATCAGTTTCGCTTTGGTAAGCTCATTTAAGGTGACACTTCCCTTTTTGGCCCAAGGATGATGATAGGGTACTACCACCACCAATTCGTCATGCCAGAAGTTTTCCACTACCAGATCCTTGTGTTCAGGTATGGGACCTTCTACCAAAGCAATCCGGTATTTCCTCTCCAGTATGTCCCGAGCTACAGTCTCAGTATTGGCTATAGCCACCTTAAAGTCGATATCCGGTCTCATTTTATACAGGCAGGCTAGTATATTAGGCAAGACATATTCGCCAATAGTTAAGGTAGCGCCGATTTCCATCTCACCGCCATGCTCCTCAGATAACTCGTTGATATCCTCCTGAACTTGAGTCAATAAATCCAGCATCTTACAGACATAATCATAAAAAATGACTCCCGCTTTAGTTAAGGTAACTCCTTTATTGCTGCGATTAAAGAACTTAGCGCCGTAGTAGTTCTCAATATTCTGTATCTGCAGGCTGACCGCCGGTTGGCTTATATGCAGCTGTTTTGAGGCCAGAGTTATATTTTCCGCTTCGGCAACGGTTTTGAAAACGAGAAATTCCTGTTGATACACGCAATTCCCCACCCTTATAAAGTAATTCGTCGTTGTCTACTATTTAATTGTACCATTTTTAACAATATCCTCTGTCGTATTTTAACCCTAGCTCCCCACGGCTAAAAAAGAGGGTGTCGAATTTTTTCGACACCCTGGGAAGTTGTCCAAAAGGACAGCCTCTATACTGTACCACTAACCATTCTATACACACCCGGTGGGTTTCGGTAGACCTGCTATCTTACAGGCTCCTTTGCCCGGGCCGCTGGGGAATAGGTCATAGATTTCAGCATTGCTTTTCCCAGTATCTTTTAA
>Ga0209722_1003486_pt1 | contig 10983 bp, 9 predicted proteins | sample BioC12SIPDNA_2_FD_185745 | JGI IMG/M metagenome (GOLD analysis project Ga0209722, IMG submission 185745) | Anaerobic biogas reactor microbial communites from Washington, USA - Biogas_R1_A C12 SIP DNA (SPAdes) (version 2) | ecosystem: Engineered > Bioreactor > Anaerobic > Unclassified | place... | reverse complement strand
ATCCACCGAAAGATGCGTCACTTGCTCCTTTCAGATAATATCCCGGTGTACCTCGACACACCGGGCAAAGCACTCCTCGCTTCGGCTCGATCTACTGCTAGGGCCGTGGAAATCGCGGATTATGACCTTATACCGGTGTCAAACGGCACCTTCTGGTTCCCCTGGGCAGGTTCGGCGGCTCTACGCACCCTTCGAATTCTTGGATCTTGTTATGGAGGTTTTGACATTCGTGAAAAAGATATTGCTCTCTTCTTTGAAGGCGCAGACTCCAATGAGATTTTGCACTTTTATACAGAGATTCTATCCAACGCTCCCCCAGAAACAGAAATTGCACAAAAATACGACGATCTGATCACAGAGAAATACGATCGATACATACCAGCAGATCTGCTTGCAATAGATTTTGCCAAGAAATACCTCGATATAGCGGTTGCTCCACCCAGAACAGTTGCCCCGTTTGGATCTGAAGATGTGTAAACCCAGTTAACGACAGGGAATAGGTACGGTTGTAATTTCATTGGACGAAGAAAAAGTGGTTTCCCCTCGGCGTTGCTAACGATGAGAAGGCGTTTACTGACAGCGAGATCATTTCAATACCTCTACGCCGCCTTGTTCCTGACGCTCACCTTCTCCGACTCCTCGTACTCGACGCACTCCTCGAGCGCCTCCTTCCCGACCGCCTGCTCGGCGGCGCTGATCGTGACCTTCGCGATCTTAACAAAGACCTCCGGATAGCGCTCGTAGAACCGTTCCGTGACGATATGACGCCGCCGGCTGATCTCCGTCGCCAGAGCATAGGCCTCGTTCTCCCGGATGCCCGTCTCGCGTGCTCGCGCGAGCAGCGCTTTATGGAGGTCTTCGGCCCGGCGGAGCTCCTCGCGCAGCTCCCGGATGTACCCCTGCAGCGCATAGGCCTCTTCGAGGAGGAGGTCGTCGGGGATCTTGTCGGGGTCCGCCGGGGCGACCGGTTGCGCGGACGGCAGAGATCCGCCGGGCTCCCCGCCGGGGCGTGCCGCTGCACCCCCGGCATCCGGCACCGGAGGCCGGCAATTCCCGATCGCGGCGACGAAGATCTCGCCGAACCTCTCCAGTTTCGCACTCCCGACGCCGGGAATGGCTGCAAACTCTTCAAGCGTCTGCGGATACCGGCGGGCCATCTCTTTTAAGGTCCGGTCGTGGAAGACCACGTAGGGCGGGACGCTCAGGTCATCCGCAAGCCTTTTCCGGACGCTTCGCAGCTCCTCAAAGAGTTCTGCGTCAAAGGGCCTCTCGTCCGGGCCGTTCCCACGGTCGCGGGCCCGGGAATCCTCCGGCCTCGCGAGCCGCACGCTCTCGCCGCCGGAGAGGACGGCCCGGCTCCGCACATTCAGAGTGACGACCGGGTACTTCCCGGAACTCTGGTCGAGGTAGCCCGTCGCTATGAGTTGCCGTATGAACGAAGACCACTGATTGCTTGAATACTCGCTCCCGGAGTTGTACGACGGCAGATCCTGGTGGCCTCTCGCGAGCACCCTGCTGCTCTTTGAGCCGGCGAGGATATCTGCGATGTGTGTAATGCCGAACGGTCCCGGCAGCCCGGAGATGCAGCGCACGATCTTCTCGGCGATCTCCCGCCCGTCGATGAACTCGTCCGGCTGCAGGCAGATGTCGCAGCCCCCGCACGGCACCCCGGTGAAGGTCTCGCCGAAGTACCTGAGGAGGTACTCCCGGCGGCACCGGGTGGTCTCGCAGAAGGCCGCCATATCGTTGAGTTTCTGCACGGCGACCGGGTAGAGGTCCGGCCGGTCCAGGCTGTCCCGCTCGAGCATGACCTGGTTCTTTCGCCGGTCCCCCGGGCTGTAGAAGAGGATGCAGTCGCTTGCTTCGCCGTCCCTCCCTGCACGCCCGGTCTCCTGCGCATACGCCTCCAGACTCTTTGGCATGTCGTAGTGGATGACGAACCGGACGTCGGGCTTGTCGATCCCCATCCCGAAGGCGTTCGTGGCGCAGACCACGTCGATCTCGTCGCGGATGAACTGCTCCTGCACCCGGTGGCGGTAGTTGTCCGGCAGGTCCGCGTGGTAGGGCAGGGCCCGGACCCCGTCGTTGCGCAGCCGCTCGGCGATCTCTTCCGTCCGCTTCTTACTTGAGAAGTAGACGATCCCCGACCGGTTGGGGTTGCTCCTCAGGTAGTCGATGAGTTGAGGATACGCGTCTTTCTTGCCGGCAACGGTATACCGGAGGTTCTCGCGGTTGGAACTCCCGACGTAGACCGCAGGGTCCGCGAGGCTGAGCTGCCGGATGATGTCCTGCCGGACCTCGGGGATCGCGGTCGCCGTCAGGGCAATCATCGGGACCTCCGGGAACTGCTCTTTTAAGACGCTCAACTGCCGGTACTCCGGCCGGAACTGGTGGCCCCACTCGGAGATGCAGTGCGCCTCGTCGACGGCAACGAGGGTCACGCCCGACTCGCGGAGGGCGGCGAGGAACCGGGGCTGGACCACCCTCTCGGGCGAGACGTAGAGCAGGCGGAGCCGGCCCGCCTCGAGGTCCGCGAGGGTCTTCACCATCGCGTCGTAGGGGAGCGTGCTGTTCAGGGTGGCCGCAGGGACCCCCTGCGTCACGAGGGTGTCGACCTGATCCTTCATGAGCGAGATCAGGGGCGAGACGACGACGGTGAGCCCGCCCGTCACGAGAGCGGGGAGCTGGTAGCAGAGGGATTTGCCCCCGCCGGTCGCAAGGACGGCGAGGACGTCTCTCTTCCGGAGGATATCGCGGACGATCTCTTCCTGGAAGGGGAGGAACGAGGTGTAGCCGTAATAGTGCTCGAGGGCTGCGTAGAGGGGGTCCATCAGAAGAGTGGGTTCTCTCCCGGGCGTTATGACTCTTGTGAAAGTGCGCCGGCACGCGATCGCAGGGAAACGCTGCGGGAACTGCGCCGGCCGTCCCGTGCTCTCTACCATCTGCTGCCTCGCGGGGGGGAGCATGGTTGGCCGGCACTCGCGTTACAGTCCCGGATGTAATGCGGATAGAGAACGCATTCTCCAGCCGTCCTCAAAGAAAGCCCCGACCGCCGGGTATAAGACCGGCTCCGCTTCCATGCAGATGGTCACAGACTCCGGTTAAGCCTTATGCGATCGGGAATACTGTCGGGTCCGTACCCGCCTCTCACCCCGCTGTTGGTTGACGCAGTGAGGCGACGACCCTGTAGACCAGTGCCAGGTTCAACACGGTCCATAAAACAACGACAATACTGTTGACGTCCAAGAAGTCCTGTATGATGGTGTAATAGATATACGCTATTACCGCTTACAATGAGAGCAATCCACTCTATCTTTAGTGCCAGGCCGTCTTCCATAACTCCTCATACGACATACCCCGGGTGAAGATCTCGATCTTCTCGACGGCGTCAAGGATATCGTCCAGATAGTCGAAGGTGTCCCGCGGAGCCGTCATACGTAGATAACCTCATTCAGGATGCGGCGGCCGATACGGGGTTTGAGCGCGCCCTTTTCGACCAGGTCCACTGGTCTACCGAGAATCTCGGAAAGGTACCGCTCGAAGTCTCGAGAAACCCGAAGATCCCCGGCACCCTGGAGAACTCGACCAGGATGTCCACGTCGCTTTCTTCGCGCTCCTCGCCACGCCGGCACGAGCCGAAGATGCCGATGGACCCGACGTGATAGGTCTCCTCCAGGTACCTCTTGTTCCCCCGGAGAATGCCGATGATCCTCGCGCACTCCCCGCCGGCCTCGCGGGTGACGGTATCCATTCCTGATCGGGATATGCACTGTTCTCTTTAGTATAGATATCTCCCGTACGCCGGCACAAAGGTTCAGTCCGGGAAAAGAGGAGGGGGAAGAGTGGCCCGTGCCAAAAAATGGGCGGGATCAGTCGACGGTCTCAAGGCTGATCCCGAAACACCCCATGCAGAAGAGTTCGATGTCGTAGTCTGCCGTATCGGAGACGATCGCCGGGGACTGCCGGACAACCCTGAAGGAGACGGCGTCGTCGGGCAGGGCCGGGTCCATCGGAGCGTCGACGTTCTTCTGGATGACGAGGCGTGCTGGATCGAGGTTCGCGGCGTAGTAGTCCTTGAACGCGGTCCGCTTCTCGTCGGGCATGGCAACCCAGTCGGCCGCCTCGGCGACCGTCAGGTCGTTGGGGACCCAGCCGTAGCCGGGCAGGTAATACTCCGACCAGAAGTGGCCGCCGGGCGTCTCAGCCATGATCATCTGGTAGCCGCCGAGGGTGCGGGCGGGGATCCCGAGCGACCGGCAGAATGCAGAGAAGAGCAAACTCTGGGTGCCGCAGTCGCCATGATCGGTCTCGAACATATAGGTCGACTCGGCCACTTTCGGCTCGCGGGCGTCGAGCGAGCCGTGCGGAACGTGGCTGTAGGGGTAGGTCTCTATGATGTGGTAGTAGATCATCTGCGCCTGGAGGTGCGGGTTCGTCTCGCTTCCGACGATCTCCCTCGCCTTCTCCCGGACGGCGTCCGTGAGTTCGATGTTCCGCTCGGACTTCGTGTAGAGCAGGTACTCAGGATCGCTCGTGTTGTACTCCCCGACCAGTGCCGGATCGATATCCTCGAAGATCTGCTCGTAGGAGGTGAACGCGATATCCGCCGTGATGACGAGGTCCCCGTTGACTGCGTCGGCCGGGACCTCGTAGTAGACGTAGCCGATAGCCCCTGTGGTGAACGGGCCGGCGACGATGAAGTCGGGAGCCGAGAGGTTCGTGACGGTGACGTTCCTCTGCGACTCCGTCTCGACCGGGAGCGGGAACCAGATCTTCAGGATTCCCGTCGACGGGAGCGCCTCGTGCGGGATCTCGAGCCGTTCGACGCCCGCGTAGCGGACCGGGTTCACGTACGGCCCGTGCTCCGGACGGTTCTCCGCCCAGGCATACCGGCCGATGTAGTCGAAGTCCACACCACTCGCGGTCTGCTTCTGCATCTCGTCGGGGTGCGCGTAGAGGTAGTTGCCAGCGACGTCGAGGTAGTAGAGCGTCTCGTTCTCCGAGACGATCGTCTGGGCGCGAGTGTCCAGCCATTCGGCTATCGCCGCATCGGTGATCCCGGGGACCCTCTCCCGCAGCGCCGCCTCTGCGGCGCTACGGTCGAGCGGGTACTCCATGACCGTCCGGTTCGTCCGGAAGATGGCATTCCTCGCCGTCAGCGCCTTATCCGCATCGCCGGCACCGGTGTAGAGGGCGTAGGCCTCGGCAAATCGTTCTTCGGCGACCCGGTAGTTGCCGGCTCCGTATTCGGCGAGCCCCCGGGCGTAGGCCTCGTCGGCCGGTGCAACAGGCTCGTTCTTCTCGTCCGTTGTGGCAATGCACCCTGCTGCAGCGATGAGGAGCAGGACGGATGCCACGAGGATTGCGGTAATCGCTCGGTGAGTCATACGTGGGAGTGCATACGGAGCGGGGAAAAACCTTTCTCTTTGTTCGGGCTCTTTTGGACATGGTACCGGGGATTTCTGTCATTCTGCCATGTCGCCGGATGCCGCCCCCGGTTGTCAGGCGCCATGAGCAGAGCGGAAGCACCGCAAGGACGTTCTATGGGAGTGCGATGGCCTGAAGGGCCGGAGCTTGAGCACCGTCAGGTGCGAGTGGAGTTTGAGCACCAGAGATGCGCGAGAGGAGGGGTTCCATAATCACCGCCGGGCCGGCTGGGTGGTGGCGGTGCTGGGCGGGGGGTGAGAAACAGCGTATCTAGCGTCCGACCTCGCTAAGAATAGCCCTGATCCCCTGCTTGAGGACCGGGAGATCATCGCGTAGGGTCAGGAAGACTGCTTCATAATCTACACCGAAGTAATGGTGAACGATCTTATCTCGCATCCCCGCTGCCTCCCTCCAGGGGATCTCCGGGTGACTTTCACGTAACTCCGGCGAGATCATCTTTGCCGCCTCGTCGATAATGGTCAGCATACGCTCGATCCCGGCGCGCTCCAGCCGGCGGCTCCGGAGATCTTCTCCCGAACCGATGCCTTCGGAGAACTCCTCGATGCTTCGTATGGCATCAAGGATATGATGGAGATACGCGAGGTCCTCCGGCGTCATAGATCACCACAGCATCACGGTATATTGCATCGGCAAGGTAGGGGCTCACGGCGTTCTCGGTGACAAGGTCCACCTTCATGCCAAGAGCCCGGGCAAGTTCGTCCTCGATCCGGACAAGTGAAAAGAGGCTTTTTGTGCGGGCGAACCTGACCAGGATATCGATATCGCTCGCCGGTCCAGCGGATCCACGCGCATACGAGCCGAAGATCGCGATCCACTCGGCATAGTTCCTGGTGAGTATCTCGACGATGGTCTCCCGTGCTGTCCTGGTTAATGTGCATCCTGCCATTGCGCCCGACCGAATCTATGCTGGTTAGTATGACGCTCACCGCGTATCAGTCTTTTGAAGGACGAAGCGGCTTTCCGGGAGAGGGGGGAGGACCGGCCTCTCCTGAAGGTGGGGCAGCCGCGGCAGGGCAAGCCGGACCCGCCAAACCTGCGGCAAGTCGCATTCCGGCAGCCGTCGCTCGAAAACGCTTTGCGTTTTCTCGAACTCCGCCTGCCCTGGCGGGGCACGCGTCGTTGCTCGCACCTAGCGGTGCTCGAACTCCGTTCAGCCCTGTGGGCTGAACATCGTTCACCTCACCCCCGCCCGCCCGTTCCACTCCCGGACGAGCCTCGCGTAGCACGCATCGCAGACCTTCGCCTGCGCCTCCCGCGAGCGGTAGACGGCCCTCTTCTCACCGCAGACATCGCACCGGCCGAGTTCGACCTTTGTCCGGGAAAACGTCCGGTGGTCAAGGACGCCGGGGAGGGGCTGCACCTTTCCGGGCTGCTTCGCCTTCTTCAGGCACTCGTAGCAGAGATATGCTCCCCCGCCGCGTTTGACCGACGATGTCGGCCGGCGGCCGCAGATGTGGCAGGGCTCGTTTTTTGCGACCGGGAGGGGGATGTAGTCCGCGGGGTTGATCGGTGGCAACACTGGCAGCACAGTGGCAGCACGCTGGCAGCAACTGCTGCCAATGAGTGTAGCTGCATTTGAGGCCGGATCCATTTTTCCAGCATTATGCTCGGAGTTTTCCAGATCCTGTGCAGCAGTGCGGAAAACGCACGCACCCCGGCTATCGCCGGAAGTCCTGCTATCCATGCTCTCCGTTCTCATATTATGCTGTACATATACGTACATAGATCGATCTATATCAGGATCCTGAACGTCTTTCCCGGAACCCCCCTCGCTCCTGCCGTTCTCTTGTTGGCAGCAGTTGCTGCCATTCTGCTGAAACATGCTGCCATCGCTGCCATCGTCAGGGTCGTCGTCCAGCCAGACCGAGGCACCATTGCTCCAGGCCCGGTAGACCTCACGGTCGAACGTGAAGTACTGTTCCCGGCGGCGAACCGTGACTCCGTAATCGCCACCCTCCGTTACGGTGGCGTCATAGAGGCTGATCGCCGGGCACTTCTCCAGGAGGCCGGAGTAGGGTGTCCCCCGGCTGACGTAGCCGTTGAGGAGCCGCCGGGTCTGGTAATAGGAGAGGCCGAGGGCGCCCTGAAGCTGCCGGACGGTGAAGACCTCGACCCCCATGCTCTCGACCGTCGCGAGCGCCGCTGCCTCGTTCTTCGTCAGTTTGGTCTCCTGACCCCCGGCCTCGCCGTTGATGGCACCGTAGAGGATCGCTGCCGCCGCGAAGTCCTCCGGCCGGGCGATCACCGCCCCGTCGCCGTCGCGGTCGCGCTGGAGAAAGAAGAGCCGAGCATGGCACTTGATCAGGTCGAAGAGCATGCCCGGGTTTCTGCGGTTCTGGGTCGTCGATGACTGGATCCGGCGGGCGAAGGGAACCCGGACGGAAAGGACATCGGCTTTGATGATCTCCCAGATTGCCCGGCAGGTGAGGATATCGTCCGTCGCCGTAGTCCGCCCTGCCGCCTCAGCTTTTTTCATGTGCTCAAAGACCCGCTTATCTTGCTCGACAGTATCATCGATCCAGACCGTGAGCATCCGGTTCATCACCTGGTCGTCGCCGAGGTCTTCGACCTTCGCAAGCCACCAGACGCACCGCTCCGGGATGGTGCAGACCCGGAGCTTCCTCTCGGTCGTGAGGGTCCGGTGCTCGATCGGCTCGCGGAAGTTCGCGGTCGCGGATTTGAGGACCTCCTGGAGATCGATGGAGAGCGAGACGTCGTCGAAGAGGAGGACGGTGCCGGGCCGGAGGTCGTCGTCGTAGTAGAGCGCCTTGTCCGAGACGGTGCCCTTGAGTTTGTAGGCCGCCGGAATGAGGTTCTGCATCGTCGTGCAGGCGTGGGTTTTGCCCTTCCCGGAGTTGCCGGAGACGGCGACGTGGAGCCCGTTTGTGTTCTCGACCGACTGCGAAGCAAGGGACATCACGAGACACTCCGCAACGAGCCGGTCGCCGACGTGGCTCTGGTTGAAGGTATCGAGGAGGAAGGTGAGCGGATCGCCGTTCTTGAGAATCTCAAGGGCTCGCTCGCGGTGCTCGTCATCCGGCGGCGTCGGGGGAGGGGTGGGTGCCTCCTCCTCCTTCGGCTTCGGTGTGCGCTTCTGCCGGCGCTCATACCGCTCCCTGAGTTCCGGCCAGCGCTGGGCGCCCCCGCCGCAGGTCGCGTGGTGGCAGCCGGCGAAGACGGCGCCGTTCGCAAACTGGATGGCGAAGGCGCCGTCCTTGTGGGCCGCCGAGAACGGGCAGCTCTCGAGGGTGAAGAGGGTCCCGCCCTGGTAGGGTTTCGTGGACCGGACGGCGATCCCGTGGTCGAGGAGCCAGGCGGCGAGGTCGATGCCGGCGGCCTTCTTCTTCGGCTGGAGGGGATCTTCCCGGGGGAGGAGCCCGGCGAGGTGCCGGAGCCGTTCTGCCGGGACGACACCGATCTCCTCTGGAGCGTTGAGGATCCTCGCCCGGCGGTGCGGCCGCTCCGGGGTGTTGTCGCCCTTCCGGGAGCAGGTGCCGTAGAGTTTCCAGATCCGGGCGGCATTGTGGTTTGCGGTGTCGACGGTGACGGCCTCGTTCGAGAAGAGGGCGTCCAACGTAGCGAGGCAGCCCTTGACGAGCGCGGTCGCCGCCTCGTCGTTTTCGAGGTCAATCCGGTAGAGGAGGTGGGCGCCGTTGCCGGAGTCCGCCCGGATGGGCGCAGGGAACCCCTGCTCCGCGAGGTAGGCCGCGATCCGCTCCGCGGCATTGAGCGCCGCCTTGTGCTCCTCATCCGTCGAGGAGACCCCGCTCGGCCGCACCGGGTCGATGTCGACCGGGAGCCAGCGCCGGCGGAGGATGTCGGCGTCGGCCGTGGTGGCGTCTTTCCGGGAGAGCCGCATCTTGATCCGGTTCGCCCGCCGGGCGAGGAGGGCGGGGTTGACGTCGTTTAAGGTGACGTAGATCCCGGCGACCGAAGGGTCGGCATCGAGGGCCTCGACGGCCCGGGCGAGGCGCTCGTAATCGTCGAAGTAGCCGGAGTGGGTGGCGCCGTCGGCGAGCGCCCGGACCTCGATTACGCCGCCGTCGGGGGCGAGGAGCCCCACGGCCCGGCGGATCTCCTCACTCATAGAGCCCCACCTCGATAAGGGGAAAGAGGGGGGCGCTTGCCGCCTCCCCGCGGGCGACCCGCTGGAGACTGACGAGCGGGATGATCCAGGACCCGGCACGGAGGCGGAACACCACCGCCCTACCCGCCGGATTCACAGCCGCATGCCCCTCGATCGTCACGGACGAGGTGACGACCCCGCCCGTCCGCCGCACCCGCTCCCGCGTCACCGGGGCTGGGCGGCCGGAAAAGATCAGGCTTCGCACGTCTTCGGGCGCGATCCGGCAGCGCTCCGCCTCGATGTGGATAAGGAGCCCGCCCGCCGGGGTGCAGGCAAGGGTTCCAGACTCAGTCATGGCCGCCCCCGCTCGATGCTGATGGCATACTGGTGGTTCCGGGTCCGGCGGACAGTGATCTCGCGGACCGCCCGGCCGTGGCGCCGGATAACGTCCGCCACCGCCCGCGGAACGAGGAAGAGCGGGACCAACGAGACGTTTATCTCCTCCGGGGCAGATGTACCAGTGGCGGCCTGGCGGAGCGCGTGGTGGCACTTTGTATCCGGGCTGCCGCCGCTGGTTTTCGGTTCGGTTCCTCCCGGACTCCGTTTGTCCGGGGTCGTTCCTGGTTGCTGTTGCATTTTCTGTTATCTCCCCGCACCGGCGTTCTCTCCGGCGCATACAGGATCCTCTCGCCGGGATAGTTAAAAGAGTGAGCCAACCATCCTGAAAAAAGAAACGAACTCCACATAAACCTTACTGTATTGAAAAATTTCAAAAACGAAGAATGAGGGTCAGATTTCCAATCAAGTACAGAACCGCAGGTTACTGGACCTCATGCTCAGTCCGGGTTTTTGCAGGTTTGGTCCGGGCATTTGCAGACAGCAACCACATCCCCGGCATCGTACCGGAGCTGGACTTCCCGCTCCCGGCCCGTCCGGGGCACGAGATCGACGATCCCGGCCCTCGTGAGGGCGTTGAGGTGCTCGTGGTAGGTTGTCTTCCCAACCGGGAGATACTCCTGTGCCGCCTCAAAGACCGTCCCCGAGGCCATATCGGCCCCATCATGAGATCGCTTGGCGATCCAACAGGCGAGCGCCCGCTCGCTCGCCGAGAGCCGCCCGGCACGGTTCCGGAGCGCCGGCGCGGTGACCGCCCGGGCTGCGGCCGTCACATCGTCGGAGCCAACCCTCCGGCGGCCGTCTTTCTCCGCCCGGAGGACGGCTGCCCGGACGAGGTCGATCCCGATCCGGATATCCTGCTCGCCGGCGGCGATGCCGGCGATGCGGTCGAGGAGAACCTTCGAGATCACCCGGGGATAGAGGCCCTGCCGAACGCGGTCGGCGAGGATCTCGCGGATCTCGGTCTTCGTGTAGGGCAGGAAGGTGATCTCGGTCGGGTGAAAAACCGACCAGACACTCGGATCGGCCTCGGCTCCGAGGTTCAGGCCGAGGTCGCTCGTGACGGCGAATAC
>Ga0209722_1003471_pt1 | contig 11024 bp, 6 predicted proteins | sample BioC12SIPDNA_2_FD_185745 | JGI IMG/M metagenome (GOLD analysis project Ga0209722, IMG submission 185745) | Anaerobic biogas reactor microbial communites from Washington, USA - Biogas_R1_A C12 SIP DNA (SPAdes) (version 2) | ecosystem: Engineered > Bioreactor > Anaerobic > Unclassified | place... | reverse complement strand
AAAGAGGAATCGCGCGGCGACGACCGCATGGCCGTCGGCGGGTTCGTGGACGCCAAGCGCGCCGCCGAATTCAAGACCGGTGGCGACGCCAGGGAAGCCCTGAAGAGCGACGGGGAGAAGCACAAGTTCACCCCGCCGCTGGACTGGGTGGGCATGGTGGACAAGTACTTCACGTTCGTGGCGGCCCGCGCCGACCTGGCCGACCTGTCGAGCCGGTTCGACCATGCCACGGCGTACCCGGCCTACACCGATGAGAAGAAGGAGACCGTGCCGGGCGTCGTAATGCGCACGTTCCCGCTGCGGTTCCAGGAGAAGGACGGCCGCTCGGTGCTGGCCGCCGGGTTCTACCTGTTCGCCGGCCCCAAGGACGCCAACCTGCTGGACCGGCCGCTGCTGCGCGAGCGCAACTTCGGCGAGGTCATCAGCTACAGCCGCGGGTGTTGCATCGACATCCCCGGCGTGGCGTTCATCAGCAAGGCCATGGTCTGGGCCATCAACGAACTTGCCGACGTCGTGGTGAACAAGGGCGTCGCGGTGATTCTGCTGGTGGTGGTGGTTCGCCTGCTGATGTTGCCGATCAGCCGCTACAGCCAGTTGTCGATGCTGCGGATGCAGGACCTGCAACCCGAGGTGGCCAAGCTGAAGGAGCAGTTCGGGGACGATCCGAAGCGCGTGCAGATGGAATCGCTGAAGCTGTATCGCGAGCGCGGGGCCAACCCGATGCTCGGATGCGTGCCGATGGCGTTGCAGATGCCGGTCTGGATCGCGCTGTACACGGGGATCCAGGTGGCGATCAGCCTGCGCCACGCGCCGTTCGTCCTGTGGATTCAGGACCTGGCCCAGCCGGACGCCCTGTTGCAGTTCGCCCCGGTGGACGTATGGGGCGTGTCGTTCATCGGCAACTGGGCCCAGTGGCAGCTCAACGTGTTGCCGGTGCTGATGATCGTGGCGATGTTCCTCCAGATGCGGATGCAGCCGCAGTCGGCCGCCACGACGCCCGAGATGGCCAAGCAGCAGCAGATGATGAAGTTCATGATGCCGGCCATGCTGCTGTTCTTCCTGTATACGGCGCCCAGCGCGTTGAACCTGTACATTCTGGTCAGCTCGTTGCTGGGCTTCTTCGAGGGCAAGTACATTCGGTCGCACCATGCGAAGCTGAAGCTCCGCCCGCAGAAACCGCGCAAGGAGAAGAAACCGGGCCGCATCGGCCAGTGGATCGACGCCCAGATGGGCCAGGTGGAACGGCTTCAGAATGCGGCCAAGAAGAGCGAGAACCCGCTGGAGAAGCGCAAGCCGCGCAAGTGACGGAATCGTGTACATCCAACCGACCGGAAGGAGAGAAGCGATGAAACTGGGCGTGATGATGGCACTGTTCTCGGGCGTGGACCTGGACGACGCGCTGGACCGGATCGTGGCGATGAAGCTGGACGCCGTGGAAATCGGCGCGGGGAACTATCCGGGTCAGAGCCATTGCCCGGTGCAGGAGCTCGTCAAGAGCAAGGCCAAAGCGCGGCAGTGGGCGTCGCGGATTCGCGACCGGGGCATCGAGATCAGCGCCCTGGCCTGCCACGGCAACCCGCTGCATCCCAGCGCCGCGTTCGCGCGGAAGCACCACGACGCGTGGCGCAACGCCGTGCGGCTGGCGGAGATGATCGGCGTCAACACGATCACGGGGTTCAGCGGCTGCCCGGGCGGCAGCGACCGCGACAAGGGCCCCAACTGGATCGTCTGCCCGTGGCCGCCGGACTTCTCCGAGATGCTCCGGTGGCAGTGGGAGAAGAAGATCGTCCCGTACTGGAAGCGTGAGGCGAAGTTCGCCGCCGATCACGGCGTGCGGATGGCCTTCGAGATGCATCCGGGCATGAGCGTCTACAACACCGAGACGCTGCTGCGCGTCCGCAAGGAGTGCGGCAACAACATCGGCGCGAATTTCGACCCGAGCCACCTGTTCTGGCAGGGCATGGACCCTCTGGCCTCGATCCGTGCCATCGGCAAGGCCGTCTACCACGTCCACGCCAAGGACACGCGGATCGACCCGATCAACACGTCGCTGAACGGCACGCTGGACACGAAACCCTACGGCGATGAGCTCGCCCGCTCGTGGGTGTTCCGCACGGTGGGGTTCGGCCACGACGCGCTGTTCTGGCGCGACTTCGTCAGCACGCTGCGCATGGTCGGCTACGACGGCGTGATCTCGATCGAGCACGAGGACAGCCTGATGAGCGCCGGCGAGGGGTTCTCCAAGGCCGTCGAGTTCCTCCAGGGCATCCTGCTGAAGGAGAAGCTCGGCAAGATGTGGTGGGCCTGACGAGGGAAGGCGAGGAGACGGCTGAATGCAGACGATTCTGCTGATGGTGGCCCTGTTCGCGGGCTACCTGGTGGCGTATTACACCTACGGGCGTTTCCTGGCGAGGCGAATCTTCAAGCTGCGGCGGGCGTGTACGGTGCCGAGCGAGCAGCTTCGCGACGACATCGACTACGTGCCCACCAAGCCGATCGTCGTCTTCGGCCACCACTTCACGTCGATCGCCGGCACGGGCCCCATCGTCGGGCCGGCCATTGCGATCATCTGGGGCTGGCTGCCCGCGGTGCTGTGGGTCTTCTTCGGCAGCATCTTCATGGGCGCCGTCCACGACTTCGGGGCCATGGTCGTTTCGCTCCGCAACGAGGGCAAAAGCGTCGCCGAGGTGGCCGCCCGGTACATCAACCCGCGCGTCCAGGTGCTGCTGTTCGGCGTGGTCTTCCTGGAGTTGCTCATCGTCATCGCGATTTTCGGGCTGGTCATCGCTGCGCTGTTCAACATGTACCCGGCCTCAGTGTTCCCGATCTGGTGCGAGATTCCCATCGCCCTGGTCACCGGCTGGGCCATCGCCCGGAGGAACTGGAACGTGGTCGTGGTGAGCATCGTCGCCGTGACGGCCATGTACGTCACGGTCGGCATGGGTCACCGCATCCCCCTCGAAATGCCGGCCATCGCGGGCGTTCCGGCCACGGGCGTCTGGACCGTCATTCTGCTGATCTACGCCTACGTCGCCTCGACGCTGCCGGTGACGATGCTCCTGCAACCGCGCGACTACATCAACGCCTGGCAACTGTTCGTGGCCATGGCGCTGATGATCGTGGCGGTGGTGGTGTCGGGGCTGACGGCCGACCTGACGATGGCCGCCCCGGCGTTTCAGCCGGCCCCGGCCGGCGCGCCGCCCCTGTGGCCGATGCTGTTCGTGATTATCGCCTGCGGCGCGATCTCGGGATTCCACAGCCTGGTGGCTTCCGGCACGTCGAGCAAGCAGCTTCGCAGCGAGCTGGACGCCCAGCCCGTGGGCTACGGGTCGATGCTCATGGAGGGGGCCCTGGCGGTGCTGGTGATCATCGCGGTGTCGGCGGGCGTCGGCCTGTCCGCCCAGTCGGGCGACACCGCGTTGACGGGCCGGGCGGCGTGGCTCCACTACTACGGCCAGTGGACGGGCAACAGCCCCCTGGATGTTCAGTTGAAGGCCTTCGTCGAAGGCTCGGCGAACATGATCCAGCACGTCGGCATCCCGCATCACTTCGCCCTGATCGTCATGGGCGTCTTCGTGGCGAGTTTCGCCGGCACGACGCTCGACACGGCCACACGGCTCCAGAGGTACGTCATCGGCGAACTGGCCGGGCGGGCCCGGGCGCCCGTGCTGGCCAACCGCTGGGTGGCCACGGGCATCGCCGTGGCGACTGCCGGCGCGCTGGCGTTCGCCAACGGCGCCGGCGGCGCGGGGGCCAAGAAGCTCTGGCCGCTGTTCGGCTCGCTCAACCAGCTTCTGGCGGCCCTGGCGCTGCTGGTCGTGACGGTGTATCTGCGAAGAAAGGGCGGCATGAAGTTCCTCGTGGCCGGCCTGCCGTGCCTGTTCATGCTCGTGATGACTGTCTGGGCGATGGTCCTGAACGAGCTCGACTATGTGCACAAATCGGACTGGCTCCTGGCGTCGCTCAATGCGGTGGTCCTGGTGCTGGCCGTCTGGATGGTGATCGAGGTGACGGCGTCGCTCGCGCGGCGATGGGGCGAGGCGCCTGAGCCCGAGGCGTTGGGCCGGTAGCGGCCCGGCGGCCCTGCCCCGAGGCCCGATTTGGTTCAAGGGCGTGCGCGTCCGTGGGCGATAATGCTCCTGTGGCCACTGTTCGGGGAGTCTGGAGAGACCATGCAGGACTACCGCGAGAAACGACGTTACGAGCGTGTGCCGCTGTCGTGCCCGGCGAGGGTAAAGGACAAACGCCGGCGGCTGCTGGTCAAGGGCAAGACTGCCGACATCAGCGCCGGCGGCGTGAAGATTCTCGGGCCGCTGGCCAGGGAACTGAAGCTCGGCTCGCAGGTCCAGGTCGAGATCGAGCTCCAGATGCCCGACGCCTCCAAGAGCCGCACGGTTCAGCGAACCGCAAGCGTTCGCCGCGTCGAACAGATGGGCGACTGGGCCGCCGTGGCCCTGGAGTTCGTGGACCTGGTGGACCTGGCGCCGCAGAGGCCGTGACGGCCGACCGGAGGGGCCGGTGATCGCCCTGCGGCAGGCCCTTGAGGAACCGTGGCACAGCCGCCCTCGGCTGTGCGGATGCAGTGGCAGGGGTTATTCCAGGCCCGTCTCCACGCCCGAGGGCGGGCGTGCCACAGGGTGGCGGACTTCCTTCACGGAGTTGTTCAGAGCACCGGCAGAGGGCCGAGCGCGATGGTGCTCCTGGCCTCGATGCGGCAGGCGCCGCCCTCGAGCGGGCGCAGGCTGAAGGTGCTCGATGCCCCGTGTACGTCCACGGCCAGATCGGCGGTTCGCAGGGCGCCTTGGCCCCGCAGGTCGTTCCACGCGAAGTTGATCACGCCGACGAAGCGGCTTCGGTGCGGATCGTTGCGGAGCAGGTCGGCGTCCTTCCATTTCTCGGTCATGCCGAGGCGCATCCGGTCCCGGGCGAAATCGATCAGGCGAGCGACCAGCTCGTTGTCCTGTTCGGCGTCGCGCACGCGGAGGGCGTCGGCCAGGTCGTCGGGCAACGGCCCCTCGTAGACCATCTCGACGTTGAGCGTCTGGACGGCGATCATGTGAATGACGCGGGCCGTCAGGGCCGTCTTCGACTGCACGGCGCCGCCTTGCGGCACCGAGGCGTGGATGACCTTGATGATCGTGGGCCAGGAGGCCTGGGTTTCGAGGGTATAACCGTCAGGGGTCTCAGCGGCCTGGGGACCGAGCGTCTGGGCGACGGCTTGTCGCTGAGTCAGGCCGACGGCCAGGGCCGCGAACGGGTCCGGCGCACAGCCGGCCAGTCCTGCCACCGCCGCGAGCGACGCCCCCAGAAGCCAGACACGACGAAAACGGAACGACATCCCGATGCTCTCCCGCAAGAAGTCCGAGTGACGGTGTGGTCGCCGGACGACGGCCGCAGAACAGTTTGATTGACGCGGGGAAAACATGCAACTAAAATCCAACGCACCCGGCCGGCCGCCGTTGGGGGGCCGCCGAGACGCTGGACAAGGGGCGCCGCACGGATTGCCCGTGGCGGCCGGAGTCGAAAGAAGAACGTCGTGAAGTACTCGATTTTCACTGTCTGCATGCCGGAGTACACGCCGCAGGACGTGGTTCAGCGTCTGAAGAAATGGGGCTACGACGGGGTGGAGTGGCGGTTCTACAACCGCCCGGAGCAGGTGACGCCGCGCGCGGGGTTCTGGGGTGGGAACCTCGCGACGATCGACCCGCGAACGTGGGAGAAGGAAGTGCCGGAGATTCGCAAGCTGTGCCGCGCGGCCGGGCTGAAGATGCCGTCGCTGGCGGCGTATGCCGGATGCTCCGAACCCGACAAGTACAAACCGGCCATCGAGGCCGCTGCGGCGCTGGGCGCGCCGCTGGTGCGTATCGGCGTGCCGCGGTACGACAAGACCGTCGGCTGGAAGAAACTCTACGCCAAGGCCGTCAGGGACTACGCCAAGGTCGTGGCCTACGCCCGGCGGTTCAAGGTCAAGCCGGTTATCGAGATTCACATGGGGATCATCACGGCCAGCGCCGCCGCGGCCGCCCAGTTCTGCGGCAACTTCTCGCCCAGAGAGATCGGCATCATCTACGATCCGGGCAACATGGTGTACGAGGGGTACGAGCAGTACCAGATGGGGCTGGAGATGCTCGGCGGGTACCTGGCCCACGTGCACGTGAAGAACTCGCGGTGGGAGGTCACCGGCGCGACGCGCGACGGGGCGGTGGTGTGGAAACCGACCTTCGCCGCGATGAAGAACGGTTGCGTGGACTTCGAGGACCTGCTGCGCTCGCTCAAGGCCGTGGGCTACGACGGGTGGCTCAGCTTCGAGGACTTCAACACCGCCCTGAAGACCGACGAGAAACTGCCCGAGGACCTGAAGTACCTGAAGGCCCTGGAGCGGCGGATTAAGTAGCCGGGCGTTAACCTTGCAACGCTACATCGTGGCATGGGCATCCTGCCCATGCGTCCCACGGGCATCTTGCCAATACTGTCCGGTAACCGTATCGTCACACTTCTTTAACAGAACCTTAACTTGCGCCAGGGCCTGGGGTGCGGTATTTCATAGGCATGGAGCAGCCGACGCCCAGGGAGCCCTCGCAGGACGCCACGCCCGCGCCGCCTCCGCCACGACGCGGACGCAGGAAACGCCCGCCCGTGGTCCGTCAGGAGCTCGTCGATCCGGCCAACCTCGCCGTCCTCCAGGGACACCTGCAGCGACTCCGGGCGGCCTACGACCACCCCAACCGCCTCCTGCACATGGACACGCTCCTGGTCGCCCTGCTCTACGCCTTCTACAATCCCACCTGCCGCAGCCTCCGAACGCTCGAAGGCCTCGGCCGCGTCTGCCGCGACGAACTCGGCATCGACCAGCTCTGCCGCTCCACCACCGCCGACGCCCTGGCCGCCTTCGATCCCGAACGGCTGCGACCCATCATCCACGACCTCCGCCGGCGTCTGCCCGCCCTGAGTCGCGCCGACGCCGACCTCGAACGGATCACCCAGCAGATCATCGCCGCCGACGGCTCCTACTTCAACCTCTACGCCGACGTCGCCTGGGCCCTGCACCTGACGCGACGCAACGGCAAGGACGGCGCCCAGATGCGCCTGAACGTCCAACTCGACACACGCAACGACATGCCGGTCGCCCTCAGCCTCAGCGGACGGGCCCAGCCCTCCGAGACCGCCGCCGTCGCCCAGAACCTTCTGCCCGACGCCGTCTACCTGCTCGACCGCAACTTCATCGACTTCGACTTCTTCCACGCCGTCCTGGACGCCGGCAGCGACTTCGTCGTCCGCGCCAGAGACCACGCGCCAAACTTCGACCCCGAATGCCTCCTGCCCCTCTCGGAGCAGGACGCAGCCCACGGCGTCCAGAGCGACCGCCTCGGCCGCCTCCCCGGACGCGGCGCGCCCGACCGACCTCTGCGCGAACTGGTGCTGTGCGAGCCCGGAACCGACACGCCCATCCGCCTCCTGACCAGTCTGCTCGAGGCGCCGGCTTACGTCGTCGGCCTCCTCTATCGCCGCCGCTGGCAGATTGAACTGTTCTTCCGCTGGCTCAAGGTCTGGGGCCACTTCGAGCACCTCATCAGCCACAGCCCCGGCGGCCTGACGATCCAGTTCTACGTGGCTGTCATCGGCGTGCTGCTGACGTACCTGGCCACCGGCCACCGCGTCAGCAAATATGCCGTCAGTCTGCTGACCTTCGTCGCCAGCGGGCGGGCCACCCTCGACGACATCCTCCCGATCCTGGAAAAACGGGAACGGGAACGACAACTCGAACGAGCGCGCCTGGCCCGCCGACGCGCCGAAAAACAGAACCGGTAACCTCGACGCCCTCTTCCTGCCCGAGGCGAACCGGCCGCCGCCGCATGCGCCCATCCCGCCCCCGCCCCCCCCATCCCATGACTCCCTGACGCCCCACACGCCGTCCCCCTCGCCCCACCCCCCCAACGTCCCGGACAGTATTGGCATCTTGCCCGTGAGTGCCAGGGGCATCCTGCCCCTGGCGGTTCGTTGTGTTCCGGTGGGTGCGATGCAGAGCCCGCCGTCTGCCGCCATGGCCGCGTGATACAGTTCCATTGCCCCGTGCCCCTCCGCAAATTCCCATTCCTGCAACGGCCGTTTTCTGATATCGTGTTGTCCGCTTCGCCTTCCGGGCGAGGCGGCGTTGGCTCAATACGTTCATCCGCGGGAGTGCAGGGGAGATTTCGATGAATCAGCAGGAGTTCCGTAATCCGGGGCCGCAGTACCGAGGCGTCACACTGTGGATGCTCAACGACAAGCTCGAGGTTGACGAGATCGTGCGCCAGTTCGACGGCATTCATGCCGCCGGCTGGGGTGCAGTCATCGGACGCACCTTCTACGGGCTGCTCACCGAGTACCTCGGCGAGGAGTGGATGGAGATCATCGAGGCCATCGTCCGCCAGGCCGGCAAGCACGACATGCGCGTCTGGCTCCAGGCCGGCTACATGCCTAGCGGCATCCCCAACCTCGATCCCAAGGACGTCGGCACGGGGCTCGCCTATCGCCCGAAGAACGCTGCCGGCAAAGACGGTGATGTCGTTCTGGCCGAGGACGACCAGTATGCCTATTGCGTCCGCTCGCTCGGATACGTCCTGGACCTGCTCGACCCGGACGCCGTGACCAGCTACCTCGACCTGGCCTACATCAAACCCTGGTACGGCCGCTTCGGCAAGGAGTTCGGCAAGACCATCGAAGCCATCTGGGTTGATGAGCCGCACTTCCGCCCGCCGCTGTTGCCCTGGTGCGAGCGGCTGCCCGAGGCTTTCCGCAAGCAGTGGGGCTACGACCTTTCCGACCATCTGCCGTCGCTGTTCCGGCCCGTCGGCGACTTCCGCAAGGTCCGGCACCAGTACTGGCGGACCGTCACCGGCATGTTCGTTGACGCCTACTTCGACGCCGTCGGACGCTGGTGCACGGAGCACAACGTCAAGTTCAGCGGCCACCTCATGGGCGAGGACACCCTCAACAACCAGATCGGCCTCACCGGTGCGTGCATGCCGTGCTACGGCAAGATGCACATCCCCGGCATCGACCACCTGACGATGAGCCTCAAGTGGCCCGCCAAGAAGAAGTTCATCCTCACCCCGAAACAGGCCGCCAGCGCCGCCGGCCAACTCGGTATCCCCGAGGTGCTCTGCGAAATGTACGGCGTCAGCAGCCAGGCCATCACGTTCGAGGACCGCAAGCAGATCGCTCAGTGGATGGCCGCCCTCGGCATCAACTACCGATGCTACCACGCCTCGTTCTACTCGCTTCGCGGCCGCCGCAAACGCCGCTACGCGCCGCACCTGTCCTATCAGCAGCCCTGGTGGGCCGACAGCCGCCTCGAAGCCGACCACTTCGCCCGCGTCAGCTACGCCCTGCGTCGCGGCGACACCCTGGCCGACGTCCTTGTGATTCACAGCGTCGAATCCGCCATGTGCATCTACGATCCCACCGTCATGGAACGTCCCCACGACCGCAGCGCCGAGCCCGCCGAAGTCAAGGCCATGGACGACGACCTCATGACTGTGGGCGACAACCTTCAGAGCATCCATCGTGGATGGGAGTTCGGCGACGAGACCATTCTCGCCGAACACGGCAGCGTCCAGGGCCGCGACATCCACGTCGGACGCATGGCCTACAAGGTCGTTGTTCTCCCGAGCATGCTGACAATTCGCCGATCCACGCTCCAACTGCTCTCGCAGTTTGTCGCCGCGGGCGGCACGATTCTTTCCGCAGGACAGTTGCCCACACGCATCGACGGCGCGCCGAGCGACGACCTCGCCGCGTTCCTCAAGAACGTCCGATCCGTGCAGAACACGCCCGGCGCGCTCCGCCAGGCGATCGATGCCGTCATCCCGCCGCAGGTGGAGCTGGTTGCCTCCGAGGGCAATCCTGCGGACGTGTGGGTCCACGCACGCCGCATCGACGAGGGAGTCCTCTATTACCTCGTCAACACCAACCGCGCCGCCGGGGTCCGCGGCACCCTCAAGCTGCGTTGCAAGGCCGCCCTGGAAACGTGGAACCTCGACACCGGCGATGTCGCTCCCGCCCCGCAGCACACCGACGGCGAGTACGTCACGACGCCCGTCGAGCTGGCCCGTGTCGGCTCGTGCCTGCTGGTCGCCCGCACCGACAAGCCCGCCGTCGAGACGCCCCACAGGCAGCTCCGTGAAGTCCGCGGCGTCAGCCTGTCCCAATCGCTCCGCCTGACCCGGCATCATCCCAACGCCATGACCCTCGACGTCTGCCGAGTGAAGAAGGCAGACAGCCCCTGGTCCGAGCCGACCCCCGTCATTGTGGCTCAGAAAGAGCTGGAGGACGCACAGTATCACGGCCCCGTCACGGCCGAGTTCCGCTTCAACGTCGCTGTGCGCCCGAAGAGCCTCTGCCTGGTTGTCGAGGACGCTGCCAAGTGGCGCATCGCCGTCAACGGCAAGCCTGCCACGTACGCCGGATTGCCCTACTACATGGACCGCTCGTTCCATCCCGTGGACATTGCCGACCTCGTCCGTGAGGGCGAGAATGTCGTCGAATTGTCCATCCAGTACGACGCCATTCCGCGGGCCGACTTCGACCTGGCCAGTCTCTTCAAGAAAGAAGATGGCACCGAGCTGGAAGCCGTCTATCTGATCGGCGATTTCGCCGTCACAGGGCCGCTCTCCGCCGAGGAGCAGCAGCCGCGATGCGTCCGATATGTCCCGCAGCTCGCCATCGACAAAGAGCAGCCGACCGTCTCCGGCGACCTGACGGCCAACGGCTATCCGTTCTTCGCCGGCCGCGTCACCCTCAGCGACACCGTCCGGCTCACGCGACCGTCCGCCGGCGAGCGCGTTGTGCTGGAATTGCCCAATCTCGATGCCGCCGTCCTGGCCAAGGTCCGCGTCAACGGCAACCAGGCAGGCGCCATCCTGTGGCCGCCGTACGAACTCGACATCACCGACTCCGTCATCGACGGCGACAACCGGATCGACATTGAGTTGGTCAACGGACTGCGGAACCTGCTCGGACCGCACCACCGGTCCCAGGGCGAG
>Ga0209722_1003466_pt1 | contig 11032 bp, 7 predicted proteins | sample BioC12SIPDNA_2_FD_185745 | JGI IMG/M metagenome (GOLD analysis project Ga0209722, IMG submission 185745) | Anaerobic biogas reactor microbial communites from Washington, USA - Biogas_R1_A C12 SIP DNA (SPAdes) (version 2) | ecosystem: Engineered > Bioreactor > Anaerobic > Unclassified | place... | reverse complement strand
CCAGGCTGCCCATGTTGCTGCAAACCTCGTCGATCCAGGCCGCCAGCTTCTCCATTTCCGCCTCCCGCATCCCCATCGAGGTGACCGCGGGCGTCCCCAGCCGCACTCCGCTGGTGACGAACGGCTTGCGATGGTCGCCGGGCACCATGTTGAAGTTGCCGATGATCCCGGCGCGTGCCAGGGCTTGGGCGACATCCTTTCCGGTGTACTCCGCCGCGCGGAAGTCGAGGATCAACAGGTGCGTGTCGGTGCCGCCGCCGGCGAGCTGGTAGCCGCGGCTCAAGAGAGCCTCGGCCAGCCGGCGGGCATTGGCCGCGACCTGGGCCCCGTAGCGGCGGAACGCGTCGCTGTCGGCCTCCTTGAAGCAGGTCGCCATGGCGGCGATCGTGTTCATGTGGGGGCCGCCCTGAAGGCCGGGGAAGACCGCCCGATCGATCCGCTTGGCAAGGTTGAACTTGCTGCTGGAGTGGTATTTCTGCTGGAAACGATCCTCTTCCTTCGACAGGATGAAGCCGGCGCGGGGGCCGCGGAGCATCTTGTGGATCGTGCTGCTGACGACGTCGCAGTAAGGGACCGGATCGGGATGGACGCCGGCCACGATCAGGCCGTTGATGTGGGCGATGTCGGCCACCAGGTAGGCGTCGACTTCCGCGGCGATCTCGGCGAAGCGATCGTATTGGAGCGCTCGCGGGTAGGCGGTCGCGCCGACCCAGATCATCTTCGGCCGCTCCTGCCTGGCGATCCGCCGGATTTCCCCGAAGTCCAGAAGGCCCGTCTCGGGGTCGGGGCCATAGGGGATTTGCCGGTAATCGCGGCCCGAAAAATTCACCTTCCAGCCGTGGGTCAGATGGCCGCCTGCGGGCACCGGCATGCCCATCACCTTGTCCCCCGGCTCGAGCAACGCCCGGTAGACCGCCTGGTTGGCCGGCGAGCCGGAATAGGGCTGCACGTTGGCGTGCTCGGCGCCGAACAGGCTCTTCGCGCGATCGATCGCCAGCTGCTCGATCTGGTCGACGATCTCGTTGCCTTCGTAATACCGGGCTTGCGGGTACCCCTCACAGTACTTGTTCGTGAGAATCGATCCACTGGCCTCGAGAACGGAAAACGAGGCGTAATTCTCCGATGCGATCATCTTCAGTGTGGTCGATTCGGCCTCGATTTGCCGCTCGATCAACGCATAAAGCTGCGGATCGGTCTCTCGAAGGTGGGCGTGGCGGTCGCAACAGTCGGACATCGTGGAACTTCCGTTCGGAGAAGGCGAATAAAGGTCGGCGGGCCAGCAGCACGGCCGCGAACCGACTCTGCCGGCGCCGGTGAGCGTCGGCCAGGCACGGGGCGGGAGGGCTTCGTCGGCGTGACCGGTCCCGTCCGGCAGGCTTCGCAAAGCCACGACCCTCAGGGCCAGTCCTGAAGGCGGCGCCAAACCCTCCAAGATAATGGCGGGCAGACGATGCGGCAAGCGGCCTCGCCGAGCCGGAACAATCGGTTTTTTTGATCCGTTCCTGCAACGGGGCGGCGGCCCGGGTAAACAATTCTCCCGTCGCGGCCAGGTTTCTCCGCTTTCGCAGCGACCCCGGTGCCGCGGAGAAAAGACGGGCACAGCCCCCGCCGGTCGAGCCCTTCCGGAAAAGACAGTCCCGCTGGCCGAACAGGCTGGGCCGCCCGCTCAGGAAACACCGGCTAGCACACACACACAGTCTCCTGAAACGATACGCAAGGGAGCGTTTGCCGCTTCTCGCCCCGCGCGTCCGGCCGCCGGGATTGTCAGACCAGGATGCTCTTCAGAGCGACAAACCCCGGATGCTTGCGAATCGGGTCGAAGTCCGGCTCCGTCTCCACCTTCTCGCGAAAACCGGGCTGGAGCCTCAGGGCCCTGGACAGATGCCGCACAGAGCCCTGGAACTCGCCGGTCAGGCTCAGGTAACAAGCCAGGTTATAGTGCAGGATCGCCTGGTTGGGAGAGTGATCCAGGGCCCGCTGCATCGCACCGATGGCCCGATCGAGTCTGCCCACGCGCTTGTAACACCATGCCATCGCCAGAAGAATATGCGCATCCTCGGGCGACAGGACCGCTGCCGTCGACAAGGAGGCAAGCGCCTCGCAATACCGTTCCATCGAGCGGAGCGACTCGCCCATCAGATACAGCCCATGGACTCCCAGCTGCTCCGGGCTGCCAAGCTGCTGAAGAATCTCCAGCGCCGATTCGGGCATTTCCAGCTCCAGGTAGCCTTCCGCCTGGCGGCAAGCATGCATCTGGCGAACTCTATCTCGGTCGGTCACGATCGCAGGTCCTGCAAGGCATGAATCAAAGAGACTGACAAACCGGTCCGGAACGGTCCCCGTGCCGCAGCCAAACATCCGGCACTTCTCCGAACCCAGTAGAATCCTATGCAAACCGGTCGAGTTTGTCACCTGGTATTCTGGACAGCCGTTCTCCAACTCCGGCACACGACTGAGCTGGAAGACACCGCAACCGCAAACCGCGGATGCCAGGCTATCCGTCCGGGCAAAGAGAGAACGGAAAAACGTTCCGGCGTATGCATCTGTGGAGCCAAATCACCCCCCGTTGAAAGCGGGGTGGCGCGTCGGCTCCGCCCTGGTGATTCTCATCGCGTGCGTGCGGGGCGCTGCCCGTCGGCCGCAAGGTTGCCGAAAAGAAGCAAGGCCGGCGCCGGGCGTTGCCCTTAAGCCACGGTACGCCGCCCGGGCAAGGACGCGAAAGGAGCGCCGATACAGTTGCCGTCAAATGGGTTGCGCGCAATCGCCCGAGCCCCGGGGCCGGCTTCGGCCCACGCCTTGCTAGCTTGCCGAGGTGGCAGAACGCGGTGCGGCCCGCGAAATTACCCATCCCAACCGAGCATCGCACCTGCCGCTTTTTTGGAGAATCGCGGTGCGCTGGGTCGGCTGGATTCTGGTGGTCTTGCTTGCCGTCGCCTGGTTGGCGGTGGAACTGCCGCCCCTGGTGGCATCGAAACCACCCAATGACCAAGGACTCTGGCGACGAACCCGCAACGGTTGGGAGCGGGCGGACTGGCTGCTCCCGCAACCGGCGCCGCCCCCTTTCGGCGTGCATCCGGCCGGTCTGGCGTTGCTCCAGGTGATCGCCTCGGTCGGCGGGCTGTGCCTCGCTCGGTCGCAAGGTTCGGCCCGGCCGGTCTCTCCAATGCGGAGACAGGGCAAGGTTCAAGGTTCAATTTCCAATTGACCAGATTTGCCGGGCTGGGCCGCTGATCGGGAGCACCGAACTGGCGGGGAGTGCGGCTGGTGAAGCTGGATTCGGAATCTCGCCGGACCTGGAAAACAATCCGTTCTTAAGCCCTTCTGGCGATATGAGTTGCGCCACCGCTCCGCGCTGCCGGCGGAAACAATGCCGGAGCGGCACGCACGAATTCTCCTTCGCCCGGACACTAATCAGGTAGAGGCCCGTTGCGGTTCCCCATTGTTACGTGGGAACGATCGCTCGGACGGATTGTCCGGATTGTTCGCGGAAAAACGTGCTCCGCTCCAGGGTCGGCCCGGGGACGCGTGCTGCCAGAAAGGCGGACCATCCCGCTGCGCTCCGCCCCGGACACCGAAACGAAAGAAGACCTGGCAATGCGACTGACGCTGCGATATTTGCTGGCTTACATGGACGAACGTCTCGAACCGGACGAGATGCGCGAAATCGGCCGGAAGATCGAAGAGAGTGAGTTCGCCTCCCATCTCTTGCACCGGATTCGCGATGTCACGCGCCGCGCCAAACTCGGCGCGCCCCGCGTCGTCGATCGAAAGGAAGCCCTCGATCCGAACACGGTGGCCGACTATCTCGACAACACCCTGCCCGCGGATCGAGTTGCCGATTTCGAGAAAGTGTGCCTCGATTCCGACATCCAATTGGCGGAGGTTGCCGGGTGCCACCAGATTCTCTCCCTGGTTCTGGGCGAGCCGGCGGAAGTGAATCCGGAAAGCCGGCTCCGCATGTACCATCTTCCGGAATTGGCCCGCAGCCCGGCGGCGGAACCGGTACAGGCGCCAGCCTTGCCAGTCATCGACCAGTCGAAGCGGCAGAGACCGGCGCAACGGGCGCAATCCTCGGTGCCGGCGTACCTCCGCGAGGCCAGGCGGCGAAGAAACCAGGGCTATTTCATTGTCGTTTCCATTCTCCTGCTCGCTGCCCTGGTCTATTTCGCCTCGACCGGTCGACTGGGGGCGTTTCGTGCCGGGGGCCCGCCGTCCGAATCGCCCGACGAGGTCGCCATGAACAACAACCCCGTGCAATCGGCGCCGCCGGTCCCGCCGGCGGCGGCCGGGTCGACCATACCGGGCGAACCGGCTCCGATGGCGGCTCCTGAAAGCCCGCCGTCGATCCTCCAACCGGCCCAGCCACCCGCCGGAGCCGCTGCCGGCTCCGCGAGCACCGCCGCGCCCGGAAAACAGTCGGCGGATAGCCATACGCCCGAACGCGCGCCCGCCGCGGCGGCCCTGCCGATCGTGCCCGTCGTCCCCATGCCCGCCCAGCCGGTGGCGTCTCCGTCGCCTCTCCCTCCCGAAGGCGCACCGCCTGCGCCCCCCGTGCGGGGCGTCGATCCCCTGGCCGTTGTTCCGCCCCCCGAGCCGCCGCCGGCCCCTGAACCGATGGCCGTCGTGGAGCCGATGGTTCCCGAGGGGGCCATTGGGACCCCAGAGGTAGGGCGGCTGTTCAGCGCCGAAGAGATCGCCCTGGTCCATGAGCCGCAGAGCAACACCTTCCACCGGATCGCCAACTCCCGCCTGCTGCGACCCCAGGACCGGATCGTCTCGCTGCCGACGTCGCGCCCCGTGCTCGCCTTCGGCGGAAAACTCCAGATCCAAATGATCGACGGCGGGGAGATCATCCTGCTGCCGTCGGGCGACGGCGCGGCGCCGGACCTGGAGTTGGCGAGCGGGCGCGTGGTGGTCAACGCGATCCCCCAAGCCGCCCCGGTCACGATCACGCTCCGCGCCGGCAACGCGGAAGGCGCCCTCTGGCTGCCGGAGTCCTCCGTCCAGGTGGCGATCGAGGTCGCCCGCGCGGAGGGGCCGATGGAAGACCCCGAAACCCGGCCCGCGCCGGCGATTGCGCGTCTCTGGGGTGTTTCCGGCGAGTTCACCTGGCAGCCGGCCGGCGCCGCGCCGGCCGTGCCCGGCCAGGCGCCGGTCGCCATGGAGCTGGCAAGCGGGGCGATTGACACGGCGGTCGAGTTGCCGGCTTGGATCGGCCTCGACTTGACCAGCGCGTTGGACCGCCGCGCAAGCGACTACCTGCGGCGACAGCTGGGGCTCGATCGGCACGCCGATCTGAGCCTCCGCGAACTGGCCGAGCACCGGCAGAAGGAGACGCGCCATCTGGCCCTTCGCTCGCTGAGTTGGATCGAGGATTTTCAGCCCCTGGTGGCCACGCTCAACAACGCCGAGCGCTATGCCGAATGGCCCGACGTAATCGACCTCCTGCGGGATTCCGTCCGGCGAGGTCCCCGGACCGCCGCCGCCGTTCACGCCGCGATGGTGGCCCTGCACGGAGCGAGCGGGACTCCGATGTACGAACTGCTCTGGAAATTCGACACGAAGGAACTCAACCGGAGCCAGGCGGAGCAACTGGTCGAGTATCTGGCCCAGGAGACCCTGGCGATCCGCGTGCTGAGCTTCAGGAACCTCAACCAGATCACCGGGCTAGGGTTTTTCTATCGACCCGAACAGACCGAGCTGAAACGCCGCCAGTCGCTGCAACGCTGGCAAGACTGGTCCCAGCGCCGCCCTGTCGATGAGACGGAAACTGACCCCGACACGGTTGCCGAGCCCTTCTAGCCCTTGGCAGCGCGGCGATCCGTCGTCGCCTTTCCCTCACCGGGCCCGCGCGGCCAGCCGTCTGGTGGCGCGTTGGTGAATGCGGCGGTTCCCAAGCGGGAGCTTGGGAACCAGAAGGGAGGGCGGAAGCTTGGGAACCGGGAGCGAGGCCGTCGCCTCGCGCCCGTGACCCGCTACGGCTCGAGGACAATCTTGCCGGCCAGTGTGCCGGCCATCCGCAGCGTGTTCTCCTCCTGGAGCCTGTGGGCTTCCGCCGCCTCGGCGAGCTTCATCACGCGCCCGATCTTGGCTCGCAGCTTGTTCTCTTGCAGCCACCGATTGATGTCGACGGCCGCCTGCCGCTGCTCGTCGGGCGTGGCATTGAACATGGCGAAGCCGAGGAGTTTGCAGTCCTTGATGTAAAACGGCCCGACGGGCAGCGGCGGCCTGGCCTCGCGGCCGGCCATCAGGACCAGCCGCCCCCGCATTCGCAAATGGTCGACGGCCTGGTCCAGGTTCTGCTCGCGCAAGGTCTCGAACCAGACGTCGACCCCTTGCGGCGCGAACTCGGCCAGCGCCGCGCCGACGTCTTGCGACGGATACTGGATCACGCAGTCGGCGCCGAGCTGGCGGCACGCCTCGGCCTTCTCCTCGCTGCCGGCCGTGGCCACGACTCGGGCGCCGAGCGCCTTGGCGATCTGGATCACGGATGATCCGACGCCGCCCGAGCCCCCGTGGACAAACACGATCTCGCCCGGCTGGACCTTCGCCTCGCGGACCAGCCCGAGGTGCGCCGTGATCGCGACCAGCGCCGTGGCGGCCGCGTCGCGATCGCTCACTCCCTCGGGTGTCGGGTAGAGCCAGTGGGCCTCGACGGCCGCATATTCAGCGAAGGTTCCCTGCCGGCCGGCCAGCCCCTGGTTCGACCCCCAGACCCGGTCGCCCGGCCTGAAACCCTCCGCGCCCGGACCGACGGCCTCGACCGTGCCGGCCAGGTCGCAGCCGACGATATAAGGCATCGGCACTTTCATCCCGATCGCGCCGCTGCGGATGTAGGTGTCGATCGGATTGACCGACACGGCGCCGATTTGGACCAGCACCTGCCCTGGGCCGGGCTGGGGCGCCGGCAATTCGCCGTAATGAATGTTCTCCGGCGGTCCCGTCTGGGTGATGTACGCAGCCTTCATTTCTGCATCCCTCCTGGAGCCATTCGCTCTTAGCTTTCCGCTTTCCGCTTTCCGCTTCCCGCCGTGGCCTGCGCTGCCAGCCGTTCGACGTATCGGCGGGCCTTCCGGGCCTCCGCGATCAAGGCTCTTGGGTCGCCGGGATTCGTCCGGGTGAGGCACTCGATCACAAGGTGGCCGCGTGTGAATCCGCCGCGACGGAGCCTGGCCAGGACCGCGAGGAAATCGACCCGGCCGGTGCCGGGGGTCAGCGAGACGTCGGGAGTCGGCTTGCCGTCGCGCTCCACGATGTCGAAGTCCTTGATGCACATGCCGGTGCGGACCAGGCCGTCGACCGTGGCGGCGTCGTCGACCGGGTCGAGTTGCCCCTTGGAATAGAAGAAGATGTTGCCCGGGTCATACCAGAGGTCGAAGTTTTTGTGACCGACTTTTTCGATCCACTTGCGGCATTCGGGGCCGGTCGAGTTGAGTCCGCCGTGGGGTTTCACGCTGACGGGCAGGTTCTTCTCGGCGGCGTAGTCGCAGCACGCGGCAATCGCCTGGTAATAGGTCGCAACAAGCTTCTCGTTGCCGATCCCGCCCATCAGGAGCGACTTGGCGCCGGCCGCCGCGCAGGCATCGATCAGCCGCCGCATGCCGGCAATGCCCTCTTCGAGCGACTTCTGAACGGGAATTCCGCCGCCGTAGACCGACGGGATCGACAGGCCGCGGCTCTTGGCCTCCTCGCCGATCCGGGCCGCCTCTTCCAGCGGCGTGTCCTGCTGGATGACAAGCGTGCGGCCGGGAAGCGTGATCGTCATCAGGCCGGCGTGCTTGAACCCGGCCTCGGCAATCGCGTCGAACGCGGCGCGGTAGTCCAGCGCGGACCAAGGGCGGGTGTAGATGCCGACCGTATAGGCCGCCTGGTCCGCGGCCAGGGCACTACCCGCCCGCGTAGCGCTCAGGAGGGCCGCGGCGCCAACTCCTGCTGCCTGAAGGAACTGCCGCCGATTGGTTTGTGATGCCCGTCTCATAGCCGGCTCCCTTTGCTGAATCGCCACGGAAAATGTCGAGCTCAGGCAGCCATTGTAACAGCCCGAAACGAGCCGTGTCACTCAGCCGGCCTTCTTCTGCTCTTCCGGCTTCGTCTCGGGCGCGGGGGGCTTGTCAGACGCGGCGGGCTTCTCGGCCGGAGCCGGCTTGGCGTCGGCGGGCTTGTCCTGCTGGGGCGCTTCCTTCTTCGCCTCCGCTGGTTTTTCTGCCGGTTTCTGCTCGGCGGGGGCTTTCTGCTCCGCGGCGGCCGGTTCGGCTTTCTTCTCCGAAGCGGGTTTTTCGGCCGGTTGCTGCGGGACTTCCTTTTTCGGCTCGGCCGGCTTCTGAGCTGGCGCTTCCTTCTTCTCGGGCACCGGTTTTTCCGCCGGTTTTTCCGCCGGTTTTTCCGCCGGTTTCTCGGTCGGCGGTTTTGGAGCGTCACCTTTCTTCGGCTCCGCGGGTTTCTTTTCCTCGACGGCGGGTTTCTTTTCTTCGGGCTTTGCCTCGGGTTTCGACTCGGGTTTCGGTTGGGGTTTCGCTTGGGGTTTTGGCTCGGGCTTTGCCTCGGGTTTCGGCTCTGGCTTCGGTTCGGGCTTTGCCTCCGGTTTTGGCTCCGGCTTTGGCGGGTAGACCGGGAAACGGCCGTCGGCGGCCAGGCCGCGGTCGATCAGCCAGATGTTGCGGAAGCGTACCGGGTTGCCATGGTCCTGAAAACGCATCGGCAAGAGGAGCGGCTCTTCGGGGTTGCCCGACCCTGTCTTGTCAGCAAGTTCCACGTTGTTGTGGACCTTCACGCCGTTGAGCCAGACGGTCACCCGGGCGTTGCGAATCTTGGCGCCGTCGGATGCCCAGCGGGGGGAGGTGAAAATGATGTCGTAGGTCTGCCATTTCAGCGGCGGCAGGCACATGTTCAAGTCCGGCTTGCGGAAACGATAAAGGGCACCGCAACCGTCCAGCACCGGTTCCTCGCCAAATGAGTCGAGCACCTGCACCTCGTACCGGTTCTGGAGATAGACTCCGCTGTTCGCCCGGCCCTGACCTTTGGCGGCGGGCATGTAGGGCAGCAGAAACTCGAGGTGCAGGTTGAAGTCCTGAAACAGCGGCTTCACGTCGGCGCCCTGCATGAGCAGCCCGTCGGGCGTCATCGTGGCCTTGGTGAACTGGTCGGTGCTCGTGCCGTCGAAGAGGATCACCGCGTCCTTGGGCGGCTGGGCGCCCATCGTCGGGCTGACGCGCTCGACGCGCTCCAGTCGGCCGATCTGTTTACCGTGGCGATCGAGCACCAGGCAGTGGTCCGTCTCGACGATGACGATCCATGGCCCACCGGACAGGACGAGGAAATCACCCGACCGCCGGCCGATAAAATTGACCGGCTGGCCCTTCAAGAGGCCTTCGCCGGGCAGTCCCCCTTCGTATTGGATCGCCTGGAAATTTCCCCCTCCGGTTGGGCGGACTTGCAGCGCCAGCGGCTGGTATTTGTTCGGCTCCAGCGAGATCGGGCCGCGAAACTCGCCCAGTAACGGGTAATCGTCGTCCGCTGCGCCCTCCTGCGCAGCCGCCTGCCCGGCCGCCGCGATCAGTCCGATCGCCAGAACCACGAATAGAAAACCACCCAAATCGCAGAATGTGCGTCGCATGCGGATCCTCTCTGGTCGCGAAAGGGGAGCCAGGCGCCTAAGCCGGCGAAGGGGCGCAAAGCCACCGTAACCCAAAGACTCCATTTTGTCTTCCCGGCCCGCCAATTTCAACGATTCGCCCGGAGGAACCTGATCTGTGCATTCACCGCCCGTCTCCGTAGTGAATCGCCAGCCAGATCGTCGGCTCATTCGGCGCCGTCCACTCGACCCGATGCTTCTTCCGCGCCGGGATGTTCACGCAGTCGCCCGGCCTCAATTCGATCTGCCGATCCTCAAAGCGGAGCCTGGCTTCCCCCTTCAGAACCACGACCCATTCGTGCTGGTCCTGGTTGTACCAGAAGCCTGCCGGAGAGGCGTGGCCGTGCGAGATGATCCGCTCGACCCGGACCTCGGCGGTCTCAAGCAGGGTTGTGAAGAGCTCGTCCGGCAGATGGCTGGGCAGATTGGCGAAGAGGTTGGTCGGAGTCATCGTTCACTCGATGGGGAAACGGAGTTAGCACCCCACCGGTGGGGGCATAACAGGGGGGGCAAGAGGCCAGTCGCGAAAAATCGTCGCCGTCAGCGCGGCGGCGCATCCAACTGGGCAAGGCCGGAGTCGGGAATTGCCAATAGGCCCCTTGGGGGGGGGGCCGGCACTACCGACCCCTTGCTGACACTTCTATAATACCCGCACTGAACCCATCCAATCGACGATCCATGGAGACTAGCACGTGGCGGAACCGGAAAAAGTCATCATCATCGGCAGCGGCCCGGCGGGTTGGACCGCCGCGATCTACGCTGCTCGGGCGGAGCTGAAGCCGCTGGTCTTCGAGGGGGCCGTGACCGAAGAGAATCGCCTCGCCGGGACCCTGCCGCTCGGGCAGTTGGCGCTTACCACCGAGGTCGAGAACTACCCCGGCTTCCCCAAGGGCAACCTCGAGGGCTATCTCGACGACGCGATCGACAAGCAGCGGCGGATGATCATGGCGCCCCATCAGAAGCAGGGCGTCAGCGGGCCGGAACTGATGGAACTGATCCGCCGGCAGGCGCTCAACTTCGGCGCCCGCGTGATCACCGAGGACATTGTCGACGTCGATTTTCAGACGCACCCCTTCCGCCTCACCGATTCCGGCGGTGCGAACCACGAGGCGTTGGCGGTCATCGTAGCCACCGGCGCTCGGGCCAACTACCTCGGCCTCGCCTCGGAAGAGAAGTTCAAAAATCGCGGCGTCAGCGCCTGCGCCGTCTGCGACGGCGCCTTGCCCCGGTTCCGCAACAAGCCCCTGGTCGTCGTCGGCGGCGGCGACTCGGCCGTCGAAGAGGCCGATTACCTGGGCAAGTACGCCAGCACGGTCTACATGGTCCACCGCCGCGATGAACTGCGGGCATCGAAGATCATGGCGCAGCGCGCGCTGGACAATCCCAAGATCAAGATCCTCT
>Ga0209722_1003457_pt1 | contig 11057 bp, 6 predicted proteins | sample BioC12SIPDNA_2_FD_185745 | JGI IMG/M metagenome (GOLD analysis project Ga0209722, IMG submission 185745) | Anaerobic biogas reactor microbial communites from Washington, USA - Biogas_R1_A C12 SIP DNA (SPAdes) (version 2) | ecosystem: Engineered > Bioreactor > Anaerobic > Unclassified | place... | reverse complement strand
CCTCCGCCCGAGTGCCCGCTTCGAAAATCTGCAGATTGCGGCCGAAATGTGTGCGCAACGGTCGGATCAGCCGGACTCGGGCAACCCGCCGAGGATGGACCACGAGCGCTCGCAGCGGGGCGGCATTCTGGTGTCCTGGTTTTTCTGTTTTCACGGCATTCGGCATGTTCTGGGCCCCAGTCTCCAGATCGACCGATGCGGGGGCGCGAGTCTCTCCGACTCGTGCCCCCAGAGGTCCTTTTGCGGGCCGGCCGGCGCTGCAAACCGCGCAATCGTCACCAGTGTGCGCCTCGCCAAAAAAAAGGTTCGCGGCCGGGGGAGCAACAAGCTAGAATGGATCGGGTGGGGGGCCGTGAATCGAAATCTCCAGCAACCGCCGGCCAAAGCGATGGCTGTTCTTCGAACGATCCTCTCCGTTGCCCTGCTCGGGCTAGCCGTCGGCTGCGGCGGGGGCGAGAAGGCTCCGCCGACTGGCGGCGATGCCGTGGCCGCGCCGGAAGACGTCGATCTTGCCGGCTTGCGGTATAACACGGGGGACCGGGCCATCTGGCCGGACCACGACCTGCCGATCGTGCACCGATTCGATCCGCCAGAGGTTCCCAAATCGATCCGCGGTCCGTTTCCGCTCGAGACGATTCCGCAGGACGGTCCTGAGGTGGGTGTTTTTAGTCCGTAGCCCCCATTACAGGGTAGGGCGAGCCCCGCTGCGGTCGACGAAACCGTGACAGGCGGCCGGGGTTCTATTATTATGGGGATTGGAGTTGCCGTCGATGTTTCAGGCGGGCCTTCAGGGTTGAGACTCGGGGGTGCGGGCTTCGGCGCGGCGGCCATTGCCGCCCTTCGGGCGGTTCCCCAGAAACCAACCGTTTGAGACAGTGCCGACTGGCAGACGCCGCCGGGCGGCGAACGCGCGGCGCCACGCCGCCGCCGTGCCGTGTGCGGTTCCAGCTAGCCGATCTTGACTGAAGTCCGCGGCGGTGGCGTGTCGTGGCGTTTGCATGGCCCGGCGCCGGGTTCGTTTACGGATTAGTACGAAAAGGCCTCACGCATGCCTCGCAATTCTCGTGATCGTCGCTCAGGCTCTAGACCACGGCGCGCCGGCTACTCGGTCCGCGGTTTTCTGATCGGGCTGCCGCTGGTGCTGGGGATCGGCGTGCTGGCATGGTTTACGTTCCCCAAGCTCTCGCTGACCGCCCAGGAGAGCGGGCCGATGGTCCACGAGGTGACGGTTGCGGATTTCATCCACGACATCACCGAGCGGGGCAACATCGAGAGCGCCAGCAATGTGGAAATCCGCTGCGAGGTCGAGAGCCGCGGCAGCGGGGGGACGATGATCCTCGAGTTGGTCCCGGAGGGCACCTATGCCAGCCCCGGCGACGTGCTCTGCCGCTTGGATGCTTCCGCCCTGGAACAGGAATACACGCAGCAGCAGATCGTCTGCAACAGCAGTGAAGCCCGCGTGATTCAGGCGAGGAACGAGTACGAGACGGCGATGATATCCTTGCAGGAATACATCGAGGGAATTTATGCGGAGGAGAAGCAGAGGATTGAAGGGAACATCTTTGTTGCCGAGGAAAACCTCCGCCGCGCCGAGCAGAACTTCGAATTCAACTTGAAGCTCTTCGCGCGCGGGTACGTCACGGACATGGCGGTCGAGGCCGAGAAATTCGCGGTCGAGGACTCAAAGAAGAAGCTCCAACAGGCGAAGACCGAGCTTGCCGTGCTGGAGAAGTACACGCGCGAGAAGCAGGTCAAGCAGCTCGAGGCCAACATCAAGACCACGGAGGCCAAGCTCAAGGCCGAGGAACACAGCTACCAACTCGACCTGGAGAAGCTGGCCGACATTGAAGCCCAGATCGAGAAGTGCACGATTGTCTCGCCGGACTACGGCCAGATCGTGTACGCCAACGTCACGGACCGCCGCGGCGGCTCGGAGGTGATCATCGAGGAGGGCCAGACCGTCCGCGAGCGGCAGGTCATCTTCCGGCTCCCCGACCCGCGGCGGATGCAGGTCAAGGCGAACATCAATGAGGCCAGCGTGGCGATGGTCACGACGGGAATGGCGGCCACGATCCGGCTCGACGCCTTCCCGGACCGCGTGCTGCACGGCGAGGTCGAAAAGGTCAACGAGTATCCGGCGCCCTCGTCGTTTTTCACCGGCAATGTCAAGGAATATGAAACCACGGTCCGCATCTTTCTCAACGAGTCGGGCAAGCCGAATTCGACGGGCCCCGACCAGAAAATCGCGAGAAGGAAGATCGGCGGGCCGGGGGCGCTGGCCCGTGCCAATGGCAATCCGCAGGGCAAAATCCCCTCCACCGGCCGGCTGGCCGGCAAGCCGCAAGCCGAGCCGGACGGCAGCGCGGGAGCGGGGCCCGGCGACTCCCTTGCACTGAAGTCCGCCCCCGGCGCCGCTGGAACGGACGGCGCGGAAGAACCGGCCGCCGAACCAGCCGCAAAAACCGAAGCCGCCGAAGCCGGCGCGGTTGCCAAGCCGGAGAGCCCTGAAAGACCGGCGGAGAACAATTCGCAAGTCTCGCTGCGGCCGGGCATGACCGCGGAGGTGAAAATCCGTGTCCAGACGATTCCCAACGTGCTCCAGATTCCCGTCCAGGCGATCGTTGAGCACGGCGGCAGACACTACTGCCTGAGCTACGACAGAGCGGCCGGCTGGTCCAAGCGCGAAGTCGCGATCGGCCCGACGAACGACAAGACCGTGGTGATTCGCGAAGGCCTCAAGGAGGGCGAGAAGGTGGTCATGGGCGCTGCGAACTATCGCGACCGGGTCAAGTGGCCAACCGTGCCCAACGCGACCAGCGCGCAAGGCGATGCGGGCGATCGTTCCGGTGATCCGGGCGGGCCGGCGGGTCAGCGGCGCCCCGAACAACCGGCAGGGCCGAGCGGGCCGTCCCGGCCGGATGGGCGAAGCGAGGGGGGCGAGGACCGGCCTGGCCGGCCAGCCAACCCGATGCAGACCTTCAGTCAAATGGACGCCAATCGCGACGGCAAGCTCAGCGAGGACGAACTGCCAGAGCCGATGAGGCCGCGATTCTCTTCAATCGACGCCAACGGCGACGGCGCGATCGATCGAGCCGAGTTCACCGCGGCGAGGAGTCGTGCGGGGGGGCAACGTCCCGGCGGTGCGGGCGGCCCCGGCGGTGCGGGCGGCCCCGGCGGTACTGGCGGTACTGGCGGTACTGGCGGTACTGGCGGTACTGGCGGTACTGGCGGTACTGGCGGCGCGGGCGGTACTGGCGGTACTGGCGGTACTGGCGGGGGCCAGGCGGGACCGAGGCCGGGAGGCCCGCGATGAGACTTGCCGCCAGCGTTCGCGACCTCACCAAGGAGTATGTGCTCGACGGCGAGACCGTCCGCGCATTGCGCGGCGTGACGCTGGAAGTGCCCGAGGGAGACTACGTGGCGATCATGGGCGCCTCGGGTTCCGGAAAGAGTACGATGCTCAATCTGCTCGGCTGCCTCGACCGGCCGACTTCCGGAACGATCATGTTCGGCGACGACAACATCAGCGACCTCAGCGACAACCAACTTTCGGAGATTCGCGCATCGAGAATCGGATTCGTCTTCCAGGCCTACAACCTGATTCCCCAGTTGACGGTCTTGGAGAACATCGAGGTGCCGCTCTACTACCAGGGGCAGCATAGCGCGGCGGCCCGCAAGCGGTCCATCGAACTGGCCGCCATGGTCGGGTTGTCGGAGCGGCTCAAGCATCGCCCGACGCAGCTTTCCGGCGGCCAGCAGCAGCGCGTCGCCATCGCCCGGAGCCTCGTCAACGACCCTTATTTCATCCTCGCCGACGAACCGACGGGAAACCTCGACTCGGCCACATCGGAAGAGATTCTCGGACTGCTCGACTCCCTCAACAAGGCCGGCAAGACGATCATCATGGTCACCCATGAAGCCGACGTGGGCGACCGGACCAAGCGGATTGTCCGCCTCAAGGATGGGCTGGTGATCTCCGACGAGCGCAATTCCGGCAATGGCCAGCACTCCGGCGGCTTGACTGCGCCTGACCGCGAAACCTCCCCCTAGTCCTTACCACCTGCCCACCCATGACCTTCTGGCTACGCACCTTCCAACTCGGCATCAAGAGCCTCCTGCTCCATCCCTTGCGGTCGCTGTTGACCGTGCTGGGAATCTTCATCGGCGTGGCGAGCGTCATCTGGCTGCTGGCGATCGGCGAGGGCATCAGCCAGAAGGCCCAGGAGCAGATCGCCGAGCTCGGCGCCAACAACATCATCGTGCGGACGATCAAGCCGCCCAGCGAGGTGATGGACGCCTCAACCGGGACGATGCCCTACGGGATCACCCGCGACGATTTCGAACGGCTCACCGAGACGATCCCCACGGTCGAGCGGGCGCTGCCGATTCGCGAGATTCGCCGGCGTTTTTCCTACGCGCACCGCGTCGTCGATGGGCGGCTGGTGGGCTGCACCCCGGAGTACGCCGAGGTCACGCGGCTGGCGGTCGATCGCGGCCACTTCATCACCGACGTGGAGCTGAAAGGGAAGCAGAATCACTGCGTGCTGGCGGCAAACGTCGCCAAGCGGCTGTTTCCGTTCGAGAATCCGATCGGCCGATCGATCCACGTCGACGAGAGCTATTACGTGGTCGTCGGCGTGATGAAGGAGAAGGCCCCCTCGGCCGGGATCGGCGGCTCCTTCGCCGCCCAGGACTTCAGCAACGACGTCTACATCCCGATCAGCACGCTCTGGAGCCGGATCGGCGATTTCATCGTCACGCGCCGCTCCGATTCCTTCGAACGCGAGATCGTCGAGCTCAGCCAGGTCACGCTCCGCGTCAACGACGTCAAGAATGTCATGGAGACGTCCGACCTGGTGGAGCTGACGATGGTCAGGCACCACCGCATCGAGGACTACGGAGTGACCGTCCCGCTGGAATTGCTCGAGCAGGCAAAGACCACGCGGATGATGTTCATTATTTTCATGGGCTTGATCGCCGCCATCTCGCTGATCGTCGGCGGCATCGGGATCATGAACATCATGCTTGCCACGGTCACCGAGCGGACCCGGGAAATCGGCATCCGCCGCGCGCTGGGAGCGAAGCGATCGGACATCATTCGCCAGTTCCTGATCGAGACGATCGCCCTCTCGGTCGTCGGCGGCGCGACCGGCGTGCTGGCCGGCTTGACCTGCCGCGGCGTCACGCGCTTGGTCCGCTACGGGCTCGAAGCGGCGTTCCCCGAAGTCATGCAGGCGCTGCCGGCGATTATCCAGAGCGTCGAGCCGATCGTCGTGCCCTGGTCGATCCCCCTGGCCTTCGGCATCTCGGTCGTGATCGGGGTGATTTTTGGCGTCTATCCGGCGATGCGGGCGGCGGCGATGGACCCGATCGAAGCGCTCCGCCACGAGTAGGCGCCGGCCGCGAGCGGTATTCCTGGTTTCCCAGCCCCAGCTTCCCTTGCCCCTGCTTTCTTAAGCCCCCTGGTCTCTCAAGCCCCCTGGCTTCCAAGCTCCAGCTGGGGAACTCGCCCCCCCAACCTCAAACCCCTTTGCGGGAGCAGACAATGAACGACCACTACCCCGATCGGCGCACGTTTCTCCGGCATTCCGCGCTGGCGGCCGGAGCAGCGCTGCTGGGCGCGGCGGCATCCCCGCTGCGGCAAGGTTCGGCCGGCGACCGGACACCGAGGTCCCTCCGGCTCGGCGCGCCGGTTTTCGAGCGGCACGACGACCCGCAGGAGCTCGCCCTGGCGCACCGCAGACTGGGATATCGAGCGGCCTACTGCCCCAGCGTGACGCTCGACGACAAGGACCGCATCCGCGACATCCGCCAGGGGTTCGCCCGGCACGACGTGGTGATCGCCGAAGTCGGCCGTTGGTGCAACCTGCTGGATCCCGACGCGGCGAAGCGGGCGGAAAACCTCGGCAAGGTGATCGAAGGGCTAGCGCTGGCCGACGAGATTGGCGCCCGCTGCTGCGTCGACATCGCCGGCTCGTTCAACCCGGACGTCTGGTACGGTCCCCACCCGGAGAATCTCTCGGGCGACTTCTTCGACGCGGCGGTCGAAAACGCCAAGAAGATCATCGACGCCGTCAAGCCGAAGCAGGCCAAGCTGGCCTACGAAATGATGGGCTGGGCCCTGCCCGATGGCCCCGATTCCTACCTGGCGATGGTCAAGGCCATCGGCCGCGACGCCTTCGCCGTGCACCTGGATCCGTGCAACCTGATCAACTGCCCGGCGCGTTTCTACCGCAACACGAAGCTGCTCAACGAGTGCTTCGACAAGCTCGGCCCCTGGCTCGTCAGTTGCCACGCCAAGGACGTCACCTGGGACGTGGAGATGCAGGTCCATTTCCGCGAGGTCGTGATCGGCTCCGGTTCGCTTGACTGGGCGACCTGCCTGCGGCGGCTGGCGGCCCTGGCGGGCGACGTGCCGCTGATGATCGAGCACATGCAAGGGCCCGAAGAGTACGACCGGTCGCGTGCTCGGCTGCTGGAAGTTGCCAAGGAAGTGGGCGTGTCGTTCGGGTAGCGCCCCCCAGCGTAGGACGGGTCTCCCGGCCCGTCGAAGCTCGATCCGATTGGTGCTTCGCGGTGGGGCTGCGCCGGGGACCTGGCTGTGTGAGATCGTCGGCCTGCGGGCAGTCGCGGCGGCGTTTCCAGCCGGCTCGGGTTAGTCCGCACCACCCGACAGGTGGGGGAGGGAGGCTCCTCCGCTCACTCGATCCAACCGCCGCCGAGCAGCCGGTCGCCGTCGAAGCAGACGGCCGCCTGGCCCGGCGCCACGCCGTGCGAGGGCGTTTCGAAGCGGACGCGAAAGCGAGCGGCGGCGAGCGGCTCGACAGTCGCGGCCACGGCGCGGCTCCGGTAGCGGATTTTCACCTCGCAGGAGAACGGCTCGCGCGGGGGCTCGATCAGCCAGTTGGCCCCGCAGGCGGTGAGCTCATCGCGCGCCAATTCGTCGCGTGTGCCAACCACGACGCGGCGGCTCTCCGGCTCCAGCCGCACGACGAACCGCCGCTGGCCGAAGGCCACTTTAAGCCCTTTGCGTTGGCCGACCGTGTAGCGCTCGATTCCCCCGTGCCTGCCGACCACCTGGCCGCCGGTGGTGACGATTTCACCCGACGTATCGAGCCCCGGCCGCTGCCGGCGGATGTACGCGGCATGGTCGCGGTCGGGCACGAAGCAGACCTCCTGGCTGTCGCGTTTGGCGGCCACGCGGAGGCCCAGTTCGGCCGCAATCCGCCGGATATCCGTCTTCAGGTATTCGCCCAGCGGCAGCAGGATCCTCGCCAGCCGCGATCGCTCGATGCCGAAGAGCACGTAGGCCTGGTCCTTGCCGGTGTCGCGGCCGCGGAACAGGGCCGGAACCGGTTCCCCCACGTCCACAAGCCGCGCGTAGTGGCCCGTCGCCACATACTCCGCTCCCAGGCCGTCGGCATACTCAAACAGGCGGCCGAACTTCAGCCACGTGTTGCAGACGACGCACGGATTGGGCGTCCGCCCGGCCAGATATTCGCCGACGAAATACGCGACGATCCGATCGAAGTGCTCGTCGAAATCGACGGAGTAGAACGGGAAGCCCAGCAACTCGGCGACCCGGCGGGCGTCGTCGGCGTCGGCCGCGGAGCAGCAGCCCTGGCGGTGGGCCGGCCCCTCGCCGGCGCTGCACGCTGCGGCCTGGACCGCATGGCGCATGAACAGTCCGATCACCTCGTGGCCGGCGTCGCGGAGGAGGCGGCCGGCGACGCTGCTGTCGACGCCCCCCGACATTGCCAAAACTACTCGCGCCATCTGCCTTACGCCACCATGGTCTTGCCAGAATCCGGGTGCGGTCCGATATCCAATCACCAAGGTTCAAAATCCCGCCATCCACCGGGGCGAGCCTTGCCCACTGTTGGCCATTGGGACTTGAACCTGGCCGGAATCCGAATCATCGCTCGCCTCCCGGGGCAGTCCCCCGAGTGGTCACGAAAGCCGATCCGGCGCTGTCTCAGTCCGGTCCTTTGCTCGCCGCCAGGAAGCGGGCGAGAACGTTGGCCAGGCTGTCGATCGCCTCGCGGTTGGGGAACGAGACCGTCAGCCGCTGATTGCCCGACTCGTCGACGTCGATGCACTGGTCGAGGCCTTGGCGGACCTGGTCGACGAGCGGCGCCGGCACGGGCTGCGTGTCCGGTTGGCCGCCGACCAGTTCGCCGAGGAAGCGGAAGGCGGCGCCGAGCAGTTCGCCGCCCGCCTCCGCCACCCGCCGCTGCCTGGCTTCCGACTCCCGTCTCGACTTCTCCAGGCTGGTCTGGTCAAGCGGCGCTTCCGGCTTGGCGCCGAGGAGCACCTCCAGCCGCCGCCGCAGCTCCTCCATGCCGCTGATCATGTCGACCTGGGAGACGTCGGACCCGGCGTCGAGGACGGCCAGGGCCAGGTCTTTCTTGGCCGAAAGCGTGGTCAGCAGCCTCTCCTCGAGAGTCTCTTCCGTGACCAGCAGGAAGACCTGGACGGGATTCTTCTGGCCCATCCGGTGCGCCCGGCCGATCCGCTGCTCGAGGACCGCCGGGTTCCAGGGCAGGTCGACGTTGAGCACCGTGTTGGCCGCCTGGAGGTTCAAGCCGGTGGCTCCCGCGTTGGTCGTCACGAACAGCCGGCAGGCCGGGTTGTGCTGGAACTCGTGGATCAGCTCCTGGCGTTTCTTCTGGGGGACGGAGCCATCGAGCCGCACGTGGGGAAGCTGCCGCCGCTTGAGGATCAGCTCGAGGAGATCGAGCATCGTGGTCCACTCGGAAAACAGGACCGCCTTGCGGTCTTGCTCGGCGAAGAGCTGCTCGATCAATTCTTCGAGCCGCTCGAGTTTCGATGAGTGGCCGGGCCGCTGTTTGTCGCAGAGAAACGTGCTGTCGGCCGACATCCGGCACATCAACAGGGCCTTTTGCAGGCGCAGCAGGTCCATCTCGGTGAGGTACCTTTTCCTCACGATCTGCGAAACGATCCGCATGTGCTCGTTGTGCAGGTCGAGCTGCTGGCTGGTGGGCGGGATGCGGACGATTTCCACGGTCCGCGGCGGGAGCTGCGTGAGCACCGACTCGCGCGTGCGGCGGAGCAGGATCGGGCTGAGCCGCGCGCGGAGTTCGTCGAGGTTCTTGTAGCCGAGGACCCGGCCCTTCTCGTTGACCATCCGGTGGCGATTGAAGAACCGGAAGGCCGGCATCAGCCGGCGGTCGTCGATGAACTGGACCACCGAATAGAGCTCATCGAGGCGGTTTTCCAGGGGCGTTCCGGAGAGCACGAGGGCAAACGGCGAACTGAGCGCCTTGACGACGCGGGCGGTCTTCGATTGCCAGTTCTTGATCCGCTGCCCCTCGTCGAGAATGATCAGGTCCCAGCGGCACTTCTCGATGCTGAGGATGTCGCGGAGCACCTGCTCGTAGTTGCAGACGGTGAAGAAGCAGTCGTTTTCATACTGGGCCGGCCGCTGGCTGGCGCCGCCGACCACAAGCTGCACGTCGCGGTCGGAAAAACGGCGAATCTCGTTGCGCCACTGCGATTTCACCGACGCCGGGCAGACGATCAGGACCTTGCGGATCTGGGCCTCGCGGGCGAGAAGCTCGGCCACGCCCACGCCCTGGATCGTCTTGCCCAGGCCCATGTCGTCGGCCAGGACGGCCCTGCACGCCTTGACGGCGAAGGCGATCCCGTCGAGCTGGTAGGGGAGCAGCTCGGTCTTCAGCAGCGTTTTCCGCAAGGGGTGGCGGGCCGGGTCCTTGCGAATCTGATCCATCAGGTCGGCGATCCGGTCCTGGAACAGCCGCTGCTGGATCAACTCCTCGGCGTCCGGATAGACGGTCACGTCGAAGCCCGCTTGCCCAAGCCGCCCGATGCAGCGGACCAGGGCGCCGACGTCGTCGATCGGCCGGTCGGCGAACGAGCCGGCGATCTTCCGGACTTTCGGATGGGGCTTGTCGGGCAGCCGCAGATGGAGCGTCAAGTCTTCGCCATAGCGGAGGTGCACGCAGATCTTCTTCCGGCGGTAGGGCTTGGCCCGCTCCGCGGCCGGAAACCGCCTGCGGACGCGGTCCAGCGCGTACAGGATATGTTTGCAGGTGCCCAGCGTGTTTGTGCGGAAGTCGGGGCAGCTGCAATACGACTGGCCCCGCTGTTCCCCCCGCAGGGCGATCCGGTACGTCTTGCCGGAGGCGGCACTGGTCAGCAGGTAGTCGGTCCAGGGCCGGTCGACGCTGCGCGACTGGAGCCGGAATTTCTCTTCCTTCGCCCGTTGCCGCCGCTCGGCCAGGGCCTGCTCGACCAGCTCTTCCTCGCCCAGGCTTTCGATCGGCACGCTCTCCGGCGGCGGCTCCGCCAGGCCGAGGATCGTCTTCTCCTCGAGGATCAGCGAGACGGCGCCCCCCACGTGCTCGCAGACCCCCTGGCAAGCGGTGCAATTGAAGTTCAGCCGATTCTCGGCCTCGGCCATCAGCGTGATCGTCACCACCGGCGGCGGTCCGGCTTCCGGCCAGGCGTTGTATCGCAAGCGGAACAGATCGCCGCCAAAGTAGACATCTTCCCGGACATTGATCTGGTAGGTCGCCCCCCGCTGGATCAGCCGGCGGCCGTCCGGGCCGAGAAGCTGGCAGGCTTCCACGTATGTTAATTGGGAGAGACGGTCCCTGAGGGTCAGTTCCTCGGTTTTCTTGGTCTTCATGACGGGCGTTCCTTCTACCGCGAACGGGAACAGGGTGCGGCGGTCCTGAACGAATCCCCGTAAGATACCGGATCGGGCCCGCTCGACCAAGTGCCAGGGAATGGCCCCGTCGGCGGCGTCTGTCTCGCGATGGTTCCCCCCAAGCGATGCGATTTCCGCGACGCTCGCAAGCAGGGGGCCGGCGGACTGAGCGGTTTGCTCCAACGTGGCACGGTTTCGACCCACGGGAGAGGGCCTCCGGTCTGTGGATGTGAGCTTGGGATGTTTGTGTGGGGATGGAGAATTCTCTTGATGTCAGAGCAGCAAAACGGCGCAAGGTGCGCAGAGAAAAAAGATTCTTCCGGTCATATAAAATCCCAAAGGTTTGCGGGTTAGGCTGCCGATA
>Ga0209722_1003449_pt1 | contig 11069 bp, 10 predicted proteins | sample BioC12SIPDNA_2_FD_185745 | JGI IMG/M metagenome (GOLD analysis project Ga0209722, IMG submission 185745) | Anaerobic biogas reactor microbial communites from Washington, USA - Biogas_R1_A C12 SIP DNA (SPAdes) (version 2) | ecosystem: Engineered > Bioreactor > Anaerobic > Unclassified | place... | reverse complement strand
CGCGTGGACCACCTCACGCACGATCGCCTCGACCAGGTCCGGATGGTCGGTCATCAGACCGCCATGGGAGAAGGGAAGGAAGACTTTGGTCTGAGGATTATCCGCTCCTCCCCGCAGACCCGCCTGCAGAGGGCAATGGAAGTTCACTTCGACCAGGTCGAGCCCCATCGCTTCGCATTCTCGCGCCGCGTCTACATAAGCATCGGGGGCGCCCCCACACCCTATCAACCCACCGATGATGGGCACCCCCTCCGGCCTCTTCTCCTTCAAAGCCTGCACCAGTCTCTTCTGGGAGGCGAGCAGAGCTCCTTCGCGCTCCAGTTCGGGGACCGAGGGCCCCGGAGAGACACTGGAATACAGGCCTTCTACGCCGTACGGGGGGACCGTCGTGACGGCTCTCATGAACCTATCGGCCCAGATCCGAGGTGCTTCTCCGCGGAAATCGGGAACACTCCCCCCAGCCAGTTTGCGTAGAGTCGCCTCGCTCAGATAGGAGACGTTTATGTAGACGCAGCTGGAACCGCTTTCGATACTCCCCAACAGAAACTGAAGTTGTACGTCCTCTTCTAGCTCCGGGTCGGCGTCGGGTTTGCCGAAATGGCTACCACCACCGATGGCGGCCAGACCTATGGGCGACCGGAAACGGACCCCGGCCACGACCACATCCATTGCCGGGTCGCCTGTGTGGTCTGTCATATCCACCTTCTCCCCAGTCCCGCGCCTGGAAGCGCTCGGGCTGATCAGAGCGCTCTGATCAGCCCAGGAACGCCCTCCGCACCGAGTCGTTGGACATCATGTCTTTGATATCTCCCTCAAGCACTATCCTGCCGACCTCGATCACGTAGCAATCCTGTGCCACTCTACTCACCAGCCCGGCGTTCTGCTCCACCAGAAGTACGCTGACCCCGCCCCGATTGATCTCAAGAATGGTGTCGGCAAGAGTGTCGATGACTATCGGGGCGAGCCCCAATGACGGCTCGTCCATCATCAGAAGCCTGGGCTTGGACATGAGCGCGCGGCCGATAGCCAGCATCTGTTGCTCTCCTCCGCTCAGACTTCCCGCTTTCTGCTTCAACCTCTCTTTGAGCCGGGGGAAGAGGGTGAAGACGCGCTCCAGATCCTCCTGGATCCCCTGCTTGTCCTTGCGCAGGTACGCCCCCAGTCTCAGGTTGGACTGCACAGTCATGTAAGGGAACAGCTTCCGGCTCTCGGGCACGCAGGCGATGCCCGCTTTCACGATGGCGTCGGTGCCCGAACCGTCGATGCGCTTCCCGTCGAACTCGATGGTGCCGCTGTGGATCGAAACCAGGCCATTGATGGACTTCAGGATGGTGCTCTTTCCTGCACCGTTGGCCCCTATCACGCTGACGATACTGCCTTCTTCCTGCTTCAGACTGATATCGGTGACCGCCATAGCGGTCCCGTAGTACACGGAGACATCTCTTAGCTCAAGCAGCATCGGCAGCCGTCCCCAGGTAGGCTTTGACGACCTCCGGATTGCTCCTGATCTCCTCAGGAGTACCCTCTGCGATAGTCCTGCCGAAGTTCAGGACCAGAAACCGCTCGCAGACGCTCATCGCGGCCCTCATGTTGTGCTCTATCAGCAGGATGGTAAGCCCGTCCTCCCACAGTCTCCGGACCAAGACGAGGGTATCGTCCACCTCCGCTATGTTCATACCGGCCAGCGGCTCATCCAAGAGAAGCAGCTTGGGCTCACACATCAGAGCCAGACCGATGCCCAGCATCCGTTTGTGGCCGTGGGCGAGAGAACCGGCCTGCGCATTCGCCAGATCCCCGATACCCACCAGTTCCAGCGTCTCCTCCGCCTTCTCGTAGATCTCTCTTTCTCGACGGCGGCAGGTCTTGGTCTTGAGTATGGCCTGCCAGCAATTCAACCCCGAGTGGATGTGGCCCGCCAGTATCAGGTTCTCCAGAGCAGTGAAATCCGCAAAGATGGCGTTCTGCTGGAAACTGCGGACCATACCTCTACCGGCGATGTAGTGCGGCTTCTTCCCCGTCACGTTCTTGCCCTCGAAGGTGACCTTGCCCGACGATGGACGGAGGTATCCCGTGAGCAGATTGAAGAAGGTGGTCTTGCCTGCTCCGTTGGGACCTATGAGACCCACCAACTGTCCTGGCTCGATGCTCAAGTCCACCGAACCCACGGCTTTGAGACCACCGAAGTTCTTAGTCAGTCCCTTAACTCGTAGCATCGGGTTGTTCCTTTGTCCGCTTCTTGAGAACACCCACCAACCTATGCGGCAGCCCGACCAGGCCCTCCGGCAGTAGGAAGATGATCACCATGAGGATGGCCGCGAACAGTAGTGGCATCCAGGATTGGAGTGGCCTAGCTACTTCCGGCAGTATGGTCAGGAGCGCGGCGCCCACCATCGGCCCGAGAAAACTGTCCTCACCACCCACGATGACGTAGATCAGCATGTATATGGTAGGAAGAAAGCCGAACACCGTCGGGTCTACGGCCGACACATACTGGACGTAGAATCCGCCCATGAGCCCGGCGAAAAAGCCTCCGATGGCGAAAGCGGCCACCTTGTAGACCGTCGTATTGATCCCAATGCTCTCCGCCAATGAATCGGCCTGTTTGATCCCCAGGAAGGTCATGCCTATCCGTGAACGCTCGATAGCCCAGAGAATGACCAAGGAGACCACCATGAGCACAATCGCCAGCATGAAGAAGGACGTTTTCGAAGCGAATTCGATCCCGAGGATGGAATCCGGGCGCGGAACCCCTTGGAGACCTCCGTTGCCCCCGGTGATGCTGCGCCATTGCTGCACAGTGAGGACGATCACCTGCACGAAGAATATGCCGGTGATGGTGAAGTAGATGCCCTTGAGCCTGGTGAACGGGATTCCTATCACCACGGCTATCACGGCAGCTAGAACCGCGGAGATTAGCAAGGCCAGCCAGGTGGATGACATTCCCACCTTTGTGAGTAACACAGCCGACGCGTAGGCACCCAGGGTGACGAAGCCACCGTGCGCGAGAGAGAGCTGGCCGGAGAGGTTGATGAGACGTAAGCTGCTGGCCAAGACGACGTTGATCATCACGAGCACGCCGACGTGAAGAACGTAGTCCCCACTGTAGAAGACACCAAAAAGCACCAGAGCGACCAGAAGCACAGCAGCTATTCCGAAACGGGAGCGCTTAGTCTTGTTCATGGCGACTCATGCCCCATCAAGCCGCGCGGTCTGAAGAGCAGTATGAGTATGACGATGATGAATCCGATGAGACTGGCCACGTACTGAGTCGTGAACAGCGGGATCAAGCCGTCCAAGAAACCGATCACCAGCCCGCCGATCACGGTCCCAGGGATGCTGCCGAGCCCACCTAGGATGATGATGGTGATCCCCTTGATCAGCACCGTACCGCCCATGGTCGGGAGGAGGCTGAACAACGAGCCGACCAGCCCACCAGCTATGCCCGCCAACGCGCAGCCAACAAACATGGCGATGGCGGAGAGACGGTCCACGCTGATCCCTTGGAGGGCTGCGCCTTCTCTCTCTTGGGAGATGGCCTCCATCGCCTGTCCGTTCCTAGAGAAACGGATAAAGAGGAAGAGGGCTGCTATGAGCACGAAGGCCACTATGATGATGACCACCCTCTCCACCGACAGGGCGGAGCCACCGATGGTCAGCACGGCTCCCTCATAGGGGGTCTTGTACGTCTTGGGAGTACCGGTGGCTATCGCCAGTACCAGGTTCTGAAACACCAAGATGAACCCTGCCGTCAGGACCATCGCTTTGTCCGGCCGTGCTCTGAAGGGCCGCAAAAAGTACCGCTCGAGAATGATCCCGAGGACGCCGGCCGCCACAACGGCGATTATGAACGACAAGTAGAAGTTGAGTCCGAGGCTGGTGCTGAAGTAGTAGACGACATAGGAGCCGATCATATACACCTCGCCGTGAGCAAGCTGAACGATGTTCATGATGCTCAATACGAGGGTCAGCCCGAGAGCTACCAGGATGTACTGACCGCTCGACGTCAGACCATTCAGGACCGCCTGTAAGATGCTCGCGTCACCCAAGGGTCTTCTCCATCACTAGAGCGCGTCCCATTTCAACAATGGCGGTAGAGAGCCATCGCTGCGCAACCAACTCTCTACCGCCATGCGATTCCTCATATGCAAATGATGCCCGAGAGCCGTGGTATCCGTCTCCAGGTTATCGACCTACTCGACCCACTCGAACTGTATGCCGTCAGGTGTGTACACGCTCATGCAGAGCTGATGCTCCGCGGTGTGGTTGTTGCCGTAGATATCCGGATACGATCCCCAAGTGGCCGGACCGTAGGAACCCTCGAACTCTCTGGCCACACCGCTGTCGATGGCAGCCAAGACTTTCTCGGTGTCTATACTCTGCGCGGCCTCGATGGCCGAGATGATGGCCGAGCAGGCGTCAAGGAGATGGAGGCTGTCCATCTCGAAGCTGGCACCAGTCGCCTGAACCTTCTCGCGCAGCTTCTGGACTCGCGGAGTCATCAGATCGCTGTTCACATCCGGGGAAGGACTGAGGATGTCGTAGGCATACTCGGGCGTCAGCATGGCATTGATGACGTTGGAGTCACCGAGAGTGCACGAGCCGAAGACGGGACCCGTGTAGCCGAGTTCACGCGCTTGGTTGATGAGGGCCGACGAGCACGGGGGAATCCCGTAGAGCGTCTCTATGGCGTCCGGGTTGGTCGCCAGAGCCTTGTTCAGGATGGGATAGAAGTCGAAGCTCGGCTGCGGGTAGACCTCCCAATACACGATCTCTATACCGAGCTTCTCCAGGTAAGCCTTGCACATCTCCTGATAAGTGGCCCCACCGGGATCGTCAGGCGTGATGACCGCCACTTTCTTGATGTTCGGGTACTTCTCCAAAGCGTAGTCCCAGAACGGCTCCAAGTAAGACACACCCGCGCAGCTGAAGAACATGTACGGATTCTCCGGGTTCACCTCCACGTTGCCGGCCCCGTAGGATTTCACGCGCATGAGCTTGTTCTGCTCGCAAAGGTCGGCAATGGCCAGATTGACCGGCATGAACATGGGTGGGGAGACGTACTTCACCCCGTCCCCGATGAGCTTGTTGATGGCGGTGAGCCCACCGGCGGTCGTCGATTGATCATCGTACATGGTGAGCTCGATGGTGTAGTGGGTATCACCCACCGTGACCCCGCCCTCTTCGTTGAGCAGTTCCTGCGTAGGTCCCACCGCGTCATACATGGCCTTGAAGGCGGTCGCCATGTCCCCGGTTACGGAACTGATGGCCCCGATCTTCAGAACGTCTTCCTTCGTGGCAGCCCCGGTGGTGTCCGAACCGCCCGTGGTGTCGCTGCTGGGAGCCGTGGTCTCCGTGCCCGGAGCTGCAGTTGTCTCCGTGGGCGCGGCGGTCGTGGTGGTCTCCTCCTCTCCCCCGCAGGCTGCGGCCACCATGGAGACGGCCAGTACCAAGATGAGAACCCCAACTACTACGAATCGTTTCTTCATCAGATGTCCCTCGATTCTTGCGAAATACCCTGTCCTATAACCCGTCGGTTGACTACCCGGCCGTAATCGCGCTCATGAGCCCGGTCACCGCGCATAACGACCTACCGGTGCCAAAAGCCTGGCGCTGCTGGACAATCAGTCTGCCTATAGATCTACCTCCGTTCACCGGCCGTGCCCTGAAGCACGAGCACGTTGTCCCCACCCCGCAGCACATCTGGTCACATCCTACTCACTGAGCTCTGCGGCGCCCTCTCGCCTCATGCGAATCACCGTCCCCAAGCCCAGTTATGCAGACAGAACTCTGTTCAGAGATTCACGCGCGCCAGATTAGAACTGTGACGCGACATTGTCAAACCGCATAAGACGTTCCACGAGGTTGCTACAAGTCCCCTCACTCGACCCACTCGAACTCAATGCCTTCCGGCGTGAATGTGGACATCGCCATCTGATGTTCGGCACAGTGCTTGTTGCCGTAGACCTCTGGGTAAGCCCCCCAGTGCGCCGGCCCGTAGGAACCCTCAAACCCCGCGGCGACACCGCTGTCGATGGCGGCTATGACGTCCTGAGGGTCGACGCTCTGGGCGGCCTCGATGGCCTCGATTATGGCCGAGCAGGCATCGAGGAGATGCAGGCTATCCAACTCGAAGCTGGCACCCGTCGCCTGAACCTTCTCGCGCAGATTCTGGACTCTCGGCGTCATTCCATCACTGTGAACATCTGGCATGGCATTCCGAACGTCGTAAGCGAACTCAGGAGTGAGCATCGCATTGATGACATTTGTATCCCCCATACCTACCGACCCAAAGATAGGGCCTGTATAACCAAGTTCCCTAGCTTGGTTGATGATAGCGGCTGAGCAAGGAGGCGGAACTCGGTTCAGTTACGCACACGCGGCTCAGCTTAAGCCGGGGTCTCGCTCTTGTCAAATCCTGTTGACCTCTGTCGATCGCCGTCACGCTGGAGGTACAATACCTAGGCCGAAGCTCGCCGACCTGCAGTGCCGGCAACTCGATCTGTCAGATAGGAAAGGACCGTGCGTGCCCGTACTCAGCGCCGGCGGGCGGCAGACACCCGAGTCCCGTGGTGCCCTCGAATCCCGGGTACTACCGGAACTCAGCGAACGGCGCTGGCGGCTGCTGGTGATCGCCTCCATCGGGGTGTTTCTGGCCACGCTCGACTCCACCATCATCGCCGTTGCCCTCCCAACGCTTTCAGCAGACCTCAAGCTCACCTATAGCGAGGCTCTTTGGGTTCAGACCGCCTACGTGCTGGTAGTGACGGTCCTTCTCATCCCCGTGGGACGCTGGTCGGAGAAGCGCGGGCCCTACTTCGTCTACTGGCTGGGCAACCTTCTCTTCGGCCTCTTCTCTCTGATCATCGCCTTCTCGCCCAACGGGCTGTTCATGATCGTCTTCCGAGCCTTCCTAGCGGTGGGGGGTGCGTTCGTCATGACCACCAGCGCAGCCATCGTGACGGCCGTGTTCCCCAGCGCCGAGCGGGGACGCGCGCTGGGTCTCAACATGCTTGGCTCCACCATCGGCCAAACGCTGGGACCCCCTCTGGGCGGCGTGATAGTCACCCACCTGGGTTGGCCTTGGGTATTCCTCATCAGAGTGCCGGTGGTCGTAATCACTATCATCGTCGGCTGGGATCTCCTGGGCGCCGAGCGTCGGGACCGAGCGGCAATACGCGAGCGTGCCATCGGCGAGCACCCCGCCCCGGCTTCGCAGAGCCCGCAACCGACCGGCAATCGCCTGGACCTCCGGGGAGCGGCCCTCCTTGGTACCGTACTTACCACCTTGTTCGTGCCCCTGATCTTCTCTCCGCTCTGGGGATGGAACAGTGCCCGAACGATAGCCCCCTTGGTTTCCGTCGTCTTTCTAGCGGTCGCCTTCGTCTACCTGGAAAGCCGTACCCAGGATCCCATCCTCGATCTGGGCCTGTTCCGCCGCAGCCGCGTGTTCACGTCTGCAAATGCGGCCTCCCTACTCTACATGGCCGCCGCCCATGGAATGCTCATTTTCACCGCCGTGTTCCTCGAAGTAGTCCAGGGCAAGTCGGCACAGCTCACCGGCTTTCTGCTGCTCATCCAGCCGGCCGTCATGTCGATCGTCACCCCCTTCGCCGGGCGCCTATCCGACCGCTTGGGTTCGCAAGGTCTATCCTCCCTCGGGATGCTCGTGACCGCGGCCGGAACGGCGCAACTGATCTTGTTCTCCGTCTCGACACCCAATTGGAGGATTGCCGTGGCATTGGCCACGCTTGGTCTGGGTCTCTCCATATTCAGCACGCCCAACTTCTCCGCGATAATGGGGTCGGTCAGGCGCTCGGAATTGGGCGTTGCGTCGGGGATGTTCGCGGCCTCACGCTTCTGTGGCATGGGCATCTCCATCGCGATCCTGGGGGCCATCGCCGCTTCCAAGCTGGGTCCTGAGGGAGGGCGGGTCATCCTGCTCGGAGCGGAAGCCGGTATCGACAACGCTCAGGCCTTCGCCGCCGGTTATCGGCAGGCCATGCTAGTGGCGACCGCCTTCGCGCTTGCCGGGGCCGTCGTGTCACTGGTGCGCGAGCGTCAACATGCGACAATGGGCTGAAATGGGCCGGCAGGCCCTTGGCTTCAACTCCGTCGGAGGAACACAGCCCCGAGATCAGAACGAACAGGAGGAGCGGATGGCTCAGAGATTCGCGGGTAGGGTGGCACTGGTGACCGGCGCAGCCACCGGCATCGGCAGAGCGGGGGCTGAGCTTTTCGCGAGAGACGGCGCCAAAGTGGTCGTCACCACCGGCAGTAACGTGCAGGGCGCCGAAGAAACGGTGAAGCTCATCAAGGACGCGGGCGGAGAGGCTTCCTTCGTGCAGTGCGACGTCTCGAAGGAGGCCGAGGTCAAGGCGGCGGTGGAGGCATGTGTGAGTCTCTACGGAAGGCTCGACTACGCCTTCAACAACGCCGGTATCGGGCCGGACGGCGTACGGGTTCCGGTGCTCGACATAGTCGATACTCCGGAGGACATCTGGGACCGGACCATCGACATCAACCTCAAGGGCGTCTTCCTGTGCCTGAAGTACGAGATGAGGCAGATGATCGAGCAGAAGTTCGGGGCCATCGTCAACACCTCGTCTGTGGGAGCGGTCAAACCGCCACCGGGATTCGTGGCCTACACTGCGAGTAAAGCCGGGCTCAACGGCATCACCAAGACGGCCGCTCTCGAAGGTGCCGCGCACAACGTCCGGGTGAACACCATCATGCCGGGTCCCACACAGAACACCATGCTCCACGAGTACCTGACCGGCACTGAGCCGGGCAAGCGGCAAGAAATGGAAAGTGTGGTGCCCCTCCACCGGATCGCCGACCCCGAGGACATGGCTGAGGCGGTCGTCTGGCTCTGCTCCGATGTCGCCTCCTTCATCACCGGCCAATGTCTGGCCATCGACGGTGGCATGAGCGCCAGTTAGGTCGATCGGGAAAGGAGCAGGGATGCCTGACAACAGTGCCCGCAGCAAGGATGTAGTCTCCCGTTTCTACGAGGACGTCTTCATACGGCACGATATGAGCCGGCTGGATGAGTACATGCGCAACGACTACATCCAGCACAACCAGGACTGTCCGCAGGGGCAGGCCGGCTTCGTGGAGTTCTTCGACACCATCTTTCGGGCAGTTCCGGACTTCAGCTACACCCTCAAGAGGATGGTGGCTGAAAACGACATCGTCGTAACTTTCAGCACCACCACGGGCACGCACACGGGCGGACCGTGGCTGGGCAAAGAGGCGACGGGTAATCGCCTAAGCTACGACGTGGTAGACATCTTCCGGGTGCAGGATGGGAAGATAGCCGAGCATTGGGACGTGGCAGACACCTTCACCTTCTTCTGCCAGCTCGGTGTGGCCGAACAGCGCATGAAAGAGGTGTCGTAGGCACCGGACTGGGGGCGCCCGAGCTCCCGAGGGCGGCATCCCACCGTCTCACAAAACACGCGCTCGAGAACAACGTCAAGCGGCTCCGCGTCCTGGGCAAAGTTCCGACCTGGCTTCTTTCCCAGCTTTTCCGGCAGAGGCCAGGGCTGTAGTGACGACCTCCGGCTCACCGATTCCAATGGTCGATATCACCGCTTCCGACCAGAATCTGGGAGACATCGCCCTCTGGAGGAGTTGAGGCATCTCTCTGGCCAAAGCAGTCATTAAGTTGGAAGGAGGCATCAAATGAAGTTTGTGCTCTCTCAGAAGGAGATTGAAGACTTTCTCAAAGCGTTCGCGCCGACCTTTCAAGAAGCGCGCGGTTTGGTGACGGTGCTTGAGACGACTCCGGAGTTCGTCCGAGAAGTGCTGCCTCCCCCGCTGGAGCCGGGCGAGGCGCCGGTGGTTGGGGTCGTCCTCGTGAAGTCGATTCCGTTGAACATCATGGCGGTGAGCGTAGCCTGTCGCTTCGAGAATACCCTCGGGGAGTATGGTTTGGGCATGGTCCTCGATGCCGACCACCCGATAATCTACGGCCGTGAAGCATGGGGAGAGCCTAAGAAGCTGGGTGAGATCTCACTCGACCGAGCGGGCGAGCATGCTGCCGGCAGGGTTAGTAGGAAAGGCCATGAGGTCTTCAGAGTTGACGCGGAGATTAAGGAGCCTTGCGACCCAGCTCCATTCTCCTCCGCCGATCTCTTTCACTTCAAGTACTCAATCAAACCTGACGCCACCGGGATAGAGGATGCTCGGCTTGTTCACGTACATATGGACAACAACGTGCGGTCCGCCGAAACCTGTGAGGGCAGTGCTACTTTTGGCGCGTCGCCCTATGACGTGTATGGCGACATCCCGGTTCTTGGCGTGAAGGCAATGTTCTATGTCGACATGGACCAGACCGTGCGCAGTAGATATGCAGCCCGTGTCGAGAGTGAACAACTGCTGCCTTATGCGTTCGCCAAGCATGATGACTACCGCTTGTTGGGGTTCTAGCCTCCTCCTGTCAATCGATACAGCGACGGTCGACTAGAAGGAAGGATCATGAGAGCAGCAGTATGCTACGAGATCGGCAAACCTCGGCCACGTCCCGTTAAGTGGTGTACCTCTGGTGCTCGAGGACATCGACATTGCGCCACCGGCACCTCGGGAAGTCAAGGTGAGGTGTGTGGCTGGGTGGGTATTGCGGACGTATCCGAAGCGGTACAGTTTCTGCCTTTCTCGTCGCGGGGCAAGTCCGAAGCCGTGGCTGCGAACCAGCGAGTAGCCGATCTCGCAGCTCAGTGAGTCAGCCTGCGACTTGGCCTGAGAACCGTAATGAGGACCAGCGCGATCACCCCGAGGGCGGTACTTAAGAAGAAGGCAGGACTGTAGCTGCCCACACCGTCGAATATCGAGCCGAAGAGCAGAGGCCCCAAGCCCACTCCGGCCGTGTAGCCGATCCCGACGGCGGCGTAGATCGAAGCATGGCGGCTCAGTCCGAAGATCTCGGCCACCAGCGGCGACTCGGCGGTGGCCATGCAGCTCATCCCCGTCCCCAGTACAACGGCACACAGATAGAACAGCCAGACTTGGCGAGCCGATACCAGCAGCAACAATGACACCACCACAAGTGTCAACCCGACCATGAAGGT
>Ga0209722_1003444_pt1 | contig 11086 bp, 9 predicted proteins | sample BioC12SIPDNA_2_FD_185745 | JGI IMG/M metagenome (GOLD analysis project Ga0209722, IMG submission 185745) | Anaerobic biogas reactor microbial communites from Washington, USA - Biogas_R1_A C12 SIP DNA (SPAdes) (version 2) | ecosystem: Engineered > Bioreactor > Anaerobic > Unclassified | place... | reverse complement strand
CGGCAGCGCCGGTCAGTCGCTCGGGGCGTTCCTCCCGCGCGGGGTGACCGTGGTCGTGGTCGGGGACGCCAACGACTACGTCGCGAAAGGACTCTCGGGCGGGTGCGTGGTGGTGCGGCCCGATCCCGCCGCACCCTTCGCGGCGCACACACAGGTCATCGCCGGCAACACCGTCCTCTACGGTGCGACCGCCGGGGAACTGTACCTGCGTGGCAGGGTCGGTGAACGGTTCGCCGTACGCAACTCCGGTGCATCGGCGGTGTGCGAGGGAACCGGCGACCACGCGTGCGAGTACATGACCGGAGGCCGGGTCGTGATCGCCGGACCGACGGGACGCAACCTCGCGGCCGGAATGTCCGGTGGTGTCGTCCACGTCCTCGACCTCGACCCCGAGTGCGTGAACACCGGGTCGGTTCGGATGCGGGCGGTCGATGCCCGCGACATGCAACCGCTGCGAGTGCTGCTCGAACGCCACCGCGAGCGCACGGGATCACCCGTCGCTGCGGCGGCGCTCCGTGACTGGCCCTGCAGCGCGGCCCGGTTCTCGACCGTCACCGCGGTCGACGAGCCGGGCTGCAGCCCCCCCGCCCGCGCGCCGCGCGACGGTCGGTGACGGGGAGCGGACCGTGACCGGAGTGCGCAGGCGCAGGCGCAGGCACAGGCACAGGCACAGGGAGGCAACCTCGATGAAACAGGAAGGCCCCGTCGTGAGTCGGGCGATCTCCCGTCTCCGGGCGGGCGAGGAAGTCGATGATCGTCGATCGTCTCCACGCGTGCCGCGGGCCGAGATGCCGCAGCGGGACGTCCGCGAGCGGGTCCTCGACTGGCGCGAGACCCGCGCGGCGCTGCCACCGCCCGAACGGGATGCGCTGGTGAGCGTGCAGGCCGGCCGGTGTCTCGACTGCGGGATACCGTTCTGCCAGTCGGCGGGTTTCGGATGTCCGCTCGGCAACCGCATACCGGAGTGGAACGCGCTCGCGTCACGGGGGCTGTGGGCGGCCGCCTCCGCACGCCTGCACGAGACCGACAACTTCCCGGAGTTCACCGGCAGGCTCTGCCCGGCGCCGTGCGAATCGGCATGCGTTCTCGCGCAACACGATCACACCGCCGGAGTCACGATCGAAAGTGTCGAGCGGACGATCGCCGACCATGCCTTCGAGGACGGTGCGGTGCATCCGCTCACCGCGGAACACCGCTCGGGGCGCACCGTCGCGGTGATCGGTTCCGGGCCGGCCGGGCTCGCCGCCGCCCAGCAACTCACCCGGGCGGGCCACACCGTGATCGTGTACGAGCGTGACGACAGGCCCGGTGGGTTGCTGCGCTACGGCATCCCGCCGTTCAAGATGGACAAGGCGCTCATCGACCGCCGACTCGAGCAGATGCGGTGCGAGGGGACCGTGTTCCGCACCGGATGCGATGTCGGCGTCGACGTCACCGTCTCGGAGCTCCGATCGGACGTCGACGCGATCGTTCTCGCGGTGGGGGCCCGGCGCGGACGCGACATCGAGGTGCCCGGTCGCGGGCTCGCCGGGATCCGGCCGGCGTTGCCGTACCTGATCGAATCGTGCCGTGCCCGGCAGGACGGACGTCGTGCCCGTGCGGACGCCCGCGGCCGCCGGGTGGTGGTGATCGGTGGGGGTGACACCGGCGCCGACTGTGTGGGCACGGCGCACCGCCAGGGTGCGCGTTCCGTGGTGCACCTGGACTACCGGCCGCGACCACCGGACCACCGCACCGGTGCCGATCCGTGGCCGACCCGACCGCTGGTGTTGCGCACGTGCCCCGCCCACGAGGAGGGCGGTGATCGCCGCTTCGAGGTGGCCGTGCAGCGGTTCGTCGGCGACCGGGCCGGACACGTGCGGGCCGTGGTGCTCACCCGCGTGGATCGGGCCCGGACCCCGACGGGCGCCGCGGTGACCGTCCCGTGCGATCTGGCGCTGCTCGCACTCGGGTTCGACGGGGTCGGTGACGCGCCGGTGCTCGACGATCTCGGTGTCGCCCGCACACGTCGAGGGACACTCGCGTGCGACGACTCGTGGCGCGCGGCCGTTCCCGGCGTGTTCGTCTGCGGCGACGCGCACCGCGGTGCGTCGCTGGTGGTGTGGGCGATCGCGGAGGGGCGGGCGGCGGCTCGTGCCGTCGACGACCTGCTCAGCGGGAGTTCGGATCTGCCGGCTCCGGTGACACCGCGATCGGGGCCGTGCGGGTCGTGAGGGCGTACCGCGGCGAGGCGCCGCCGACACGCACGGATGGAGACCGCGCGCCGGGGGGACTAGGGTTGTGCCGTGACCCGACGCACCAAGATCGTTTGCACCATGGGCCCCGCCACGGCCGATCCCGACGTTCTCCGCGAACTCGTGGCCTCCGGCATGGACGTGGCCCGACTCAACTTCAGCCACGGAGAGCACTCCGACCACCGGGGCCACTACGACCGGGTGCGCGCGGCCGCCGAGGAGTTCGGCAGCGCCGTCGGCATCCTCGCCGACCTGCAGGGACCCAAGATCCGCCTCGGCCGGTTCGCCGACGGCCGGACGGTCTGGGAGAACGACGAGATCGTCCGGATCACCGTCGACGATGTCGACGGCACCCACGATCGGGTGTCCACCACCTACAAGCAACTCGCGCAGGATGCCGCGCCCGGCGACCGGTTGCTCGTCGACGACGGCAAGGTCGGCCTCGTCGTCGAATCCGTCGACGGCAACGACGTCGTGTGCCGCGTCACCGAGGGCGGGCCGGTCAGCAACAACAAGGGCGTGTCCCTGCCCGGAATGAACGTGTCCGTTCCGGCCTTGTCGGACAAGGACATCGACGATCTCGAATTCGCGTTGCGGCTCGGTGTGGACTTCGTCGCACTGTCGTTCGTGCGCTCGCCCGCCGACATCGAACTCGTCCACGAGGTCATGGACCGGGTCGGCCGACGTGTCCCGGTCATCGCCAAGCTCGAGAAGCCCGAGGCCGTCGAGAACCTCGAGGCGGTCGTGCTCGCGTTCGACGCGGTGATGGTCGCCCGCGGTGATCTCGGCGTCGAACTCCCGCTCGAAGAGGTGCCGCTCGTGCAGAAACGAGCCATCCAGATCGCGCGGGAGAACGCCAAACCCGTCATCGTCGCCACCCAGATGCTCGAGTCGATGATCGAGAACTCGCGGCCCACCCGCGCCGAGGCGTCGGACGTCGCGAACGCCGTGCTCGACGGCGCGGACGCGGTGATGCTGTCGGGAGAGACCTCCGTCGGCAGGTTTCCCGTCGAGACGGTGCGCACCATGGCGCGGATCGTCGCCGCCGTCGAATCCGACTCGACCGACGTGCCCGCGCTCACGCACATGCCCCGCACCAAGCGCGGTGTGATCTCGTACGCCGCACGCGACATCGGTGAGCGTCTCGACGCGAAGGCGCTCGTCGCGTTCACCCAGTCCGGCGACACCGTGCGCCGGCTGGCACGGTTGCACACGCACCTGCCGCTGCTCGCGTTCACGCCGGTACCGCACATCCGCAACCAGCTGGCACTGACGTGGGGGACCGAGACGTTCTCGGTCGAGCCGGTGGACACCACCGACCGCATGGTCGAGCAGGTCGACGCCGCGCTGCTGTCGCTGGGCCGCTACCGGCGCGGCGACCTCGTGGTCATCGTGGCCGGGGCGCCTCCGGGGCGGTCGGGTTCGACGAACCTGATCCACGTCCACCGACTCGGTGAGAAGGACACCCGTTGACGGACACCGCGGCGCGCGGGTCCGACCTCGACGTCCTCCTCGGTCTCCTCGACATCGAGCAGATCGAGGAGGACGTGTGGCGCGGTGTGCACCCCGCGCAGACCGGGAGCCGCACCTTCGGTGGGCAACTCGTCGCCCAGGCACTGGTCGCGGCGGGCCGCACCGTCGGGGATCGGCCCGTGCACGCCGTCAACGCGCATTTCATCCGGGGCGGTGACGTCCGCCGACCCATCGAATACCGGGTGGTGCGTCATCGCGACGGTCGCGATTTCGCCAACCGGATGGTCACGGCCGTGCAGGACGACCGGGAGCTGTTCGTCATGCTCGCGGCGTTCCAACGGTGGGGTCGCGGACTCGAACACTCGGTGACGGTGCCGGACGTGCCGTTGCCCGACGCGCTGCCCCCGATCGGGGACAGGCTGCGCGGATACGAGGAACAGCTGCCGCATTTCGTCGGGGCCCTCAAACCGATCGACATGCGGTACGCGAACGACCCGGCGTGGGTGCTGCGCGACGCCGGTGAGCGTCTCGAGCACAACCGCGTCTGGATGCGCGCCGACGGTGCACTGCCGGACGATCCGCTGCTGCATGTCGCGACCCTCGCGTACGGCTCCGACACCACCGTCCTCGACTCCATCCTCACCACCCACGGTCTGTCGTGGGGACTGGACCGGATCGTCGCCGCCACCGTGAACCATTCGATCTGGTTCCATCGCCCGGTGCGGTTCGACGAATGGCACCTGTACGCAACGGAATCGCCGGTTGCCGCCGGGTCCCGCGGCATGGCGACGGGACGCTACTTCACGCTCGAGGGCGAGCTCGTCGCGACGATCGTGCAGGAGGGGCTGGTGCGGCACTTCCCGCCGCGGCGGTGACGGGCACCGCGGCGGCCGGGTGTTCCTCCCGCAGGTGTGCTGTCCCTCCCACAGGTTTGCGCTCCGCTGTTTTCCGGGGCTAGCCTGTCGCGGGGCCCACCGTCGTGGTCTCCGTCGTCAACGAGGTCGTCGTCGACCTCCCGGAGGAAGAATGCTCGGCAGCAAGCGCGCGCAGATCGTGTACACACGCATGGTGGGCATGGCCCCCGCGTGTTGTCGCTGCCGCCTCTGACCGTCCCCTCCCTCCTCGGCCGTCCGCAGATTTCCCGTTCCCCGTGTCGCATGCCCGCACATCCGCGGTGCGTCCACGACGGAACCACCGGACTCGCCCGCCCGGCCGCCGCCCTCCGGGGCGCCGACCGTCCCGGTTCGAAAGGATCCACCCCAGTGTCCGCACCCTCCGACCCCGCATCGTCCGCGGCGAAAGGGGTCGGGACCGACGACCACGGCGGTACGTTGCATGCTGTGTACGCGTCTCAACGCGCTCGAGTCCAGGCTCCGCGCACACCCGATACGCGACCGCGCGAGACCGCGCCGACCTCGCCCGGTCCTTCGTCGGATGACCGGGCCCGCGACGGGCAGCCCGCTGCCCGGCACCACGTCCCGGGTCGCGCCGCGGCCTGGCAACACCACGGAAGGTTGACACCGATGTTCCTGCGCCGCTTCGCCGTCGCCACCTCAGCTCTCGTTCTCGGGGTCGGGCTGGCCGCCTGCTCGTCCGGAAGCGACGAGAACACCCTGTCGATCTCGGCGTCGTCGACCCCGCACGTGGAGATCCTCGAGCACATAGTGGACTCCGGTGCACTCGGCGACTACTCGCTGGACATCCACGAGGTCACCGGCGAGATCGACCCGAACGACCTGCTGCAGGCCGGTGACGTCGAGGCGAACTTCTTCCAGCATCGCCCCTACCTCGACGACTGGCAGGTGCAGAACGGTGTCGACGACCTCGTGGCCGTCGCCGAGGTGCACCTCGAGCCGATGGGTCTGTACTCGAACAAGGTCACCTCGCTCGACGAGTTGCAGGACGGCGACACGATCGCCATCCCCCGCGACACCACGAACTTCGCGCGTGCCCTCTATCTGCTCGAGTCGGCCGGGCTGATCACGATGGACGTGCCGTTCGCCGACGCGAACCTGTCCGTGGTGACCGAATCGAACATCGTCGACAACCCGAAGAACCTGGCGATCGTGGGGATCGAACGTCCTCAGCTCGCGCGGCAGCTCGACGACCCGCAGATCACCGCGGCCGTGATCAACTCCAACTACGCGCTCGAGGCCGGTCTGACACCCTCGGACGACGCCATCGTCAGCGAATCCGTGGAGAACAATCCGTTCTCCAACCTGCTCGTCGTCAAGGAGGAGAACGTCGACGATCCGAAGGTCGTCGCGCTGAAGGACGCGTTGGAGTCGCCGGAGACCGCCGCGTGGATCGACCGGACCTACTCCGGTTCCGTCGTCCCGGTGCATCCCGCGAACTGATGATCGTCGTCGAGAACCTCGTCAAGACCTTCCCCGGTGTCGGTGGTGCCGGGACGGTCGAGGCCCTGCGCGGCATCGACCTGGAGATCCCCACCGGGGAGATCTTCGGGATCGTCGGACCGTCCGGATCGGGCAAGTCGACGCTGCTGCGCTGCCTGAACCTGCTCGAGCGGCCGACCTCGGGCCGAATCCTCCTCGGTGGCGACGACCTGTCGACGCTGTCGGGCGCGGACCTGCGCTCGGCGCGCCGACGGATCGGAACGGTGTTCCAGCAGTTCAACCTGCTGCATTCGCGCACGGTTCTCGGCAACGTCGAGTTCCCGCTCGAGGTGGCGGGGGTCGACAGGACGCAGCGGCGCACCCGCGTGCGCGAGCTGCTGGAGCTGGTGGGTCTGGCCGGCAAGGAGTCGTCCTACCCGTCGCAGTTGTCCGGAGGACAACAGCAGCGCGTCGGTATCGCGCGTGCTCTGGCCGCCGAACCCGACGTGCTGCTGTGCGACGAGGCGACCAGCGCGCTCGATCCCGACACCACCGACCAGGTGCTCGATCTGGTCGCCGAGATCAACCGCCGGCTGGGCGTGACCGTCGTGGTGATCACCCACGAACTGGGGGTGCTGCGTCGGGTGTGCACGTCGGCGGCGCGGCTCGAGTCCGGGCACATCGTGGAGACCGGGCGGATATCGGATCTGGTGGCTGATCCGGGTTCGATGCTGGGCGCCGCGATCGTCCCGGTGGGGGACGATCCGTCGGCCGGCCCGATCGCCGACACCGCGCTCGTCACCGCACTCGGAGAGGACGCGCACGGGCCGTGGCTGTCCGATCTGATCCGGACGGTCGACGCGGACGTCGCGGTCGTCGGCGGACGGGTCGAGCGGGTCGGGACGACGACGGTGGGCCGATTGCGGCTCCGCTTCGGTGGGGCCGTCGACCGGGACGCGGTCGCGCGTTTCGTCGGGGACCGCCCGCACCTGACGCTGTCGTGGGGCACGGACACCGATCTCGAGGGGCTCGCCGGATGAACAAGACCACCTGGTACGAGGCGCTGCCGGAGGTGTGGATCGCCACCCTCGAAACGCTCTACATGGTCGGTGTCTCGTTCGTCCTCACCGTGGTCGGTGGGGTCGCGGTGGGTATCGTCCTGCAGGTCACGTCCCCGTCGGGACTGCGACCGATGCGCGCGCTCAACACCGTGCTCGGGGTGATCGTGAACCTGTTCCGGTCGCTGCCGTTCCTGATTCTGCTCATCGCGCTGATCGGCGTGACGCGGTTCATCGTCGGGACGGCGATCGGGCCGACCGCGGCGATCGTGCCGCTCACGATCGGCGCGGTGCCGTTCTTCGCCCGCATCGTCGAGTCGGCGTTGCGGGAGGTGCCGCGCGGCCGGGTGGAGGCCGCGCAGGTGATGGGTGCGACCGACGGGCAGATCGTCCGGAAGGTGCTGGTGCCCGAGGCGACGACGGCGCTGGTGGCCGGCGCGACGCTGACGCTGGTGCTGCTCGTCGGGTACTCGGCGATGGCCGGGGTGATCGGTGCCGGCGGCCTCGGTGATTTTGCGTTGGTGTACGGGTACCAGCGGTTCAACACTCCGGTGCTGTTGGTCGCCGTCGTGGTGCTGATCATCATGGTGCAGATCATGCAGTCGGCCGGTGACGCGATCATCCGGAGGCTCGCGCACCGTCGGTGATCCGCGGGTGTGGGCTCCGCCCGGACCCGTCCGCGACGATGCCGCGGCAGCGGGAAACCTTTGTGCACCTGATTGGACAAGCAATCAGGTGCATATCGGTTCGGTTCGTGGCACTCGATCACGCGCTCCTGGTGCCGCTGTCCGAACAGGCCGGCTCCGGCTACGAGCTCACCCGCCGCTTCGACCGATCCATCGGCTTCTTCTGGGGCGCGACACCAGCAGATCTACCGTGTCCTGCGGCGCGTGGAGGACCGCGGCTGGGTCGAGGCAACCGTCGTCCCGCAGGACGGGCGCCCCGACAAGAAGGACTACCGGGTGAGCGCCGCCGGTGCCCGCGAACTCGCCCGGTGGATCGCCGCACCGACCGAACCGGGCCGCTTACGCGACGAACTCGCCGTCAAGATCCGCGCCGCCGCCCACGGCGACGCCGATGCGTTGCGCGCAGAGGTCGCCCAGCATCGCGATCGCCACGCCGAACGTCTCGCCCACTACCGGGCGATGGAGCACAAGGGGCAGGGCCGATCCTGGGGATGTGTGGGTGTGGCTACCTGAGTAGGCCCCAGTTCGGCCGTTGATCATCACGAATTCCGGCCAGTACTTCCGGTATGCGGCCAAGTATTGGCACATCGGCGTACTACGAATCCATCGAAAGTGCTTTTGTCACAGTGCGTGTACGTACCAAGGTCACCAAAGTTCGCACTGACACGGCAAACCATACCGATTGGTTTATTCTGAGTGCTCGTCGAGATGATCATCTCCACACGCAGCAGACCGAAGGACACAATGAACCGCTTCACGGGCAACGTTCTCCTGGACGAGCTGATCGCGTCGGCGCGGGCACGCCCACATGTCACAGCGGTGGTCGAGGCGAAGACGGGGAGGTCTCTGTCTTTCGAAGAGCTTCTCGCACGGGCCGCTACCGCAGGTCGGAGCATGGTCGCCGCGGGGGCTCGCCCCGGAAGCAACGTCGTTGTGACAGGTGCGCTCGATCTGGATTTCGTTGTCGCGTGCTTCGGAGCGTTCACCGAGAACATCACGCCTGCTCTGCTCGACCCGAACTCGCCCGAGGCCACGTTGAGGCAGTGCATCGACGAACTCGAAGCGACGGTGTGGGTGACGACGAGCAAGCTCGATGACACTCTCGGGTTGACCCACTTCGACCCGACGGGCCTCGCGGCGCTCACCACCGCCGAGGAAGCCGAACCCCGGTGGTCGCCGACGTGCGATGTGCTCGATCCGATCCTCATGCTCTATACGAGCGGGACGACAGGTATCCCCAAGGGCGTCCCGTGGGCCTCTCGCGAGCTCTCCTCCCAGATTCGGTACTACTCGGCGGCGACCGAGGTTCAGACCGAGTTCTGCTTGTTCCCCCACCTGGCACTGGTCGCCATTGCCATCGGGCGTACTGCGGTACTGCCTGACGTGACCACGCTACAGCCGCTGAAAATCCCCATCGACTCTGTGCACAGGCAGATGATGAAGCACGGCTGCGACTATGTGTTCGCCTCTCCGCTCGTGTGGGACAGGCTGGTCCGCTTCCTCGAAGAGTCGGGTGAAGAGGCTCCGCCGATCAAGATCGCGGCCACGGCTGGGTCCGCACTCAGTGGACGGCTCATCGAGCGCATCTCATCGACGCTTCCTCGGACCACCGTCCGCATACCATTCGCCAGCACCGAGGCGGTGATGCCCATCACGGTGATCGACGCGCCCGAGTTCGTGTACTTGTCGAAAACGAGGACGTACGCGGGTGCCGGCGTGCCCCTCGGCGCGGTCGCGGACGAGATGTCGGTCGGGGTTGTCCCGATCGAGTCTGACGAGAGCGACTTCTCCATCGGGCGGTCCAGTCTCGCGTCGATGGAGGTCGGGGAGATCGTCGTGACGGGCAGTCGGGTGACGCGGACGTACTTCCGCCGCCCCGACGTAGAGTGCCACGCGAAACTGCGCGACGTCGTGACCGAACGAGTGTGGCACCGAACTGCCGACCTCGGGTACATCGACGACAAGGGACGGCTGTGGTTTGTCTGCCGCAAGAAGGACGTGATCCGTCGTGCGGGGGGTGGTGACCTTTACCCGGACGCCTTGGAGCAGATGTGGAACATGGCGACGGGGGCGTCGATCAGCGCCGTGGTGTACTCGGAGCCGAGCGACGAGCTGTTCTACGTGCTTCCAGGTGATTCGGTCGCCGAGGTTGATGAGTTCGTGCTGAACCTGCAAGCCGACCGCGCTGACGTCCCCCGTCCTACCGTCGTGACGCTGAGCGGCTCGCTGCCTGCCGATGTTCGCCACAACAGCAAGGTTGACCGCCCCTCGGTCTTGCGGATCGTCGAGTCCCAGCAGGAGGCGAACGAGGGGGTGCGCGGATGAACACAGAACTCCACCCCGCAGAGGTGCTGGACGCCTACCTCCACGTGTGCACCGATTCCTCCGCGTTCGTCGATCAGTTCGTGGGCCCGGCGGACCAGCTCGAGATTCGCGGACCAGTGCTCGATTGCGCGGTTGGAACAGGCTTCGGCACTATCGAACTTCTTCAGCTCGGGCACAGCATCGTGTGCTCGGACGGATGTGCTGAGATGTTGAGGCAGTTCTCCGCCAACTCCGAGGCAGCCGGTGTCCCGGCGAAGCCGCTGCTTCTTCGCTGGAACGAGCTGGCGTACGCATTCCCGCAGGTGTTCGAGCTGATCCTGTGTCGAGGCAACTCGCTCGCATACGCTGACGCATGGGACAGCCGCGTTGATGACCCGAGTGATTTCAGTAGCCTCGTCGAACACCTGAGCGGGATGTACGGAGCAATCAAGCCTGGCGGGTACCTCTTCGTCGACTAACCCTTGGGAATTGCATCTGGTGAGTGGATCGCGGCTGGTCGCCTGGTAGCCGCGCTCCGGAATGCGTGAATCGAGTGACCCGAGGATCGGGTCTGACCTGCATCACTTGCCTAGCGATCCCGTTAGATGCATGATTTTGGCACTTAACGGGTGGACTTTTGGGTGGGTGGAGGAGCGGATGGGCCGTGGTGATCTGGCGGGGGCGGCGCACCTCGAACTCGTCTCCGGGGTGGTGCAGCTGCGGCCGGAGGACGCGATGGTCGAGGCGATGCTGCGGGGGTTTCGAGCGCAGCAGACGGCCCGGGGCCTGCGGGACGAGGGCATCACGAAGCGGGAGCAGGTGGTGAAGCGGTTCATGGCGTTCACCAATGACTATCCGTGGTTGTGGTCGGCCGGGCAGGTCGATGAGTGGTCGCTGTCGCTGACCGCCGAACACCACCTCGCACCGTCGACGATCCGCCAGTACCAGGGTCATCTGCGGTTGTTCACCGAGTACCTCACCGATCCGCGCTACGG
>Ga0209722_1003425_pt1 | contig 11125 bp, 8 predicted proteins | sample BioC12SIPDNA_2_FD_185745 | JGI IMG/M metagenome (GOLD analysis project Ga0209722, IMG submission 185745) | Anaerobic biogas reactor microbial communites from Washington, USA - Biogas_R1_A C12 SIP DNA (SPAdes) (version 2) | ecosystem: Engineered > Bioreactor > Anaerobic > Unclassified | place... | reverse complement strand
TGAGCACCCTCATGAAGCCCTTCGCGACGCAGCACCTGCTCGACAGTCTGGAGCAGGTCGCACCCGACGCCCGCCGGCTCCTCGTCGTGGATGACGACCCGGGAGTTGGGAGGCTGGTCGAGCGCGCCCTACGGGCCCGGAAGCACGATCTGGAGATAGACCTGGCCTACGACGGACTCGAGGCAATCCGCCTACTTGATCAGGCCCCCGATGCCATCTTGCTCGACCTGATCCTGCCCGGGGTCGACGGCCTGGGGGTGCTACACGAGCTGCACCAACGCCCCGGTGGACGGGAGGTGCCCGCCATCGCCATCACCGCCCGGAGCTTCGCTCAGGACATGGCCGATCTCGGCTCGGGCCTAATCCAGGTGCGCCGCGCCACCCACTTCACCGCCAACGAGATCACGCGGTGGCTGACGGTGGTGTGTGAAGCCTTCCCTGCCCGCTATCTCGAGCCTGGCGAACCTGATCCAGAGCCCGCACCAGCTCCGCCTGGCTGACGGGCTTGCGCACGTAGGCACTGGCTCCCAGCGACTGTGCTAACTCGGCATCGTTCAGCACCGAGCAGACTAGCACCGGGATGTCTCTCGTGGCGGGGTCCGTCCGCAACGACTGTAGTATGGCCCAGCCATCGGTCTCTCTCATCATTATGTCAAGCACCACCGCGTCCGGCTCTAGGGCCCGAATCTCCGCCAAGGCCCGGGAGCTGTTCTGAATGAGGACGGGCCGGTAGTGGTACGGCTCCAGGTAGCGCTCGAACAGCCGCAATGTCCTGGGGTTGTCATCCACGATGGCGACGGTCTCGTCCTGTACCACCGGTAAGCGCAGTTCCACCAGGAACCCCTGCTCGTCCGGCACCACGGTGAGCTGCCCGCCCAGGTGATGCGCCAACCGGCCTGGGGTGAGCAGGACCGCCTCCACGCCGGAGTCGGTCGGTGCCACAATGCGGCAACCCATCACCGCCCAGCGTCCCTGCCTGCCCAGCCGGACCTCAAGACTCGAGCCGAGCGTCTGCTGCACCAGCGACGCCATCAGGCTTATCAGAAGTTGCCGGCAGACGGCTCCATCGACGCGGGCCTCCGGACTCTCCCAGGCATCAAGAACCACGCTGACGTTACGCCCAGCTGCCAGGCTGGCCACCGCCGCCATCGCCTCCCGAAGAATGCCCTCCAGCGAGACTGTCTGATTCTGGAGGCCGAGCTGCTCCAGTTCGTCCTCCAGAATCTGAGCGTAGTTGGCCGAGGTAGCCCGGCTGAGGCGCAGACGTCTCTCCCAGAGGACGCTCGCGATGCTTTCGATGGCCTTCCGTTGCTCCCGAAAGAACTGGCGGCGACCGATGGCAAGCTTCTCCTGAAGATCCTCGCTGCTGCTAGCCTCGACGTACCGGCCGCGTAGGATGGTATAGGGCCTGTAGGCGGGGTGATGTGGCGAGACGCCGGGAGGGGGCTTGAGGGCGGTAATAGCCTGTATCACCGTCTCACGAAGGTACTGGGCCCGGCTCCGCGGTTCGGCCAAGTCAGCAGGAACGAGGTACGACAGCAGGTGGTGTCGCTGGAGGTGGGCTGTATCGTACAAGTGAGCGAGGACATCCCGCACCTGTTGGGGGAAGTCCGCTGGCATCTCGCCGCCGGTCATGGCACCGCCTCTGTCACTTCCGTGGCACTCGCCTGTCACCGGGCGACACCAGCATGTCACCCGAAGCCTTGTTGCCTGCCCGTCGCGCGGACTATAGTGAACAGCGTCTGGAGTCGGCCGGTGACCTATACTCATCTTAGCCCAACTGGGACTGAGTGCAACTGACAGGGCGAGGAGCTCGGTCCGTGTCGATGCCCCCAACCAGAACCTGTCTCGCCTCCCACGATGGCCATGCCGCTCGCCCGGACTACGATCCCTCGTTCGCTCCCAGCGGTGCTGTGATGGGCGACGAAGAGGTTGCCACTCCCCTTAGCGGGCGTCGAACCGAACAACCCATTCTGTCACCGCGGCGTCACGATGCCTTCGTCGAGAGCACCCCGGCTCAGGCCGGACCTATCCGGACCTAGTCGCCCTCAAGGCCGCAACCGGGCCCAACGGCCTGGGCGGACGCCAGGTAGCCGCCGCGCTCCTGTGAGCGCTACCCATATCATCCTGCCGGAAACCGACAACGCTGTTCGGCACCCAGCCCAACAGCCCGCGGGCGGCACTGCTGTCGCCACACCTAGGTAGGAGGGAGAAGATGGCTGCAAGCATTTCACGTCGTGCGTTCCTAGGCAGAATGGGCGCTGTCGGGGGCCTGACACTGGCGTCCGCGGCGATCGCCGCCTGCGCCGCGACCCCGGCCAGCCAGGAGCCGGGTGCACCAGAGGCGGCGGCGACCACAGCCCCCGCCGCAGTGGCGGAGACCGTGACCCTCAACATGTGGAAGGGGCCCCACAAGGCAGCCGGAGATGAGACGACGCTGTGCGCCGGACCCACGCTTGAGACCTTCATGGCCGAGCACCCCGAGATCAAGGTGGAGTTCCAGGAAGTACCCTGGGACGGTTACAACGAGAAGTTCACTTCGGCCTTTGCCTCCGGCCAGCCCCCTGATCTGAGCTACCAGACTGAGTCCTTCCCCACCTTCGTCAAGGCGGGCAACATCCTCCCTCTCGACGACCTCATGGCTCAGTCCGGCTTCGACAAGGATTACATCCTCGACCTTGCCTGGACCTGCGCCGACTTCGAGGGCAAGAACTATGCCATGCCTTGGATCGAGGGCGGGTCCTGCATGTTCTACAACAAGGACCTTTTCGAGCAGGCCGGGCTCGATCCTGAGGTGCCTCCGGATACGATGGACGACTTCCTCGTCGCCGCCCAGAAGATCACCGAGCTCGGGGACGACACCTATGGCTACTCCTGCGATCCTCGCGGCTACCACGAAGTGGGCCAGTGGGGTCGCCGCTGGGGTGGCGACTGGTTCAACGCCGACCTGACCGAGTGCATCGCGGACTCGCCGGAGTCTATCGCCGGGTTCCAGTTCATGGCCGACCTGCTGTTCGAGTACGAGGTATCGCAGCCGGCTCCCATAGCCGGCGAGGAGCCGGGAGCGACCGGATACTTCCGCGACGGCTACATCGGCATGATCACAGCACAGAGCCCCACGGCCAACTCCATCCGGTCCGAGAAGCCGGACTTCCCACTGGGGTCCGCGCCGATACCGAAGGGGCCGGCACCTGAGCCGATGGGTCGGGCCGCCTATGGCGGGGTGGGTATGCTGGCCATCGCTCAGGCATCGAAGCACGTGCCCGAGTCGTGGACTCTCCTGGAATGGCTGGTAACGCCCGATGCCCTCAAGTCCTGGGTCGGCTGTCTTGGCTTCAGCACCGCCGCCAAGTCGGTCTTTGTTTACCAGGATGATCCGGTGCTCTCCGTGGCAGAGGAAGCGCGCCAGTTCCACGTCTTCTGGCCTTCCACTGAGTGGTACTTCAAGTTCACTGACCTCGCCACCACTTACACCGAGGCGATCCAGCTCGGTGAGCTGACGGCTGAGCAGGCGATGAAGGAGTGCGCTCAGAAGGTCAACGACATCCTGTCTGAGTACCACTCCAGCTAGCGGCTCCATCATGAAGCAAGACACCGCACGCCCGGCGATTACCTGGGCGTGCGGTGTCGATCCAGCCTTCGTGGCCATCATTCGGAAACCAGGCACGCGAGTGCTCGTATGAGGTGCATCCAGTGAATTCCTCGACGGCTGAAGGTGAAGGCACCGCCGGTACTCGCCCGCGGCTCCGGAGCGGTAGCGCGAAGCGCAGGATCACCACTACCGTGAGACGAAACCTGGTGGCCTATGCCTTCCTGAGTCCCTTCTTCATCCTGTTCATCATCTTCACGGCCATCCCCTTCTTCTGGGCCCTCTGGTTGTCGCTCCAGGATGGCCTGCTGACCGGACCCAAGACATTCGTCGGGCTCCGGAACTTCGCCCAGCTACCGAGAGACACCATCACCCGCACGGTGCTGCTGAACACGGTCAAGTACGTCGCCGTGATCGTGCCCGTTGCCGTGACTTCCGCTCTTGGGCTCGCCTTCCTGATCACCAACCGCGTGGTTCGGGGCCGCGACTTCTTTCGCGCGCTGGTCTACTTCCCCATACTAGCGGCTCCGGCGGCAGCGGCTCAGATATGGAGCTACATACTCGCTCCCCGGTTCGGCATATTCAGCTACATCCTCTCGGCCCTCGGGATTGGTGACGTACTCTTCCTGGCAAACCCCCAGCTGGCTCTCCTGTCGATCGCCCTAATCGAGTGGTGGCGAGGCATAGGCTTCCATGTCATCCTTTTCATCGCCTCCCTGGTGGGTGTCCCCAAGGAGCTCAAGGAGGCCGCCACCATCGACGGGGCCACATCGTGGCAGGTGGCAACCAAGATCACCATTCCCCTCATGCGGCCGGTGATCCTGTTCTCAGTGGTGATGGGTACCATCTGGGCCTTCCAGCTCTTTGACACGGTGTTTGTGCTCACCCAGGGAGGCCCGATGCACTCGACCGCGACCATGGTCTGGTACATCTACAACCACGCCTTCCGGTACAGTCAGCTGGGACTGGCAGCGGCCATGGGCGTGGTCCTGCTGCTCATCATCGCGCCCATCTCTTACGTGCAGATGCGAGTCCTTGGAAGGGAGGTCGAGTATGCCTAGGCCCAAGGCCGCGAGGACGGGGAGCAGGGCTTGGCTGCGCTCTCTGAGCCTCGTCCCGCAGGTTGTGCTGGTCTACTCCCTGCTGGCGCTTCTCGTGATATTCATGATCGGCCCCTACCTGTTCATCTTCGGCACGGCGTTCAAAGAGACATACACGCTCGTGTCGATCCCGCCCCGGCTGATCCCCGAGAACCCCACGTTGGAGAACTTCCGCGACATCTTCAGCACCATGCCCTTTGCTCGCTGGTTCCTGAACAGCGCCGTTGTCGCTGCCCTCTCCACACTGGGCACCCTGCTCGTATGTTCCATGGCGGGGTACACCTTCGCGAAGAAGGACTTCTACGGCAAACGGGTGCTCTTCATGGTGTTGATGGCCACTCTGATGATACCGAGCGCCCTGATGCTGGTGCCTGCGTTCCTGGTAACGAACCAACTGGGCCTGGTTAACACCTACGGGGGGCTGATCCTGCCAGGCATTGGCGGGGCCATGGGTGTCTTCCTCCTGCGCCAGTTCATCGAGACGCTCCCGTCCGAACTGGAGCAGGCCGCCCTGATTGATGGGGCCTCCGAACTGCAGGTCTTCACCCGAGTGATACTGCCGCTCGCCAAGCCCGGTCTGGCCACGCTGGCCATCCTATCCTTCACCGGGAGCTGGAACTCACTCATCTGGCCCCTTATCATCGTGAACTCCAAGGGGCTCTACACCCTGCCCCTCGGCCTGGCGCTCCTACGCACGGAGTTCCAGGTCAACTACGGCGCCACTAGTGCCGCCGCAGTCGTCAGTGTGGTGCCGCTCGTGGTAGCGTTCTCCTTCCTGCAGCGCTACTTCATCGAGGGCCTGACGGTAGGCGCGCTAAAGGGATAGGGGCCTACGCTCCATCTCGCTCAGTCAGCTTCTGGGAGAGGGCATGATCAAGCTGTATGACTGCAACGCCTCATTCGGGGTGGCAGACGTTCCGCCGCCTCGATATGCTGCCACGCCGGATGAGCTCATTGCCGAGATGGACTTCTGCAACGTCGACGAGGCCCTCGTGACCTGTGCGGCCCAGTGGTGCGACTCGCCTCTGGTGGGGAACGAGCTGGTGGTGAAGGAGGCGCAGGGGCATGTGCGTCTCCACCCCGCCTGGATGCTACTACCCCCGCAGACGGGGGAGCAGGGCAGTTCGGTGGATGCCTTGCTGTCCGACATGGCACGAGCGGGCGTACGGGCGCTCTGGGCGCTGCCGGCCCGCAACAAGTACCTTCTCAATGCGACCACGTTCGGCAGCGTGTTCGAGGAATTCGTCGAACACGACATACCCCTCTTCCTCCCGCTGACGGAGGCCGTCCCTGGGCTCGCGGGCCATGCCGCCACCCATCTCGGTTGGCAGCTGGTCGACACTCTGTTGGGCCAGTTCCCGCGCCTGACCCTGGTGGCGACCGAGCAATCGGTCTGGGGGCAGGACCGCTACTTCCGGCCCCTGATCGAGCGTTACGCGAAACTGTACCTAGACATCTCCACCTACGAGCAGGGCCGTGGCCTCGAGGACTTCTGCCGCCGATACGGCGCGGACCGGCTCCTGTTCGGGACTCATTACCCCGAAGTCCCCATGGGTGGCCCGGTACTCAATCTGCTGAACGCGGACATCCCGAACGAGCACAAGGAACTGATCGGCTCCGGGAACCTAACGCGCCTGCTGCGGGAGGTCAGACTGTGAGCAATCCCTCTCAACTGTGGCAGCAGTACCTGGCGCACGGAAAGGCGGAAGCCGTCCCGGTCATCTCGGCCCATGCTCACTACGGACCCTACATGGGCATATACTTCCCGGGACGGGGTGAGGCGGACAGCATGCTCAAGATGATGGACCGGGCGGGTATGGTCCGCGCTGTCTGTGCACCACACGCGGCCCTCATCGAGCCAAGCCGCGGGCACGCCCTGCTTGCCGAGGTCATCTCCACCCATCCAAACCGCTTCGCCGGTTACTGGTGCATCAACCCCAACTACCCTAGTGCCCTGGAAGCGTCGCTCGAGGAGTTCGCCCGCTCACCGGGTTTCGTGGGCCTCAAACTGCTGTCGGACTACCACCGCCAGCCGATCACCAGTCCCAACTACGCTCCGGCGCTGGAGTATGCCGACGAGCATGAGCTCCCCGTACTCATGCACACCTGGGGCCACAGCCCTTTCGATGGTCCGGCCCTGTGGAGCGAGGTAGCGGCGAGGCACCCGCGGGCCACCTTCCTCATGGGACACTCCGGCTACGGCGAATGGGATCTGGCGCTAGACGTGGCGCGTCGGCACGACAATGTCTACCTCGAGCTCTGCGCCGCCTACCACGTCAACGGTATCATCGAGCGCATGGTCCGTCAGGTCGGCTCGCAGAAGGTGCTGTACGGTGAGGACCTACCCTGGTTCGATCCGCAGTACGCCATCGGGTGCGTACTCTGCGCCCGCATCAGCGATGAGGATCGCCACAACATCCTGCATCGGAACGCCGAGCGTCTGTTCGGCTGGGGTTAGCGCCGGCGCCATGCCGGCCGCTACTCCGGGCTGTCGCCTGCCTCGCGGCCGGGCCGCAGAGTCGGCCGGGAGAGGTGCGCCAGGCGGCAAAGGTTTGGAGGACGCCCCGTGAGCGCCGGCAGCGGAACCACCGCAGGACTCGACCGTCGGTCACCGGCTCCTGCCGGGCCCGAGTGGGTCGGTCGCCTGCCGTCGGCTGCGCCTGAACCGGAGCCCTTGGAAGCCAGCCGTTCGTCTGGCGCTGCGACCGGATCGCGGATTCCAGCCGGGCGATAGGTCGCGAAAACAGCGAGGGGTTACGCTGTGCGCAACCCCTCTTTCTGGAGCGGGAGACGGGACTCGAACCCGCGACAACCTGCTTGGAAGGCAGGAGCTCTACCACTGAGCTACTCCCGCACGCCCTGACGAGCTTGAGTATACCGCCCCTGACTAGGCCCGGCAAGACAAACAGCCCACCCCTCGCCCGCAGTGGACATCGCTACTCTACCTAGTCTAGAGTGCGACCACAGCCAGCTATGGCACTGATGATCGGATCGTTCTCTGATCCACAATTCGACCTATCGTTAGCGTTACGCGCAATAAGAGGCATGGCATCATGTCCCAGAATCACAGTTCCAGCACCGACCACGACCACCACGGCGCCCAAACAGAGCCGTCCCAGACAGTGACCGAGGCGCACGTCCACGTCGAGGCGCCTCCCTCCACTGAACACGCGGACCACGGCGGCGACCACCAGTCGCACGAAGACCACAGCGGTCATGAGGAGCTCTTCCGCCGGCGCTTCTGGGTATGCCTCCTCTTGTCGTTGCCCGTCCTGCTCTACAGTCCCAGCCTGCAGAACTGGCTCGGGCTACGACCTCCCCCTTTCCCCGGCAGCGAACTCGCCGTAACCGTCCTCTCCCTGGTGATCTTCATCTACGGTGGTCTGCCCTTCCTGCAACTGGCCCGCCCGGAGATACGCCAGCGCCGCCCAGGCATGATGACCCTCATCAGCCTGGCCATTTCCGTCGCCCTCCTTTACAGCCTGGCCGCCTACTTCTTCCGCCTGGGCGAGACCTTCTTCTGGGAACTGGTAACCCTGATTGACATCATGCTCCTTGGCCACTGGCTCGAGATGCGCAGCGTCCGCGGCGCCTCCGCCGCCCTCGATGAGCTAGGCCGGTTGCTGCCAGACACCGCAGAGAGGATAGAGGAGAAAGGTCAGGTGTCTACCGTGAGCGCCGCCACACTGGCGCTGGACGACCTCGTACTTGTCAGACCAGGCGCAGCCATCCCGGCCGACGGAACGGTGGACTCAGGGGCCTCCGCAGTAGACGAGTCCATGATCACGGGCGAGTCGTCCCCGGTCCCCAAAGAGGCAACGTCGAAGGTGATAGCCGGGTCAATAAACGGCGACGGCAGCCTGCGGGTCAGAGTCACGGCAGTGGGAGACGCCACGGCGCTAGCCGGCATCATGCGGTTGGTACGCGAAGCTCAGACAAGCCAGTCGCGCACGCAAGTACTGGCCGACCGGGCCGCAGGTTGGCTATTCTACGTGGCGATCGGGGTAGCCGCCATCACCGCGGTCGCCTGGACAATCGCCATAGGGTTCCGCACCGAGGTGCTCGCGCGCGTGGCCACCGTGCTCGTGATCGCTTGCCCGCATGCCCTGGGGCTGGCGGTGCCACTGGTGGTAGCTATCTCCACCACGGTGGCGGCCCGGGCGGGGATCCTAGTGCGCGACCGCCTGGCGCTCGAGCGGGCCCGAGGGGTGGACACGGTGGTGTTCGACAAGACGGGCACGCTTACGCTGGGCGAACGCCGAGTGGTGGCCTACCGGTCCGCAGGACAGGACCTCAGCCCCGAAGAGGCGCTGGGTCTGGCGGCGGCGGTGGAGGCCGACTCCGAGCACAGCATAGCCCGGGCCATCGCCGCCTCGGCTGAGGAGACCGGCGTCGAGGTTCCGGCAGCAACCGAGTTCGCCGCCCTGCCCGGCCGGGGTGCGCGGGCGCACGTGAGCGGTCGCCGGCTCTACGTGGGCGGCCATGCCCTACTGGCTGAGCTGGGCCTAGAGAAACCACAGGCCGTGGAGAAACTCGAGACCGAAGCCGACCGGAGCGGCTGGACCGTCGCCTACCTAGCTGACGACGAGACCGTTCATGCCGGGTTCGCTCTGGCCGACGCGCTCCGGCCCGAGAGCCTGGAGGCAGTACAACGTCTGCAGAAGCTGGGAATGCAGGTGGCGATGCTGACCGGCGACAAGGCGGAGGTGGCTGCCGACGTTGCTCAGGCCCTGGGCATCGACGAGGTGCTCGCCGAGGTGTTGCCCGAGAACAAAGAGCGTGAGATCCGGCGCCTGCAGGAGAGCGGCCGAGTCGTGGCCATGGTCGGCGACGGCGTGAACGACGCTCCCGCCTTGGCCCGCGCCGACGTCGGCATCGCCATCGGCAGTGGTACCGACGTGGCCGCCGAGTCGGCCGGAATCATCCTCGTGCGCAGCGATCCCGGCGATGTGGTGCGCGTAATGGATCTGAGCCGCGCTGCCTATCGCAAGATGGTGCAGAACCTCGCCTGGGCGGCAGGCTACAATATCATCGCCCTGCCCCTGGCTGCCGGCCTGCTCTATCCCTGGGGGATCCTGCTGTCGCCCGCCGTGGGAGCGCTACTGATGTCTCTGTCCACCATCATCGTGGCCCTGAACGCACAGACACTGAGACGCTGGAACTAGCCGGGGCCGGGCAAAGAACCAGGAGCGCGCCGGAACGCACTCCTGGTTCTGGTCGGGGTGAGAGGACTCGAACCTCCGACTTCAGCGTCCCAAACGCTGCGCGCTAACCAACTGCGCCACACCCCGGCCGCTTAAGTATAGGCCAGCAGTCACTGCGCGGCAACGCGCGGTCCACCTGTCCCACGCCGGAGGTAGTCGCCCGCACCACCCCGCTCCGGCCTTGACTTCGCTGACTTCCTCCACTACCATCAGGTCATGCACACGTGTGCACGGAGGGCGATGTTGGCGCGCGTTTCCATCAAAGACATAGCCCAAGCGGCCGGGGTCTCTCACCCCACCGTGTCCCGCGCCCTCCGGGGTGACCCGCGCATCAGCCTCGAGACCGCCGAACGCGTACTTGCCCTGGCGCATGAGCTGGGCTACTCACCCAGCGCCGCCGCTCGCAGCCTCGTCACGCGCCGCACCCACACCGTCGGCGTCGTCGTCACCAGCATCGCCGATCCCTTCGTGTCCGATGTGGTGGATGGGATAGAGGCCACCCTTGCCGAGCAGGACTACGCCCTTATCCTCGCACTCTCCCGCTCCGAACCAGAGAGGGAACTGGCCGTAGTCCGACTACTGAGCGAGCATCGCGTCGACGGCATCATCGTCGCGGCCTCGCGCGTCGGCGCCCTGCATGACCAGGATCTCGCTCGACTGCAGGTTCCGCTCGTGCTCCTCAACAACCAGGCCGAGACCGCCGGCACCCACTCCCTCGAGGTCGATGACGTTCTGGGCGCGCGGGTCGCGGTGGCCCACCTGCTGCAGCTCGGGCACCGGCGTGTAGCCTACATCGGTTGCCCCGACCGCCCCCGGTCACACGCACGGCGCCTAGAGGGCTATCGCCAGGCGCATCTTGACCGCCGGCTGCACCCCCAGCCCGAGCTCATACTCGAAGGGCGCGGCGCCGAGGGCGACCGGAGCCGGGGCGCCACGGGCCTGACTGAGCTACTGAGCCTCTCTCCACCGCCCACGGCCGTCTTCTGCTACAACGACATCACCGCCATCGGCGCCCTCGAAGCAGCCCGCCATTACGGGCTCCGCGTTCCCAAAGACTTGTCGCTCGTCGGCGTCGACGACGTCCGGGAGGCGTCCCTCGTCACACCCGCCCTGACGACGGTGCGCCAACCTCGCCGAGAGATGGGCCAGCGGGCGGCCGACATGCTCTTGGCACTTCTGCGGGGCGAGGCTGCCGGCGACGCAGTCATCGCCCCGGTACTGGTGATACGCGA
>Ga0209722_1003415_pt1 | contig 11143 bp, 12 predicted proteins | sample BioC12SIPDNA_2_FD_185745 | JGI IMG/M metagenome (GOLD analysis project Ga0209722, IMG submission 185745) | Anaerobic biogas reactor microbial communites from Washington, USA - Biogas_R1_A C12 SIP DNA (SPAdes) (version 2) | ecosystem: Engineered > Bioreactor > Anaerobic > Unclassified | place... | reverse complement strand
TGTAACCGAGGTTGTAAGGACCATGTAACCGAGGTTGTAAACCCCCTTGTAGACGAAAAATCGCCATCGGGTGGAGGTTGTAAACCTCCAGGGGGAGAGGTTGTAACCGTCGGTGAAGATAGCGGCCATACCGCCTCCGAGAAGGATAGTACCGCCTCCGGTGGCCGAGTACCGCCTCCACCCGGATCGCCAGCGGGCGACGGCGACGGAGTACATGGAGTCCATGGAGGCGGTCGCCCCCTAACTTTGACCCTGGATGAAAAGAAGAGAGAGGGAGAGAGAGAAGAGAGAGAGAAGAGAGAGGGTAAAGATAGGAAATCACCGCCTCCATCGCCTCCACAGCCACAGGATGACGGTTTTGGTGGAGTACATGGAGTACATGGAGGCGATACGGAGGCTGTGGCTGGAGAGATTCCCGAGCCCTCCGACGACTACCAGAGCATAGCCGCGAACCTGGAAGAGGACAAGAGACGAAAGGCCGAGATCGCCGAGCGCGTGAAGACCCCAGAAGAGGACCGCCTACCGACTGCGGAGGAGTCCGAGGTCCTGGAGGACCTGGCGGGCCGAATACTCGAGAATTGGCCGGGCCTCCCCGAGATGCTACTATGGGAGAAGGCGCGGGGCAAACTTGGATCTCGTCTCCCTCTCGTCGTGGTCCGGTACTGGCTGAGTGAGTCGGGGTACATCGAGACGGGGGAGAAGTACGGCGGCGGCGCTATCTGGAACCTTCCGACCTCCGAGGAGGCGGTCCTGTGATCCTCTTTACCCCTCACCACGTCGAAAAGATCAAGGCCGGCGCAAAGACCCAAACCCGGCGGGCCTGGAAACGACCTAGGGCGAAGGTCGGAGCCGTCCATCTCGTCAAAACGGAGCTATTCAGCAAAGAGCACCACTGCAAGATTCGAATCCTCGATGTGAGGCGGGAACGTCTCGGGGACATATCCGAGGACGACGCCAGAGCCGAGGGCGGGTACTCAATTTCTGAGTATATCCAGGTCTGGAAGTCGATAAATGGCGTCTTCGATCCTGATCAGCTTGTTTACGTGGTTGTTTTTGAGGTGGTCGGATGATTCAAGCCGATCTCTTCTCTTTCGAGGAGGGCCGATCTCCTCCGAGCCGTGGCTATGCAGAGGACCACGACGACGGGGGCGAGCTTTCCCGATCCCCTCCGCCCGGGGGGCGTGGCCGCAAGTGTGCGAAGTGTGGCCGCCCCCTGAACGGCGGTGGTCTTCGAGTGATGGGCTGGGGTCTTGTTTGCTGGGATTGCTACCATTCGAATTTAGGCAGACGAGACGGGCGGGCCGATGCATCGAGCGATGCGGCCGGTGAGAGAAACAGCGGCTACAACCTTCGGAGGTGAAGAGGTGGCGGGAAAATCCGATTTATCGAGGTTGTGGGAACGGGTGGAGAGCATCAGGGAGGACCTGGGGAGCCTCGCCGACGAGATAGCCGAGCTTTACGGGGCCGAGGAGGGCGGCGATCTGGAGGCGGTCCTGGAGCGGTCCGAGCCGTGCTCTACATGTTTGCGGATCATGCAGGGGGGGCGGCTATGATTCCCGGTGATCCTCTCCTCGATTTGGAGCGCAAAAATGTTAGGCTGACTCTGACCGACGGCGAGGTGATCCGAGGCCGTCTCGTGTCGGTTAGGGGCGATCTTCTCACCGTGGCGGTGGAGGGTCCGAGGCGGCGGCGGGTGTCGATCAACAAGTATTCGATGCGATCCATAGAAGAGGTTTTGCCGAAGGTGAGCAACAACAGGCGACTTACAAAAGCATTTTGGAGGTGATTTTATAGAGACTATTTCGGAGTCTGTCGGTGTGATATGCGATAGTGTGGACGAAATTATTCAAGAACTGGAACAAGTTAAGAACGTCTTAACGGTTCTTTACGTCCACCTGCAGGCGATCGAATCCGGGGAGCTGGTAGTTGCCGGGGAAAAGCTTATAAGCGAAGAGGACAAAGGATAACATCGGAGATATAGATAGACAGTGATAATATTAATCGAGAGTGATAACCACAACACGGGGCCGGCGACATTCCCCCGTCCGCCGGACCCCCGGGGGGTTGCGGTTCCTTTCGATAACGGGGGGTACATTCGTGACAGGGAATAATAACAAAAGAACGCGCGGCTTGACGATCAAAAGCCCGGAGGACGTGAGGCGCGTTGCCCGGTGGGTGATCTCAGACATTTTCGTCGAAGGGTCACAGATCACCAACGCTGGGAAGGTGAATCAACTTCTCCAAACATGGCTCAAGGGTTGGGAGTTGGAAAAGCTGGAGAGTATCGAGGCGAGGCTCCGGGCCCTGGAAGACGAGAGGAGGGGGGCCTGATGAGATACCGGACTGAGGACGACAGGCTCCGGAGGCTGGAGGCGGCCCTCTCCGAAGAGACGATCCCCACCACCGACGAGACGGGGCGGGATGATCGATGAAGGCGGGCATTGAACGGCGGATTCGAGCCCTTGAAGCCGAGAGGGGGCCGGCGACGATCCGGACCCTACGGGACTACGTGGTCTGGCTGGCGGACCGCGAAGAGGGCGAGGCGAGACCGCCGATGGATCCAGAACTTGAAGCTGTGCTCTTCAACTTCGGGGCGGGGGCGGGCGAGGATCTCGGACATAAGGGCGCGGTCAGAGGGCGATGCGTGAGGCGCAAAGATGCACCGGGAACCGCCGAACCCTGAGGGGCTCCGGTCCTGGCTGAGGGCGAGGGCTCGCCCTGGCTGCGAGTCCCTCCAACGTCGGGTCCTGGGAGATCGTCGGGACGTTCACAAGGCGGGGGAGCGGTTCGGGGTCTCCGGCGAGGCGGTCCGGTCCCTCCTCCGGGCCGAGGGGTGGGTGAAGAGGCCGTACGGCGTGACGGGCCGGCCGTTCTGGTATCCTCCGAGGTGATCCCGTGGCTGCTCAGTCCAACTGGCGGCGGCGAGCCCGCCACGAAGAGCGACCACAAGACCGACGGCGCCAAAAGAGGCGGCGGCGTTGATCTTCTTCGATTTTATTTTTATCTCGATTCGTTATTTTAAGTTTCAAGGCCTGTCTTTTTGGCGGGGCGGATGAAACTACCTTCTGATATTCGACCGCCGGGCTTATTCGCCCTGGGGTCCCTGTGGTGGCTATGCCAGTGAGGAGAGTTACCATATCGGAGGATTGCTACAAAGCCCTCCGAGCCGAGGGGCTGGTTACAGGGGAAAGCCCGGCGGCCGTCCTGGAAAGGCTGGTAAGTGGCGGGATATCCCCGACGGCGAGGGGGATCTTAACCACTATCGGCCAACCTGTCGCGAAGGCAGAAAAGCCGAAGGTAACTAAACCCAAATTGACCGATAACCCGCAAGCCCTCCAAGCCATCCGGGACTTGTGGATGTCTGGCGAGCGGAACCAGGCGGCAATTGCCCGGACGGTCGATTATCCGAGGGCGACGGTTAACGAGAATATCAGGCGGATGCTGGCGGCCGGGGAGCTGGTGGAGGGTGAGGAGTCCACAGGGGGATAAGAATCTGATAAGAATTCGGGACCAATTGGTCCCGTACCGCTATCCGTCGGTTCAATCGAAAGATACCGCGACACTCCGAAAGCCACAAAATGAAAGGCGGCGTGCTCTTGCAATTGACAGGGAGGCGAGAGGGCGATTGCAACGGCGCTAGTTCTGTGATATTCCCGGGCCGGATGTGCAAAATATCACAGAACCGGCGAGCGTGACAGAACGCCACGGCGACGAGAGAGAGACGAGAGCAAAAAAAGAAGTTAGAAGAGCCAGAACTAGAACCGCCAGAACAACATACGATAGACTAGGACGACATACAACGACATACGACGACCGGGAAAGCGTGTTATTTTTAGCCTATAAATCCTAATCGCACACGATACGGGCCGGGGCCGAGCCTCTCAATCCACCCCATCCCAGGGTACGGCCCACCTCCGAGGCCGTGACACTCCGCCACGATCCCCCCCACCTCCGACGGCGAAGGGCTGAGGGCGATCTTCTCCTCCTCCAGGCGAGGGCGACGGGATGACGAGCCGGCGGATGCCCCCCACCACCTCCGACGAGGCTCTGAGGATGCCTCTGGCGACGTCCATGGCCCTGTGGACGGTCTTTCTATCCAGCTTCCGGCCTTCGACCGTCTCCAGGACCGTTCCCGCCTCTGTGGACTTTATCGCGGCTTTCCCGGTCTTCTGAGCATGGGCGGCGAGGGCTTCGCCTCTCTTCTGGTTGAGGGGCTTGGTATCGTAGCGGAGGGGGGCGGGACCTTCGGCGGCGGGTTGTAGTGATGCAGCCGGCAAGTCTCGGATCATGGCCGCTGCGGCTTTGATTCTGGCGTTGATGACGAGCGGCTTATCTTCGGGGGCGGCGGCGAGGATCCTCTCTTCAGAGTCCTTCAAAAAACGGGCCGTCTCCTTCCCCGGCTGAATAGTCCGGAGGGCTTCGATAACGGCGTTCAAGGTCTCGATGCCGTCCAGGTAGCGGGTGGCGTCCCTCTCCCTCAAAAAAGCATTCTCGTTTTCTAGCTGTTGGGTCCTCACTCTGAGGAGGGTGTTCTCCTCCTCGATGGAAAGGTTTATCTTTCCCGTGGTACTACTATCCTCTTGCAGTGTGTCGGCAACCTCCGGTATGCTTGGCCGCAAACCGGAGGCTGCTTTGGCCTCTTCTTTCATTTCAGCCTCAGCCTCCTATGTTTCTGATGACTTAATGACGCTCGTTATATTAAAGATGACCCTCTACAGGAGTATACGGTATATTAAAAAGATCCAGCCCAGGACCTCGCCGGAAGCCCCCAGGTGAGCTTGAACACCCCCTTCATTGCCTGTATCTCCCTTTCACCGGGGGGCCGGGAACGAGGTCCTGGAGCCCGCCCCGAAAGCCCTCTGGGGGAGCGTTTTACGCGCGCTACACCTACCCCCAGCGGGCCGGGATTGCGGGGCCGGTGATCGCAGCCAATGGATACTTTTATAGTCTGTCGGCCCATTTCAATTTCAATGCCCGGTAGCCCCTTCAACAACAAGAACCTCTTCTCGAACCACTACCTTGAAAACCAGCTCAAATCAGCCATCGAGTGGGGGAAGGCGGACCACTTGGCCGCCTTCGAGGAGATCAGAAGAATTTACGAGCGAGAGGGCGCCTTCGTAGCGAACCTGAGCGAGTCGCAGTTGGAGGACCGGCTTTTTCGGGACATCTTCTCAGTGATCCTCCCCAACTACGAGGTCCAAGGGGCGACGAAGAGCCGAGAATTTCCCGACTACGCCTTCTTCCCCGACCGAGCTGCGCAGGATCGGGCTCAGGAGAGAAAAAACTCCGAATCGTTCTTTACGGGGGCCTTCGCCATCGGCGAGGTGAAGAGGTGGGATGCAGAGCTGGATAGGTTCGGGAAGGACCGGCAGGACAAGAGGAGGAACCCATCTTTTCAAATCTGGCTCTACCTCCACGAGACCGAGCCAGCTTGGGGTATCCTCTCGAACGGTCAGAAATGGCGCCTATACCGTCAAGAGAAGCCCCTAGACGTCTACTACGAGGTAGACCTCGCAACGATCTTGGAGGAAAGGGACGTCGATGCGTTTCGATATTTTTACTACTTCTTCAGGCAGGAGGCCTTCCATCCCAACGAGAGGGGCGAGGTCTTTCTCGATGAGGTATTGAAAGGGTCGGCCAATTATGCCCGCGAGATCGGGGAGAATCTGAAGGAGAACGTCTACCGGGCGATGAAGGTCCTGGCCGACGGGTTCATCCGCTGGCCCGAGAACCGCCTCGACCCGGCCGATCCCGAGACGAGGGCCCGGGTCCAGAGGAGCACCATGATCCTCCTATACCGGTTCCTCTTCCTCCTATACGCCGAGGGTAAGGAGCTCCTCGACCTCAAAGCCGAGAGGTACGCCTCCTCTTACAGCTTCGACCGGATCAAAAAGGAGGTGGCTCTCCGGCAGGACGGCCCCGATGCGCAGGATTTTCTCCCCATCAGGAGGTCGCTATGGTCCGACCTATCCGATCTCTTCAGGCTCATCGACCGAGGGAGCGAGAACCTCGGAATCGGCGGGCTGATCAGCGTCCCCGCCTACAACGGCGGCCTCTTCGATCCCAAGAGGCACCCGGACCTCTCTAAGTGGACGATCGGAGACTCGTACCTCGCCGAGGCGATCGACCTTCTCTCTCGATCGGAGGCGGGGGCTGTGCCGAAGTCGAGCGGAGGGAAGAAGGGGTTCGTCGACTACTCGACCCTGGAGATCCGACACCTGGGCTCGATCTACGAGGGGCTCTTGGAGTACAGCCTCGCGATCGCCGGGGAGGATCTCGTCGTCTCCGGCGGCAAGGACCGCCGCTGGGTGACGGTCGCCGAGTACAACCACGGCAAGAAGAAGCAGAAACGTTTCGAGGAGTTTTCCGAGTTTGACCGGGCGCGGGCTGGCGACCTATACCTCACCGGCGACCGGGGCGAGAGGAAGGCGACGGGCTCCTACTACACCCCCGACTACATCGTCGACTACATCGTCGAGAAGACGGTGGGGCCGGTCGTTGAGGAGAGGTGGAAGGAAGCCCTCTCCAAAAATGAGAGCCTCATCGAGGCGACCCTCTCGGTGAAGGTCCTCGACCCGGCGATGGGCTCGGGCCACTTCCTCGTCGGCGCCGTCGAATACCTGGCAGGAAAGCTCCTCCAGGCCGCAGAGCGGGATATCGAGTGGGGGTGGGTCGAGGACAAAGGCCAGTTCACATCCGAGTGGGCGAAGAGGGAGGCGGTCTCCCACTCGATCTACGGCGTCGACCTGAACGAGCTGGCCGTCGAGCTTGCCAAGGTCTCGCTGTGGCTCGTCACCATCGCAAAAGATAAGCCCCTCTCCTTCCTCGACCACCGGCTCAAGCAGGGAAACAGCCTCGTCGGCGCCCGCCTCTCGGATTTGAAATATTATCCGGGCTCTGTTAACGTCGACAAGGATCAGTTCACTTTTCCCTCCTTCGTCTCGCCCAAGTTCATAGAGCATCTGATAAGCAAGATCAGAGAGCTAGAAGAGATCGGCGACGACTCTCTCATCGAGATCAAGGAAAAGGAGAGGGTCTTCGAGGAGTTTCGAAACCTTCCCGAGTACACCAAGGCGAAGGCGATCGCCAACGTCCACACATCGATCTTCTTCGGAAACTCCGTCTCTCCAAGGGTTACGCCCAGGGGGACACATAGCGGGGAGGACGTCTATCACGACTTATTCTGGGGAATTATGGGCAATGAGTCCGAGTGGCGGCGCAAGACCTCCCCCGGATGGTTCCGGGCCGCCCAGGAGACGGCCAGGGAGAAGAGCTTCTTTCACTGGGAGCTGGAGTTTCCCGAGGTCTTCTTTGCGGGCGGCGCCGTCAAGGATAATCCCGGCTGGGACGCGGTGGTGGGAAATCCGCCCTACGTCCGCCAGGAAGGGCTGGGGGAGTTCAAGGGGTACTTTGCGGAGAAGTACAGGGCTTATCACGGCGTCGCCGACCTCTACGTCTACTTCGTCGAGCTGGGTGCAAGCCTCCTCCAGAAAGAGGGGTTCTTCTCCTACATCCTCGCAAACAAGTGGATGAGGGCGAACTATGGCGAGCCCCTCCGGCGGTGGATGAAGGAGCGGTGCATCGACGAGATCGTCGACTTCGGGGACCTGCCCGTATTCCCGGAGGCGACGACCTACCCCTGCATCCTGCGGCTCTGCGGCGGTCAGGCGAGGCCGAGCTTCCGGGCCGCAGAGGTAGAGACCCTCGACTTCGGTCGCCTGAAGGATTACGTCGAGGATCACGCCTACTCCGTCAGCCTTGCGGGGCTAGACGACTCCGGCTGGTCACTGGTCGAAGAGTCTGTCCAGAGGCTCCTCGAGAAGCTCCGCCGGGCGGGGACGCCCCTGGGCGAGTACGTCAACGGCAAGATATACTACGGGATCAAGACCGGCCTCAACGAGGCCTTCGTGATTGACGGGGAGACCCGAGCCCGGCTGATAGCCGAAGATCCGAAGAGCGCGGAGCTGATCAAGCCCTTCCTCGCCGGGCGGGATATCAAGAGGTATGAGCCTCAGGTGAGCGATAATTACTTGATTCTGGTTCCGAACGGATGGACTAATTCCAGCAGATCAGAAACGGATGATCCTTGGAGCTATTTTGAAAAACGATACCCAGCAATCGCGTCTCATCTGGCGCAATTCTCTCTCGCCGCTCAAAAACGGTACGATAAAGGCGATTACTGGTGGGAGCTTAGAGCTTGTGATTACTACGAAGAGTTCGAAAGGCCGAAGATCATATTTCCAGACATATCTCAACGTAGTAATTTTGCATTTGACCGGATAGGTGGATATTATTCCGCTAATACAACATATATCATACCATCTAACAACAAGTACCTCTTCAGCCTCCTGAATTCATCGCTTTCGACTTTTTATTATAAAAATTTGTTATCTGAATATCGTGGTGGATACCTGCGATTTTTTACACAATATTTGGAGCAAATCCCCATCCGCCGCATCTCCTTCTCCACCCCCGAGGCCGACCGCCGCCGCCTGGCGGAGGAGCTGGCGGGCCTTTGCGCCGCCGGCCGGTTCGACGAGGTCCTGGAGGCGGTCGACGGCTGCCTCCCGAAGGACGCCTCGGGGGAGTTCGTCGCCGAGGGTGAGAGGTCCGACGTCGTCCACGACATGCTTGCGCACCTGGCCGAGGAGATGATCCGGATGAACAGGGAGAAGCAGGAGGAGATCATTAGATTTCTTGGATGGCTGGAGAACGATATGGGAGCAAAGATTGAGGATCTCACCAACAGGACCAAGATCCGGTCGTATTATGAGCTTGATTTTCCTGAACTACTTGCCATCCTCAAGAAGAACAAGAAAAAGATTCAGGTGGACTACTCCAGATTTAATGATCATGAAAGGCTCCAGGATGCTTTCAAATCCTCGATGTCGAAGCTGAGCCCCTTGCTGGCTCGGATCAGGGAGACCGACGAGCTGATCGACAAGATCGTCTACAAGCTCTACGGGCTCACGGATGAGGAGATCACGATCGTGGAGGGCAGGAGCTGATGAGGGGTGAGCTAGAAAACCGGGAGAACGGGAGAGGTCGAGTCGGTTAATTGAAGTAGGTTACCTCGTCCCAGCCTATTTTTATTCGACATCGATATTCAATCCTCTCATGCGATCCTGGGGGCTCTCGTCCTGGGGGTCCTGTGGACTATCTCCGGGGGACCGATTCTCGCCAGGCGGGGCTCTCCGGGGGCCGGTCCTGGCGTAGCGGGGCGATCCTCTCCCCCCTCCCCCTCTGGCCCTCTTCCTTTAATGGTTCTGTGATATTCTTCTGATTTGGATGTGAGATATCACAGAACTATTCGAGGGGGCCGTCTCTACTGTCCTCTCGTTAGTTATGTGACTATACTTCAACCTTATAGGCGAGATAGTCACATAACTACTTTTAAAAAGGGTTTCGTTTTTCGGTGTAAAATGTAAGTGATAATCAGGCTTACAGATCAAAAAAAGATGATAATGGTATATATGGATTTTCGGCTTTCCGGCCCCCTTCAAAAGACGGCGCTAGGTGCTGGTTTTCGGAGCCATTATTATAAGCCTCGTCGTATGAATAGATCATTTTCCCGTGAAGTATGCGTTTACGCGACGAGAGGGGGCTATTCTCATAGTGCATGGAATAGCCGTGTTTTCCAAATGATACCCTCCCCCTCGGAGGGGCGGGGGGCGACAGTCTAAAAAGTCAAATCGGATGTAGAACGAAAAAATAGAATCAGTTTTGGGACGGAGGCGGGGAATTTAGACAAACCATAGACATTTAGACACGATATATAAAACCGAGAAAATGTAAATCGATGTAAGATCCCTGTAAGTTCTGTCACTCCTTACAGCCCTGTCAATTTTGCGATTCCTTTGCAACTTTGCAATTTCGATGTCCATTCTTTGAGCAACTGTCCAGGGCGTAGCGTGGCGATTCTGGCGTGGCGTTGTGCATTTTTGAGCATTTTTGAGCCGTTTTAAAATGTTGGGACGTGGTGAGAGGAGGGGAGGAGGGCGGTCACTCATAGGCTACATAGGATACATAGGCTACATATTTCATATGTTCTCAATTGTATAATATTCGTTCGTTGTCCAACTGTCGATAGGTACTGGTAGGTATTTTAAAGGAAAACTATTTATGTCGATAGGTACTGGTAGGTATTTCAATTTTTACGGGAATATTTATGTAGTCCGTTGCCTAATGTACTCCATCATGTCGGGATCTGGATTTAGATCAAAGCGGCGTTTCGCATACGACGTCTGCTTTAGATGCACGTCAGAACAGCGCGAATTTTTGGAAAAGTACGCATGGGAAAACGGTGTAGGGCTGGCTGAAGTTGGCCGAGCCTGTATTGACTTGTTGATGGAAAAAGAGGGCGCTACATCATGAAAATGGTGTTAAGGGCCGCGCAGGGGCGAGCCGCGCGGCGACGACACGACGGGCGACACTCCGAGACGCTACTCATGGAGATATCGTAGATGTCAGTTGTTCTAAAGCGATTTAAGGCTTTCCCAAATCAGGGAAAGGAGAGCGGTTTATTCGCCTCAAAAGGCAGTACAGAGGCGCTAGAGCGTGAAATAGCCGCCAGAATAGAAGCGGATCACGACCGGCCGGGGTGGTGGTGAACGGATGATCGAGCATCCCAAAGCCTTCGAGCCGGTCCGGTCGGAGCTAGCGGGGGTCTTCAGGGAGGCGGTGCATCAATGGTGACCTCCTCCCCTTCGGTGGTGATCCCGGATCAACTGAAAGGACGAGGGCTCCGGTTTACCCGGTTGAGGCGTCCGATCCTGGGCGACAAAAACAGCGGGAAAGGTCCCATCGATCCCGACTTTTACGACGACGGGGCTCTTGCTGAGGACGACGACTCCCTCCTCTCCTATATCAAGGACGGCGACGGGTTCGGGTTGGTCTGCAACTTCGGCGACCTCGCGGCCTTCGATGCAGACGAGGGCGAGGAGCTGGAAGCGTTGGGGATCATGGCCCGACTCCCTCCGACACTGACCGATAAAGCTCCAAATAAGCCGGAAAGCTTGCATCTCTATTACATCTGTCCGGGTCTCCCTAAAACTTTTCATTTCTACCATCCGACTAAGACGGTAGAGAAGGCAGAGAAGGGCGAGGAAGGCGGCGAGGTTAAGCAACTGGTGAGGCTGGAGCT
>Ga0209722_1003384_pt1 | contig 11203 bp, 12 predicted proteins | sample BioC12SIPDNA_2_FD_185745 | JGI IMG/M metagenome (GOLD analysis project Ga0209722, IMG submission 185745) | Anaerobic biogas reactor microbial communites from Washington, USA - Biogas_R1_A C12 SIP DNA (SPAdes) (version 2) | ecosystem: Engineered > Bioreactor > Anaerobic > Unclassified | place... | reverse complement strand
TTATTCCTGTATTTAGGTGAGTATGTGTGGAGATATAATAACCGAAGGGAAAGCGATAAGATGAAATTGAAGCGCATTCTTGAGTTATTAGAGATGGAGGTTAGGGGCTAGTTTGCCACTATACCCTAGACCGGAACCGGAAAGAAGCGGCCGGGAAAGAAGATCCAATTGCCGTCGGCGAAAGACGGGAGGTCGACAACGACAATAGGAGAGCTCCCCGTTTTCCTGGGGGCGTATCGAACACGCCGGCGTATCGCCTCTGGGCGTTGTGTCAAACCCGACGATCGCTCCTGTGAGCAGGACGTTCGGGCGAGTCATGGATACATGAGCTCTGCTCGAGCCGCCGCCCGATCCTGCTCTATACACGAGGGATCCCGGTTCCCCGTTCCAGGATCGCGAGGTACTCGCGGAACTCGTACCGCTTGTACCGCTGCTTGCCCGTCGTCTCGCGGAGGATGCCGGCCGCGACGAACCGGTTCACCAGCGCGTTCGCGGCTGGTTGCGAGAGGCCGAGCAGGCGCCTGACGTCCCCCGCGGTCACGATCGGCCGCTCGAACAGGGAATATGCAAGTCGCACCGCGCTCGCCCCGCCGACGCCGTGCTCGAGCAGACGCTCCACGACCGCCTCCCGGAGGGAGATGATCTCCCGCGCCGACCGCTCCGCCTCCTGCGAGACCTCGATCACGCCGCGGAGGAAGAACGCGATCCAATCCTCGTACGCCCCTTCCATCCGGACCCGGTTCAGGAGCGAGTAATAGTCCGTCCGGTTTCGCTTTAAAAAGAAGGACAGATAGAGCAGCGGACGCGACGGAATCCCCTTCCAGCAGAGATAGAACGTGATCAGCAGACGGCCGACCCTCCCGTTGCCGTCGAGGAACGGGTGGATCGTCTCGAACTGCGAATGGATCAGCGCGCACCGGACCAGTGGCGGGATCAGGTCATCGGCCTGGATGAACGCCTCGAGGTCGGCCATGGCCCGGCCGACCTCCGCGGGGGGAGGCGGGACGTAGACCGCTTCATGAATCGAGGTCGCACCGGCAGGTGCGACGTAGTTCTGAACCGTCCGGATCTCGCCGGGGAAGCAATCGGCACCACGGGTGTTCCGGATCAGGAGCCAATGAATCTCCGTGATCAGCGCGACCGAGATGAGCTCGGCCTGTACCGTTTCGAGTCCGTAGCGCATCGCGTCGATATAGTTGATCACATCGCCGATCTCGTCCAGGTCCTCGTCGGGTTCGAGCGAGGCCTCCACCTCGAGCACGCCCCGGAGCGAGGCCTGCGTCCCCTCGATCTGGGAGCTGAGCAGGGCCTCCTTCCTGACATACATCGCGATGAAGAGGTCGGGGTTGGGCAGGACCCTGCTCATCCCGTCCAGCCGGGCCATCGCGCGGTCCGCGGCGGAGAGAAGGGACTGGAGCTCGCCGTCGTACCGGATCTCGGGCGGCAGCGGGTTCGGAAGAAAGGCGGCGTGGCCCTCCGGCTGGGGGACGTACCGGCCGGCGCGATCGCTCGTCTGCTCCATCGGCACACTGGCATTGGCCACACGTTAAGATAAGCATTCTAATTTTATATCGCTCTCAAGTCTTCTGAGATAACCCGGCTTATCCTCGATGGCGAAGTACCACGGTAAGAAAAGGGGCGCCCGGGGTATCACCGCAGCTGGCATGGGGCGACGCGTCGCAGGGAGTGGTTGACGGGGGGTCCCGCAGGTCTCTGTGCCGCGCGGTCGGTGCTCATCGTCCGCGACCTCCGTCGAGCCCGAGCAATGCAGGGGTCCTGGCATCGGGCTCGCCCTGGAAGTACCTGTCGAGGAGCCGGTGGAACACCGAGCCCGGAGGGGAAACGAGTGCGAACAGGGTGGCGCAGGATCTCAGCTTCCGATCGTCCGGGGAGCCGAAGATCTCGAGCGCCGGGCGGCCCTCGACAGCGAGCACCGCCTCGGCGCATTCGACCAGCCGGGGACCCAGCACCGGGTGCCGCAGGTACGCTTCGGCCTCCGCGAGGGTCCTGATCGAGAACTCCCGCGAGGTGGGGCTGCGACCCAGCCCCGCAAGCTGGGGGAAGATGTACCACATCCAGTGCGACCTCTTCCGGCCGGCTCTCAGCTCGGAAAGGGCCTGCTGGTAGACAGGTCGCTGCGCCTGGACGAACCGCTCCAGGTCGTACGGGTCGGTGCTGCCGTCGTCCGCGCCCTGCAGCACCAGGTAACTGTTGATCGCGAGCGAGTTCGGGACCGGCTCGTCGTCGAAGAGGCCCCTGGCGACCAGGTCGTCGAGGGTCTCCCGGTAGCGTTTCTGCATCGCCGCCTCCTTCCGCTCCCTGTCGCCGGGGATCTTCGGGTCGAAGCCGAACATCGAGCAGAGCTCGGGCAGGCTCTCCAGCGTACCGTCCTCCCAGATGCGCCCGTGGGATTCGCCCATCCGGTGGTAGGCGTAGTACTCGAGGTACTCGCGGCCGTCCTCCTCGCCGAAAACGTAGTAGAGCCGGCCGCTGCCATAGGGGAGGGAGCCCTTCCGCCGCTCGCGCAGGTTCTCGTCGGGCAGGCGGAGGCCGAAGTGGCTGAACCTCCGGGCAAATGCTTCCTCGATCGCCTCGAGGGGTCTGGGTATGGGAGTCATGATAGGGACGGTGCGGTCTCCTGAAAGAGGAACTGGGTGTCCTGTTACTTTCCTTTTTCGATATTCCACTGCGCGAGGCTTTCTGGGTGACGACGCGGACACGACGGTGCCATCTCCGGCGGGCTGGCCGGCGCGTACTGCGGCATCGACGGGATCCCGCGGCGGTGTCAGTCGGCCGGCTCGCTTCCGCTGCGCTGCTCGCCGGGATTTTCGGGAGAGGGGGAGCCCTCCCCCGCGCCTCGCTGCGCTCGGCTCCCCCCTCCTCGTTGCGCCTTCGGCGCGGCAAGATAGCCCCTCCCGATGGGCGGGGACGGGACGGATGCCCGGCCAGCGAGCCGGACCAGGTCGCACCGGCAGGCGCGGGCGAGGTCGGCGAGCGGTCGCCTGTCGCCAGGACACCGACCCGGCCCGCGGGCCTCAGCGAGCCTGCCGGCGGCGCGGTCGAGCGCCAGCGAGACGGCGCCGGACGTGGCGAAAGCGGTCCGCGCCGCGCGAGGCCCGACAGCCCACCCGCGGCAGGAGCAGCCGTGCGCCCGCGAACGAGCCCCGATCGCGAGAGGGGCGAGGAGCGGAGGCGCGGCGTGGAATATGGCGACGGCATGAGCGACCAGGTGAGCGGACGCGAAGGGGGGTACGGCGGAATGGCCGTCAGGCGGAACACGTCGTCGCAGGCGGAGAGCTGTAAAAGACAGCGGGACGAGGCGGTCTCCCGGAGGTACCAGCTCTGGAAGCAGGCCACCTCGCCTGAGAAAAACGGGCCGGAGACGCTCGCCGGCCCGGGTGAACCGCCCGATACGCTTCCGCGGACGGCCTCTCCTCACCCACGCGGCCATCCAGCGCGAGCTCCTGGATCTCCCCGGGATACTCCTGGAAAGTCGCCTTCGCCAGCAGGCTCCGGGACCGGTTCCGCGTGACCCTCCTGCAGGAAGCGGTGCCGCTGTAAGGCAGGACCGCAACCCGCCCGGCGACATCCTCGGGGCGACCGGGAAGATCCGGGAACGGTGCCCGGGGGCGATCGGGGACCTGATGGCCTGCCGGCGGCCCGGGCTGTGCCAGATCGATAGGATCGGTGGCCCGGGCTGAATTCGCTGAAATATTGCGTGGAATCCGATTTTCAGAAAGAATTGTGCGAATTCCCCGGCAGTCTCCCGGGGAAGAGTGAGCCGTGTGCCAGATGTGCCGGCCGGATCCGGAAACTTTCTCTACGGTACTCTTCTCCCATGGGGATCTTTTCAAGGAAGTGGCACATCTGGCACAACTGGCACGGGAGGACGAGACGATAACGGACGGAAGGTCCCCGCCCCGTTCATGCGGTCCGCCGGCACCCATCGCCGTCACGGCGGATGATGACCTTCTCCCGGTTGTTGCCGATCCCGGATTGTGTCGGGTACAGGTATTGTAAGCCCATTTCCCCCGGCCCCTGCCAGCGGCGATCGATGGTGCGGGGATACGCGTCGGTCTCGATCCCGAACACTCTCCTGGCGGAGATCGACGAGCTGGTGGGGAACGGCGACCCCGGGCATGCATCGCGGAGCGAGCTCGTCAGGGAGGCGCCCGGGACACCCGTCCTCGAGGTCGGGAACCGGAGGCGCGGAGACGGCGGCGGATCTTCCCGATCTCCCTGCGGATGGAGAGGAACGCCGATCTCGACCGCCTCTCCACCCTCCCCGACCGCCTCCGCGAGCAACAGGGAGGCTACCGCGCCCTCGCCGGCTGCACGGCCCGCACCGGCTGGCCGGCCCGCGGCGTCTACTTCTCCTTCGAGGCCGGCGAGTTCAGGGCCGGCGGCGAGACCCTCCGCGTCGTCCGCGTCGGGACGCACGCCGTCTCGCGCCCGTCGAGGGCAGCGCCCTGGCGGCGGCTCGCGATGCACAGGGGGACGCCGGCAGGCGGAAGCCATCGCCGCCCGGTCTTCCGCCGGCACGTCGGCGGCGCCCTGCTCTCCCCTCCAACGTGCTGCATGTCCGTGCCCGTGACCTCGAACTCGACATTCTCGGGCTCCGCATTCCCGACTACAGCAGGACTCCGGCGCGCCGGCGTGAATGCTGGGACTGGATCGAGTCGGTCGCGCGCGCGATGCTTCTTCACCCCTCGGTCATCCTCGGAGATTTCAACACCGACCCGACGTATTCGCCGGCACGGTGCGGGGATCGCTTCAGGCGGATGGAGGCCGAAGGCTGGCATCACGCGAAACCCCCGGGGTCGAGTTACTGGACGCCAGGTGGAGGGCGGGGAAGACAGCTCGATCATGCCTTTTTCAGCCCACACTTCCGGATCGCCGGTGCCGGGTACGTCAGGGCATCCAACGGGTTCGCGTTCGCGGGGAAGGGACCGGACGCGCTGTCGGATCATGCCGCGCTCCTGGTCGAGGTGGAGCGGCTGCCAACCGGTCGCTGATCCACCCCGATGCATGGCAGGGCGGGATCCGTGCCGGCAACTCCGGCATCCAGAGCGGGATTTATGAGAAACTATTATATACTTATAGCGACTTATACAGTTTTGTATCAGTTTCTACCTGAATACATCTGAATGGGCCTCTCTATCATGACCGCACGCGAAAACCCCCCGCCTCCTCCGTATGACGAGGAGGGCGAGACGCCCTCCACGCCGGGAGAGAAGTACCTGGTCGCCCTCGGGCGTCGCCGTTCGTCACCGTCGCGCCGCATCTTCGCGGAGCAGAACTTCTACGCGATCCCCGAGGTGGCCGAGCGGCTGAAGATCAAGGAGGAGCTGGTCCGCGAACTGATCCGCCGCGGCGAGCTCCGTGCCTACCGCATCGGCAAGGCCTACCGGATCACCGACGACGACATCGACGAATACCTGAGATCGTGCAGCACCCGTGCAGAGAGGCCCGAGGATTGAGTACCATGGCGATCAATGCAGTCTTTTACGAGAACACCGTCCCGCAGGGGACCGGCGTTCTCGCAATCCGCGGCGACGAGGGGGAGACGGATCTCTTCGTCCCGCTCCGGTCGACGTCCGTCACCGGCACCTTCCACGGGCCGGTGGGATCCATCGTCCTGACGCAGACCTTCCGGTTCGCCCGCAGGGCGATGGACCGCCCGATCGAGGCCGTCTACCGGTTCCCGCTCCCCGGCGACGCGGCCGTCACCGGCGTCGTCGCCACCTTCGGCGACGAGACGGTCGGCACCCGCCTGGCCGAGCGGAAGGCCGCCGAGCGGGAGTACGACGGGGCGTTCAAAAGCGGAAAGAAGGCCGCCCTGGTCACGCGCGAGTCGCCGGACGTCTTCACCCTCCACCTCACCGGCATCCCGCCCGACACGGACGTCGTGGTCGAGACGACCGTCACGCTCCTCGCCCGGGCCGTGCCGAAGGGATGGGAGCTGCGGCTCCCCGTCACGATCGGGCCGCGGTACGTGCGCCGCGACGAGGATCACCCCGGCGTCCAGGCGAACCCGCTCCTCTCGGCCGTGGACCCCGGGTACCGCGCCTCTCTCGACCTCCGGCTCCTGCCGGCGGCTGAGGTGACCGCGTCGCCCGCGGGCGCCTCGGTGGAGCGGACCGCGGACGGGACGCTCGTCCGCCTTGACGACGCCATGCCCGACCGCGACTTCGTCGTCCGGTGGGCCGCGGCCACCGACGGCTGGCTGACCGCCTGGGCGGCGGACGACGAGAAAGGCGAGTTCACCTACCTCCTCGGCCTGGTCACGCCGCAGGGCGGGGCGCCGGGTGCACGCATCCCGCGCGAGGCGATCCTCGTCGCGGACCAGTCGGGCTCGATGTCCGGGCTCAAGTGGGAGGCCGCGGCCGCGAGCATCCGCTCCTTCCTCGACGGCCTGGGCCCGGACGAGCTCTTCAACCTCTGCCTCTTCTCGAACCGGGCGGCCTGGTTCAGCGCCGGCGGCCCGGTGCCGGCCACCCCGGAGGCGATTGGAGCGGCGAAGCGGTTCCTGGAGGAGACCAGCCTCTTCGGCGGCACCGAGCTCGGCGTCGCCCTCGAGCAGGCGCTCCGCCAGCCGCTGCGGTCGGGGGCGCACTCGCGCCACGTCCTGGTCATCACCGACGGCGAGGTCACGGACGAGGCCCGGCTCCTCAGGCTCGTGGAAACCCGGGCGGCAGGGCCATCGCCGCGACGGGTGAGCGTGATCGCGATCGACTCGGCCCCGAACTCGCACCTGGCCCTCGAGCTGGCGCGGCTCGGCGGCGGGGTGGCGAAGTTCCTCGCCGGATTCGGCGACAACGTCGAGGAGATCGGCGTGACGCTCGGCGAACTGCTCGCGGCGTGGCAGCCGCCGGTGCTGGCCGACGCCCTTCTCACGGCCGACCGGCCGGGGCTCGAGGCGGTCGACTACCGGGTGGCCGACGGCCCGGGGAACGGGGGCGTGGACATCGGCGATCTCCGGCCGGAGACCCCGGTCTTCGTCGTCGCACGAGTACCGTTCTCCGCGACCGCCCCGGCGCTCGCGGTGGCCGCGGGGAAGGGCACGGTTGCGACGGCCAGCGCTCTTCCCGGCGACGCGGCCCTCGCCACCGCCCTGAAGGTGGTCTTCGGCGCGAGCCGCATCCGGGCCCTCGAGTACCTGGAGTCCGCCGGGCACGGCGAGGCCGAGGTGCGCCGGCGCCTCGGGGAGCTCGGGTACGCGCTCCCGGAGGAGGAGGGCGTCCTGTATCCCGAGAACCGCGGCGAGGCCTTCCGGTCCCGGCTCGAACGGCTCATCGTCGACGAGTCGCTCCGGTTCGGCGTCCCCTCGACGCACACCGCGTTCGTCGGGGTCTCCGCGACCCGGGGCGAGGCCCCCGCCGTCACCGTGGGCGTGCCGAACGCGGTGCCGGCCGGGTGGCAGCTGAAGCAGGTGCGTGGCGCGGCGGATGACTGGTCGGTCTGCCAGGGGATGAGGCGCTCGCCGGCGCACCCGGCCCGGACATCCAGAGCGCCGCTGCCCCGAGGCGTTGCTTCGGGCGGCGAGATGATCGATATCATCGCGGACGCCCCGATGCCACCACCGCAGGTGCCGGTGGCGATGATCATCGACGCGGACGCGCTTGCCGAGGAGGCCCGGAAGTCCGGCGGGCGGCCACGGCCGAAGACGGTCTGCTGGGAGATCCGTTCATTCGACGCAGCGCGAGGCCTCGTCCCGCTCTTCCGCCCGTACTGGATACGGAAGGGGCGATATGTCCTGGTCGTCGTCTTCCCGGAGGACGCGGCGCCAGTCGGGATCTCCATCAGCGTCCGCCTCGACGGGGAGGAGATCGCGGCATGGAACGGATCCGCTTCCGATGGGGGTGGCCACCAGGTCGTGGTCCCGTTCGAGGTGAAGGGCGCCGGCCTCCTGGAGGCCCTGGCGGTCGACCCCCGGAGGGAATGGCACCGGCGTCCGATCACGGTCTTCGTCCGGCGTGGCTGGACGGGGCGGTAAGCGTTGAACGAGGGGAGCGGGGATCCGCCCCGTCCACATCTGTGATCTGCATGAACGACAGCGAGACCCCGGTGGGGGACCTGGTCGTGCCGTTCCGGCTCATCTGCCGGGCGGCCCTCCTGGCGACAGTCGAGGCCCGGAAGGAGCACGACGAGGCGGTCTCAAGGGAGATCACCTTCGCCATCTACGACCTCGTGGGCCAGATCGCGGCGAACGCCCGGCACGGCCGCGCGGGCAGGGAGGAGGTCGGCGCGGTGCTCGCCGGGGAACTGGCCAGCCTCAAGCGAGAGGTCACATCCGAACGATCACCCGGCGCCACGGGCGAAGGTCTTCGCGGCCCCGGGACGATCGACGGACCTCCCGGATCACGCACCGACCGGGCGTGGGACCTCGCGAACGACGGCGACCCCGACGGCGCCATGGCACTGCTGAAGGACGAGGAACGGGCGTGCCGGGAGCAGGGGGACCTCGAGGGTCTCGCCGGTGCGCTGGGCATGCAGGCCCTGGTCCTCTCGCTCATCGGCGACCACGGGGAGGCGATCCGGCTCCACCGTGAAGAGGAGCGGATCTGCCGGGAGATCGGAGACCTCGAGGGGCTGGAGGCCTCGCTCGGCAACCGGGCGATGGTCCACCGGAGTCTCGGCGACTTCGCCGAGGCCGCCCGGCTCCTGGAGGAGCAGGAGCGGATCTGCAGGGAGATCGGGAACGCCGACGGGATCGCGACCGCCCTCGGCAACCGGGCAGTCGTCCAGTCGGACCGCGGCGACCCTGACGGCGCCATGGCCCTGTTTGCGGAGCAGGAACGGATCTGCCGGGAGACGGGCGACACCGGGTTCCTGCTGGAATCGCTCGAGAGCCAGGCAAAGATCCTGTTCAACCGTGGTGATCCCGACGGCGCCATGGCCCGGTTAGCGGAGATGGAACGGATCTGCCGGGAGCTTGGTGATCCGGACGGCGCCGCGAAGTGGCGCGGCGTCCGGGAAAGGCTGCTCGGCCAGGGAAGGCCGGACGGGACCCCGAAACGATGAACGGCGCGATCCAGGAAGGTCGTATTCGGATAGCGTTCGATCCCACCTCGGTGCGCTCGGGATCAACGGGGATTGGTCTCGACCGGGGGTGTCGTCGAGCCTCGCCGGCACGCTGGCGCGCTCCCGGCAGTGCCTGGACAGACGCGCACGAAAGAGTCATGGAATTTGTCCTTCACGAATGGCACCCGATCATCGACGATTACGGGTTGAATGACAGGGTCGAGGATACGCCTGACTTCCGCATCGTCTCCCGGGGAACAACCGAGGAGATGGCCGAACGACTGCTCCACTAGAACTTCTTCTCGAACAGGGGGTTCACCGACACCACGGTCAACCCCTGGTACGCCTGCGAGTCACTCGACGCGGCGCGGCGCGACTTCTATCACTATATCATGGCCATCAGCCTGCCAAAAGGAGCGCACGGGCTGTACGTACCGGAGCAGGAGATGATCGTCCTGCCGCGGGACCTGACGCTCAAATGCATCGGCAGCGCGATCTTCCCCGACGTGATGATCGCCCCGGACGACCGCCCCCGCAATCTCCGGATCTTCGCGATGGAACTGAAGGAATGATACACAAAGAGCGGTTCGTCGAGGACGACCCGGAGACGCTGCAGTGGAACAGCGAGCCGGTCACCCCCGGCGAAGAGGAACGGGCCAGGCAGATCTTCTGGTGGCTCAGCCGGCACTGAACGGGTCCACGCGAACCGGCGTTCCCCCTGCACCCGTCACTCGGGGCTAATCGCCATCGAACTCCCCGTCGCGGACCCGCTCGGCCAGCCGGCGCGCGTACCGCCGCGCGCCCTCCGCGTAGATCTCGTTTGCCGCGTCATCGTCGAGGGCCGCGAGCAGGAGCTCACGGTCGATCCCGGTACCACCGTCTCCCCCGGCTGTCGATTTGAGGGTCTGTCGCATGCACTCCAGCTCCTCCGATTCTCTCTCGAGGTCGGCCCGTTGTTGTGACAATACCGTCAGCTGTTGCTGGAGCCGCATGAGTTCATGCTCCTGCTCCCCGGTCCGCTCGTCGCGCTCGCGCAGAGCGTCCATTTCCTGCTGGACGTCCTCTATCCTCTTCTCAAGACGTCCGATCTCCTGCGTTGCATGCGACATGCGGAGGTCCAGTTCCGCCCGCTTCCTCTGCAGGTTCATCTCCATGCTCCGCCGCTCCTCGAGGGCGCGCTCCAGTTCCGCGATGGGTGTCATCTCGCCTCTCCGCTCTCTGTTCCAGTACGGGCTCCGGCACCGTGGGCAGGTCTTTGGCTGGGTGCCGGTCCGCTGTGACCACTCGTGACCGCACCGGAGGCACCTGCGCGTCGTTGCCATGCGATCAACGGTTATCTTTTACAAAAAAAGGTGCTCTATGATATTCATAAGAGCCGCAAAACAATATCTCGAAAGGGCTCCAGACAGTCCGAAAAGGACATGGTACCTTCGCCAGCGAAGCGGTGACGGCGACGGGTCAGATGATCTCGATCGCGATCAGCTCGGCGATCTCCTCGTCCTCGTCCTCCTGGCTTCGCGGCGGCGGGTGGTATTCCGGCGGGGGGCGCTTCGGAGGCCTCTCCTGCAACCAGCGCCGCAGTCTATCAAGCAGTCCCATACAGTCCCTCGATGGAGTGATCGGCCATCCCGGGTGATATGCATTCCCCTGGCCTCAGTTTACTCGAGTGTCCGTACTCCCAGGCGGTCATGATCGAATGATTGCGGAATTGTATCCCGATGCATGACCGTTGCTCGGACGGTTTCCGCATCGAGACAGAGAGAGTCCCGAAAGCCGTGCTCGACGGGCAACGGCGATCGCCTCAACGGGAAAAACGATCCGCAACATTAAGCAGGGTAATGCACCTATCCCCGATCGGAAGTACAGGCGTCATCTTCTACCCGGAGTAGTAAAGAAGGTTCATCACCCTCTGCCGGGACAGTGCTCATCGCTGTGGCCTGATGCCTGCGCATTCCGGGGGACGCATGGTAGAGATCACGGTCTACGACGGCGCCGAGACGATCGGCGGCAACAAGATCTTCGTCGACGGCGGCGGGTACGGCTACTTCCTGGACTCAGTACTTCGCTAATTCCCCTCCATGATTATAATCATTCATCATCACATCTCGCCTCTTTCGCCTATCCGTGACTTCTGAGTGCAGGAATCAGCTGGATGATCTTCAACGTTGATCGCACCGCT
>Ga0209722_1003382_pt1 | contig 11208 bp, 7 predicted proteins | sample BioC12SIPDNA_2_FD_185745 | JGI IMG/M metagenome (GOLD analysis project Ga0209722, IMG submission 185745) | Anaerobic biogas reactor microbial communites from Washington, USA - Biogas_R1_A C12 SIP DNA (SPAdes) (version 2) | ecosystem: Engineered > Bioreactor > Anaerobic > Unclassified | place... | reverse complement strand
GGGAGACTCCGGGCCAGGCGTGCGTCGGGCAGCAGGAACGCGGCTATGGCTCCCAGGATGAAGACCCCGGCGGATACCAGGTACGAGGGCCCGAGCGAGCCGAAACTGTCCTCCAGCATGCCCCCTACATACGGCCCGAGCGCTTGGCCCGCTCCGATGAAGAAGGTCACGAAGCCGAAGGCCGCGTAGGCGAGCTTGGCGTCGAACCGGTCCCCGCAGGCTGCGCCCATCAGGCCGGGAACGCTGAACACGCCCGAGCCGAAGATGACGGCCGATACGACCAGCCCGGCCAAGCCGGGCCGGAACGCGAAGAGACAGGCCGCGGCCGCGTCGGCTACGAACACCGCGGCAAGCGTCCGGCCCCGACCTATGCGGTCGGAGACCGCGCCCCACAAGACGCCGAACACGAGGCTGGCCGCTCCGGCGATGAGGAAGAGATTGCCCGCGGTCTCGCTGCTCAGCCCCAGATCCGCGGTGAGCCGCTTCTGGAAGAACGTGTAGTAGATGAGGTAGGCGAAGCCGTAGAGGAAGTAGACCGACCCCAGATGCCACGCGTAGCCCGAGCGGAGCACGCTCACGAGGTCGGCCCGGATGGTCTTCCTCTCCTGCTTCGGAGGCGGACTCTCCACAGGCGCCTGGTATGGTCTGTCGCGCTCGAGCACGGCGGTCATCACCGCCATCAAGAGCGCCACCGCGGCGAAGAAGTACCACGCCACCCGCCAACCCGTGTCGCCTGCGCTCTCTATGATGCGGGGCACCACCGGTCCCGCCACCACGAGGCCGAGTCCGGTCCCGGACGACGCGATCGCCGAGGCCAGTCCCAGCTGGCGGGTCTCGAACCAGGCCGACATCAGGATGACCGATGGGGCCATCACCACGCCGTTGCCGAGCCCGGTCAGGAAGCGGGCTGCCGAGGCGGTGGCCAATCCTCCGGAAAGACCGGTGAGTAGCATGCCGGCGGCCGTGACGACCATGCCGGTCGTGACCACTTTGCGGGGGCCGAAGCGGGCGGCGAGGAATCCACCCACCAGAGCCATGACCGTGTAGCCCGCGAGATTCCAGGAGGCCAGCGACCCCGAGGCGGCGCCGCTGAGGCCGAGCGCGGTCTGCATTTCGGGCAGGACCGCGCTGTAGCCGAAACGGCTGAGCCCCGCCGCTCCGAAGATGCCGAGGAAGCCGATGGCCAGGATCACCCACCGGTAGCCGGGGTGGGTCATGAACGACGGGAAGCCGTGACGGCGCTTCATCGGAGCGGTGCGCGTTTGACCGGCAGGCGGGGGCGTCCATGGACCAACTGTTCCCGCAGGGGCGGCGCGCCTCCACGCAGGGCCAGGGCGCCGGCGGCTCCCAAGATGAAGATCCCGCCCGAGAAGTAATAGGTCGGGCCCAGGCTGGAGAAGACGTCACCGAGGACCCCGCCGAAGTACGGTCCGAAGGTCTGTCCCAGGCCCACGAGGATGGTGACGAAGCCGAGCGAAGCCGAGGCGAGCACGGTGCCGAACCTCTCGCTGCAGGCGACCCCTATCAGTCCGGGGACGGCCGGTCCGGCCGAACCGAACAGGATGGCGGAGATCACCAGCGGGAAGACGGCGGAAGTGGCGGCGAAGAGGATGGCTGCCAGTCCGCAGACCGTCAGGGTAAGGACGACGGTGCCTTTCCGCCCGATCCTGTCGGAGACGCTGCCCCACAGGGCGCCGCCTGCAAGACCCGCCAAACCCAGCATCAGGAAGAAGTAGCCGGCCTCAGCGGCGCTGTAGCCAAGGTCGGCGGTCAAGCGCTTCTGGAAGAAGGTGAAGTAGATGAGGAAACCCACCCCGTAGAGCATGTACACCAGCCCCAGATGCCAGGCGTATCCCGAGCGCAGGATGCTTCGCAGGTCGAGCGCGGGAGCCTTCAGCCGGGCGCGCAGCGCCAAGGGAGCCGATCTGTCGAGCTTGATGTCGAGGCGCCTCGGGGTGGGGTCGTGCGGACGGTCGCGCTGGATGATCACATTCACGACCGCCAGGGCGACGGTGACGCCTGCGAAGAAGTACCAGGCGCGGCGCCAGCCCTCCTCCCCTCCCGCCGTGATGATGCGGGGCACGGCGAGACCCACGGTGACCATGGCGAGCGAGGAGCCGGCGCTCACGATGCTGGATGCGAACCCCAGCTTCCCGGATTCGAACCAGGCGGCCATGAGCGTGACCGAAGGTACGAGGACCAGGCCGTTGCCGACGCCTGTCAACAGTCTTCCCACGGAGGCCGGGGCGAGGCCGTCGGCCAGACCGGTGATCAGCATGCCGGCGGCTGTGACCACTATGCCGGCGGTCACCACTTTGCGCGCGCCCAGCTTGGCGGCCAGCACCCCGCCCACCGCCGACATGATCGTGTAGCCGGCGAGATTCCATGAAGCGAGCGATCCCGCCGCGGCACTGCTTATGCCGAGGGCGTCCTGCATGGCCGGTAGAACAGCGCTGTAGCCGAATCTGCCGAAGCCCAGGGCGGCGAAGACGCCCATGAAGGCCATGGACAGCACGACCCAACGGTATCCGGGACTACGCGTCGGCCGCAACGAGCTCCTCCTTCCGGGCCGGCCAGGAATGGTAGATCCCTTTATAGCAGCTATGAACGGGCCGGCGCATGGTCGGTGGGAGCGGCCCCTAGGGCACCTGTGCTACATTCGGTCTGTGAAGCTGGTCGACGATTCTGTTCTCTCGTCCAGGATGGTGTCCGGTGGCAGGAGGTTGGGAGGGCCATGACCGGCACACAGACCGTCCTATGCATCAACAGCGGTTCTTCGTCGCTGAAGTTCCATCTCTACGAGATGGGGCCGGGTGGCGGCGACCTCGACGAAGAGTTCCTGGCCCGGGGCGCAGTGGAAGGGATCGGGCAGGGTGAGGGCAGGCTGTGGTTCGTCGACGCCGCCGGGGAGCCGTTCGCCGAGTGCGCTCTGGATGACGTGGAGTACGAGCCTGCCATCAAGACCGCTCTCCTGGCCCTGTCCGACAAGGACCTGCCTTCGATCGAGGCGATCGGACACCGGGTGGTCCATGGCGGGCCGAACCATCTCGGCCCCGAACTGATCACCGAGGAGCTGATCGAGGACCTGCGCGAGCATACGGCCTGGGCTCCGCTCCATATGCCGGCCGCCCTCCGCGTGATCCACTCCCTCGACGTGCAGCGGCCGGGGATACCGCAGGTGGCGTGTTTCGACACGGGTTTTCACGCACGTATGCCTGAGATCGCCCGGCGCCTGCCTCTGCCCCGTCGCCTGTACGACGAGGGGATCCACAAGTACGGCTTCCACGGGCTCTCCTACGAGTACGTGCTGGGCGTGCTCGGAGAGCAGGCGCGGGGCCGGGTCGTGATGGCGCATCTGGGGAACGGGGCCAGCATGGCGGCCTGCCTCGACGGCCGGCCTCTCGAGACCACCATGGGCATGACACCCCTGGGCGGCTTCATGATGGGCACGCGCTGCGGAGACATGGACCCGGGCGTGCTGCTCTACATGGTGCGCGAACGCGGATACGACGATCGCACTCTCGAGCGGCTCCTCGACAAGGAGAGTGGGCTCAAGGGAGTCTCAGGCGAGACCGCCGACATGGAGACCCTGCTCGATCTGCGGGCCGCCGGCCACGCGGCCGCGACGCAGGCCGTCGAGATGTTCTGTTACCAGGCGCGCAAGACCATCGGCTCGCTGGCCGCCGTGCTCGGGGGGCTCGACCTGCTCGTGTTCACGGGGGGCATCGGCGAGAACGCCGCGCCGGTGCGGGCGCTCATGTGCGAGGGCCTAGAGCATCTGGGCGTCGTTATCGACCCCGCGAAGAACGAGGCGGGCGCCGGACTTGTGAGCGCCGCCAACGCGGCCTGCGCCGTCAGGATCGTGCACGCCAACGAAGAGCTCATGATCGCGCGCCACACCTACTCGGTGGTGTTCGGCGCCCGCCAGCCGGAAGGAGGATCGCCGTGAGCAACACATGCCCGCCCGACCACCAGACGCCATTGAAGGACCGCATGCCCCTGGACGCCGCCCTCCTGGAACAGATGGACGCCTATTGGCGGGCGGCCAACTACCTTTCGGTGGGGCAGATCTACCTCAAGGACAATCCTCTGCTGCGCCGGCCCCTTGAGCGCGAAGACATCAAGAGCCGGCTGCTCGGCCACTGGGGCACCTGCCCGGGTCTCAATCTCGTCTACGTCCACCTGAACCGGGTCATCAAGACTCGCGACCTTGACGTCATCTACGTGTGCGGACCCGGTCACGGCGGGCCGGCCATGGTCGCGAACGTCTATCTGGAAGGCACGTACAGCGAGCACTACAGCGATATCCCGCGGAACGAAGCGGGTATGCAGCGGCTGTTCAAGCAGTTCTCGTTTCCCGGGGGTGTACCCAGCCATGTGGCCGCGGAGACGCCCGGCTCCATCAACGAGGGCGGAGAGCTGGGCTACTGCCTCTCTCACGCCTACGGCGCCGCTTTCGACAATCCCGAGCTGATCGTGGCCTGCGTGGTGGGCGACGGTGAAGCCGAAACCGGTGCTCTCGCCGCCTCCTGGCACTCCAACAAGTTCCTCAACCCGGCTGTAGACGGGGCGGTGCTTCCCATACTGCACCTGAACGGCTACAAGATCGCCAACCCGACCATCCTCGCCCGGATAGACCGGGACGAGCTGGCCGAGTACCTGCGGGGCTGCGGATACACGCCCTACTTCGTCGAGGGGGACGATCCCGTGCACATGCACCAACTCATGGCGGCCACGCTGGACGAGGCCCTCGACGGCATAGAGGAGATCCAGCGCCTGGCCCGCGTGGAGGGACTGGGCGGCCGGCCGGCCTGGCCCGCGATCGTCCTCGTGACACCCAAGGGCTGGACCGGCCCCAAGACGGTCGATGGGCAGCAGACCGAAGGCACGTTCCGGTCGCACCAGGTGCCCTTCTCCGATATGACCGAGGAGCACATCAAGCTCCTGGAGGAGTGGATGAAGAGCTACAAGCCCGAAGAGCTGTTCGACGAAGCGGGGGCGTTCCGGTCCGACCTTGCAGAGTTGGCGCCGGAGGGCACGCGGCGCATGGGCGACAACCCCCACGCCAACGGGGGGCTGCTCCTGCGCGACCTCAGGCTGCCCGACTTCCGCGATTTCGCGCTCGACGTGCCCTCACCCGGCAGCGTCAAGGGGGAGGCCACCAAGGCCATGGGCTCCTTCCTGGCCGAGGTGATGCGTCTCAACCTCGACAGTCAGAACTTCAGGGTCTTCGGCCCCGACGAGACCGAGTCCAACCGCCTGGGCGCGGTGTTGGAGGTCACGCCCAGGACCTGGAACGCCGAGATCATCCCGGGCGACGATCGCCTCTCCCCGACGGGCAGGGTGATGGAGATCCTGAGCGAGCACACCATCCAAGGGTGGGTGGAGGGCTACCTTCTCACCGGGCGGCACGCCTTGTTCGCCTCTTACGAAGCCTTCATCCACATCGTCGCCTCGATGTTCAACCAGCACGCCAAATGGCTCGACGTGAGCGAAGAGATCCCCTGGCGCCGGCCGGTGGCCTCGCTCAACTACCTGCTCACCTCCCATGTGTGGCGGCAGGATCACAACGGCTTCTCCCATCAGGACCCCGGCTTCATCGACCACGTGCTGACGAAGAAGGCCTCCGTCACCCGTGTCTATCTGGCCCCCGACGCGAACTGCCTGCTCTACGTCACCGACAAGTGCCTGCGGAGCCGCGACCTGGTCAACGTCATCGTGGCGGGCAAGCAGCCGCAGCCTCAGTGGCTTGACATGGCGGCGGCCATCCGGCACTGCAGCACCGGCATCGGCATCTGGAGATGGGCCAGCAACGACGAGGGCGGCGACCCCGACGTGGTCATGGCCTGCGCCGGTGACGTCCCCACCATGGAGACCCTGGCGGCGGTGGATCTTCTCAGGAAGTTCCTGCCGGACCTCAAGGTCAGGGTGGTGAACGTGGTCGATCTCATGACCCTGCAGCCTCAGAGCGAGCATCCCAACGGCCTCTCCGACGCTGAGTTCGACAGCCTGTTCACCAAAGATCGACCCGTCATCTTCGCCTACCACGGCTATCCCTGGCTGATCCACCGGCTCACTTACCGGCGGGCCAACCATGAGAACCTGCACGTCCGCGGCTACAAGGAGGAGGGGACCACCACCACGCCGTTCGACATGACCGTGCGTAACGACCTCGACCGCTTCAGCCTGGTGCGAGACGTCATCGACCGGGTGCCGGGGCTGTCTGGGTCAGCCGCCCACCTGCGGCAGATGATCCGCGAGATCCACGTGGATCACGACGAGTACATCCGCGAGCACGGAGACGACATGCCCATGGTCAAGGACTGGACCTGGGGCTACTACAGCAAGGCCGCCGAATAGGCGGCACGGCGCACCGGCCGCTACGGGCCGGGCCCCCGCCATTCGAACAGCAGCAGGGTGTCATCCACCACTGCGGCGACCCGGGTTGCCGACGTGGCGATTGCGGGTGAGAAGTAGGGGACCAGCGTGGTGCTGGCCAGCACGTGCTCCTGACCTGTCTCATAGCCTCGCGTGAGTATTTCGTAGCCCCATTCCTCGTCCGTCTCTCGGGAACGGAAGTAGGCGGCGTAGGTGGGGCCGGCCGTGGCGAAGTCGCCTTCGAAGTCCAGGGTCTGTGCGTCCATGGTGGTGAGATCCATCATCATAAGGGCTTCATCCCGGTACACCACGGTGCTATCGAAGAGAGAGGGCTGCCACGACTCGCGGCCGACCTTCTGAGGCATGGAATCGTCCGCGATGCCGATCACGTAGCTGCCGGTATTGAAGGTCCCATGCGGAGCCTGGTTCTCCCACGCCAGGTGGGTGTCGGAGAGACTGTAGACCCATAGTGAGTCGCCCATGATGAACGCGGGCGCCGTCGACACCAGTTCGAGCGGTTCGCCCACCGGCCGGCCCCCCGGGTCCACGTCGACCGCGTGGATGCTCTGGGCCGAATACTCTTCGGGATTAGCCTTCCAGGGCTCGGATTCCGTCCACGCGACCCGCGATCCGGCTACCTGCGGGTAGAAGGGATGGCGGTCGTTCCCTGTCACCTGCACTCTGGGGCCGTCGGGCAACAGGTAGGCGTATACGTGGTCGTTGAAGGGCTCGTAAGTGTCTTCATCGAAGTCGCCCTCCCACCAGACGGCGAGCAGCCCGTCCAGGTCTTCCCCCCAGCACTCGGCGGCTCCGACGGGCAGCTCGACGAGAGTCTCCGTATCGAACAGGTAGCCGTAGAGCGCGTACCCGTCGCCCTGTAGCGTGCGTATGAGCAGAGCCTCCTCGGATACGGCCGTCGACGAGACCTGAGCCTCAGGAGGCAGTGCGGGTGTGGGTACGGCCACCCAGGCCCCCTCGGAATCGCCGGCCGGGCCTGTGGGCACGGTGGTGCTGGTGGTGGAGGCGGACACCTTGGTGGTGGTCGACGAACCGGCTGAGGCGGTGGTCGTGGTCTCGGCGGCGGTCGAGGTGGTCGTGTCCGCACGGGTAGTGGTAGTAGTGGTGCCGGCGGACTCATCGTCATCGCCGAGCACCAGCAGTGGTATGGCGACCGCCGCCGCCACGATGACCGCAGCCGCGACGGCGATGACGATCCAGAGGCCGGTGCGGCTGCGCTTGGGAGGCGGAGGAGGAGCGCCGTGACCTCCATAGCCTCCATAGCCGCCAGGAGGCACAGGGCTCGGCGGCGGTGGGACCAGATCCTGCGTTGCGCCGGCCGGTGGCCCGCCTGGTGCTCCCACGCCCGCGCCGCAGAACTCGCAGAAACGCGCGTCGTCCGCTATCTGTTTGCCGCAATGCCTGCAGAACATCAGCCCACCTCTCTGATGACGGGACGCGATCGGAGCCACGGCGCAACTCTACAGCATGGTCCGGCGGAACGTGGCCGCGTACAGGGCCGCAACGGCGCGTGCCCCGTGCGCCCGCTTGACGACCGGCGGCGCAACCGCGGATGCTACCCCTTGCTGTGGTAGCCTCTTGCGCATGGCACACGTCGTCTATCTGGCTTTGGCGGGGTTCCTGGGTGGAGCTTTCGGGTCGATGGTCGGGTTGGGTGGCGGCATCTTCATAGTCCCGGCGCTGGTGCTGTTCTTAGACGTGCCCGTCCACAGCGCGGTCAGCGCCAGTCTTCTCGGGGTGGTGGCGACGTCCACTACCGGCTCCATTACCTATCTCCGCCAGGGGTTGACCAATCTACGGTTGACCGTGACCATCGAAACGGCTCTCTCCGCCGGCGCTCTGACAGGGGGCATCGTAGGCGTGATGCTGGACAAGGAGGCGCTGAGCGCCATCTTCGGCGGGTTGATGGTCATCGTGGCGGTCTACATGGTCTGGCGGCGCAAGGCGGCGCCCGCGCCCCTCGCCGAGGGAGCGGAACTGGGCCGTTTCGGCGCCTGCTACGTGGACCCGGGTCTGCACCGGAAGGTCACATACTCGGTGCGGAGACTGTCGCTCGGTCTGTTCGCGGGATTGGCGGCCGGCAACGTATCGGGGCTTCTAGGAGTGGGCGGTGGTTGGCTCACCGTCCCCACCCTGCGTCTGGGCATGGGTGTTCCCATGCGGGCCGCCGTGGCCACCAGCAGCCTGATGCTGGGAGTCACGGCATGCGCCGGCGCGCTGGTCTATCTGGTAGAGGGGCTCGTGGACCCGGCGACCGCAGTGCCCGTGGTGCTCGGGGTCGCCGCCGGCGCCGTCCTGGGTTCCCGTCTGGCCGCCCGGGTCAAGAGCTCGGTGCTGGTGGTCGTCCTGGCCGTGGTGCTGCTCGCGCTCGCTGTGGAGATGATCTTGGCGTCCGTGGGGATCAGCCTACGATGAAGACCCGCCTCGACAGGCTGCTGTCCGCCCTACTCCTGGTGGGTCTGTCACTGGCCATAGTCCTCATGGTGGTCGGCGCGGGACTGGCGGCGGCGCACGCCGATGGGGGGATAGGACATGCGGGCTCCGTCTCCGACATACCTCGAGCCCTGGCCGGCCTCGAGCCCGGCGGCTTCGTCGACCTGGGTCTGCTGGTCCTGCTGGCCACGCCGGTCGCGCGGGTGCTCGTGTTGCTGATCGGCTTCGCGACCCGGAGGGCGTGGCTGTTCTCCGCCATCAGTTTGGCGGTGCTCGCGATAGTGGCGCTGAGCGTCGTGATCGGGCTGAGGACCTAGCGTTGACATCCGCGGTTCGGTAGAATCCCGCCGATGACCGTCTTTCTCCTCATAGTCGCCTTCGGCGTGATCCTTGCCGGCTGCGAGCTGTTCGTCAACGGCGTCGAATGGTTCGGGCGCAAGCTGAACCTCGGCGAAGGCGCCGTGGGCAGCGTCCTCGCGGCTGTGGGCACCGCGCTTCCCGAGACCGTCATCCCCCTGGTCGCCATCCTGATCTCCGGCGGAGAATCCGGTCACCAGATCGGCATCGGCGCCATCCTGGGGGCGCCCTTCATGCTTTCCACGCTCGCTATCTTCGTCTGCGGCATCTCGGTGGTGATCTTCACCCTCACGAAGAGGCGCAAGCTGAAGGTGCGCTACAACAAAGTGATCATGCGGCGCGACCTCGCCTACTTTCTCGTCGCCTACGCGATCGCGGTGCTGTGCGGCATCTTCGACATCGGCTTCTTCAGGTACATCGTGGCGGTCCTTCTCATCCTTGGATACGCGGTCTACGTCCGGCAGACCATGAGGAGCGAGGGCGACCTGGAGGGAGAGTGCCGAGCGCTCTACTTCCACCGGACTGCCGAATCCCCCCAGCTGCGACGAGTGATCCTGCAGCTGCTGGTGGCGCTCGCCGCCATCATCTTCGGGGCGGACCTATTCGTGGAACAGATGACCAAGATCGCGGCTTCCGCCGGGGTGCCGGCCCTGGTGATCTCGCTCCTCATCACCCCGGTGGCCACGGAGCTCCCGGAGAAGTTCAACAGCGTCCTTTGGATGCGTCAGAAGAAGGATACCTTGGCCCTGGGCAACATCACGGGAGCGATGGTCTTCCAGAGCACCTTCCCCGTGGCCATAGGGATGGCGTTCACCGACTGGCGGCTATGGGGCGGCGGCGAGTGGCACGCAGCCGTGGCGGCCGGGGTGGCGATCCTCTCGGGTATCATCCTGTACGGGCGGTTGCGCTTCTTCAAGAAGGGCTTCGGCGTCGGGTCTCTTCTGTTTGGGGGACTTCTCTACGGAGCGTTTCTCGGGGTCACCCTCTGGTCGATCCTCTAGCGCCCGCGCCGTCTGCTCGCTCCGGCTCCCGGCCTAGGACCCCACGAACTTGGGCTTGGGGACGCTCACCGTAGCTCCCACCGACTTGCTTCCCAGCAGCCACTGCTCCAGGGCCTCGGCCACACCGTCCCGGAGGTTGCTCGAGGTGATCATGTCGGCCGCCGCTTTGGCCGCCGGGGTGGCATTGCCAACGGCCACGCCGATCCCGGCCCACTGGAGCAGGTCGGCATCCCTGTCGTCGTCGCCGATCGCCATGGTCTGCTCCGCCGGGATTTGCATCCGACGCGCCAGTTGTTGCGCCATTGCCGCCTTGGAGGCCTCCGCGGACACCAGGTCCACCATGCCCTGAGCGGTCTCGTATATCCTCGCTCGGCCCTCGAACACCCGCTTGATGGTGACGAGGGCTGTGACCGCTCTCTCGTCCTCCAAGTCGCGCAGGTCGAGAAACACCTTGTGGATCGGCTCTCCGGACTCGATGACCTCGTTCACGCTTCCTACGCCGTCCGGCTCTGAGATCTCGTAGTCGATGATGCTGTCTCTCTCGAGATCCCGCATGCGGTCCGTGAACCACTCATCGTCGCTCTCGATGTTCGCGATGGCCCCCAGACCGCGTCCGAGAGTCACGATCTCCTTGGCCAGTTCGGGCTGGACGGGGATGTGCACCAGGCCGACGCCGGCCTGCGCGTTCCAGAGCACCGCGCCGTCGCAGGCGATGAAGGGCGCCAGCAGTCCCAACTCCTGATGAAGAGGGCGCATGTCGCGTGGAGGACGAGAGGAGACCAACACCACCTCTACACCTCCCTCCCGCACATTGGCGATCGTGCGCTTGGCCCTGTCGGAGATATGCCGCGGGCCGGAGAGCAGCGTGCCGTCGAGGTCGATGAACACCAGGCGCATCACCCGGCCGGTGCCCACCAGTTGCGCCAAGCCTCGCGCCACGTAGTTGAGATGGTGCCGCATGGCCTGGCGCGCCTTCTCCTCGTCACCAGACCGGATGGCCCGCCGGATGGCGTCGTGCTGT
>Ga0209722_1003377_pt1 | contig 11217 bp, 21 predicted proteins | sample BioC12SIPDNA_2_FD_185745 | JGI IMG/M metagenome (GOLD analysis project Ga0209722, IMG submission 185745) | Anaerobic biogas reactor microbial communites from Washington, USA - Biogas_R1_A C12 SIP DNA (SPAdes) (version 2) | ecosystem: Engineered > Bioreactor > Anaerobic > Unclassified | place... | reverse complement strand
CCCGTCACCCACCACAACCAGCGCCGTGAAACGGAAGTTTCTGCCGCCCTTGACGGTCTTGACGACGCGGTTGATGCTGACTAATTTCTCTTTAAATTCGCTCTGCTCTTCGCGGTCACGGTCCCGGTCCCGACGGCCTCTGCTGTCTCTGTCTCTGCGTTGCATCAAAAGCTTCCTCCCTTAGAATTTAAGCCCGGCTTCGCGGGCGCCGTCCGCCAGGGAAGCAACCCTGCCGGCATAGGCATAGCCGCTGCGGTCAAAAACCACCCGGTCAATGCCGGCCTTAAGGGCCCGCTCCCCCACCAGCTTGCCGACGGCCTTGGAGGCGCCGGTTTTGTTGAGGTCATTGAGTTGCTCCCTGAGCGCCGGGTCCAGGTTGGACGCCTGCACCAGGGTGATGCCCTTGGAATCGTCAATGATCTGGGCATATATCTTGGTATTGCTGCGAAATACGCACAGACGCGGCATCCCGGGCGTGCCGCTTACTTTCTTGCGGACGCGTGCGTGACGAATCTGACGGACTTTGTTACGGTCGCGCTTTTTGAACATATGCGTTCACTCCCTTCCTATTAGCTGCCGGTCTTGCCTTCCTTGCGGCGGATGCGTTCGTTGTCGTACTTGACGCCCTTGCCCAGATAGGGCTCCGGCGGCCTGGTGGCGCGGATGTCCGCGGCCAGAGCGCCCACCACCTGCTTGTTGATGCCCTTGACCACCACGGTGGTGGCGTTGGGGGTCTCAAACTCGGTGTCGGCGGGGGCTTCAAAGATGATGGGGTGGGAATAGCCCACATTCAGCGTCAGCTTTTTGCCTTCCACCTGGGCCCGGTAGCCGGTGCCCACCAGCAGAAGGGTTTTGGAAAAGCCTTCGGTGACGCCCACCACCATGTTGTTCACAAGCGTCCGGTACAGGCCGTGAAGGGCCTTGTGGGGCTTGGAATCGCTGGGGCGGTTCAAGGTCAGGACGCCTTCGTCCTGGCTGAGGGTGATATCCGGATTCACCTGCTGGGAAAGGGTGCCCTTGGGGCCCTTGACGACGACCTGGTTCTTGTCATCCACGGTCACTGTCACGCCCTTGGGCACGGTGATCGGAAGCTTTCCGATACGAGACATGTTTCTACCTCCAATGCGTGATCAGTTTACCAGATGTAGGCCAGCACTTCGCCGCCCAGGTTGCCCTGGCGCGCTTTTTTGTCGGTCATCAGGCCCTTTGAGGTGGAGATGATCGCCACCCCCAGGCCGCCCAGCACTCGGGGCAGGTCCTCGCAGCGGGCGTATACCCGAAGCCCCGGCTTTGAGATGCGCTTCAGGCCGGCGATAACGGGCTGCTGCTTGTCGTTGACGTACTTAAGCGTCAGCTTGATCTCGCCCTGAACGCCGTTGTCAACCTTTTCGTAGTTTTTGATGTAACCCTCGTCCAGCAAAATCCTGGCAATGGCCTTCTTGGCGTTGCTGGCGGGGATTGTTACCGTGTCATGCTTGGCGATCTGCGCGTTGCGGATGCGGGTCAGCATATCGGCAATGGGATCATTCACGACCATGGGGGAACCTCCTTTGCGTTCTTTCGCTTACCAGCTCGCCTTGCGGACGCCGGGAATCTGGCCCTTGTAGGCCAGCTCTCTAAAGCAAATGCGGCAGATGCCATAGCGCCTGAGCACTGAATGGGGGCGTCCGCAGATGCGGCAGCGCGTGTAGGCGCGGGTTGAGTACTTCGCGGGGCGGGCTTGTTTGATGCGCATGCTGGTTTTTGCCATGTTGTCTTCTTCCTCCCTTACTGCGCGAACGGCATGCCCAGAAGACTCAGCAGCTCTTTGGCTTCCTCGTCGGTTTGGGCAGTGGTCACGAAAATCATCTCCATGCCGCGGATCTGTTCCACCTTGTCGTAGTTGATCTCCGGAAAGATCAGCTGCTCCCTGACGCCCAGGGCATAGTTGCCCCGGCCATCAAAGGCCTTGGCGGAAACGCCGCGGAAGTCGCGCACGCGGGGGAGGGCGATGGAGACCAGCTTGTCAAAAAACTCCTCCATCCGGGTTCCCCTCAGGGTGACCTTGGCGCCCACATTCATGCCCTCGCGGAGCTTGAAGTTGGCGATTGATTTCTTGGCCTGGGTAACCATGGGCTTTTGCCCGGAGATCTGGGTGAGCTCGTCCACCGCGTTCTCCAGCGCCTTGGCGTTGTCCTTGCAGTCGCCCAGGCCCATGTTGATCACAATCTTGGCCAGCTTGGGCACCTGCATGGGGTTTGCGTAGCCGAACCGCTGCTTTAGGGCAGGGACGACTTCGGCCTGGTATTTTTCCTTTAAGCGGCTTGCCATGTTGCCGTTCCTCCTTTATCAGTCAATCTGTTCGCCGCACTTTTTGCAGGTGCGGATTTTCTTGCCGTCGTCCAGGATCTTCCGGCCGGCGCGGGAAGGCTTGCCGCACTTCTGGCAGACCAGCATCACGTTGGACGCGTCGATGGGGGCCTCTTTGCGGATGATGCCGCCGGGCTGGCCCTGGGCGCGGGACTTCTGGTGCTTGGTGACCATGGCCACGCCTTCAACGGTGACCCGGCCGGTCTTGGGGCTAACCGCCAGCACCTTGCCCTTCTGGCCCTTGTCCTTGCCGGCGATGACGATGACTTCGTCCTTGGACTTCACATGTACTTTCATAACCGCCGCCTCCTCAGAGCACTTCGGGCGCGAGGGAAACGATCTTCATGTAATCCTTCTCACGCAGTTCACGCGCCACCGGCCCAAAGATGCGGGTGCCGCGGGGTTGTTTCTGGTCGTTGATGATGACAGCGGCGTTGTCGTCAAAGCGGATGTAGGAGCCATCGGGCCGCCGGTTCTGTTTGACCACGCGGACGATGACGGCCCTGACCACCTCTCCTTTTTTGACCTGGCCGCCAGGCGCTGCGGACTTCACGCTGGCGACGATGATATCGCCTACGGAGCCCGAGCGGCGGAATGAGCCGCCCAGCACCCTGATGCACATGATTTCCTTGGCGCCGGAGTTGTCGGCCACCTTAAGCCGTGTTTGCGGCTGGATCATAAGGGGTTCCTCCTTCTATGCCGGTATCCAGGGGGCCTGGCCCCATGGGACTGGCTTACTTCGCTTTTTCGATAATTTCAACCAGGCGCCACCGCTTGTTCTTTGACAGCGGCCGGGTTTCCATCACCCGGACGGTGTCGCCGACACCGCAGGCATTGTCCTGGTCATGCACCATGAGCTTGCTGTGACGCTTCACATACTTGCCGTAGAGGGGATGGCGGTAGCGCTGGGTGATGGTGATGACACAGGTCTTGTCCATCTTGTCGCTGGTCACCAGGCCCACCCGGGTCTTGCGGTTGCTGGTTCTGACTTGTTCTGACATGGATCTTGCCTCCTTTCGCGGTTATCCGGCCTGAGCGGCCTTTTTTCTGGCCTGGGTCTGGGCGGTGAGGGCGCGGGCGATGTCCCGCTTAACCGCCTGAATCTGCATTGTGTTCTCCAGTTGGCCGGTGGCCAGCTGGAAGCGAAGGTTGAACAGCTCCGTCTTCAGCTCAGCGATCTTGGCCGTCAATTCTTCGGGCTTCATGGCTAAATATTCGCTCACCTTCATCAGATGTCACCACCATTCATTTGTTCCAGCTGCCCCTTGGAGTAGATCTTGCACTTCACGGGCAGCTTGTTGGCGGCCAGGCGGAGGGCTTCCCGGGCGACTGCTTCCTCAATCCCGGCGACCTCAAAGAGCACCCGGCCCGGTTTCACCACGGCCACCCAGTATTCGGGCGAGCCCTTGCCGGAGCCCATGCGGGTCTCAGCGGGCTTTTCCGTGACAGGCTTGTCGGGGAAAATCTTGATCCACACCTGCCCGCCGCGGCGGGTATAGCGGGTGAGGGCGATACGGGCGGCCTCGATCTGCTGGCTGGTAATCCAGCTGGGGGCCATGGCCACCAGGCCGTACTCGCCATAGGCGATGACGTTGCCGCGGTTGGCCTTGCCCTTCATGCGGCCGCGGAATACCTTGCGGCGCTTGACGCGTTTTGGCATTAACATGGCTTATTTGCCTCCTTCGACACGGGGGGCGGCGCCCTGGCGCTTCTTGGCCTGGGGCAGCACCTGTCCCTTGTAAATCCACACCTTCACGCCCAGGCGGCCGTAGGTGGTCTTGGCTTCGGCGAAGCCGTAGTCAATGTTGGCCCTGAGGGTCTGAAGCGGGATGGAGCCCTCATGGTAGTGCTCCGTCCGGGCGATGTCCGCGCCGCCCAGGCGGCCGGACACCGAGGCCTTCATGCCCTTGGCGCCCGCGCGCATGGTGCGCTGGATGGACTGCTTCAGCGCCCGGCGGAAGGAGATGCGCCGTTCCAGCTGCTGGGCGATGTTCTCCGCCACCAGCTGGGCATCCGTGTCCGGGTTTTTCACCTCGATGACGTTGATGTTCACCGGGTGGCCCAGCTCTTTTTCCACAAAGGCCTTGAGCTCCTCGATGCCCTTGCCGCCCCGGCCGATAACCATGCCGGGCTTGCCGGTGAACAGATCAATGGTCATCCGGGCGGCGCTGCGGGAGATATCGATGCGGCTGACGCCGGTGCTGTAATAGCGGTCTTTGAGCAGTTTGCGGATCTTGTGGTCCTCGATGAGGTTGTCCGCAAAGCTCTTCTTATCGGCGTACCAGCGCGTGCTCCAATCAAAGATCACGCCGACCCGGGCGCCGTGGGGATTGACTTTCTGACCCATGCTTTTTGACTCCCTCCCTTATCGTTGGTCCAGCACCACGCTGAAATGGCTTGTGCGCTTCAAAATAGTGGAAGCGCTCCCCCTGGCGCGGGGGCGGAAGCGTTTAAGCGTGGGGCCGGGGTTGGCGTAGATTTCGGCGACATAGAGAGAGCCGGCGTCCATCTCCAGGTTATTGACCGCGTTGGCCTGGGCGCTGCTGATCAGCTTGTGCAGCACGGGGGCCGCGGCGTTGGGGGTAAAGGACAGGATGGCCAGGGCCTCGCTTACGTCCTTGCCGCGGACCAGGTCGACCACCAGCTTGGCCTTGCGGGAGGAGACGCGGATGTGCCTGGCATGGGCATGGGGCCGCTTTTCGCGCGTCTCATCATGACGCTGGCCCTTGATACGGGTGTTGGTTGCCATGTTTCTGCTTCTCCTTTGCTTATCTGCGGTCGGTCTTCTTGTCTCCCGCGTGGCCGCGGAAGGTGCGGGTGGGCGCGAACTCACCCAGCTTATGGCCCACCATGTCCTCGGTGACGTAGACCGGCACGTGCTTGCGGCCGTCATGGACCGCCACGGTATGGCCCACAAACTCGGGGAAAATGGTGCTGGCCCGGGACCAGGTTTTCAAAACGGACTTCTTGCCCGATTTGTTCATCTCTTCAACGCGCTTAAGGAGCTTCTTGTCGATAAAAGGTCCTTTTTTCAATGAGCGGCTCATGCTGTGGGGCGTCCTCCTTTCATCATCTGGGGCTTACTTCTGGTTGATGCGCTTGACGATCAGCCGGTTGGAATACTTCTTGCGCTTGCGGGTCTTAAGCCCCAGCGCGGGCTTGCCCCAGGGGGTGACCGGAGCGGGCATGCCGATGGGCGATTTGCCCTCGCCGCCGCCGTGGGGATGGTCCACCGGGTTCATGACCACGCCGCGCACGGAGGGCCGCCAGCCCATGTTGCGCTTGCGGCCGGCCTTGCCGATGCGGATATTCTCATGGTCGGTGTTGCCAACGGTGCCGATGGTGGCCCGGGCGTTTACAGGCAGCCTGCGGATTTCGCCGGAGGGCAGACGCACCTGGGCGTAGGCGCCCTCCTTGGCCATGAGCTGGGCGTACACACCCGCTGAGCGGACCAGCTGTCCGCCCGCGCCGGCGCGCAGCTCCAGGTTGTGGATGAGGGTGCCGGTGGGGATGCTGGCCAGGGGCAGGGAGTTGCCGGGCTTGATGTCCGCCCCCTCGCCGGAGACCACCGTGTCCCCCACGTTCAGCCCTACCGGGGCCAGGATATAGCGCTTCTCGCCGTCCAGGTAATGGAGCAGGGCGATGAAGGCGGAGCGGTTCGGGTCATACTCGATGGCAGCCACCTTGGCCGGCACCTGGAGCTTGTCCCGCTTAAAGTCGATGATGCGGTACTTGACCTTGCTGCCGCCGCCCCGGTGGCGCACGGTGATTTTACCGTGATGGTTGCGCCCGGCGTGCTTTTTCTTGCTTTCCAGCAGCGCCTTTTCCGGCTTCTTCTTGGTGATTTCCGCAAACGCGTTCACCGACATGAAGCGGCGCGCAGGGGAAGTCGGCTTATACTGTCGGATGGCCATTTTCTTTCGCTCCTCCCTTAGACCATGCCTTCGAAGAACTCGATGGGCTTGGAGCTCTCCTTCAGCTTGACATAGGCTTTCTTGGTTTCAGGCGTGCGGCCCTGGGTGCGGCCCTGGCGCTTCATCTTGCCGATGGTGCGCAGGGTGTTCACCCGCTCAACCTCGATGCCCTTGAAAACGGCCTCCAGGGCGCGTTTGATTTCCACCTTGTTGGCGTTCTTGTCCACCTCAAACACATACTGCTTGTCCGCGATGCCGTCATAGCCCTTTTCCGTCAGCACCGGGCGGCGGATGATATCATGGGGGTTTTTCATGATGCGTAAACCTCCTCAATGGCGCGGGCGGAATCCTTGGTCAACAGCAGCTTGTCCGCGCGCAGGATGTCGTAGACATTGATGCTGCCCACGTTGGTGTCGCTGAGGCGCTTGATGTTGCGGGCGGCCCTTAGCACCAGCTCGTCGCTTTGAGGCAGCACCATCAGGCAGCTCTTCTCCACGCCCAGATCGCTTAACATCTTGGCGATGTGGCGGGTTTTGCCCTCTTTAAGGGAAAGCTCGTCCAGCACGATGATGTCCCCTGCCGCCAGCTTGGCGGACAGCGCGGATTTCAGGGCCAGGCGGCGCACCTTTTTGGGCACCTTCACCACATAGTCCCGGGGCTGGGGCGCAAAAACCACGCCGCCGTGGCGGAACTGGGGCGCCCGGCTGCCGTGGTGGCGGGCCCGGCCGGTGCCCTTCTGGCGGTACATCTTGCGGCCGCCGCCCCGCACCATGCTGCGGGTCAGCGTGCTCTGGGTGCCCTGGCGCCGGTTAGCCAGGATGGAGCGCACCACCAGGTGCATGGCGCCCACGTTGGGGATAATGGCAAATACGTCTTCGCTGAGCGTCATCTCTCCGGCTGACTTGCCCTGCATATTGACAACTGGAATAGTAGGCATTGTATTCCTCCTTAGGCCTTGCAGGCGTCGCGCACCATCAGCAGGCCCTTTTTGGGCCCGGGGACGGCGCCTTTAATCAGCAGCAGGTTGCGCTCCGCATCCACGGCGATGACCTCCAGGTTCTGAACCGTCACACGCTCAACGCCGTACTGGCCGGACATGCGCTTGTTCTTGAACACCCGGGAGGGGTCGGAGGCGGCGCCCATGGAGCCCACGCCCCGGTGGTACTTGGAGCCATGGGTCATGGGCCCGCGGCTCTGGTTCCAGCGGTAGATGACGCCGGTAAAGCCGTGGCCCTTGCTGGTGCCGGTCACATCCACCAGGTCGCCGGGGGCGAACTGGGCGCAGGAGAGGGTCTGGCCCACCTCGTAGGGCTGGATGTCATCCAGGCGGAACTCCTTGAGATGCCGGGCGGGGGCAACGCCCGCCTTGTTGAAGTGCCCGGTCTGCGGCTTGTTCACCAGCTTCTTGGCCCGGTGCTCGGGCAGCTGGTCAAAGCTGAGCTGGAGGGCATCGTAGCCGTCATTTTCCTTGGTTTTCTTCTGCACCACCGTGCAGGGGCCTGCCTGGACCACCGTTACCGGCACCAGGCGGCCATCCGGCAAAAACTGCTGGGTCATGCCCAGTTTTTTGCCCAAGATCGCTTTCTTCATCGTGCTTGCCTCCTGCCTTAGAGTTTGATTTCGATCTCGACGCCGGCGGGAAGATCAAGCTTCATCATGGCGTCCACCGTGCGGGAAGTGGGGTTGTGGATATCAATGAGGCGTTTGTGGGTCCTGCGCTCGAACTGCTCGCGGCTGTCCTTGTACATGTGGGGGGCGCGCAGGATGGTGATGATCTCCTTCTCCGTCGGCAGCGGCACGGGGCCTGAGATGCGGGCGCCGGTGCGCTTGGCGGTGTCCACGATGCGCTCGGCCGACTGGTCGATGAGATGGTGCTCATACGCCTTCAACTTGATGCGGATTTTCTGGCTGGCCATTAGATTTCCTCCTTTAACTCGCGTTCTCATGCGCGGAAAGCCTTCCGCGCGCCGGGGCGCTTGTCTCCCGGACTGTGAGCCCGTCGCCCGATTGCCGGGCCTGGTCTGCGATAATGACCCGCCCAAGGCCGGGGCGGCAACCTATCGCTTCATCCCAAATAAGCAGACAGCGGGGATATTATACGCAAACCAAAAAAATAAAGCAAGCCTTTTTTCATCTTTTTTTGCAGACTTTCTGCTAAGGCCCTAAAATCTTTGCCGTGATTATATGACTAATGGGCCCTTTTAAAGCACCGCACCCGTCCACGCGTCCGGGTGTATCATAAAGCCTGTTTCAGGCATGCCGCGCCAAAAAAGCGCCCCCGGCCAGGCCGGGGGCAGGGGTGAAAAACAGGTTTAATAGGCCCTGGCAAAATACATCACCTTGTCCGCGGGCGCCTCGCAGCAGACGCATTTCTCCCCAAAGGGCGTCTGGTCAAAGGGCATGTTGCGGCTGGTGGCGCTGGTCTCCTCCTTGATTTTATCCTCGCAGTCCCGCCGGCCGCACCACATGGCCCGGGCATAGCCCCTTTGCACCTGCCGGCTCAGTTCCGCCATGTCGCCCACATCCTGGGTGCGCTCCAGCCTGAAGGCCTCAGCCAGGTCAAACATGCCCTGCTGGACGCTTTGAAGCAGCTCCGCCACCCCCTCCGCCAGTCCCGAGAGGGGCAGGGCGCCTTTTTCAAAGTTGTCCCGGCGCATATAGCTGACCACCCCGTTTTCGATGTCCCGGGGCCCGATTTCAAGCCGCAGCGGCACGCCCTTCAGCTCCCACTCGTTAAACTTCCAGCCGGGGGACAGATGATCCCGGTCGTCCAGCTTCACCCGGAAACCGGCCGCTTTCAGCGTCTGGAAAGCCTTTTCGCATTCCGCCATCACGCCGCCTTTGTGGGCCGCGATGGGCAGGATCACCACCTGGTAAGGGGCGATGGCGGGCGGCAGCTTCAGCCCCCGCTCGTCCCCGTGGGTCATGATGATGGCGCCGATCAGCCGGGTGGACATGCCCCAGCTGGTCTCATGGCAGTAGCTCAGCTCCCCTTCCCTGTTCTGAAACTGGACGCCAAAGGGCTCGGAAAAGTTGGTGCCAAAGTTGTGGGTGGTGCCCGCCTGGAGGGCCTTGCCGTCCTGCATCATGGCTTCCACCGAGTAGGTGGCCCGGGCGCCGGCGAACTTCTCCTTCTGGCTTTTTTGCCCGGAGAACACCGGCACCGCCAGCACATCCTCACAGAAGGAGCGGTAAACCTCCAGCATCAAAAGGGTTTCCTCCTGGGCCTCCTCGGGCGTGGCGTGGACGGTGTGCCCCTCCTGCCACCAGAACTCCGCCGTGCGCAGGAAGGGCCGGGTGGTCTTCTCCCAGCGCATCACGGAGCACCACTGGTTGAGCTTCATGGGCAGATCCCGCCAGGACTGCACCCACTGGGCAAACATGGTGCAGAACAGGGTCTCAGAGGTGGGCCGGATGGCCAAACGCTCCTGGAGCACCTCTCCCCCGCCCTGGGTCACCCAGGCCACCTCGGGCGCGAAGCCCTCCACGTGCTCCGCCTCCTTTAACAGAAGGGATTCCGGAATCAGCATGGGCAGGGACACGTTTTCGTGGCCCGTTTCCTGAAAGCGCCGGTCCAGCTCCTCCCGGATCAGCTCCCAGATGCGGTTGCCGTAGGGCTTCAGGGCAATGCAGCCCCGCACCGGGGTGTAGTCCATCAGGTCCGCCATGCGGACCACGTCCGTATACCACTGGGAGAAGTTCTCCTCCCGGGGGGTGATGTGCTGGACAAAGCCCTGTTTAGATTCCTTCGCCATAAAGCCTCCTTAAAAAAATAAGCCCGCCCCCGCAGGGACGAAGCCTGGCTTCGCGGTACCACCTTGCTTGGCGCGTAATGCGCCCGCTCTTTGCCCTTAACGCGGGAAATTCGGCGGGGATTGGCCGCGGCCGCGGGGCGGGATAAGGCCGGTGCGCGCTTTCACCCTCCGCGCTCGCTCGCTTGGCCCCTTGCTCCCCGCGATTGCCTGTGCAATTGCTCCCGCAGTATAGCAAATGAAAAACAAGTGCGCAAGGGCTTTTGCCCTTGTTCTCCAGCCCCTGTGCCCCTTACAATAGGAAAAAACAGGAGGACGCCCCATGATCAGACGCAAATCAGAGCGCCCGGTGACGGTCGCGGAAAACCGCTACGGCGCCGCGGGCCAGGTAGAGATGTCCGCCATCTTAAACGCGCCGGAGGAGCTGGGTGAAAAGGGCCGGCTGTTCAGCCACATCACCCTAAAGCCCGGCTGCGGCATAGGCGTACACAGCCACGAAGGGGAGTGGGAGGCCTACTATATCCTAAGCGGCCAGGGGCAGCTGACAGACGACGGGGAAACCCACACCCTAAACGCCGGGGACGTGCACCTCTGCCCCGCCGGCCACAGCCACGGCATTCACAACGCGGGCACGGAGAACCTGGAGATGGTGGCGCTCATCCTCTACGCTTAAGCCCCCGCCATCCCCTCATCAACATTCTTTGGGGTCCTCTTATTCCTGTTCCAGGCCCGCCTGCTCCACCGCCATGATCAGATCCACCCGGCGCTGGTGGCGGCCGCCTTCAAATTCCGCCTCCAGCCACAGGGAGACGATCATCCGGGCCAGGTCAAGCCCCACCACCCTGGCCCCCAGGGCCAGCATGTTGCAGTCGTTGTGCTGCCGGGACATGAGGGCGGAGTAGCAGTCCGAGCACACCGCGCAGCGGATGCCGGGCACCTTGTTGGCGGTGAGGGATACGCCAATGCCCGTGCCGCAAAACACCAGGCCCTGCTGGCAGCGGCCCTCCGCCACGGCGCGCGCCGCTTTTTCGGCGTAGACCGGATAGTCGCAGCTGTCCAAGGTGTGGGTGCCAAAGTCCTCATAAGCCAGGCCCTTTTCCTCAAGGAGCTTGATAATTTCCTGCTTCAGCGGCAGGCCCGCGTGGTCACTTCCCAGTGCGATCATGATGTTTTCCCTTTCTCTTGTTCCTGTAAAAACGCTG
>Ga0209722_1003343_pt1 | contig 11303 bp, 9 predicted proteins | sample BioC12SIPDNA_2_FD_185745 | JGI IMG/M metagenome (GOLD analysis project Ga0209722, IMG submission 185745) | Anaerobic biogas reactor microbial communites from Washington, USA - Biogas_R1_A C12 SIP DNA (SPAdes) (version 2) | ecosystem: Engineered > Bioreactor > Anaerobic > Unclassified | place... | reverse complement strand
CAGCAGCTCCGGATCGTCCACGTGGATCAGGCAGGCCGTCTCCTCAGGCGTCAGCGTCTCGATGGCCAACGACTTCTGCAGGATGTCCCGAACCCGCTGCGGATCGGGCTTCATATGGGCTTTCAGGGCCCGTTCAATGGCCTCGGCGTCGATGAAGCATCGCCCGTCGTCGAGGTACTTCTCGATCTGTTCCGGCTTGATCCGGTCTCTGATCCAACCGGCCACGCGGCCCGTTGTCGTGTTGTTGAATGCAACTGTCGTCACAAAACCACCCCCTTAGACGACCTTGAGATTGGGCGAGACGATGCCCTTCGGCAGGTGCGCCCTGTAATGCGTGTGGAGCAACTCGTGCGATTTCTCGCTGAGCGGCCGCCCCAGGAAGTCCTTATACAGCCTCTGAACATCCGGGTTCTCGTGGCTGCGACGAATCGTCTTCTCACGATCCAGGCCGTAGAGCGCCTGGGCACGCAGTCGGAGGCATTCCTCATCCAACGGAATCGAGTTGGCCGTCGCATAGGGCTGGCCCCCACCGCCGATGCACCCGCCGGGGCATCCCATCACTTCGACGAAGTGGAACCGGCTGCGGTCCTTGCGAACCATCTCGAGCACCTCGTGGGCGTTGCCCAGCCCATGGGCCACCGCCAAACGCAGTTCCTGGCCATCGAGAAGGACCTTGGCCTCTTTGATGCCTTTGAAACCGCGAATATCGTTCAGCTCGATGTCGATCAGCGTCTCGCCGGTATAGAGTTCGTAGGCCGTGCGAATCGCCGCCTCCATCACGCCGCCGGTGACGCCGAAGATGGCGCCGGCGCCGGAAGAGAGGCCCAGCGGCTCGTCGAACTTCTCCGGCTTGATGTTGACAAAATCGATGCCGGCCGACTTGGCCATCCAGGCCAGTTCGCGCGTGGTGATGACGATGTCGGTCGCCCGCATCCCGCGCACATCCAGCTCCGGCCGGGCCGCCTCATACTTCTTGGCGGTGCAGCACATGAACGCCACGCTGAGGATCTTCTTCGGATCGGCTTTGATCTTCTCGGCAAAGTACGTCTTGATCATCGCCGAGGCCATCGACATCGGCGACTTGGCCGTCGAGATGTTCTCGATCAGGTCGGGATAAAACTGCTCCATGTACTTCATCCAGGCGCTGGAGCACGAGGTGATCAGGGGCAGCGGGCCCTTCGATTGAATGCGTTCGAGGAACTCGCTGGCCTCCTCCATGATCGTCAGGTCCGCGGAAAACTGCGTATCGAAAACATAGTCGAACCCCATGTGCCGCAGCGTTGCGGCGATCTGGCCTTCCATGTTGCGCCCGGGCGGCAGGCCGAAGCCTTCGCCGATGGCCGCGCGAACCGATGGGGCCACCTGCGCGACCGTGATCAGATCCGGGTCGTTGAGCTTTTCGAACAGGTCCTGGGTGTAGTTCTTCTCCACGAAGGAGGCCGTAGGACAGACGTTGATGCACTGGCCGCAGGTTGTGCACACGGTCTCGGCAAACGGAAGATTGTAGGCCGGCATAACGACCGTGTTGAACCCGCGATGCGCCTGTGTCAGGCAGTGGACCCCCTGGATCTCCGAGCACATCCGAACGCAGCGCCCACAGAGAATGCACTTGTCCGGGTCGCGAACGACGCTGGTCGAGGACAGATCCATCTCATAGTGCTTGCGCTCCCCCTCAAAATGCCGCTGGCGAATGCCCATCGAGTAGGCCAGACGCTGCAACTCACAGTTGCCGTCCCGATCGCAGGTGTGGCAGTCCATCGGGTGGTTGTCGAGCAGCAGCTCGACGATGTCCCGTCGGGCCCGGCGCAGTTCCTTGGTGTTGGTGTAAACCTTCATGCCGTCCGCGACAGGATAGGCGCAGGACGCCACGTAGTTGCGAACACCTTCGATCTGGACGATACAGACGCGGCACGCCCCTTCGATCGACAGTTTGGGATGATAGCACAGTCGCGGGATGCGGTATCCGCACTTGTCGGCCGCCTGCATGACCGTCTGGCCGGGATCGACCTTGTATTGCTGATCGTTTATGGTAATCGTGATCTTGTTGCTGTCCATGTGGAATCCTCAAACCTTCACAATGGCGTCAAACTTGCAGGTGTTGAAGCACATGCCGCATTTGACGCACTTGTCCTGATCGATAACGTGCAGCTTCTTCGCGGTGCCGGTGATCGCCCCCACGGGACAGACCCGACGGCAGGCGCCGCAACCGACGCACTTCTCGGTGATCTGATAGGTCACGAGGTTCGTGCAGACCCTGGCCCGGCATCGCTTCTCGTGGATGTGCTCCTCGTACTCCTCGCGGAAATTCTTGATCGTGCTCAAGACCGGGTTCGGCGCCGACTGGCCCAGACCGCACAGCGACGCCTTCTGGATCGTGTCGCCCAGGCGTTGGAGTTTCTCGATGTCACCGGCCCGGCCCTTGCCCTCGGTGATCCGTGTGAGGATCTCGAGCATGCGTTTGGTGCCTTCGCGACACGGCGTACACTTGCCGCACGACTCGTTCTGCGTGAACTCCAGGAAGAACTTGGCGATATCGACCATGCACGAGTCTTCGTCGATGACGATCATGCCGCCGGAACCCATGATCGACCCGGCGCGCGCCAGGGAGTCGTAGTCGATGGGCGTATCGAGATACTCCTCCGGCAGGCAGCCGCCGGAAGGGCCGCCCGTCTGAACGGCCTTGAACTTCTTGCCGCCCGGGATCCCCCCTCCGACGTCATAGACGATCTCGCGAAGCGTCGTTCCCATGGGCACCTCGATCAGGCCCGTGTTGACGACTTTGCCCGCCAGTGCAAAGACCTTCGTCCCCTTGCTGGTCCCCGTGCCAACCGTCCGGAACCAGTTGGCGCCGTCGAGAATGATGACGGGGATGTTGGCCCAGGTTTCCACATTGTTGATCAGCGTCGGCTGGCCGAAAAGGCCCTGGACCGACGGATACGGGGGCCGGGGCCGAGGCATGCCGCGAGCCCCTTCGATCGAGTGGATCAGCGCCGTCTCCTCGCCGCAAACGAAGGCGCCGGCGCCGAGTCGGATTTCGATGTCGAACGAGAAACCAGAACCCAGAATGTTCTCGCCCAGCAGGCCGTGGGCCCGGGCGTCTTCGATGGCCTTGGTGATCCGCCGGATGGCCAGCGGATACTCAGCGCGAATGTACACAATCCCCTTGCTGGCGCCGACGGCGTAGCCGCCGATGGCCATCCCCTCGACGACCGTATGGGGATCGCCTTCGATGGCGCTGCGATCCATGAACGCACCGGGGTCGCCCTCGTCGGCGTTGCAGATCACATACTTGGGCGTGGCCTTCTGGGCGGCCGCGAATTTCCATTTCAGCCCGGTCGGAAAACCAGCGCCGCCCCGCCCGCGAAGCCCGGACGTTTCGACCTCGGCCACCACCTGCGCCGGCGTCAGATCGGTGATCGCCTTGGCCAGGGCTTCATAGCCGCGAAGCGACAGGTAGTCATCGATGTTCTCCGGATCGATGATGCCGCAGTTGCGAAGCGTGATACGCATCTGCTTGCCAAAGAAGTTGGCGTCGCCGAACACGCGAAAGAACCGGTTGTACAGATGGTCTTCCTGGATCGCCAGTCGGGCCACAGGCCGACCATGCACCAGATGCTCTTCGATGATCTCCGGAATGTCCGCCTCGGTCACGTGACCGTAGATCGTATAGCCCGGATTGACCACCAGGATCGGGCCCTTGTCACACATGCCCAGACAGCCCGACAGATGGATCGCCACCCTGTCGTGCAGGCCGTGTTTGTCCAACTGCTCCTGCAACGCCGAGGTAAGCGTTCGCGCCCCGTTGTTGATACATGGGGTGCCGTCACAAACGATGATTCCGTAGGTTGTAGCCACCGCAGGTTCCCTTCGTACTTTAGTCAATGACCCACTCTTGAATGACCTGGCCGTTCTTGAGGTGCCGTTCGATGATCTGCATCGCCCGGTCTTTGTCCACGTTGCCGTACTTGACGGGACTCTTTCCCGATTCGATCACTTCGACCGTCGGTTCGAGGTTGCATCGTCCGGCGCAGCCCTTCTGGCTGAGGTAGACATCGGTCAGCCCGAGACTGATCGCCTTCTGAAAGACCTCCATGACATCCTTGGATCCGGCCGCGATCTCGCAGGTGGCCATCCCGACGTAGACGCGTTTGGTCGAGAGATATCCCTTCCCGATGATCCGACTGACCGCTTCGGCCCGTTTCTTCTTGATGAGGTCCAATGGAGTCGGCATTGTGTCAGTTCCTTTCGATCTGAAAAACGAACGAATTGCCATGTTCTCGAGGCTCGACCCGGATGCTGCCGCCGTGGCGCTCGATGATCTGCTTGGTGATATACAGGCCCAATCCGGTGCCTTTGACTTTCTTCGTTTCCGGGCTGTCCAGTCGCGAGAACTTCTGGAACAGCCGCGCCCTCTGCTCTTCGCTGATGGGCGTCGAGTCGTTGTAGACATCGACCTCGACTTTGCCGTTAACCGGTCGAGCGGTTACGCTGATCCGCCCGGCGTCCGGACTGTATTTGATCGCATTGCTGACGAGGTTGTTGGCCACGATCTGCATCAGGTCGGCGTCGGCCTGAACGTCCAGACCCGGATCGACCTCGTTCGAGATGTTCAGCTTCTTGCGCAACGAAATCGCCGCCAGCGACTGGATCGACACATCGAACACGTCCTTCTTCAGACTGAGCGACGTCTTGTGCACCTCGAGTTCGCCGCGCTCGACCCGCCCGAGATTCAGGAATTTCTTGACGGTCGCATCGAGATAGTCCAGATTCCGCGTGACCGAATCGAGTGCCTTGCGCTGCTTGAAGTTGACCATGCCGAGGTAGCCGTCGCGCACCGCATAGGCGTTCATCACCGCCGAGGCCAGGATACCCTTCAGCTCGTGGGCGACGAACCCGATGAGGTCCACGTAGCTCTTGTTCATCGCCGCCAGCTTCTCGTTGGAGACCCGCAGGCTCTCCTGGCGTTCCTTCAGGCCGATGGCCATTGCGTTGAACGCCTCGGCCATGCTGTTGATGTCCTTGATGGACGTATTGGCGTTCACCTGGCAGCCCCAGTCACCCGAGGCCAGGCACTCGCTGGCGTGGACCACCTGCGTCAGCGGTCTGGAGAGCGCACCGGCCAGAATGAACGAGAACAGCACCGCGATGAGGGTCACCGCGCCGACCGCCAGAAGGAAGATCACCAGAACCTGGCGGGCCATGTCGTGAAACGGCTGTTCGAGGGTCCCGACATAGAGGATGCCGATCACCTCGCCCTGGATGTTCTTGATCGGCTCATACGCCGTCTTGTACCAGTCGGTCACAACAAACGCCCTGTCGTGCCAGACCTGTCCTTCCCTGACCACCTTCTCATAGACCTGCGAGGAGACCCTGGTGCCAACGGCCCGCTGACCGCTTTCATCGAGAACGTTCGTCGAGATCCTGACGTCGTCCTGGAAGATGGTCACGGTGCCCACCGGTTTGCCGCGGTACAGCTCTCTGCCGTAGACCAGATCGCGAATGCGGTCGACGAACGTGTAGTCTCGGTTGACGACGCGCCCGCCGTAGAGGACGCCATCTACCCGGCCGACATCGTTCATGACGGGCACGGCGCACTCCTTGACCATGACGTTGTCGAGCACCTCTCGTTCGGTCGGTCCGGCCATCGGAGTGGCCTTGATCGGAATGGAGCGTTTGCCCGCGAAGTCGCCCGGCATGGAATCGAGTTCCTCGCGTGACATCCTTCGGGTGCCCCCCGTCGCGCGTCCGTCCGTGGCGGCCAGCCGTGCCAGATCGCTCTGCAACGTCGCGAAGTCCGAGGCCGGGACATAGCGCAGATAGTGCAGATCGAGTCTCTCTCGCAGGCCCTCGATGTCTCCATTGGGAGAAACGAGGCGCAATCCCTGCCCAATTCGTTCAATCTCGGCGGTGTACACCATGCGGGCTACCTTCAGATCGTTGAGCACCTTGCGCTCGGCTCGTCCGAAGATGTCGTGCATGACGACGTAGTACCCCAGCAGCGCGATCGACACGGAAAGCGTCAAGAGCACCACAAGAAACGAGATCAGAATCCTCGTTTTGATCGACACCGGCGGCAATATCTGGCTATTTCCCATCTTCCGAGGCATTGACGAAGTAAATCAGGTTCTCAAGTTCGCTTTCGAGATTGATGTTGTTGACGATGCACCCTTCGGGCGCCTTCAAACAGATCGGCGCGAAGTTCAGCACCCCCTTTATCCCGGCGGAAAGCATCAACTCCAGGACCTGCTGGGCCGCATAATCCGGAACTGCAATGATCCCGATGACGACGTGGCGCCTCTTGACGAAAGCGACGAGATCCTCCAGGGGCAGTACTGGCTGAGGCGCGTCCCTGTTGAACTTGACGGGGTCGATGTCGAACCCGGCGGCGACCTTGATCCCGCTCTTCTCCAGCCCACCATAATGAAAAAGGGCCTTGCCGATATTGCCCATGCCGATAACGACCACTTCCTGAAGCTGGTCCTTGCCGAGAATCTTGTTGAGCTGGTCGCTCAACTCATCCACCTTATACCCGCCGCGACGATTCCCCGTAATGCCAAAAAGCGAGAAATCCTTACGGACCTGTGCCGCTGTCACCCCCGCCGCATCGGCAAGATTGTCGGAGAACACACGTACGAAGTTCAGCGTCTTCAACCGGTTCAGCGCATTCTTGTACCTGGACAGCCTGATAATGCAGCTTCTGTTGGCCATAGCGATCAACCCGACCCAATGAGTCTATGCTATCAGCCTCGCACGTCGTCGAGGCACATCTAACACTGGCAATAACCACATCTAGAGACAACACATTGCATTGTCTCGAAAACAGAAGCACCAGTCAAGTATTTTGTTGTTATTATTGTCACATTTTCGCGACCACAAAGACGCCTTAAACTAAATCCTTACACAGAACTGAATTACGCAGTGGACCCCTCGAACGCGGCGTCCCAGATCCACCGGCCACCGCCTGATTGCACTGAAACAGCAGACACTATAGGACCCTGGCCGGAACTGATGCCACATTACCCACTATGATTGCAGTCCAGGGGAATATTGCCCCGCATTCCGGTCCCTGACGAGCGAAAGCATCTGTTTCTGGCCCGTACTGCGAGGTTTTTCGATCTCCGTGATGATCCTGCCTGCTCGGAAGATGGTGACCGATCCGGTCGATTCACTGACCGTGATCGCCAGGGAGTCGGTCACGGCCGTGATCGCAGCCGCGGCATGATGGCGGGCCCCGAGCCCCCGAGGTAGCTCGAACTCCTCCTGGCTGGCCGTGCGAACATACGCCCCACAGGTCTCGATCACCCCGTCGCTGCGGATGATGAATGCCCCATCGAGGGTCGCCAGTTCCTTGACCGTCTCCTCCAGCGAACAATTGAGGATATTGCGCTCGCTGGGCAGATAGCCCTTGAACGGGTTGAGCACAAGTTGTCGCGTCAGCGGGATCACGCGATCGATGTCGCCAACGATGAACATCGCGCCGACCCCCTTGCCCTCTCGCCCCTCGCTGCCCAACTCCGAGGCGATGTCCACGATCCTCTCGATGACCTCCGGCAGCACCGGGGGAACGCCTTCCCCAAGATCCATGCCCGTGGAGAAGATCTCATACTCCTGGCGCACCTCTGTGACGATCACCGTATCCAGGGTCTTGCTGGCCGCCAATCCGGAAAGGAACACGATGCGGTCCTTTCGCTTGACCAACCCTCTGGAGAGAGCCAGAAACACGGCGATCTTGACGCGGCCGATACGGGTCATCGGTACATCGGGAACCCTCAGACAATGCGGGGACTCGGAGTCGGCCCCGCAGGACTGGCCTTTTGTCACCCGGAAGACTTTGGCCTTCATGGAGGGCCACAGATCCTGCCCCGGATCTTCAAGGGCATCAACATACACAAACAGGGCGGTGGCCCCGCAGGACTCTACGATCTGCGGGATGTGTTTGAGCAGCCCTTCCGTAATCGTCTTTCCGGCCTCATCAGCGGCTTGAGCCGCCAGACCGTCTTTTTGTGTCGCTGCGTTGTGTTCTCCGGCCTCGTCCATCAGTGCGCTTCTTCCATCTCATCGATCACAGCAATTCGACAACAGACTCGGTACCCCCCCCTATCTACCGTCGCGAACCGCACAAAGGTTCACGATTTCCGAGGGGGATGGCCCGGACCGTCCGGCAGCAGGACAGAGCATTGCGAAGCAGGTCGCATTCAAGTCCGCCGCAATCCCACGAAACCCCCTGCGACAAACAGGGGTTTTTTGATGTGTGCGAGCAGGAAGCACAATTCGAGCCGGCAGTGTCCTTTGTCGGGCAGGAAAGATGGCGATATAGGCGCAAAAGGAAAGCCCCTGCGGTGCGGAGGGAGAGGAAGCGAGACTACGCAGGGGCTTTAAGATGCTCTTCAGTTTTTTATCGTCCGCTCTTTGGACGTGTGTTCACTCTACTCGCAATTTCCTTTGTTTACGCTCCCGTGGAGTCCGGGGTTCAGAAAACTGGCTCTAAATTCATCACACAGCCACAATGTTTCCAAGACCCTGCCGGTCAACGCCGCCCTCGGCCTCATTGGGATATTCAACCCACCCATAGAAGGAGCAAGTATAGTATATCCCTCCTATCTGACACCTGTCAAGTTGAATTCTCAGACATTTCCAAAAAAATCAGCCTCACTGGCCACAAACAGCCGGAAGAAGCTTTCTTGGCCGGCGACAGATTCTCCGGGCCTGGCGTTTTCCCGGGATCAGCGTCTCTGGAGCATCAGTTCGAGGTCCTCCTGCAACGCCTGGAGGTCTTCTTCATGCTCGACCTCCTGTTCGATGATCTGCAGGGCGATATTGTACGTGACCGGATCGGCCGTGAGCGTCTTCTGCATCAGTTTCTGATATGTACTGATCGCGCACTGCTCGCCCTTGATATTCTGTTCGAGTATCGTCATGACATAGGGGTCGTCCGGGGCGTCGTAGCCACAGTTGGTCCACTTGTACCAGGCCTGGGGTGTGGTGATCGGGGTGCCGCCCAACTGGAGAATCCGGTTGGTCAGCATCAGCGCATGGTTCAGCTCTTCGGTCGCGTGCTGCTCCAGCTCGGCAATCACCGCATCCTTCATCGGCCCCTTGACCACTTTGGCCCCCAGCCAATACTGATAGTAAGCGAGCCACTCGTCACAAAAGGCCCGATTGAGCAATTCCAGCAGTTCTTTGACGTCCATTCCGACAATTTCGGTGCCTCTGGTTCCCATTGCTTGCCTCCTTAACTTGCATGCGTCCGGATGCGCTTGCCATCTTCTCCATCGGGCGAAACGCGGCGCACTTATCGGCAGAGCCGCGAATATCGCACACGCCTTCGCTGCTATTGTTGTGCAAGACGGCGGCAAGTCAAGTCCCTGGCCGAAACATTTCAGTTTCCCAGAACCTAAGACCGGTCCGACAGTAGGACTATATCATACCGCCGAACGGGCTCTCGGCCGATCGGCTTCCAGGTGGCTGTTGAAAGGAAGAGCGATGGACATATTTGAATTCGCGATGGAGAAGGAAACCTATGCCGAACAGTTCTACCGGGAACTGGCCGACCGGACCGACAGCACGGGACTCAAGAACGTCCTGAACATGCTGGCCGATGAGGAGGTCAAGCACTACCGGACGGTCCAGGCCATGCAGACGCAGGCGGGCGGAAAGCCGACATCCACGCCCGTGCTCAAGAGGGCCGAAGAGATCTTCAGGAGGATGAAGGACGGGGCGGAGAGATTCCGTTTCGACGGCGGCGAGGTCAATCTGTATCGCAAAGCCTGCGAGATCGAGAAGCAAAGCCGGGACTTCTACTCCCAGAAGGCCGGCGAGGTCCGGAACGAAGAGCACAAGACGATTTTTCACCAACTGGCCGAGGAGGAGAACAAGCACCTGACCCTGGTTCAGCGGCTCTGCGATTTCGTGGCCAGGCCGGAGACATTCCTCGAAGACGCCGAGATGTACCATTTTGACGATTACGTGGAGGGAGAGTTCTGAGGGGCCTGGATCGACCCCAGCGCCCCAGTGACAGCGAATCCATAAGTGATGTCACAGCGGCAACGGTCGCGGCTGATAGGAGCGCAGTCGTCGCTGCAACGCCTTGCCGTCGCCGACAATGGCGTCGAGCGCCTGCCAGAATTGCCTGCTATGGTTCTTATGCCGCGTGTGAACCAGTTCGTGGAGAATCACATAGTCCCTCAGCTCCTCGGGAAGGCCGGCGAGATTCACATTCAGGTTGATGTTGTTGTGGGACGAGCAACTGCCCCACAGGGTCCTCTGGCTCTTCACGAACACGTTGTTGTACGCGAAGCCATGCCGTTTCGCCAGGTGTTCGAGACGCTCGACGAGCAACCGGCGGGCCTGAACCCGGTCGAGTCCGGAGGGCGCCGGTTCGACACGAACCTGGCGCAGGTGCCGCTGAATCCAGCGCTCACTCTTTTTCAGAAGCCCCCTCGCCTGTTCCAGAGAGGCTCGTTTGGGCAGAACCAGCTTGACGGCGCCGTCCCGGCGAATCGTGATCCGCGCATGACGGGCCCGGTCCGAAACCGCCACGGCCACGGGACCAATCCCCGGAACCTCCCAGGTTTCAACCACCGTATTCAAGAATCGATCCTCTCTTGCACGATCGCGTTTCGTTCAGCGTGATACGGGGACTGTTCTGCCGGTGGTCTGGGATTCGAGGGCGGCGGTGAACAGCTTGTGCCACAGGACCGTCTCGTCCGGACGGGTGCAGCCGGCGAAGCGGGCCAGGGGCCGACCGGCGTCGAGTTCGTAGAGATATGCGGCCCACATCTGGAGGATCGTATCGGACAGACCGAACTGCGCCAGCTCCTGCGTGATCGACCGAAACGCCGTTTCCTGCCCCATATCGACACGCCGCCATTGCTGCTCGGCGCCGCCCTGATATTTGAGCACTTCCAGCATATTGGCGTTGTTCAGGCTGTAACGGGCGGAGGCGGCCGTCCCGAGGATCTCGACATACCAGTTATTCCGTTGGCCCGGCGAGATGCGATGGGCCCGAAGCGTCAGAGGGAACGCGTCGCCCGAGTCGGTAGCTTCCATCTCGCACAGCAGCGTCGCATTGTCCCAGGTCTCGCACGGGACGACGCCGCCCCGGCCATCCGGGCGCGACGGGACGATATTCGACAGCACTGCTCGCACGTTGCGCGGGATCCACCCGGCCCGGAACGGCAGCGCGCAAACGTGGGGTCCAAGGTCGCCCATGCAGCCATAGTCGCCATTGAACTGCCGCACCCGCTTCCAATTGATCGGCTTGTCCGGATTGAGGTCGCTGCAATGGAGGAACCCCACGTTGA
>Ga0209722_1003341_pt1 | contig 11305 bp, 7 predicted proteins | sample BioC12SIPDNA_2_FD_185745 | JGI IMG/M metagenome (GOLD analysis project Ga0209722, IMG submission 185745) | Anaerobic biogas reactor microbial communites from Washington, USA - Biogas_R1_A C12 SIP DNA (SPAdes) (version 2) | ecosystem: Engineered > Bioreactor > Anaerobic > Unclassified | place... | reverse complement strand
ATCCGAACACTTACAGACATCGCTTTTTTGCAGACCCTGATTGCTCTGGCGTTCATAAAATCAGGTTTTTCGGTAATTTTTCTCATTAACCACATCCAATCGGTATTGGCTTCAAGCGTTTGATTTTTTCAAGGATTTCATAGAACAGCGATCTTGATACCAGCACCTCTGCCATTTGGAACGTTACATAACGAGCATGGCTGACGACCTTGGCTCCGATTTTGACCAGCTTTTCCCGCATGGTACGCAATGACCAGTCATTGATTGACTTTGGCAATGCCAGCCGCCGAAGGAAGTTGCCAATATTATACGCCATGCAGAACAGTTGTAGCCGAACCTGATTGTCATCAAAATCATGGCAGGATCGCCGTGTCCATTTTAGAGCATACTTACCTTCCTTGATCCATTGTTCTGCGGTTCCACGCTTGTTATAAAACTTCACGACATTGCTGTGTTTCCAGCGAAGGTTCGTCACGATAAATCCAACTCTGGGGAACAGTTCACCTTCGTGCCATTCAACCTTGGCAACAACTCGTCTGTCTCGTTCCCAACTGGTAGCTTGGTATCGAAAACTGTGATACTGGACAATCGGCTTTTTCGGGGGACGACCTACGGGGCGTGTCAAAAGATGTTCGATGTGGCTCTGGAGTATATTATTGCCCTTTAGCCGTATCGCATAGTAATAATCTTCTGCTTCCAGCAGACGGTAAATGTCAGGATTAGCAAAAGCCGCATCGCCACGGAAATAACGGGTAATCTCCTTGTCCTGATAACGTTTAATGATCGGTTCCAATACGCTTTTCCAATCGTCGCTGCTGTAGACATTGTCATTGCGAAGCAAGGCACGCTCTATATCACCAAATTGATTGAATACGAACAACGGGTGATAACAGGTATAACCGAAATGGCCGTTGTAGGCAGAACCTTCCTGTTTTCCAAAGGTCGGACTGTCCGAACTGTCCATGTCGAGGATGATCTCTTTGATAGATTTTCGCTGATGAACTTCATCAACCCATTGTCCCGGTTGATTGATCAGGACGTTGAGATTTTGTGCTGTGTGAGAATATCGGTTTCAAACCGTCCCATCTGGCTGACGGATGCGGCCGTTTTATCTTTGGCTCGTTCTCCGACAAGATGACGCATCGCGGGATTCACAGAGAGTTGTTCGGCATCGTTGGTGTCTTCATAACCTGCTAGACGACTGTAGACTGATTGACGCAGCAAAGCAGCAAGACTGTGCTGTGTGTTTTTGCCGATTCGATTGTCTGTCAGTTTACATGCTGTCATTTCTGTCAATCCAAATGCATCATCGATCTCTCGATACGCCAATAAACCAGCATCGCTGGTGACTTTCACGCCGTGAAATTCGAGCTTCAATTTGTTGTCAAAATTGACTCTCAGAGCATCCTTTTTGGCTTCACCCATTGGGTTCTCCAAATCTGAACACAAAAACTGTTGTAAACAGCATCCATAAGCCCTATACTATCAAAATCTTACTTTTTTGAACGGATTTAAATGGGAAATCCGGGCTTATTCAAAAAATGGAAAGGAACTTATAAGGATAATCGAGTAACTCGTTGATCCGAATGGTTTAATTTATTTACGACATACATAGTCTAACTTATAATGTATGTCGCAAGTCGAATATAAAAATACAGGATGAAGCTGTGATAACCATAATATTTATTTGTGGAGTTTATTAATCATGAAACATTTGACTTGTCGTTTAAGAGTTTTAGGTCTGGTTATTCTGATTATTTCCGGCATCACGTTCGGGCAGTCCGCATCTTTCGGAATTTCTGAGGCTGCTGCTCGGCATTGGACTGCCGATAACGGCAATGGAACCTATTCCAATCCTCTGTTCTATGGTGAATTTGAGGATCCGGATGTGATCCGTGTGGGGGATACGTATTATCTTGCCGGTACGACTATGCACATGAATCCGCCGGTGGAGATTCTCCGATCCAAGGACCTGGTGAATTGGGAGTTTGTAAGTTACTGCAGCGACAGACTTGACTTGGGACCTGCCTACAGACTTGAGCAGGGCAATATCTATGGCCGCGGCATCTGGGCTCCCTGCATCCGATATAACAATGGTACGTTCTATGTATTTACCAATGTCAATGGAGCCGGTTTGCAGGTCTTTCGTTCCAAATCCATCGAAGGTCCATGGGAACGCAACCAACTTCCGGGAAGGCATGACATGTCAGTCCTCTTCGACGATGACGGCAAGGTCTATATCATTTCCGGTGGCGGCGCTCCCTATCCCATCGAAGAGCTTGCTCCCGATCTCAGGTCCTTTGTCACCGATGCTCCCAAACGATCTTTGCCGGAGAGAATGGGCGAAGGCCACCACCTCTATAAGATCAATGGCAAATACGTTGATATCTCATGTGTACCCGGTGGTGCCGTAGACCAATATGTTGCCGTAGCGGATTCGATTGATGGACCCTGGAAGGTCACGAAGATGGTGGTCGGTGAATCGATGGGCGTGACCAACGCGGCACCGGCAAAGGCCAATGCCAATGATCGTGGACTCTGGATTCATCAGGGCGGCATGTGCGATACACCCTCGGGTCAATGGTGGAGTATCATTATGTCAGACCACGGCAGCGCCGGCCGCATGGTTAACTTAGTGCCCATCACCTGGGATGACGGTTTTCCGGTTATCGGCCTGCCCGGCAATTTGCGCAAGGCCCCTAATACGTGGATTAAACCGGATACGGGCTATGTACAAGCCCCGAAACCGACCTACATCTGGGATGAAAATTTTGATGACGGTACAATGAATCCGCAATGGCAATGGAACCATGTCCCCGATGATACGAAGTGGTCCCTGACAGAGAAGCCCGGCGTACTCCGCCTGCATTCGCTCCCGGCCGAAAACTTCTATAATGCCCGCAACAGCATTTGCCAACGGCCGCCCGGACCGGAATCCATCATGACCGTCGAAATGGACACGACCGGTATGGTCGCCGGAGACACGGCCGGTTTCGGTCTGGTGAGCACACCCTACGCCTGGATCGGTGTGGTAAAATCTGAAGAGGGAGTCAGTTTGCAAATGTTTACTGCGTCTGGGGGTGGACGCGGCGGACGGGGCGGACGCGGCGGGCGTAGTGGAGGTGCTGTACCGACCAATTTGCCGACAGCCAGTCCGGATACTCCTCCGTCAAAGCTCTGGCTTCGCATGCACTGTAATTTTGACACAGATCAGGTTGTGTTCAGTTGGAGTGCGGACGGCAGGGAATTTACACCTCTGGGCAATCCCTTTACTCCGGTCTTCCAGTTGACGACGTTCCAGGGTGTTCGTCCGGCCCTGTTCCACTACAACACGTCCGGCCAGCCGGGCGGCTATGCGGACTTTGACAATTACACGGTTGTTGAACCCCGTGCCCGGGGCATTGAGCGGGAAATCCCAATGGGTAAGACCATTGTCCTGACCAGCGGTGCAGATGGAAGTTACTTGGCGGCTGATCTCAATAATTCAGGTTTAATCAATATTGCTGTGACTGATATTGCCCCTGCCAACGCTAAATTCACAGTTGTCGATCTTGGATTAGGACGCGTAGCTCTTAAGGCGGCTAACGGAAAAGTTGTGTCCGTCGCAAGCCCGAAGAGTGTGATTCTCAAAGACCTTGGCGATGCCAAACCGAGCGACTCAGAGTCGTTCCAGTGGGTCAATCTCATGCGTGGCGATACAATGTTCATGACTTTAACGAACCATCAGTACCTGGCAACCAAACCCAATAATCCGGGCCTGGTTACTGCCGATGCAGTAGGTCCAAGCCCAGCCCGCAAGGGGGGTGCGTGTTTCAAGTGGAAAGTCGTCCAATAGCATGTTATTAAAAATAGTTTACTGTGAACTATTTAGTTCTTAAAGCAAACAGGATAATTTTTAAGGAGAATGGACATGAAAATGAAAATCGGTCTTTTGATACTGCTCACATTGGCATTTATGCTGCCTGTCGCCACCTTGCTGGTGGCCGCTCAGGCGGGGAGGACGGGTAATGTTTTGCCCAGGCCGGAAGGCCCCGGCGACATCTTTGCTGCCGGCGGTTGCCCCCTTGTGGCCGCGCACAGCACCACGCGAGCGCTGTACGCATCCTACAACGGTCCGCTCTATCAGGTTTTACGTCAGTCAGATGGTAAAACGCTGGATATCGGTGTCGTGCAGCCATCCCCCGGAGATGCAGGAGGATACGCAGACGCAGCGGCACAGGACGCTTTTTGCGCCGACACGTACTGCTGGATAACCACCATTTATGATCAGTCCGGTAAGAAAAATCACCTTATTCAAGCTCCACGCGGAGGATTCAGCGGCCCGGCGATGGGCGGATTTAACAACATTCCGCTGGCTGATTGGGCACCGATTACGATTATGGGTCACAAGGCCTACGGTGTGTTTATTGCACCGGGTATGGGACTGCGTCAGAATGATGCACACGGCACCGCAGTGGACGACCAGGCAGAAGGGCAGTACTGGGTGATTAGCGGTCATCACTACAACGGGGGCTGTTGCTACGACTACGGCAATGGTGAGACCGACAGCCGCGACGATGGCGACGGTACTATGGAAACCACCTATTTCGGTAACGCTACACCCTGGTATAAGGGACCTGCCCCGGGACCGTGGATTATGAGCGATCAGGAGAACAACCTGGTGGGTTGTGTAAACGAATCTCCAAACGATAAGAACTGTGAGGATTTGTCAATCGTCACCTGGCGTTTTGTGACTGCCACGATGGACGGCGAACCGCACCACTGGAGAACCATGGGCGGGGATGCACAGAAGGGCGACCTGAAGGTTGAGTTTGACGGGCCTCGCATCAAGAATCCCAATAACACCTATGATCCGATGCGCAAGCAGGGGGCTGTCCTCCTGGGCAACGGCGGAGATAACAGTAACGGCTCGCAGGGTACCTTCTATGAAGGCGCAATGACAGCCGCAGGCACTTTCCCGACAGAGGAACTGAATCAGAAGGTGCAGGCCAATATCGTTGCCGCCAAATACGATGTGCAGCGGTTGAGCATAGCCCCGGCTTCCGCGGCAGCAACCCCTCCGGGGCTCCAGACATTCGCACCCGGCTCTTCACAGGACACGACCGTGACGTTCACAAACACCACGGGTGCTCCAGTGACAAATGTCAAGTTAAGCATTTCCGCGCCCAGGGGATGGACTTCTGCGCTATCAGGTTCTGCCCAGACTTCAAAGACGTTCACTGAGCCCGTAGCGCCGGGTGCCGCCGTGAGTGCGACCTTCAAGGTCACATCAGGACCGGCGGCCTTCAATGGCGACCTGGCAGCCACTGTTTCGTGGACAAACTCGGGCGGTCAGACACAATCCGAGAAGATGGCCGAGAAGGTACGAAATATCAGCCCGATTAAGATTAACGAGTATGCAAACTCATTTATTGAACTGTACAACGCCGGCGACAGAGCTGTTGATATTTCCGGCTGGACATTGACACAGCATCCGACCCAGCAGCCCATTTTCTCTTCGGTTAAGGTTCCTTCCGGAACGAAGCTCAATGCTAAAGGCTTCTATGTGCTTGGCATGTCTAACTCTGGGTTGGTTGTTCCTGCGCAAAAGGGTGATACCACTCTCTATGTTCGAAGTGTTACAGGAATGAACGTCGGCGATACGATTGAGATCGGCACAGGCTCCGCCGTGGAAACCCGGAAGATTGCAAGCATCCAGACTCCATCAGTTACGGCGCCGGTTGGCGGCCGAGGTGGTTTCGGCGGCGGTCGAGGCGGCGGACCCGGCACGCCTACGACTGTTTGGCAACCTCTACCTGAAGGTCCGGTGATAACCATCCCGGCAGGTTCGACAAACATTCCTGTTACGAGTGTGAACGGTTTCGAGGTCGGCCATAAGATGGCGATTGGTTATGGCGCATCGTATCCGACTGTGGCGCAAGCGATTGAGAAGTACGAGGTCGTTACCATTACTGAAGTCGGCAAGCCCGGTACTCAGGCATGGACGGCGGTGGATGCCAATCCTGGCGACACCAACATCAAGGTGTCTTCAGTTGCCAACATTTCCCCCGGCGATAAGATCCGGTTGGGATATGATACTCTTGACCACGGTGTCGAGTGGGTGACGGTGACAAAAGTTGGTACACAATCAGCGTTTAATCCAAATTATCCCGAAAGATCTAACAACAGAGACGGGGGCACGGGACTGGACCTGGCCGAACCGCTCAAATACCATCACTCAGCCAACATGCCTTTCAACGTCAAGGGAACAGGTATCAGCTTCAGACCGGCAGCAAAGTTTGCCCACTCAAGCAATGAGCCGGTTCTTTCGCTGGGCACATCAATTACGCTCGACAAAGCCCTGGCAAACGATCACGAGATAAACGCAGCAGTGCGTAATGAAACGGTCACAACCGAAGGTTATCAGGGAAAACCAGACCAGTGGTTTGGCGGGCCTGCCCTGGCCAACGCCGGCAACATGGTGTTACGTGATGCGGCCGGCCTGGTTGCCGACAGTCTCAACTTTGGCGGTGTTATCGATCCATGGGCAGCCGAGGGGTATCAGGCCACTTCTCCGGGAAGCGGCTGCAGTGCTCCTGCACCGAGTGGCGGCGGATTTGGTGGACGAGGCGGCGCAGCGGGTACCGGTGCACCGGAGAGGAGCGCGGGCCGCTACCCGGATGGTGCTGACACAGACAGCAACTGTAATGATTTCCTGGTACAGTCCCCCGGCACCAGCTTATCGCTTGCTTCAGCCGAAGGTGTGAGAAATATCAAAGTTGCCAGCGTGTCAGGTTTATCTGCAGGCCAGACAATTACTATTGATAGTGGCGCTAACCGTGAGACCGCTGTCATTGCGACCGTTGGGACAGCAGGCGGCACTACGGTCAGCACGGCTACCGAAGCTGGCGCAACTGTTATCCCTGTAGCCAATGCGGCGGGTTTCAGCCCCGGTCAGTCCATTACTATTGACAGCGGTGCAAATCGTGAGACGGCGGTTGTTGGCTCCGTTTCCGGCGGCGGCCGCGGCGGCCGTGGTGGTTTTGGCAGCGGCAGAGGCGGCGCGGGTGTTGTTTCCGTCACCGTTACCTCCGCGCTGACAAAAGCCCACGCTGCGGGAGCAGAAGTATCAGGGAGCGGTATCACGTTTACCAGTGTATTGACCCGGGCCCATAACGGCGGGGCACAGGTTGGCAGCACTGGTACAACTCCCGGTGCACCCAATCAGTATGCCAGAGGCCCTCAGGGTGGACGCCGTGGAAACTAAATTAGACGTTATTCGTTTGAAACGTCTCTGAAGATGCAGATTAATGCTCCGCGGCATCACAGCCGCGGAGCATTCTGTTTCTTGTCGCAAGTATAACACGAAAGGTGCAGCCTTTGGTTCCTTATAAAGAAAGACATTGTTTTCATCGGTCCTGGCCTTGGTGGCGCTGGCTTTTGACGGGTTTAAGTACTCTGGGGCTGGTTTTAAGTGCTTTTCTGAGCTGGCATTACCTGGCGGGCGGATCGGTGATTGGCTGCAGTGTTGGAAGCCCGTGCGATCAGGTACTCACCAGCCGATGGTCGGCGATAGGGGGGGTATTGCCGGTCAGTGCTCTGGCCATGGGGGCGTACATGGCGATGCTGGCAGCCAGCCTTTTCGTTGGTCCGGCCGCGGAGGCATCGGTTCGACGGCTGGCCTGGGGTGCGATGCTGGTGATTGTCGGGGCAATCGCCGGAAGTGCCGTATGGTTTATGATATTGCAGAAATGGGTTATTGGGGCTTATTGCCCTTATTGTATGTCTGCGCACATTACAGGTCTGCTGCTGGCAGTTGTAGTTATCCGGCAATCGCTTATGCAATATGATGACAATCCAATCGATGCAGCAGCATCCATACACGATGTTTCTTCAAACCCGTCACAACGCCTTGTTGGTCAATTATCGGCAGTCGGCCTGCCTATTGCCGGTCTGGCCATGGCGGGTATCATGGCCGTCTGTCAGGTTGTTTGTATACCCCCAGCTGTTTATCAAGACGGTCAGTCTCAGGATAATCTGCCTGTTCTTGACCCTCACACCGTGCCGTTGATTGGTTTGGCGGATGCCCCCTATATCGTTTCACTGCTCTTTGACTATAATTGTTCTCATTGCCAGCAATTACATTTCATGCTCAACGAGGTGACGCGCCGCTACGGTGGTAAGCTGGCTTTTGCACTGTGTCCGACGCCGTTGAACAAGCAGTGTAATCCTTACATTGTCGGAGATGCTGATGAATTCAAGGATTCCTGTGAACTGGCTAAAATTGCACTGTCAGTGTGGCTGGCGGATCGCGAGGCGTTTACTGTATTTGAAAATTGGTTGTTTTCGTTTGAGACCGGAGATCGCTGGCATCCGCGAGGACTTGACGACGCAAAGATCAAAGTCGTCGAATTAATCGGGCAGGCGAAATTCGAAACTGCCCGGGCTGATCCATGGATCGACCGGTATATGCAGACTTCTACCCGAATTTACGGTGATACCATCAAGGGTGGCAACAGCGCTATCCCCAAACTGGTTTTCGGTTCACGCTGGGTCATTCCCCAACCGTATGATGCAGATGACCTTATTTTGATTCTTCAGGAAAGTCTGGGTTTGCCGAATCCTGAATTATAAGATACTAAAAATATATACAAGTCATCTTGTTAATAACTCAAACTGACCGATTTTAGGCCGCCAGGAGTTTTTCCAGGCGGCGGATAACAGATTTTTCATGGGTTACCTGAATCACATTTTGAACCTCCTGACGCCAGACAATCTGGTGCATCCGGGCTTTGAGTTGGCTGATCGGCGGCACAGACAGCATATCCTTGGTTTCGTTTTTGTCGCCTTGTACACGCTGGTCTTGCAGACCAACATGGGTCAGGCAGGCTTCATTTTTCTACCACGGATTATATTTTTGTAGGTGACTGCGCTATTTATTATTTGTCCATTGTGCGGGATCGAGCTTGTAATAGTTTTTGAATTCCTCGTAGAGCTGTGGACTGTGTTTGAGTAATTGGCACGGTTTTTCAAAGAATGCCTCGGTGGTAACAGCGAAGAATTCAGCGGGACTGGTCGCCCCATAAGAATCGAGAACCGAATGATGATGGTCGTAGAGGGTGTTGCAGAGTTTTTTATATTCAGCGCCGAGCACCTTGGCCCAGGTTTCGTATGAAGAAGAGCTATCTAAAAGCGGTGTGCCATTCACGACGCCGTCTTCCTGGTCGAGCTGATGAGCGAACTCATGGATGACGACATTTTGGCGGTGACGAACACTGCTAGCAGTGCGGGCTACACTGTCCCAGGCGATGACGACGGGGCCGTTGTGCCAGGATTCACCGAGCCGAATGTCTTTGCCTTCGAAAACGAAACCATTGTCATGGTGTTTGGTATCAACGACATAACTTTGTGGATAGACATAGATGCTATTGAGCCTCGGGTATAGTTTTGTCTGGCGGTTAAGCAGAAGCAGACAGGCATGGCCGGCAATGGTGATTTTAACCCGGTCGTTAATTTGTTGGCCGCGACAGCCAATAAATTGTTTTTCGGCAAGAAAGATACTGACTAAACCATGAAGCTGGTTCTGCAAGTCCAGCGGAAGGAGGCGGTAGAGGGGGATATTATCTTCGAGTAACCGTCGCCAATTTTCAGGGAAAGGTTGGAGTCGAAGAGCCCGGCGGCGCTTCATGCGGAGGATTCTTTTGGCCGCGACGGCGAAAATCAAAAGAACAAACACAGTCAATAGAATTTGCATTCAACAATCCCATTTCCATTTTTATTGTTTGCTTGTTCTTTCGTAAAATTCACATGAAATACACATTGGCCGAATGAACACCCCGGAGACCATTAGGAATTTTCCCGTACTAACCTCCGAACAGTTCAAACGCTACCAAATTTAACTTTAGCTCCATCTTACCAAATGACCTCCCTGTCTATCAATCAAAAACGGTGTTTCCCCACTCTTAAACACATTATTCCATCTCTGAGCAAAAGAATGGGCGAATACGTCGGCTCCTCGGTCTATGCCGAACTGAACCTAGCAAGAGGCATTGGAGGCGATTGTGAGAGTGGGTTAAACCAAGACGGTTTAGAGGGTTACTACAGACAATTTAAAGACCCACCGAGGCTTAAAACTGCATGATTAACAGAACAACAGACTCGGATTTACCTGTTTTTTAAAGACGAAAAACAGCACATATCTTATCTTGTTAGAAAATGGTGTACTGAAAGTTTTTTAGTTTTATAAGGCATATAAAGTTGGTAGTATGGTATCGGATAATAAAGAATGTTTTTAAATTCAGCATCTATGCATAAGATATCAAAATAGTAAACTAATTCAGCGACGACACCAACTTAAGCATTTTGATGAGAGAAAAAAACAGCATAATCTGAACATTTCATTTCAATCATGGAGAGGAGACGGACTATGTGTGCCAAAAATAAAAGATACCTTTTTTTAGCGGTGGTTATGTTTGTCATGGGGTTTCATCACTTTGCGGAGGGCCGGGTTATCTATGTTGACACAACTTGTAACGGAAGCGGGACAAGCTGGCCAGATGCGTACCAGACCATAGGACAGGCGATGACGGCCGCGACCGCAGACGACCAGATTTGGGTGGCCGACGGGACTTACAACGAGAATGTGGTATTTACAAGCGGTGTGGAGATGTATGGAGGATTTGCGGGCGGAGAAAGCAATCTTGGGGACAGGGACTATCATGTTCATTTGAGTATCATCAATGCCAATAACTCCGGAACCGCCGTGATAATGTACCTGGTGGATCCGGACACACGACTGGATGGATTTGTTGTCACAGGCGGCAATGATATCCATGGCGGCGGAATAGAAATCACGGCGTCCGGTGCCATAGTAACGAATAACATTATCAAGGGTAACTTAACCGACGGTATTGGCGCTGGCATATATTGTTTTGGATTTGACCCGGTCAATAACGCAGAAGCGGTGATAACCAACAATATCATCTCCGGAAATTTTGCGTATGCCGATGAAGGCAACGGCGGTGGGATCGGCTGTCACGGAGCTTCGCCTCTAATCGCCAATAACATCATCACACGTAACCTGTCCAGCCGCAACGGGGGCGGGATCGCGTGCTTTGCATCGGAAACGGATGCGATGGTGCTGTGTTCGTCGCCGGTTATCGAAAATAATTATATCCTGGCCAACACCACCAGTATTCTGGAAGGGCCGGCGGGCGTGAATATCGGCGGGGGCGGCATCTTCTGCACGGCGACGGACTTGTCGGGCTCGCCCATAACCGGCGCGGTGTGCGAGGCGCTGATTATCAATAATGTTGTCGGGGCCAAT
>Ga0209722_1003323_pt1 | contig 11353 bp, 10 predicted proteins | sample BioC12SIPDNA_2_FD_185745 | JGI IMG/M metagenome (GOLD analysis project Ga0209722, IMG submission 185745) | Anaerobic biogas reactor microbial communites from Washington, USA - Biogas_R1_A C12 SIP DNA (SPAdes) (version 2) | ecosystem: Engineered > Bioreactor > Anaerobic > Unclassified | place... | reverse complement strand
GGTGCCGCAGGCATCGACGGCGCCGCCCACGAAGGGTGCCTCGACGGCGGAGGGGCCACCATGGCGGTCCTCGGGACGGGAGTGGACGTGGTCTATCCCCGGGGACACGAAGGGCTCTTCGGGCGCATTGTCCGGGAGCGAGGCGCCCTGATCGCCGAGTATCCTCTGGGCGCTCCCCCGAGGCAGTGGCGTTTCCCGGAGCGGAACAGGATCATCGCGGGAATGGCGGATCGTCTCGTGGTGGTGGAGGCACCGCTCAAAAGCGGAGCCATGAGTACCGCCCGGCACGCCCTGGAGGCCGGCAGGGAGGTCTGGGCCGTGCCGGGAAGAATCTCTGAAGAAGGATGCGCCGGTTCGAACCGGCTGCTCTTTGACGGGGCCCAGCCCCTTGTCTCCGTGGCGGAGTTCGCCTCAGTGGCGTTCGGAAGGCAGCTCGGCCTGTTCCCTCCGGGAGAGGAACGGGAACAAACTTCGGCATTGACTGCAAAAGAGCAAAGAATTCTTGCCGTTCTAAAAAAATATGGAGAAAGAACTGTTGACAACCTAGCCGTTGAATGTACAATGTCTCCCGCTGACATTTTTTCCTGCCTGGCCCTTCTGGCCGCGGCAGGTCACGTTTTCCCCTCTGGACCGGGGCGGTGGAGTGCCGTTCCCCGGTAGACAAGACTGGAACGGAAAGGAAGAGCCTGGTGCCCAAATCACACAGAACCGACCGAGGCTTCGGAAACAGGCTGGTGGACTCTCTCCTCGTCCGCCGTATTCTCCACGACTGTGAACGAAGATACCTCGCCCCCGAGACACAGGGAAGAATATACCGCTACATCGCCACGGAAGAGGTTCCCCTCGAGATCACCGAGAGGGCCATCCAGGAGGCGGTGTCGCTTGGCGCCCTGAAAAATTCCGCCGTGGAGGCCCCCCTGTTCGACGCCATCGTGGATGCGCTCCTCGACGACCGGTCCTTTGAGATTCCCGGCAGCCCCTCGGAGAAGGTGTACCCTTCGAGCTGCTGGATCTGCTGAGAAGGCCCCGATGGCGAAAGCAGCGAAAAAAGAAGGGACGGCCCGGGAAACTGCGCCCCTTTCCTCACCTGAAAAGAAACTGACGAAGGCGGAAAACCCTGTGAAAGGGACGGCATCTTCCTCCGCAGGTGCGAAGAAGAAAACTACCGGTGCCGGGAAAAAGACTGCTGCGACGGGCAGAAAGAAGTCCCCTGCCGCCGGGAGGAAGTCTGCTTCCCCCGCAGCGGAGGAAAAGGCGGAAAAAGCATCTCCCGCTTCCCGAAAGAAAACTGCGGGGCGCCCCAAGGCCTCGTCCGCCCTCCCCGAGACGGGGACCGGCAAGGCCCTCGTCATCGTCGAATCCCCCACGAAAGCCAGGACCCTCACCAAGATCCTCGGGCCGAAATACGTTGTCAAGTCGAGCGTGGGCCATATCCGGGACCTGCCGAAAAGCAGACTGGCCATCGACGTGGAGAACGACTTCGCCCCGGAGTATATCCTCGTGAAGGGCAAGGCGAAGGTGAAGAATGAACTGACCGGGCTGGCACGCAATGCCTCCAGGGTCCTTCTCGCCTCGGACCCCGACCGGGAAGGGGAGGCCATAGCGTGGCACCTCAGCGAGCTGCTCGGCATAGATCCCTCATCCCCGTGCAGGGTCCGCTTCTACGAGATCACCCCAGGGGCCGTTCGGGAAGCGGTCAAAAAGCCCGAAGAAGTCAACATGAACAAAGTGGAGGCCCAACAGGCGAGGCGCATTCTCGACAGGCTCGTGGGGTACACTCTCAGCCCGCTGCTGTGGAAAAAAATCCGGAGGGGGCTCTCCGCCGGAAGGGTCCAGTCCGTGGCCCTGGCCCTTATTTGCGCCAGGGAACGGGAGATCAGGGAGTTTGTCCCCCGGGGCTACTGGCTCGTCACCGTATCGGCGGCCGCTGACGACGGCAGGAAGTACACGCTCCGGGCGGACAGCCTGGACGGGAAATCCCTCTGGAAAGAGGGCAAATCCCTTCTCATAGATTCCGAAGAGGTCGTGGAGGCCATTCTCGGCGAGGTGGAGAACTTCCCCCTCTCCGTCACCGATTTCAGGGTGCGCGAGAGCCTGAGGGCCGCCCCCGCGCCGTTCAAGACGAGTACCCTCCAGCAGGAGGCCGCCCGAAGGTGCAGCCTGTCTCCCCGCAGAACCATGAGCATAGCCCAGGAACTCTTCGAGGGAGTCTCCATCCCCGGACGGGGCCCCACCGGGCTGATAACCTACATGCGAACCGACAGTCTCAGGATCGCCCCCGAGGCCGTGGAGAAATGCAGGGCGTACATCGCCTCCTCCTTCGAGCCCCCCTACCTGCCCGCACAAGAGAACGTCTATTCCGCCAAGGGCCGGTCCCAGGATGCCCATGAAGCCATCCGGCCGACGGACGTGACCATTGCCCCCGAAAGCCTGGAGGGGATCCTCACTCCCGACCAGATGAAGCTCTACTCCCTCATCTGGAGGCGTTACGTGGCGTCCCAGATGACCCCCGCCCGGGTGGCCAACGCCACCCTCACCGCTTCCGCGGGCAGGGCCGGCTTCCGGCAGCTCGGAGAGACCCTGCTCTTTCCCGGGTGGAGCGCCGTGTGGCCCCTGGACCTTAAGGGGGAATCCCTCCTGCCCGCGGTCCGGGGAGAGGTACTCTCAGTGGAGGGAACGGACAGGGAGCAGAAATTTACCCGTCCCCCGGCACGGTATTCCGAGGCCACCCTCATCAAGGTCCTCGAGGACGAGGGCGTCGGCCGGCCGTCTACCTACGCCTCCATCGTAGAAACGCTCTACGACCGGGGGTACGTGGTCCGCAACGAGGAGCGGCGGCTCCAGTCCACTCCCCTCGGGGAGACGGTGGACGAATTCCTGACGAAGTACTTCAACGGCGAAAGCCTTTCTTCGATCGTCGACACTGGCTTCACCGCCCGCATGGAGGAGAGCCTGGACGACGTGGAGGAGGGGAAGGTCCCCTGGCTTGCCGTCCTCCGGGATTTCTGGAAAAATTTCACCGTCACCATGGCCGAGGCCGAGACCGCACCGGCGGCGCAGCTCCCGCCCCCGGAACCCATAGGGGAGGACTGCCCCGAGTGCGGCAAACCCCTTGTGCTGAAGAACGGACGTTTCGGCGAGTTTGTCGGCTGCAGCGGATACCCTGAATGCAGGTTTACCCGTCCCGTCCTCGTCAAGACGGGCGCCGTCTGCCCGAAATGCGGCACGGGGGACGTGGTGAAGCGGAAAAGCAGGAAAGGGAAGCCGTTCTATGGTTGTTCCCGCTACCCCGAGTGCGATTTCGTCTCGTGGAACCCCCCCTCGGGCAGAGATTGCCCCGAATGCGGCGCGGCCATGATGACCACAGGACGGAAGGGCGGCGAGGAGTGCCCGAAATGCGGGTACGTCCCGCCGAGAGAGAGCCGGGACGATGACTGACCGGTCCGTCTCCATAGTCGGCGGGGGGCTTGCCGGGTCCGAAGCGGCCTGGATGCTCGCTGCCCGGGGAATCCCGGTGACCCTCTACGAGATGCGCCCCCAGGCCACAACGCCGGCCCACAGGACGGACGGGCTGGCCGAAGTGGTCTGCAGCAACTCCTTCGGAGCCGATTCCACCACCAGCCCTGCCGGAATTCTGAAGGAAGAGCTCCGCGCCCTCGGCAGCCTCATCCTGAGGTGCGCCGACGAGACGCGGGTGCCTGCAGGCAAGGCCCTTGCCGTGGACAGGGACATCTTCTCCCGCCTGGTGACGGAGACCCTGGAGAACCATCCCCTTGTCACCGTCGTCAGGGAAGAGTGCCTTTCCGTTCCCGAAGGGCCGGTGATCCTTGCCACGGGTCCCCTGACCTCACCCGCCATGGCGGAGGAGATCAGGAAGATGGCCGGGGAAGAGTACCTCTCCTTCTTCGATGCCGTTGCCCCTGTGGTGGAGGCGGACTCCATCGACATGACGAAAGCCTTCCGCCTCGGGAGATGGGGCCAGGAGGAAGATTACATCAACTGTCCCTTCACCAGGGAGGAGTACGAGGCCTTCATTTCCGCCCTGACCTCCGCCGAAAGAACCCTTCCCCACGATTTCGAGGACTCGCCGTCCTGGTTCGAGGGGTGTCTTCCCGTGGAAGTAATGGCGTCCCGGGGAACGGACACCCTCCGGTTCGGCCCCCTGCGGCCCGTGGGCCTTCCCCTCCCCGGAACGGGCGAAGAGGCCTGGGCAGTGGCCCAGCTCCGGCAGGACAACAGGGAGGGGACCCTCTACAATCTTGTGGGATTCCAGACCAGTCTCCGGTGGGGCGAGCAGGAACGGGTCTTCCGGATGATCCCGGGACTTGCCGGTGCGGAATTCGTCCGCTTCGGCGTCATGCACAGGAACATCTACGTCAACGCCCCGGCGGTGCTGGACGGCCGCCTCCGGTTCCGGAACGGGCGGGAGGACCTCTTCCTCGCCGGCCAGATCACCGGCGTGGAGGGGTACATGGAAAGCACCGCCATGGGGTGCGTCGCGGCCCTCAACATGGCCGCCCTGCTCCTCGGGAAGCCTTTCCCCGAGTGGCCAAGGGAAACGGCCGTGGGGTCCCTCCTTCATTACCTGGGAGACGCCCTGGAGCGCCGGTTTCAACCAATGAACGTCAACCTCGGCATCTTTCCTCCCCTGGAGAAAAAGATCCGGAACAAGGTCCTGCGGTGCGAACAGGTCGCCCTGCGCGCAAAGGACTCTTTCGCTCCCTTCCTCACCCGCCTGGCGGAACTCGCGGGAGCGGGCAGATAACACAGTTTTTCCTCCGTTTTTTCTCTTCATTTTTTCTCCCAAAAGATGGGAGAAAATCGGTGCAGAAAAGAAAAACTTCAGTCAGGGACGAGGTTTACGCCTCTGTTGAAAAAAACATTAATTGATTCTTTTGAAAAATATCGAGAATCTAGAAAAAGATGCTAAAATATGCTCATGCAGGAAAAGATATCCGTTTCCCTCGATTTGTTTTTTGATCACCTCCGGTTTGAAAAGGAGGCGTCGCCCCACACGGTGACCAATTACTCCGTGGATCTCGCCCAGTTCGCCGAGTTTCTCGAAGTGCAGGGCATAGGCGCCCCGGAGGAGGTTGAAGGAAAGACCATACGATCCTGGCTTCGGGAGATGATGGGATACGGCTACGCGAAGACGTCGGCGGCCAGGAAGCTCTCCTCGGTACGGAGCTGGTTTGCCTTCCTGTTTGACCGGGGGCTCATCCCTTCCGATCCCGCCAAAGGCGTCCGGGGGCCGAAACTCCCGTCCAGGCTGCCCAGGGCTCTCTCCCGGGAGGACGCATTCCGGCTGGTGGAGGCGGGAAAGAGCGGTGAGGATCCCCTCCGGGACTCGGCGGTGCTCGAACTTCTCTATGGATGCGGTCTCCGGATCGCCGAGCTCGCAGCCCTGCGCTGGCAGGATGTGGACCTGGACGAACGGATGGTCCGGGTCCTGGGCAAGGGAAGCAAGGAACGGATCGTCCCCTTCGGGACGTGCGCCCTCCGGGCCCTCGAGGACTGGAGAGATTCCGGTGCAAAGGAGAACGGCCATGTCTTCCCGGGACAGCGGGAAGGCGCAGTAGCGGTCCGGACTGTTCACCGCATCGTCAGGAGGGCGGCCCTGAAGGCCGGGGTGGCGAACGTGACGCCCCACGTGCTGCGGCACAGCTTCGCGACCCACCTCCTCGAAGGAGGAGCGTCCCTCAGGGTGCTCCAGGAGCTTCTCGGACACGAGAGCCTGCTCACCACCCAGCATTATCTCGCCGTCGGGGCGGACCACCTGCGGAAAAGCTATGAGCTGGCCCATCCCCGGGCGAAAGGAGACAACGGAGATGTTCAAGGGAACGACGATAGTCTGTGTCCGGAAGAATGACAAGGTGGCCATGGCCGGCGACGGCCAGGTGACCCTCGGGAACCAGATCATAAAGGCGGGAGCGAAAAAAGTCCGCCGGCTGCACAAGGGAACGGTCCTCGCCGGCTTCGCCGGGAGCACCGCCGACGCCATGACGCTCCTGGAGCGGTTCGAAAGCCGCCTGGAGGAGAATTCCGGCGACCTCATGCGCTCCGCCGTGTCACTGGTGAAGGAGTGGAGGACCGACAGGGCTCTTCGCAGGCTCGAAGCTCTCATGATCGTCGCCGACTCCGGACTGACCCTGATGCTCTCGGGGGCGGGGGACATCCTGGAGCCGGAGAACAACGTAGCGGCCATAGGGTCGGGGTCCGGCTTCGCCCAGGCGGCGGCCCTGGCATTTCTTGAATCAAGTGACATGCCGCCGTCCCAGATTGCCCGGAGATCCATCGAGATCGCCTCGGAGATCTGCATCTACACGGACAACATCGTCACAGTGGAGGCTCTTGGAGAATGACCATGCAGGAGAATGACCGGTTCGACCTCACTCCGCGCCAGATCGTGGAGTACCTCGACCGGTATATCGTGGGACAGGTAAAAGCAAAGAAATCCGTGGCCATCGCCCTGAGAAACCGCATACGGAGACGGCGCCTTCCCGGGGATATCGCGAAGGAAGTGGCGCCGAAAAACATCCTCATGGTGGGGCCCACGGGAGTGGGAAAGACGGAGATCGCCCGGCGCCTCGCCGATCTTGTGAAAGCCCCCTTCGTCAAGGTGGAGGCCACCAAGTTCACCGAGGTCGGCTACGTGGGGCGGGACGTGGAATCCATCGTACGGGACCTGGCCGAGGCGGCCGTGGCCATGGTGAAAAAACGGAAGATCGAGGATGTCCAGGTTCCCGCCGCTGAGAGGGCGGAGCAGCGGCTGGCGGACGCCCTGCTGCCCCGGCCGGAGAAAAAAAGCGCCGTGCCCGATTTCATGCGCCTCTTCGGCGGCGGAGGATCGCCGGAAAAGGAGCGGGACCGGGACGAGTCGCCCGAGGAGGAGAGGCTCCGGGATTCAACCCGGAGGAAGATCCTTGCCCTGCTCCGGGAGGGAAAGCTCGACGACAGGGAAGTGGAGATCGACGTCACCGAGAGTCAGTCGGTGGGCATTCCCCTTCTCGGGGGCGCCGGAATGGACTCCATGGGCATCAACATCGGGGACATGCTCGGCGGCATGCTGCCCAAGAAGACGAAGCGCCGCAGGATGAAGGTGTCGGAGGCGAGGACCCTGCTCGCCGCCGAGGAGGCGGAAAAGCTGGTGGATATGGACGCCGTCGTCCGGGAGGCCCTCGACAAAGCCCAGGAAGAAGGGATCGTCTTTCTCGACGAGATCGACAAGGTAGTGGCCCGGGGCGGCACGGGCGGTCCCGACGTCAGCCGGGAGGGCGTGCAGCGGGATCTTCTGCCCATCGTGGAGGGCTCCCCCGTCCAGACGAAGTACGGCACGGTGAACACGGACCATATCCTGTTCATCACCGCAGGGGCCTTCTCGAGCGTGAAGCCCTCGGACCTGGTGCCTGAACTGCAGGGCAGGTTTCCCATCCGGGTGGAGCTTCAGCCCCTGACGAGGGAGGACCTGGCCCGGATCCTGGTGGAGCCGGAGAACAGCCTGCTGAGGCAGTATACGGCCCTTCTCGCCACTGAAGGCGTCGAGATTGACTTCACCCCGGAGGCGGTGACCGAAATGGCCCGCCTGGCGGAGCGGATGAACGGTGAAATGGAAAATATCGGGGCCAGGAGGCTCCATGCCATGATAGAGCACCTGCTTGAGGACATCAGCTTCGGCGCCCCCGAGGAGGGGCAGGGTCCCGTCTCCGTGACGCCCGAATTTGTTCGGGAGAGGCTGGAACCCCTTATTTCGGACAGCGATATCAGAAGATATCTTCTGTAGATCACATTACATAATCCGGTACGGACAGTACGGACGGATACCATATCAGGAGGGATTTTGAGTGGCTGCAAAAAAGATCAAGGCAAGCGAAGAAATCAAGGCGTCGGCACCGCACGTGATCGATGAAGATCCGGGACTGAAGGATCTCCTCGAGAAGACCCGGCAGGTGGGGCGGGCCCTCCAGAGCCGCAGGGAGGGAACCAAACCCGACTATAACAAGCTCGCCAAGCTGCTGTGCGAGTTCTCCACGGCGAACGTGTACCTGATCAACAGGGAGGGCAAGATTCTCGGCTATTCCTGGATATCGGAGTATCATTCCGAGGAAGTGTCCAACTTCATCGACAAGGGATACATGCCCGAGATCTTCGTTGAGAAGATGAACCAGCACCGGGAGACGATCCTGAGCGAGACCGACGCCTACATGTTCGACGACGCAAACGCGGAAGCCCCTGAGAAGCACATGCTGTACATACCCATTTACGGCGCCGCCGAGAGGCTCGGCACCCTGCTTCTCGTCCGGTTCTTCCAGCCCTTCTCCATGCGGGACCTCGTCCTGGCGGAGTACCTGGCCACCCTCGTGGGCATCGAGATTCTCCACGAGAGGACGAAGAACATCGAGGAGCGCTCCAGGGAACGCCTCATCGTGCAGATGGCCATGAGGGCCCTTTCCTACTCCGAAGTGGAGTCGGTGAAGCACATCATCAGCGAGCTCGGCTCCTTCGAGGGCGTGGTCATCGCCAGCAAGGTGGCGGACAGGGTGGGCGTCACCAGGAGCGTCATCGTGAACGCCCTCCGGAAGCTGGAAAGCGCCGGCATCATCGAAAGCCGGAGTCTCGGCATGAAGGGCACCTTCATCAAGGTACTCAGCCCCCTCTTCGTGGAAGAGCTGGGAGTGCTCCAGAAAGACTGATTCAAGTCCGGGTGAAAGCCCGCCGAAACACACAGGAAGAACTGGGGCGGGAGGGAACGGCCATGATGGCGGACTTCAACTGGAAGGTAATGGAGAAAAACCTCGAGGGGCTCGCGAAGCGTTTTGAAGCCACGTCACGGAACATGGCCAACGCGAACACGCCCGAGTTCGCCCGGCGGAACGTCTCCTTCGAGGACCAGCTCAGGGAAGTCGTGGACGGCCCCCGGAGGCTCCCCATGACCGTCACGGACGAAGGGCACATCCCTTCGGGCCCCCTGGCCGTCAGTTCCGTCGTTCCCGAGGAGATCAAGGTGTACGACGAAAAATACCGGCTGGACGGAAACAACGTGGATCCGGAAAGGGAAATGGCGGTCATGTCCCAGACGCGGATGGCCTATAATGCCATGACCCGCTTCGCAGCCAAGAAAAGCTCCCTGTACCGCCTCGTCATAGGAGGAAGATAGCCATGAGAATGTTCCGCGCCATCGACGTCGCAGGCAGCTCCCTCACAGCGCACAGGCTCTGGCTCGACTCCATATCGGCGAACCTGGCGAACGTGAACACGACCCGGACCGCTGAAGGCGGCCCCTACCGCAGAAAGGTGCCCGTCTTCGCCGAGATGCTCGACAAGACCATCGGCGGCTACGAGGACACCGGGGGAGTCCGGGTGGTGGAGATCGCGGAGGACGATACCCCTCCCCGGCTGGCCTACCAGCCCGACCACCCTGATGCCGACGGGGAAGGGTACGTGGCCTTCCCCAACGTGAACGTGGTCCGGGAGATGGCGGACATGCTCACCGCAAGCCGGGCCTACGAGGCAAACCTCGCGGTGGCCGACGCGGCAAGGAACATGTGGGCGGGGGCCCTGGAAATAATGCGGGGGTAGGTTTCCGCCCGGAAAACGGCAGAAAACGGAAAGTTCCTGAAGACAAAGGACTTCCGGCTCATGGAACAGCGGACGGGAGGCGCACGCATGCACCTCCCGTTTTTGTTATAAATGACCGTGCCGTGGTAATATATGGGTGCACCATCGATTTTGTCAGGAAAAAAAGGAGGAGAGTGCCCCATGGCTTCGCTGAACATCGATCTTATGAAGCTCACTTCACCCGTTGCTGTTCGCCGGCCGGAAGAGGCTTCATCGAAAACCCGTTCCGCGGGTACAGGCCTTTCTTTTGAAGAGCTTCTCCAGGATTCCATGAAGAGGGTGAACGATCTCCAGGTTGAATCCGACGGCCTGGTGAACAAGCTTGCCACGGGGGACGTGGATGACATTTCCCGCGTGGTCCTCGCTTCCCAGAGAGCGGAGTTCGCTCTCCGGATGATCACCGAGGTCAGGAACAAACTGCTTGACGCTTACCAGCAGCTCGGCCGGATGCCTGTGTAAGGGCCCGCGTGAATGGACTGGTTCCGAAGGTTCTCCTCCCGTCTCGGACTTTTCTGGTCTTCCCTCAAGCCGTGGCAGAAACTCTCCATCGTCGGGGCCTCCCTGCTGGTGGTCTCCGCCCTTGCCCTTGCGGCCTACTGGGCGGGGAAGCCCTCCTATGAACCGCTCTTTTCCGCCCTCGAAGTGGAGGACCAGTCGGCCATAGTGGCCTACCTTCGGGAAAACCGGATCGACTACAAGCTTGACCCGGCAGCGAACGCCATCCTCGTTCCCCGGGACATCGTCTACGAAACCCGTCTCAGCCTGGCCCAGGGCGGCCTTCCGAAAGGAGGCAGCGTGGGTTACGAGATCTTCGACACCACGAAGATGGGGCTGAGCGAATTCCAGCAGAAAATCACCTACATACGGGCTCTCGAAGGAGAGCTGGAGCGGACCATCCGCCAGATCGACGCGGTGGACTACGCCAAGGTGAACATCGTCATCCCTGAGCAGCGCCTCTTCCTCGAGCAGCAGCAGCCCTCCACGGCATCGGTCCTCGTCCGCCTGAAAACGGGGATGCAGATCGGACCGGACCAGGTGAAATCCATAGTGCACCTCGTGTCCCACGGAGTCCAGGGCCTGCTCCCCGAGAACATAACGGTCGTGGACACTTCGGGCAAGGTCCTCTCGGACCTGCTCGACCAGGATCTGCTCATCTACGGCCAGGGCGGCGACGGCCGGACGGTCTCCTCTGTTCAGCGGGAGCTTGAGCGGCAGCAGGAACGGGAACTCGAAAACAAGGTCCGGATCATGCTCGAACGGGTGTTCGGTCCCGGGCGGGTCGTGGTCCGGATCAAGGTTGACATTGACTTTGACCGTCGTACAAGCTCCTCGAAGGAATTTATTCCCGGAGAAACGGGCAGGGGCGTCCTCCGGAGCCAGCAGAACATGGAGGAGACCTATACCGGAACGGGAGGCCCCATCGGGGGGCCGCCCGGGACCACCACGAACATCCCCGGCTACGCCGTCGCCCAGCAGCAGGGAACGGCGAGCGAATACAACAAGACGGAAACCACGAACAACTACGAGATCACCACCCGGGAGACCCAGCAGGTGGTGACCCCCGGCACCATCAGGCGCCTTTCGGCCTCCGTCCTGGTGGACGGAGACCTCGAGCAGGACAGGCTGACGGAACTCCGGGCCCTCGTGGCGCCCGCCCTGGGAGTGGACGCGGCCAGGGGAGACCAGCTCGTGATCCAGTCAATGAAATTCTCCACCACCTTTGCCGACAGCCTGGCGG
>Ga0209722_1003320_pt1 | contig 11357 bp, 12 predicted proteins | sample BioC12SIPDNA_2_FD_185745 | JGI IMG/M metagenome (GOLD analysis project Ga0209722, IMG submission 185745) | Anaerobic biogas reactor microbial communites from Washington, USA - Biogas_R1_A C12 SIP DNA (SPAdes) (version 2) | ecosystem: Engineered > Bioreactor > Anaerobic > Unclassified | place... | reverse complement strand
CCTATCTGGATACATTTAATCCGCTGGGGGCATGCCCCCAGCCCACACCTGCTTTAACTCCTGATACCGCTGTACAGTCATACACCGTATCCGCTTGAGGGGGATACGATGTTCCCTGCCCATCCCACGTTTTTGGGCGAATTTGATTGACAAAGGCCGCCCCGGGGTTTAGGGTGGAAGCCGACGTAGCGGTGATTGGCGAGACTTTTTATCAGGAGAGTACCATGCTGTTAGTAACCGGCGGGGCGGGGTTTATCGGCTCGGCGCTCGTGGCGGCCCTGAACAAACGGGGCGTTGAGGACATTCTGATCGTCGATATTCTGGGACACGACCAGCGGTGGAAGAATCTGCGCCGTCTGCGGTTTGCCGATTATATGGAGGCCGACGATTTTTCGGATATGGTCGCCGGTGAGCCGATGGACTGGGATGTTGAGGCGATCGTGCATTTGGGGGCGTGTTCGGACACCACCGAGACGGACTGTTCGTATCTGGCCAAGAACAACTTTGAGTTTTCCAAGCTGCTGGCCGGCTGGGCGCTGGAGATCGGGGCGCGGTTTGTCTATGCCTCCAGTGCGGCGACCTACGGCGACGGGGCGCAGGGGTTTGCCGACAACGCGTCGCAGATTCAGTCGCTGCTGCCGCTGAATATGTACGGCTACAGCAAGCAGATGTTTGATCTGTGGTGCCGGCAAAAAGGGCTGCTGGAGCGGTTTGTCGGGCTAAAGTATTTTAACGTGTTCGGCCCCAACGAATACCACAAGGCCGATATGCGGAGCTTTGTGCTCAAGGCGTTCGAGCAGATCAACGCCGAGGGGCGGGTGCGGCTGTTTAAATCGCATCGGCCCGACTACGGCGACGGGCAGCAGGTGCGCGACTTTATCTATGTCAAAGACGCCGTCGAGATGACGCTGTTCTTTCTGGACAATCCCGATGTGTGCGGCCTGTTCAATATCGGCACCGGCCAGGCGCGGTCGTGGGACGATTTGGCCAAGGCGGTCTTTGCGGCGATGGGCAAGGCGCCGGCGATTGACTATGTCGATATGCCCGAAACGCTGCGCGACAAGTACCAGTATTTCACACAGGCCGAGATGGGCAAACTCCGCGCCGCCGGATACGCCGCGCCGACGCTTCCGCTCGAAGACGCCGTTGAGGACTATGTGCAGAACTATCTGATGAAGGACGAGTATCTGGGGGATTGATGCACATTTGGGAGTGTGATTGCAATCGCCGTCCTCGTCTCCTTTGCCTTTTACCTTGCTGCAAACCGACAACTGATCACTGATCACTGTTGACTGCTTCGACGAGGTCGCAGATGATATGGTAGGCGACTTGCTGGATTTCCTGTACGGTGGCGGTCGGGCCGTCCAGCGACAGGCACAGATTGGCCATCGCTTCCAGCGGTGAGTCGGGTTTGCCGGTAAAGGCCAGAATTTTGGCGCCGAGGGTTTTGGCTTTGTTGGCGGCGGCCAGGATGTTTTTGCTCGTGCCGCTGGTGGAAAAGGCCCAGAGCACGTCGCCGTGGCACATCAGCGCCTCGACCTGCCGGGCGAATATCTGTTCGAAGCCGTAGTCGTTGCCGACGGAGGTCAGGGTGGAGGTGTCGGTCGTCAGGGCGACTGCGGCCAGCCCTTTGCGTTCGCGGACGAACCGCCCGACCAGTTCCGCGGCGATGTGCTGGGCGTCTGCGGCTGAGCCGCCATTGCCGCACAGATAGATACAGCCGCCCGCCTTCAGGCAGTCGATCAATAATTCTGCGGCATTTAGCAGCGTCGCTATCCCGTGATCTTCAAGCTGCGCCAAAACGCGCTTGTGTAATGCAATCGTCTCAATGGCTCGTTGTCGTGGATTCATGGTATCACCTCAGCCTATTTCGTTTGTTCAAAGCACAGGTTGGCAATATTGATATAGTTCGCCGCGGTCAGTTCTTCGGGGCGGTGGTGCGGATCGACGAAGGCTTCGTCGAAGACCGTCGGCCAGTGGCGGATTTTCTCGAGGCTACCGGCGGCGAATTTGACGCACGCCTTGAGCATCTTCCGCCGATGGCCCATAAACAGCGTAACGACCTGCCGAAAGGTCGCCATGTCGTGAATCTGGGCGACTTTGCCGGGGTCGCGTTCGAAGAGGACCATCGCCGACTCCACCTGCGGCCGCGGCCAGAAGACCGAGGCGGGCAGTTTGCGCAGCATCTGGACGTGTCCAGTCGCCGTCATCAAGATACTCAGCGTCCCGTATTCCTCGCGGCCGGGGGTCGCCGTCATCCGGTCGGCCACCTCTTTTTGCACCGTGACCGCCATCTTGTCGGCCGTCAGGGGGCCGACGATGAGGTTGGCCATCACCGCCGAGCCGACGCTGTAGGGTAGGTTGGCCGTCAGCAGAAGCCGCCCGGCAAGCTGCGCCTGCGCCGTTTCCACCGCTGCCAACACGTCGGCGTTCAGCGCGTTCTTGCTTTCCAGTGCATCGCCCTGAATCAGCGTAACATTTTCAATCGCCTTGAGTCGTGACGCCGCCAGTCGTCCCAGGCCGGTGTCGAACTCAACCGTGACCACCTGCCCGGCCCGCGTCGCCAATTCTTCCGTGAACGACCCCGTCCCCGTGCCGACTTCCAGCGCCACATCCTGCGTCGTCAGCCCGGCGGCCTCGACCAGCAGCTTCATCAGGTTCAGGTCGATCAGGAAATTCTGACCCAGCCGTCGATTCGGCTTTAGCCCGGCACCGGCCAACAGCAGCTCAATGTCCTGTTTGGTTTGCACGTTGAGAAAAATCCTAAATTTTAAGCACTAAATTCTAAACAAACTTAAAAATCCAAAATTCATAAATACCGCCGAAGGCGACACCGCAATTTTACCCTTTACACTTTACCTTTTGACTTATCTTTGCCACAGAGTACACAGAGAACACAGAGATTCTCATAAAATACATTTTACATTTAACATTTTACATTTAACATCTTTTTCGTCTTCGCCATTTGGATCGCCGTTTGGATGGCGGCTTTCATACTGTCGGCGCGGGCGATGCCTTTTCCGGCGATGTCAAAGGCCGTGCCGTGCGCCGGCGAGGTGCGGATAATCGGCAGGCCGATGGTCACATTGACCGCACTGTCAAACGCCAGCATCTTGACCGGAATCAATCCCTGGTCGTGATACATCGCCACGACGCCGTCAAACTCGCCCCGCACCGCGTGGATAAACAGCGAATCGGCCGGGAACGGTCCTTCGCAGTTGATGCCGACTTCCTGCGCCAAGAGCAGTGCGGGCTTGATGATGCGCTGTTCCTCGTCGCCGAATTGCCCGTCCTCGCCGGCGTGCGGGTTCAGTCCTGCCACCGCGATCCGCGGCCGGGCGATGCCGAAATACTCTTTCAACGCGGTATTGAGCAAATCAATCGGTTCAAACACGCAGCCGATGGTGAACTTGTGGCGAATCTCAAACAACGCCTCGTGGATGGTCGCCAGCGCCAGCTTGAGCGGCCCGGCCACAAACATCATCGCCTTTCGCGGCGACTTGCAGCGGTCGGCCAGAAGCTCCGTATGCCCCGGCCACTTGCCGTCGGCCAGCTTCCAGCTTGTCTTGCTGATCGGGGCGGTTACAACCCCGTCGATCAGCCCGTTGCGGGCGGCGTCAATCGCATCCAGACAAAACCGCATCGACGCTTCGCCCGATGTCCGTGTCGGGGCGTGAATCCACGACGGGGCGGAGTACTCGTCATAGTCGGCCACCGAGACCTGCCGCGGGTAATCCCGGCTGAGCTTTTCATGCGGAAACCGAAACCAGAACGGCTCAATCTCGGCCAGATCGGCGGCGTATTCGAGCGGCTCGTCAAGCCCGAAGATGATGAACTTGGCCTGCCGCCGCAGCGCAGGGTCGGCCAACGCCTTGACGACGATCTCCGCCCCGATGCCGCCGGGATCGCCCATCGTAATGCCGATTAGCAGGTCATTGCCGACCAGCCGACTTTTATCATTTAATGTCATTTTTAGACACAGATTCACACAGATTTCACAGTTTATTTTTAGGCTAAAGGATCCTACGTTTGACGACTACGCTTTTCCCAAAATTGATTAACAGACCGACGCGCAGTCCAGTTGCCTTGAGATAGTTGACAAGTTGCACTTCGTGCGGAGCTGCTAAGTCGGATATGGCTTTCAATTCCACAATTACCTTGCTGTCAACAATAAAATCCGGCACGTACTCGCCGACAAGATGACCTCGATAGTGAACCGAAAGAGGAAATTCTTGCTCGAAAGGAACTCTCGATTCTCTTAATTCGATTGCCAGCGCATTTTGATAGACTTTTTCGAGAAATCCCGCCCCAAGCTCATTATGCACTCGATAAGAACACCCAATTATTTTTTGGGTCAACTCTTTATATAAATTATCATCGTTTATTATTTTCATAAAAAATCTGAGTAAATCTGTGTGAATCTGTGTCTAAAAACCCAATTGCTTCAGCTTCGCTTCGGTCAGTCCGCCGGTTCCGAGCATTTGTTCAAGATGTCGGCGGATGGCCTTGACCAGTATATCGGTTTCGATATTGACCGCGTCGCCGACTTTGGACCGATGCCAGATGGTCTGTTTCAGTGTCGTCGGAATCAGGGCGGCTTCAAAGCCGGTATTGTCCAGCGTCGCAATCGTTACGCTGACGCCGTCCACGGCAACCGAGCCTTTGAGCACCATTTGTCCCAGCAATTGGGGCGAGGCCGAGAAGCGAAAGACCGCAAAGTCGCCTTGTTTTTTGATCGCCGCGATGGCGCCGACGCCGTCGATGTGCCCCTGAACGATGTGGCCGCCGAAGCGACCCTGTGCACTCATCGCCCGTTCGAGGTTGACCTTGTCTGCGGGTTTAAGATGTTTAAGAGTGGTTTTGACCAGACTTTCGCTGCTGACGTCAAACCGCGCACACCGGCCGTCCAGCCCCCTGACCGTCAGGCACACCCCGTTGACGGCAATACTGTCGCCCGGCGCATCGTGTCCTGTCGCCGTAGGCCCCAGATCGACCTCCAGCATCATCAGACCGCCCGCCGTCATCGCCCGCCGCACCGTCCCGATTGCCTCAATCATTCCTGTAAACATCCCATTGCTTCCAATTCACTACAAACTGTGTTCACTTTTTAGATATTATATGGATACTACGCCGCAACCCCGAAAAAGTCAAATTGTTTTGACCGCATCCAAAATTGCTTCTATCGGTATTTTTCCCTTTGCAAGAACTGTTGTGCTTGTTATGATGAAAATAATGGCGGTAAGGTAGCATATCATGGGATTCGAGTCATTTACAGGAGTCAGTAATGAAAACTAAAGGCCTCTTGATTGCCGGAATTGCGGCATTTGTGTTTCTTGTTTCCTCATCAATGGCCAGTGAGGCCGACCTGCGGCGCGAGCAGTTGCGACTTGAAGTACAGGCTTCGTTTACCGAGATTGAGCAATCGCTGCAATCCATCCTCAAAAAGGTCAACCTCAACCAGCGTCCCGACGCGATGGAGATTCAGCAGGCCGCCGAGTTGCTCGAAACCAACCGACGCAACGCCGCCACTTATGACAGCTCTCAAAAGGCGGCCTACATGCTGCTTCAGTCGTGGACATTGTATTATCAAGACGAACCTGTCCAAAATCTGAACTGGGCGATGCGTGCAAACCGCGAAGATGAGACCAACGGCGACGCGTGGATCAGCCAGACCCTTTTTTCTCTTATCTATGGCCGTCGCCCTCTTGAGCCGACGCCAGTTCGTCAGCCGCGTTCGCAAACCGAACCGCAGCGTCAGTTCCGCGGCCGTCAGGCCGACGCGATTGTCACTACGGCCCCGCCCGTCGACGCCAAAGCTACGTTCGGCAATCCCGGAACATTGGTGTTCGATTTGACGACGCTCCGCCGTGATTTTCTCCGTGAACGTTTCGTCCGTCAGGAATATAAGACCGTTGATAATCGAAAAATAGTCTATGTCCCCGATAGCGATATCCTCTGCATTCTCTTTTGGCAGTCGGAGGAATCGCGCGATCCCAATACCCCTGACACCCCTGGCGCCTCTGGCGTTCCCGGTGTTCCCGGTGTTCGTGGTACTCCCGGCGTTCCCGGTGTTCGTGGCGTTCCCGGCACCCGGCTGCCGCAGCCTCGCGCTGAAGCAACAACAGATTATTCGGGGGGACGCGGTGCAACCGATGTCGTTTATCACCTCGCAAGCCAGCGAGCGTATTTCGATGTCATGCAGGACGTATTGGCCGACAAGAAAGAGGTCAAGTTTGTCGAGATGAATGTCAACTCCGCGGGCGTTGCTCCGGAGGCACTGGAAGGCGATCGTCCTGTCGCCCCCCTGGTGATTGCCGCACAGCCGCAGTCGGAGGCGATGCAGTTTGCGGAATTGGATGTGAAGACGCCCTTTATGGCGATCATCGATAAAGGAGGACAGGTCAAATATTCCGGCCCCGCCGATGGTTTTATGCCGGCCTTTATTCTGTCGCATCTGACCGGCGTGGAGATCGATCTCGCTGATTTTCAGGCCGCACCTTCTTCGGCCTATCCAGTGGAAACGGGGATGCCACAGGCAGCCGATCCCAATCAGGTAGCAGCGGGGCGGCAGTCTCAGCAGTCTCGAGAACTGCCGGAGCATCAGCAGATGGAAGCGGAAAAACAGCTTGCATTTGCGCGTGATTTCTTTATGGAGGCGCCGCGGATGCGTATTATTTCATACAAACGCGGCGTGGATATGTGTCGTGACATTATTCGCAATTACGCCAACACAATCTACGCGGATCAAGCCCGCCAGTTGCTGCGTCAGGTTCCTGAACGCCATCGGGCGACCTACAATATCACGGACGCTGAACTCGGTTTATAACTATCTTTTGTAAAAGGACGCCCGATGACTCAATCACTGACCGCCGGCGATGTGCCGGCCCTGAGTATCACTGCCCACTGTTTGCCTGAAGCATGGGAAAAGGCCGTACTGGCCGTCTGGGACAACGGTCTGGCCGTCAAGACGCAGTATGACAAGCCCGACGACCCGCCCAGCCGCGATGCGACGGTGATGATCACGGTGGCCAATCCGTTCAATGAGCCGCGAATCCACAAGAACTTTCCCGGCGGCCCCGAAGAGTTGGAGGCCTATCGGCAGGAAGTCGTCGCGGGCATTCACGACCACTGGATCGATCCGGCCGCAGGCAAATGGACTTATACCTATCACGAGCGGCTGTTTGCCTATACGCCGGTGGAAAATCTCCGCGACGCAAACACGCCCAAGCCGTTTCAGCGGGTTGACCAAATCGCCTACATCGTCGATGCGCTGGCCGCCTGCGACCATACGCGCCGCGCACAGGCGATTACGTGGATGCCGACCGCCGACCCGAAGACGGTCGATCCGCCGTGTCTGCAGCGGATATGGTGCCGCTTGGCGCGCGACGAGCAGGGGCGGTTTGTCCTGAATATGAACACCCACTGGCGCAGCCGCGACCTGTACAAGGCGTGGTTTATGAACGCCTACGCCCTGACCGACCTGCAGCGAAGGATCGCCGACCGGCTCAGCGAAAAACTCAATTCCCCCGTCCGCGTCGGGCGATATGTCGATATCAGCGACTCGCTGCACATTTACGGGTCCTATTTCAGGGATGCCCAAATTGAGATAGAAAAAATGCGAACGACGCCGTTTGTTCAGCGAAGCTGGGAATCAAGCCACTCGGCGTTCAAATCGATGACAGAGGATGCGAGTCAAAAACTGGACAGTGATCCGGACTGGTATGCCAAAGCGAAAGGATGACAAGCAAGACAATGCGACGCCTTGCAGCGACCAGCTCAATGCCGAATCGAATGAGTGGTTTGCCCCGGAGCCGAAGTTCTTTATGATGGTCGAAGGAAGCCAGATCGACTGGGGCGGCCACGACAAAGATAGGGACAATACCATCCGCCAGACGCTGCTGTTCGATATGGCCGTCAAAGAAGCGATTGAATTTGCCCAGCGCGACAAAAAGACGCTTGTGATTGTCACTGCCGACCACGAGACCGACGGCCTGCTGCTCAATGCCGACCGGCGCAATCGCTTGGTCGCCGGCTGGAATTCGGACGACCACACGGCCGGTGACGTGCCGATTTATGCCTTCGGGCCGGAGGTGATTCATTTTTCCGGCACGCATGACATTACCGATATTCCCAAGATCATCGCGCGCCTGCTGGATTTCATTATTTTTCCCGCTCCGCTCAAAGCCGCCCAACCGGTTGTTGAGGCTGTGAGAAACTGATGCGAACGGCACGGGAGGCCAGCGCTCAATTGCACGCTGCGGGAAACCCGGCTTTCGCCGAACATGCGCAGCGCTTCTTCAAGACCGCACCCGGCCAATACGGACATGGCGATACGTTCCTGGGCATTCGCGTGCCGACGGTGCGGGCGATGGTGAAAGACTATGCAGGATTGCGCCTGACGGAGGTCGTCAAGCTGCTCCGATCCTCCTATCACGAAGAGCGGCTGTTTGCGTTACTGGTGCTGATTCGGCAATTTGACCGCGCCGACCCCGCCGGCCGCGAAGAAATTTATACGCTGTATCTGAAACACACGCGGTCTATCAACAATTGGGACCTGGTGGACGTGTCGGCCCCGAATATCGTCGGAACCTACCTGCTCGACAAAGACAGACATATCCTTTACACACTGGCCGCATCGCCGGTCCTGTGGGAGCGGCGTATTGCGATGCTGGCGACGTTTGCCTTTATCCGCAAAAATGAGATTGACGATGCGTTGGCGATTGCACGGCTGCTGCGGGACGATCTGGAAGAATTGATCCACAAGGCCGTCGGCTGGATGCTGCGCGAGGTCGGCAAACGCAATCTGAACGCCTTGACGATGTTTCTTGACCAACACGCCGCCGACCTGCCGAGAACGATGCTGCGATATGCCATCGAAAAACTCCCCAATCCAAAACGCCTGCACTATATGAAGAAAAAGTAAATACGAGCATTAATCTCCTGCTCCCGGCTGAAAATCCTGTTTTGTAAACTCACCGGGGCACCATGCCCGATAATCATAGCATGAACGATGATTCGTCATCGGATGTATATCAACGGCCGGTTGGACCGGGCGGTTGACAACGCCAATCTCGGCCTGTATAATTACAGCCAATACGGGTATTTAGGCTTGGGAAATACCAGTGAAAGCTACATGGACGGCCTGCTGGACGAGGTGATGGTCTTTAATCAGTCGCTGACGGATATGCAGGCCAACGAGCTTTCCAACGCGCAGGCGGCCGAATACGGGCGGTTTACGGTGCTGCACGACGCGGCCGGGAATCTGACGCGGGACCATCGGGGCTATGAATATGAGTACGACTACGAGAACCGGATGATATTGGTCAAGAAACCCCTTGGGGCCGGCTTCGTCGCCGTCGCGACGTTTGAGTACGACGCCCTTGGCCGAAGGATTGAAAAGGTGGATGCAATAGCGGGTACGACAACGCGGTATTACTACGACGACCAGCGGGTGGCGGTGCAGACGCTCGTTTCCGGCGGTGTCGAGACGGACGACCGGTATTTTGTCTTCGGCAACTACATTGACGAGACGCTGCTGATGCACGCCGGCGCGGCCGACCTCTACTACGCCCACGACCACCTCTACAGCCCCGTCGCCCTGTTCGCCGCCAACGGCACAGTGGCCGAACGCTACGAATACGACGCCTACGGCCAAGTCCAAGTCCTTGCTCCGAACTACGAACTAAGAACTACGAGCTTGTATGCGAATGCATACAGTTTCACCGGCCGCGAACTGGACACCCTCGACGCCGGCCGCCGCACGCTGATGTACTACCGCGCCCGCACCTACGACCCCGAAACCGGCAGGTTTATGCAGAGGGATCCGTTGGAATATGTTGAAAGCACGAATATATATGAATATGTTATGTCGTGCCCGATAGGTTCGCTGGATCCGTTTGGCGAAAGGACCATTGCGCATGAGGGGAACTTGCCACAAAATCCGGCAGGGTTTTCAGTATATTATCGAGTTTCGATTTCTGTGTCAGAGTGTCCCGTGGAAATCGATGGCGAGGTATTTTTTGCCTTAGAGTGGCAGCCTCCGGGACTGAGATATGTGAAAAAACCACTGGACTTGTTCAATTTGCATATTGAAGCAGGTTTCAGAGGTGGAATAAACAGCAAAGTAAAATACTCTGAATGCACCGGAGGACTCGATAGTGTGAAAATATGCGGTAGAGTAGAGGCCTTTGCCCGCATAGACTATAGGAAGAAAGGGCATCGGGATAGCAGTGGAAGGTTCACACGCTTGAGGTTTGGAGCAGGTGCTGATGGAGGAGGCGAATTATGCATGGATTTGTGTTCGGGAAATATTACATTTGATTACAGCATAAATTGGTATGCATATTTTAATTTCGGAAATAAATGGTATAACAGATCTTATGATTTTGGCGATAGCCTGTCAGGATCGACAACTCTTGGGACTGCTTCTGGATTTGCGGTATTGGGAGAGTATTGTAACAAGAAGCCAGACCCTAACAACTGCTGTTGTCTGAAGAAAGGTGCTCATTGAACACTGATACAATGAACCTTGGGGTAGATTCAGATAGAATCACCCTTTATAGCGACGGAACGGAACTTATCAGTCAACGTCCTGGAAGGACAGGGTTCGAAGCGTTTTACCTGAGTGGTGTGCTATTCCTTGTTCTGATAGTCGATTTGCTGGGGATAATGGGTATTGTTTTAGCGGCAAAATGTGCAATTACGGAGAAATACGCTCTTTGTTTTCTGATGATGGTCGTTTTACTTCTGGCAATCTTGCCTGCGCTACTGGTGACTATAATTGTACAAGGACTGCTGTTCAGTTTTCGCGCCAGTTACAACCAGAGAACGGGAGTTCTCAGGATCAAATATGGTTTGTTTCGTCTTAAGAGGAAATTAGATCCTGAAAATGTCTTGGTAAAGATCGAACCTACCTACTCCAGAGGCGACTGGGGCTACCGGGCAAAAATCAAAGCAGTAAATGGGCGATTTTCATTAGTGTTTATTCCAAGTGGCATTATTGGAGGAAGAAGAAAAGCGTTCAATGAGGCACTTGAGATTAGTCAATGGCTGAAAAAACAAGGAATCGCGGTTGAAATGGATACCCGATTTAGCCGAGAAAAATGAAACGGCGGCGGGTGGCCTCTGCAACGAATAAGCATGACAGCGTAAAATGAAAGGGCATAACATGTGTGGCACCTTCAAGCGCAGCTTGTGGGTGCAGAGGATACGGCAATGTGTACGATGTTGAACACGAAAGAAACAACGGAAGGCCGAAGGATTGAAAAGGTGGATGCAATAGCGGGTACGACAACGCGGTATTACTACGACGACCAGCGGGTGGCGGTGCAGACGCTCGTTTCCGGCGGTGTCGAGAC
>Ga0209722_1003314_pt1 | contig 11367 bp, 7 predicted proteins | sample BioC12SIPDNA_2_FD_185745 | JGI IMG/M metagenome (GOLD analysis project Ga0209722, IMG submission 185745) | Anaerobic biogas reactor microbial communites from Washington, USA - Biogas_R1_A C12 SIP DNA (SPAdes) (version 2) | ecosystem: Engineered > Bioreactor > Anaerobic > Unclassified | place... | reverse complement strand
CACCCACCCGCGCGTGGTTCCCCAAGGCCCCGCCGCTTCCGCCTGCAACCAGCAACCGAGCGGAGGTCTCAACCGTCGAGGAGCTTATCCGGGCCGTTGAAGGCGCCGAGCCAGGCCAGACGATTCTGGTCGCCGAGGGTCATTACCTGCTGCCGCGCTACATCGAGATTCGCGCCGATGGCGTGACCTTGCGTGGGGCCTCGGGCCGGCGCGAGCGGGTTGTCCTCGACGGCGCCCGCAGCATGCACGGCGAACTCCTCGGCTTCCGGGGCTGTTCAGACGTGACAGTCGCCGATCTGACGATTCAGAACATTCGGTACAACGGGTTTAAGGTCAACTCCGATTCCGGCGTGCAACGACTGACGATCCGCAACTGCATCGTCCATAACATCTGGCAGCGAGGCGTTAAGGGCGTCAAGGTGCCCGAGGAGGACCGCGAGGCCCTGCGGCCACAGGGCTGCCGCATACAATACTGCCTGTTCTACAACGACCGGCCCAAGCGGCTGGCCGACGACCCGCAAGACATCGCGCAGGGCAACTACATCGCCGGCATCGACGTCATGTACGCCAAGGGCTGGACCATCTGCGACAACGTGTTCGTCGGCATTCAGGGCCGGACCTTCGAGGGACGCGGCGCCGTCTTTCTGTGGTTCGACACACAGGACTGCCTCGTCGAGCGGAACATCATCATCGACTGCGATGTGGGCCTGCAACTCGGCAACGCCCACCGCGCCGACGGCGTGGAGGCCCACTGCATCCGGTGTGTCGCGCGGAACAACTTTATCACGCGGGCGCCCGAGGCGGGCATCGTGACGGTCTACACGAAGGACTGCCAGGTCGTGCACAATACAATCCACGACCCGGACACTCGGATGAACCGTCTGCTCCGCACGGTCTTTGCCAACGACGGCCTCCTCGTTGCGAACAATCTGCTCAGCGGGCCGGGGACGAGCGACGAATCTGACAGCGAGATTCGGTTTGTCGGCAATCTGCTGCGCGACGTGTCGGGCGCGTTCGCCGATCCGGACCATGGCAATCTTCATCTGACGCAGACGGCCGACGGGATCGTCGATCAGGGCGCCGCCCTGCCTGCGCCGGTCGACGACGACATCGACCGCCAACACCGTGACGATCGGCCCGACATCGGCGCCGATGAACGAATCTGAGAACGATACAAACAGAAGGACAACAGCCAAATCCATTGAAGAAAGGGACGCATGCACACCGCTACAAGAGTTCTGATCGTCGCTCTCACCCTTCTGGCCGTCACGCCGTTGCACAGCGAAGAGGCCCCTTACCAGGCAACCACCACCACCGATCCGCAGATCGCGCCCGCCGACCTGGAGCTGCTCCTGAAACCCTTGCGCAGAGACGAGCTGATCGTCGAGACGGAGGCATGGCTGGCTCTGCTCCAGGCCAAGGTCCGGGAGATCAGCCTGGCCGAAATCGAGGCGAAACAGAAGGGCCGCGAGATTTCGGAGACCAAACAGGATCTCAAGGAGCAGATCAAGGAGATCCAACAGGAAGCTGCACCCAAGGTGAAGTCGGATGGGTCGTCGCCCGGGACGACTGAGGCCAATCAACCCTCCGCCCAGATCGAGCAGAAGATCCAAGAGAAGATCGAGACCCTCGACCGAAAGGCGGAGGAAATCGTCGAGGCGGCTGTGGACGTGAATCAGGCAGTCGCCGACAGCAACACCGCCAATGCCAAGGAGGCAAGCGGTGCGGCGAAGGACATCGCCAAAAAGACCGAAGCTGTGGAGGAGGCCAAGGCAAAGCTGCAACAGGCCGCAGCGGAGGTCGAACAGGCCGATGTGGAACTGGAGGATAAGGTCAAGAAGATCGGCGAGGCGGAACTGGAACTGCACGCCAAGGTCCGAGAGCAACTGCTGGCCAATATCAATCGCCTGCACGAGGAACAGACGGCCCTGACGGATCGCGTGCGCGTGGTTCTCGCGGCACTCGAGGCCAAAGGGGGTGACGTAGCCGAATACCGCAAGTACGTCGATGCCGTCTCCGGCCTGAAGGTGGACGTCAAAGACATTAGCGCGACGCGTGCGATCATCCTCGGATGGCTCAAGTCGCCCCAGGGCGGACTCCGCTGGGGCAAGAGCATCCTGTCGTTCATCCTGATCGTGGTAGCCGCCAGGATCCTGGCAGTCATCCTCAGCCGCCTGACGCGCCGCGCGGTGGCCATGAACAAGAAATGCTCCGACCTGCTGCGGGATTTCCTGGTCAACCTCGTCGGCAAGGCGGTGTTCGTCATTGGCGTCGTGGTCGCCCTGTCGATGCTGGGGATCAACATCGGGCCGTTGGTGGCCGGCATCGGGGCCATTGGCTTCATCGTTGGCTTCGCGCTCCAGGGCACGCTGGGCAATTTCGCCGCGGGCCTGATGATTCTGATGCACCGTCCGTACGACGTCGGCGACGTGGTCCAGACGGCCGGTGTCAGTGGAATTGTACAATCGATGAACCTGAACACGACGACGATCAAGACGTTCGACAATCAGGTGGTGGTCGTGCCCAACGGGTCCATCTGGGGCAACAACATCATCAACGTCACCGGCAGCGACACGCGCCGTGTGGACATGACGTTCGGGATCAGCTATGGCGATGACATTGCCAAGGCTCAGCAGATCCTGGAGGACATCCTCCGATCGCATCCATTAGTTTTGGCAGAGCCGGCGTTCAACGTGAAGATGCACGAACTGGCCGATTCGTCCGTCAACTTCATCTGCCGGCCCTGGACCAAGACGAGCGACTATTGGACGGTGTACTGGGATGTCACGCGCAGCGTCAAGGAGCGGTTTGACGCGGAAGGTGTCTGCATCCCGTTCCCGCAACACGAGGTGCACGTCTTTCAGCAGAAGGCCTGAAGGTCGTGCCAGGCGGCTGGCGCTAGGGGTCGGTCGCGAGTTTGCCGAAGCCGATGTCGTCGATGTAGATCAGGCCTGAACCTCCGGCGGTCGGAGTGGTCCGATGGCCGAGCCCGATGTACATCGTTCGGACCCGGCTCAGGTCGACGCCGGCGAACTGACTCAACGGGATTTGCCATGATTGCCACCCAGCCGCCCGGACGGCCTCCGGGTCTGTATGGCTGACTGCCACAACACGGCCGGCATTGTCTTCCAGCGCAACATACAATGTCTGTGTCGCGTTCGCAGCGCTTCCCTGGAAGTACAGTCTCAGACTGTCGGCGCCACCAATCGTCCAGTCCTGTGGCGAGTCAAAGGGCCGCTGCGCCTCGGAGTAGAACGGCGCGAGACTGTTGTCGTACTGCAGAGGCATCGACTGTCGGCCGCTGTGAACGATGGTCTGCTCGGCGAAAGGTGCTTCGAGATACCCCACAGTCGAACCGGTGTTGTTCGCCCAGCCGTCGAGCCATGTATCGAAGATGGCCTGGCCGGCGTCGATGTCATCGGTGTAACTCTCGAAGCCGTCGATCAACCGATACGCCTGCGTCGTGAAGCTCCACAGGCTGCCTGCCCACTCACGGATCGCCTCCGCCTCGTTGACCTCAACAACCTGCCAGTAGTAGGTTCTCGCGAACTCGAGATCGGCCGGAGCGAACGCCGCGCTGCCGACTGCGCCCGCCAGAACCAGCGTCTCCGGGTCCGTTCCAAAGCGCACTTCGTGCGAGGCTGCCTCGCGCCCGCTGCACCAGTGAAGCGTCGTTTCCGGATCGACGTCCGCCGCCCCGTCGGCCGGCTGCGGGCGGCACGCGTGAACGGGCACGTGGAGGAACCGCACCTCACTCAGACCATACTGTCCCCCTGCCCCGAAGTTGCTGTGGACCATGAACCGAACGCACCTGGCCGCCGCGCCAGCGAAGTCCACAACCGTGTTGTGGGCATAGTCGTTGCTGACCGTCGCCTGCGCAAACTCGACATCCCCAAGCACCGCCCAGTCGGCGCCGTCGCGGGAGTACTCGACGGTGACATCCTTGAGGCCAAAACCCAGCAGGAGTTCGAATTCCACGTTGTAGTTCCACACCTGCATCTGGTGGAGCTTGTAGACCCGGTCAAAGTCGTACTGAATCCACACAGGTTCCTCCGGCCCCGCAGCGGCCAGCCACATGTCGGCCGCGTCCATCGAATGCAGGTCATCCGCGTCCATACCGGAACCATTGACTGTATTCTCCGGGCCAGCGGCAGACGCATGGGAGGCAGTCGCCGTGACGTTCTCGATGGGGTAAGCAAAGGACTCCGACGTGAAATCCCAGACTCTTCCCCTGAAGACCGTGCTGTCGGGAGGAGCCCCGATGCCGTCAACCCGCCAGTAATAGGTCCGGCCGAATGCCAACAGCCCATCGGAGTCGAACGTTGTCCCGACCTGCCCATGGCTGACCAGTACATTCCTTGGATCGGCCGTATCGGCAAGGAGCACATCGTCCCAGCTCGTACCGAAGTAGACGTCGTGCCGAACGGCAGAGGCGTCGGGGGTCCAGGACAACACCACATCGCGAGGGACATCCATCGCCCCTTCCGCCGGACCGGGATCCGTCGCCTGCCCCAGATCGGTGCCCTCCATCACGGATCGAATCTCCGTTTCCGTCAGCACCCGGCTGTAGATACGGACATCGTCGAGCAGACCGGGAAAATACCTTCCGCTGCTGAGCCGCGCGCCCATTTTCACATGGTCGATCGTCGCGATGTCCCCCTCCGCGCTGTCAATGAACTGCCCATCCAGATACCAACAGCCGGTACCGCCGCCGTATGTGCCGGCGATGTGGTGCCATTGCGTATCGACGGCTCCGAGAGCCCACTGGTAACCGCAAATATGGGCCACATAATTTCCCTTGTCATCCACCTCCATATCGAAGTAAGTGCCCTCCATGCTTCCGTCGGGGACGAAGCCAAAAACGCTCGTCTTGTCGGCGATGGTCGGGGTACTGGCCTTCACCCAGGCGAGAACCGTTCTCTCGTCGGCCCCGCGGATTCCCACGCTGCCGACGTCCACGCCATCGTCCACCCCATCGAACAGCAGCGCTCCATCCACCCTTCCTATCACCCAGGTCGGACCGCCCCGGAGCGTGCCATCGTGGCCTCGACCGCTGGCATCGCGTGCCACCGTTCCCGATGCATCGTCGAGTTTCCACCATCCGACCAGAGAGGGATCCGCCGCGTGACACAGAGAGGTCAAAACCAGACCCAGCCCGAGCACACAGACAACCAAGTCAGTTCGCTTCGCACACATGCCAGTCCTCCTCAAAGGAATGTCATCCAGACCGCACATCACCGGCATCGACAGCTCCGTCCAGAATGACGGCAACCAGACTACATTATACCGGAATCATCCCTTGCGGGCAACCGGTTTCTGCCGAGTGCCTGCCAGAACTGCGTTCTGGTGGGCCTTCCGGCAGTTCACAACGTCCGTTCCCTTGCCTGGCCATTGCCCCGATGGCTCGGTCAGTAGTCTTTGAAGGATCTCATCCAGCCGGGCCAGTCGGACGAGCTGACACCGCCGGCGATCGTCCATGGGCCGTTGGTGTCGAAGCTCCGATGCCATTTCAAGGTCCACAACTCCTTAAGCCCCACGGGCCGAACCGTGCTGAAGTCGGCGAAGACGCAGTTGACCGAGCCTGAATGACGGTCGATGCAGATGACATTCCATTCATTCCCGTTCGCCACGTCGAACCCTTTGATGTCCGGGGCGCCCTGGGTATGCACCGGCATTGCATCCACGTAACCGCAATCGACGAATAGCGGGACGTTGTCCGCATGCTTGATGCGTCGGACACTCTTCCAGTAATTGTCGTCGGCACGATCGCAGATCCACTCGTTCTGACCGTAGCTGCCCCGGTCGCGGAGTTCGGGGTCTTTCGTGCGGACATCGCCCCAGCCGCCTGCGTCCCAGTTCCAGGCGCGATATTCGAACGCTCCCCCCACCGCCGCCGGCAGCGTCGCGGAAGGACACATCGCCAGTTTGCCCTTGTCTCGGTAGTAGGGCAACAGCACCGCCGGCCAGTCATTGGCTGCAGCGCTGCCTTCATAGACGCCGCCGTTGAACTTTCCGTCGGTGTCCTCGGTGTAGAAGTACCAGATCAGGCCCCATTGCTTGAGGTTGGCTCGGCAGGCGACCGAGCGGGCCTGTTTCCTGACGCGTTGAAGACTGGGCATCAGGATCGCCATCAGCAGAGAGATGATGGCTACCACGACCAACAACTCGATCAACGTGAACCCTCGGTCTCTTCGCATCACAAGGCCCCGTCAGTGCGTGGTTGTAAAGACGGCGGCAAACACTCAAGCCGCACAGAACCGATTATACCCAAATCCAGCCGGAACAGCACCGAGTTTCTCTCGTCCGATCGCAATTCCCCGGCACCATGCCATCCCGCAGGCACCCAGACCTCCGCCCTTTTGCGACCAGCGCGGATGCCATCAGAACTCTTCCTTCAGAGCGGCCATCCACTGAGGCCAGTCGGACGGCTGTACCCCCCCTGCCTTGGTCCAGGGACCGAACGTATCGAACGATTTGTTCCACTTGAGACTCCAGAGCTGCTTGAGCGCCACCTTCCGGACCGACCAGTCCGCGAAAACGACGAATTGGGCCCCGCCGTGCCGATTGACACACAGACGCTGCATCTCGTGCCCGCTCATGATCGGGGTCTCATGCCCCCAGGGAGGAGGCTCATCGGTATGTTGTGGCCAGCCATCGACCCACCAGCCCTCGGTAAATACCGGGATGTTGTAGGCCCCCTTGACCTGGCTGGTCCGCCAGTAGTCCTTGGCGGGGCCCCGACCCCATAGGCTGTCCATGCCGGCGGGAGGATTGCACATCCAGCCGTTAGGGGCATAGCTGCCCTCGTCGCCGCCGTGCGAGGCGGGAACCCGCCAGGCGTCGAAGGGGGTGGTGGCGATGGCCATCGCGTCTGCCGATGTCCCGGATCGATGCTTGACGGCGGTCGGACACAGCCACATCTTCTTGTCCTTCGACAGGGGCCGCAGGCATTCGCGCCACCAGTCGCCGTGGGCAACGTCGCTGCCGAAGCTCTGGAGCACCCCACTGTAGAAGTAACCATTGTTGTCGTCGCAATACATCGCGAAGATCAGACCCCACTGGTGCAGGTTCGACTTGCAGCCGACGCCCCGCGCCTGGCGACGTACCCGCTCCAGGGCCGGCATGAGAATGGCCATCAACAGAGCGATGATGGCGATGACCACCAGCAGTTCGATCAGGGTGAACGCTCGGGAATCGACCACGGATGGCTGCCTGCGGATGATCCGTCTTTCTACGTCGGTCATCATATCCACTCCTGCCCTGCCGCCTCCACAGGAGGCGAACGATGAGATCCACATCGGTGGTCTTCGCACCTGCACAGTGGTCGGATCGCTGTGGTCTATTATGCGCGAACACAGGCGGTCAGACAAGCAGAATCGCTGGATTCAGATCTGCCGCGGGGCGATTCGGCGTCGGGGTCGGTCATTGGGGCGGCTCGGCGCGCGGTCGCTCGCCCGCCGTCTTCCGTCGAACCCGCACCTCGCAGAGTCCCTGCAGGGATTCGGCAATGACCTGCGCCGCCAGCAACGATCCCTGGTCGTTGAAGTGAACGGAATCGTACATGAATTCGCGGGACTTCGGTATCGACCGGTCCAGGTCGATGAGCGGCACGTCCTGCTCGGCGGCCACCGACCGGATCAGATCGTTCATCATAACGTAGAGGTCGTAGTAGTCCGCATACGCGATGCCAAAGCCGGTCTCCATCCGGTGCATGCTCCTCGCGATGTACACATCGGGGGGGGATGTGAAGCGGTTCTGCTGTGTCATCAGGACGGGCACGACTTCGCGATATCGGCACAACGCCACGAAGCTCCGCAGATTCGACGTGAACTCCCTGCGAATCCCGTCTCGGTCCCAGTTCCGCATTTGGCCCCGAATGTTCCCCCACTCATCGACCTCCGGAGCCGGCGGACAGACCGCCTGTCGGACAATGCCATAGGCGTGGGGCGCGATCCACCGCGCCGCCTCAGACACAACGCGACGGAAAGAAGGCGGCGGCTCGACTTGCAGCGTGATCTGCTGGATGGGAGAGCGGGTGGCATTCTCATTCCAGTACGTCCCCGTGTAGAGGAGAATGACCAGGTCGTTGATGTTGTGCATGAATGCGATGATATCCGGCTCCAGCGGAAGAACGTCGTTAAGAACGATGTTGATCGAATGAAGTGAGTTGTTGCCGCCAACCCCGGCGTTGTACGCGTTGATCTTCAGGCCGGTGCGTTCTTCGAGCCGCCGTGCTGCTGCGATCGGGAAGCGATGGTCTTCGTGGACGAAAAGGCACTCGGTCGTGGAGCCGCCGACGAAAAAGACGCGAAGGTCCGGGTCACGATGGCGATCCGTCGGCATGATGAAGCCGCGAGAATCCGTGCGCAATCGGAAGTCGTCCGCCGTCAGCCCGTCAGTCTCCGCCAAGTACGCGAGACTGGGGCGATGCACCTCGTCCAGATGGGGCGAGGGCTTCTTGAGGCGAATCGCTCGCTCGGAGAACGTCCGTCCCCGTTCACGCGGCGCCCCCAGTAGCCGACCGATTGCCCTGTCGGCGATGAAGAGCACGAGCATGTTCAGCGCGAGGATCACCAGCACTTTCTTGAGCTTTTGCACAGGCACCGCCATCGTCGCGCCGATGGAGACCAGAACGACCGCCAGTACGATCAGCAGAACAGACATGCCGCGAAAGAGATCTCCTGCGTGTGCAAGGTAATGCGACAGCTCGTGCGTCTGCTGCCCCCGGATGACGTGGTTGAGGAAGTCAAGCGGCAGCGTCCGTTCGTATGCGGCGGTGATCAGACGCCGTCCAAACGCGTGGAAGACGCCCCACGACAGCAGCCAGAAGCCGACGACGATCGCCGCCGATACGAACAAGACCTTCTGCGTCCTGTCCGTATCGCGGTGGCCCCGTCGCGGCAGGGGCTGCCTGGAGTCATGCGATGGTCGTTCCGTCATGTGATGATGGTAGCCACCAATCGGCCGGCCCGTCAAGGGCGCCAAACGTCCCACAGGACAGTCGCCGCCATTCCCGCAAAGCCGTATCGTGAACGTCTTCCGATGAAGCGTTTTTTTCTTGCCTTGCGGGCGGGGGCCGCTACAGTAGGTCGCAAGTCTGGTGCGGATGAGCATATGCGGTGCAGCCGCAGGTTCCGTCCGCGAATCGAGGTCCGAAATCCGAAATGACAGGAGTCTCCGCCATGATCGGCAAGGCCATACGACTGGAACGCATCATCGATCGCAATTCCCAAAGGACCGTCATCGTCCCGATGGATCACGGCGTCACGGTCGGCCCGATCGAGGGCCTGGCCGACATGCGAACGACCATCAGCAAGGTCGTCAGGGGCGGCGCCAATGCGATCCTCATGCACAAGGGCATGGTCCGCGCCGGCCACCGCGGGACCGGCCAGGACGTCGGCTTGATCGTCCACCTCTCGGCTGGCACCGCGCTGAGCCCCGACCCGAACGCCAAAGAACTGGTCTGCACGGTCGAGGAGGCGATCAAGCTCGGGGCCGACGCCGTCTCGATCCACGTCAATATCGGCGCCGAAACCGACCGCGACATGCTTCGCCAGTTCGGCCTGGTCAGCGAGCGATGTACGGTCTGGCAGATGCCCCTGGTGGCGATGGTCTACACGCGGGGCCCGAAAGTCCGCGACGAATACGACGTCGAGCACGCCAAGCTGGCCGCCCGCATCGGGGCCGAACTCGGGGCCGATATCGTCAAGGTCGTTTACACCGGCAGCGTCGAAAGCTTCTCCGAAGTCGTCCAGGGTTGCCCCATTCCGGTGGTGATCGCCGGCGGACCAAAGATGGACAGCGACGAGGACATCTTCCGCATGGTCGAAGGCGCACTGGCCGCCGGCGCGGCAGGACTGTCCATCGGACGCAACGCCTTCCAGCACGAGCATCCGGACAAGATGATCCAGGCCCTGAGCCGAATGGTCCACCACGGGGCCAGCGTCTCCGAGGCCATCGAGGCACTCAGAAGCTGAGGGCCACCACGAGCCGGCGGCCGATCAGTTCGGCATTCTCGGCGCATGTGGAGCGCCCGGCAGGTGAGCAAGACGCTCCGTCACCGCCACAGCCAGGCGATCCTTGGCGCTTTACAGCGATTGGGGTATAACAGCGGGCCGGCACACGTTGCAGAAGCTGGAACGCAGAGAGTCGGATTGGGTCACAGACAGGTAGAAAGGAGTCGCTATGAACAGGATGTTGGGGTTGGGCATGGTCGTCGCATTGTCGGGCCTGCTGGCCGGATGTGCAACGCAGGACGCGGCCAAGGTCGAAGTCGCCGAGGGACAGGAAAAGCCGCCGTTGATCCAGTACGTAGACACACCGACGGGTCGATGGAAGGTGCACGACGAGGCCCGTCCGGCCCCGCCGATCGCTACGCCGGGCGAAGGCTGCGGCAACGCCCCCGCCGATGCGGTCGTACTCTTCGACGGAACGGCTGCCTCCATGGCCAACTGGACTGACACGAAGGGCAACTCCTCAAAGTGGGTCGCCGGCGACGGATACATGGAATCGGTCAAGGGGGCCGGATACATCCAGACCAAGGAACAGTTCGGATCGTGTCAGTTGCACGTCGAGTTCGCTACACCGAAACAGGCCTCCGGATCGGGACAGGGCCGAGGCAACAGCGGCGTCTTCCTCCAGGGCCAGTACGAAATCCAGGTCCTCGACTCCTATGGGAATAAGACCTATCCCGACGGACAGTGCGGCGCGCTCTACGGCCGGGCCGTCCCGCTGGTCAACGTCTGCCGCAAGCCCGGCGAGTGGCAGAGCTACGACATCATCTACCACCGTCCGATGTTCGACAAGAACGGCAACGTCACCCGAAAGGCCACGTTCACCGTCTTCCACAACGGTGTCCTGATTCATGACCACGTCGAACTGACGGGCGGCACCAACTGGATCAACCCACACGCTGTCACGGACTATCAGCCACACGGCGACAAGGGCCCGATCCAACTCCAGGACCACGGCAATCCGGTGCGCTACCGCAACATCTGGATTCGCGAACTGAAGGACTGATCCGCCCGGTTGCGGTTACCAGGCACTCACGCCGGAGCGGCCCAATGACTGGACGCTCCGGCGTTCTCTTTGCGCTGTCATCGAGAAGGCTTGGGACACCGAGCGGCCCTCATGCCGAACGCCCAATGCAACGGGGCTCGCATCCAGTGGACACGAGCCCCGCAAAGCGATCTTCTTCTGCCGTCCCTCATTCAGACGGCCACATCAGATCATTCCGTCGTCGCCGGCTTCCCGAAACCGACTTCGTCGATGTACACGATGCCCGTGCCGCCGGCGCTCGGACTGGTCCGATTGCCGACACCGATCACCATCGTGTCCACCCGGCTGGGATTCACGCCGGCGAATTCG
>Ga0209722_1003302_pt1 | contig 11393 bp, 11 predicted proteins | sample BioC12SIPDNA_2_FD_185745 | JGI IMG/M metagenome (GOLD analysis project Ga0209722, IMG submission 185745) | Anaerobic biogas reactor microbial communites from Washington, USA - Biogas_R1_A C12 SIP DNA (SPAdes) (version 2) | ecosystem: Engineered > Bioreactor > Anaerobic > Unclassified | place... | reverse complement strand
CTTCGGCGGAAGACTTCGAAGATATTCGTAGGCTACGCAAAGATGATACATCGGCGGGTGCATCTCCCTTTACCGGAAGGTGAACGAGTATGGGAAACTGGAAACCGGCGGTGGTGGCCTGCATCGGATGCCTGGTGATCGCCGCGATCATCGGGACCGCCCTCGCGTCTGAGGATGCCGGGGAGGAGACCTGGGGGGACTTACAGAAGTTTGCGTCGAAAGAGGAACTCAGGGAATTCCTAAAGGAGCACGCGCAGGGAGGGTGGAACGACGGCATCTATCCCCAAGTTCCGGGGGGCGCCGGGCAGGAGAGCGCAGTGAAGGCACCGGCGCCGGCAGTAACGGCCGCGCCGACATCCTCTGCCCGCGACTACTCCACCACGAACGTGCAGGTGGAGGGCGTGGATGAGGCCGACTTCGTGAAGAACGACGGGAAGTACATCTACATCATCTCTGGGGAAACCCTCGCGATTGTGGAGGCGTTCCCGGCAAAGACCGCGAAAATTGTCTCTGAGACACGGATAGACGGCCGCCCGGCGGCGCTCTTCCTCGCTGGCGACCGCCTGGTGGTCTTTGCCGTCACAGAGGAGCAGCAGATGACCACCCCGGAGGGGAGCGTAACACCGGTCCCGGTCTGGCGGACGGTGACGCACGCCTACGTCTACGCGGTCGGGAATCGGGCCGACCCGGAACTGGTGCGGGACCTGACCTTCACCGGCGACTACTACGACGCCCGGATGGTCGGGGACTACGTCTACACCCTCACGCGGGAGTCTCCCGTCTGGGTGCGGGACGATATCGTCCTCCCTGAGGTGAGGAGTGGCAGCGCGCTGTCCGTCCAGCCCGACGTCTACCGCCCCAAAACCCCCATGCAGAACTACGTCTTCTACACCGCAAGCGCCTTCTCGGTCCGGAAGGATACGGGCGCCACCGATGCCGAGACGTTCCTCCTCGGCTACGACACCACCCTCTTCGCATCGCAGGAGAACCTCTATATCGGCTACCGGAACACGGGACCGGCCTATTCTGAGGGGATCCGCGACCAGACGATCATCCACCGGTTCGCGATCAAGCGGGGAGCGATCGACTACCAGGCGATGGGGGAGGTCCCCGGGCATCTCTTAAACCAGTTCTCGCTTGACGAGTACGCAGGCAACCTCCGGGTCGCGACGACCGTCGAGGGCTGGACGCGGGAGGGGCAGATCCAGTACAACAACGTCTACGTCCTCGATCCTTCGATGAAGACCATCGGGACGCTCGAGCATATCGCACCTGACGAGCGGATATACGCAGCCCGGTTCGTCGGCGACCGACTCTACCTGGTGACGTTCAAGCGGATCGACCCTCTCTTCGTCATTGACCTCTCTGACCCGAAGCACCCGGGCATCCTCGGGAAACTCAAGATCCCGGGCTACTCAGACTACCTCCACCCCTATGACGCCGACCACATCATCGGTATCGGGAAAGAGACGAACGAGAACGGGTGGGGCGGCGTCTCGGTAGGGGGCCTCAAGATCGCCCTCTTCGACGTCTCGGACGTGAACAAACCAATCCAGGTTGACGCCGTCGTGATCGGTGAGGCCGGGACCGACTCGGAGGCGCTCCGCGACCACAAGGCCTTCCTCTTCATACAGGAAAAAGACCTCCTTGTCATCCCGGTGAGCGAGATTAAAAAGGTCGAGAACCCCTCGTCGAGGTACCCGGGCTCCTACAGCACCACGACCTGGCAGGGAGCCTATGTCTACCAGGTGAACCCCTCCTCCGGGTTCACCCTGGAGGGCACGGTCACGCACGGGGAGAAGGGGCCCTCCTACGCCTGGAACGCACCGGACGCGGTGCGGCGGTCGCTCTTCATGGACGACACCCTCTACACGGTCTCACAGCGGAGCATCGTTATGACCGGGCTTGCCGACGGCAGCCGGGTAAGCGAGGTCTTCCTCCCCTACCGGGAGGAGGCCTACCCGCCCCCCTACCCGGTCTGGTGACCCTGAGGATGGTGCTTCCTGACGGCCTTAAAGACCTCCATCACGACCACGACCAGGGAAGCGAGGGCAAGCAGCGAGAGCCATTCGACCAGGGAGACCGGCTGCACCTGGAGGATATCCCGGAGGATGGGGGTGTAGAGCGCGAGGATATGCACACCCTGCGCGGCAACGACGCCGGCCACCAGGAAGTAGTTGCGGCTGATCGGGACACGGAAGGCCGACTGATACTCGGACCGGCAGTTGAAGACATGGAAATTCTCGAAGAGCACCATCAGCAGGACAACCAGGTTCCGGGCCGCGAACTCGTCCCATCCGTTTGAAAGGAGCCAGTACCAGGCACCGAGCGCGACCAGCGCGATCACCGTGCCGGAGAGGAGCGTCTCCTCTATCATCAGCCGGTTGAAGATCCCCTCCTCCGGCCTTCGTGGCGACCGGTCCATGACACCGGGCTCTCCCCCCTCAAGCGCAAGCGTCACGTCCTGAATGCCGTTCGTCACCAGGTTCAGCCAGAGGAGCTGGACCGCAAGGAGGGGCAACGGAAGGCCCACGATGAGGGCGAGCATGAAGAGGAGAACCTCCGCAAAACCCGTCGATATCAGGAGGTAGACAACCTTCCTGACGTTGTCGTAGGCATACCGCCCCTCCTCGATCCCGGCGACGATCGAGGCGAAATCGTCGTCAGTGACGATCAGTGACGCCGTATCCTTGGCGACGTCGGTCCCGGAACCCATCGCGACCCCGATATTCGCGCTCCGGAGCGCCGGCGCGTCGTTAACCCCGTCCCCCGTGACCGCGACAAACGCCCCGCTCTCCCGGTAGGCTTCGACGATCCGGAGCTTTTGCAGCGGCGTAACCCTGGCAAAGACCCGACCCCGCTTCACCCGGTCGATGAACTCAGAGAACGTCGGGATCTCTGAATCTCCCAGTTCCGCACCGGTGATCACCTCGTCAGGAGAGTCAGCAATCTCAAGTTCCCGCGCGATGGCGAGCGCCGTTGCGGGGTGATCCCCGGTCACCATCACCACGTCGACCCCGGCGCGGCGACACCGCCGCACGGCATCGGGAACGTCGGGGCGAATCGGGTCGATGAACCCGACCAGACCGAGAACTTCGAGGGGAGGGATCTCGGGGCTCTCCGCAGGTACCGGTCCCTCTACGTGACCATGGGCCACGGCAAGCACCCGGTAGCCCCGGGAGGTGAGGCCGTCGAGCTCCTCCTGTACGCGATCCAGGTCGAGCGGGGTCTCGCCTTCCCGCTCCCCTGCCATGGTCCGGCAGAACGGGAGAACCGTCTCGACAGCCCCCTTGACCGCCACCCGGACTGCATCCTCCTCCCGGTACCAGACGGCGGCATACCGCTGCTCTGACTCGAAAGGGATCTCGGCAACGATGGGTGCATCCGCACGGATAGCGCCGGGGTCAAGCCCCAGCTTGTAGGTGAGCGCGAGGAACGCAACATCGATCGCATCGCCCCGGTGCGCCCAGTCCCCCTCACCGACCAGTTCCAGACCCGCCTCGTTGCAGATCGTTGCGGCCCGGGCAAGGCGCTCCAGCCGGTGGCGATCCGGCCCTGCTACCGGGGCGCCACTCTCATCGAGAACTTCTCCCTCGCCCGTATACCCGGCCCCGGTGACTGAGAACTCCTCGCCCGTGGGCAGGGCAACGACCCGGGCAGTCTGCTGGTTCACCGTGAGGGTGCCGGTCTTGTCGCTCGCGATCAGTGTGCAGCTCCCAAGACTCTCCACGGCGGCGAGGAACCTGACGATGACGTTGCGCCCCGCCATCCGTGAGGTTGCGACCGAGAGCGCGACGGTCAGTGCGATCGGCAGCCCCTCGGGGATCGCCGAGACCGCAAGGGCTACGGCGAGGAAGAAGACCTCAACCGGCGGCATCCCCTGGCCGAGGACGATGATCGCAAGCAGCCCGGCGGCGGCGAGGACAGCGATGCTGATCTTCCGCGAGAAATCCTCCATACGAAGGACAAGCGGGGGTTTACCCATCTCCGACGCGGCGACCGTCTCGGCGATCTGCCCGAGCTCGGTATGCCGGCCTGTCCCGACCACGATCCCGGTGCTCCGACCGCTCATGACGGTGCTGCCGGCGTAGAGCATGTTCAGGCGGTCGCCGGGCGGGAGGGATGCGTCAACGGGGTCAGGTTTCTTCCCGACCGCATGGGACTCGCCGGTCAGGAGCGACTCGTCGACGGTGAGCGCTCTGGTCCGGAGGATGCGGATATCTGCCGGGATGCGGTCGCCCGACTCCAGGGAGACGCGGTCGCCGGGGACCAGGTCTTCGGCCGGAACGGTCGCATCACGGCCGTCCCGCCTCACCTGTGCGTAGATCCTGAGCATCTGCTGCAGGGCTGTTGCGCTCCTCTCCGCCCTCACCTCCTGGAATGTTCCGATGACCGCGTTGATCAGGATGACGATGAAGATGAAGACCGCGTCGGTGAAATCGGCGAAGAGAAGGGAGATGATCCCGGCTGCAAGGAGGACGTAGATGAGCGGGCTCGTGAACTGGCGGAGGAAGACCTCAAAGACCGTCGGCGGCCGCCTCTGCGGGAGGGCGTTTGCCCCGAAGACTTCCCGCCGCCGGGCAACCTCGGCGTCCGTGAGGCCTTCCGGCGGCGATGCAAGCTGCCTGGCTGCTTCATCCGCCGTAAGGGCGTGCCATGCCGTCGTCCTCGATTCGTCGGGGGAGAGGGTGGAGGTTGTCATCGCCGTATTATTGTCCCGTACTTCCACAGGACCGGACACCGCCGTGCGGGGCGTTAACCGGCCATGACAGGTTCTTGCCAGGCCGGTTGTAGGATACACCGTCGAACAACGGTCTCCCGGAATACGTTTAAAAAAGGTGTCAGATCATCCGCCTATAAAAAACCCGGGGTTTGGGACTGCAGCCGGGTCAGGCGTGGATCATCGTCAGCATCATCTTGAAGCGGGTGACGGCGTGGACCGCGTGGGGCTTGTTTGCTGGCATGATGATCAGGTCGCCCGCCTTCATCGGGTATTCGGTGCCGGTGATGGTGATGAGCGCCTCCCCGTCGAGGACCTGGAGGATGGCGTCGTAGGGCGCGGTGTGCTCAGAGAGGCCTTCGTCCGCATCGAAGGCGAAGACCGTGATCGTGCCAGACTTCGTGTAGACGAGCATCCGGCTGACGATCGAGCCGGGCTGGTAGGCGACGAGGTCGCGTGGGTCGATGACCTGTTCGGTGAGGTTCTCTTTTCTTGCTTCAGGCATAGGAGTCCGTTTATCCTTGCAGGGACTTCTGCTTTGCGCCGGTCGCGATGAGCCCTGAGCCGGTGCGACTTCCGGGGGGTGGTGGCCCGGGATGTTGCAGGATATCAGACTCATCCTGACAGTGAAGAGGCCGGATGCTGCTGGTCTATGAAACCTTCCCGCAACCTCACTGCCATCCGCCCAAAAAGCCTCGCAGAAACCCTCTACGAAACGGCGGGAGGCCCCTGTAACCTCACCTTTTTCCCGCCCGGCCCCCAACCTGTAAGAGACCTTCCGTGTATTACCACCTCATCCTGACCGACAACTGCAACCTCTGCTGCACCTACTGCCGCGGGAAGGCGTTTGTCGTCGATCCCCCGGAACTGCCCGATATCGCCATCGACGAAGACCTCCCGGTGGACCTCGAGGTCGATCCTGCCGACCTCGACCGGTTCCTCGCAAAGGACCCCGACGCCGTGCTGACCCTCTACGGCGGGGAACCCCTGCTTGCGATTGACCTCGTCCGGGAGGTCGTCAGCACGGCGCCGGTATCGGCGCTGATCCTGCACACCAACGGCACGCTCCTCGACCGTCTCGAACCCGCGGTCGCGAACCGCTTCGACACGATCCTGGTCTCCATCGACGGTCCCGAAGGGCTCACCGACGCCCACCGCGGGGAGGGGACGTTTGAGCGGATCACCAGAAACCTCCAGAACCTGATGGCAGGCGGTTTTGCCGGGGAGGTGATCGCCCGGATGACGGTGACCGAAGATACCGATATTGTCGAGGCGGTCCGCTACCTCACGGAGAACGACCGGTTCTCGTTTCCCGCCGTCCACTGGCAGATGGACGCGAACTTCTGGAACGACTACCATATGCGCGACTACGCCGCGTGGGTGGAGGAGAGGTACAACCCCGGCATCAGGTCGCTCGTCACGTTCTGGGTCGAGACGATGCGGGAGAGCGGCCGGGTGCTCCGGTGGTACCCCTTCATCGACCCCATGCAGGACATGCTGTTTGCGCGTCCAAGCATGCTCAGGTGCGGGTGCGGCCACGCGAATTACAGCATCATGACCGACGGGCATATCGCCCCCTGTCCCATCATGGTCGGGATGAAGGACTACTACGTCGGGCACATCAGGACCGCCGACCCGCTCCACCTCCCGGTGACGACCGTGGGGAGCCCCTGCACGGAATGCGGTCTCCTCGACTTCTGCGGCGGCCGGTGCCTCTACTCAAACATCACCCATCCCTGGCCGGAGGAGGGGCGAAGGATCGTCTGCGGGACGGTGGAGAATCTCTACGAGGCGCTCAAGGCGGCGCTCCCCGAGGTCAGGGCCCTCCTTGATGCGGGGAGAGTCAGGATGAAGGACTTCGAGCACCGAAAGTACAACAGTTGCGAGATTATACCCTGAAAAGATGGACCGGGGCCTTATTCAGCCCCGATGCTTGAGAGAAGGTCTTGAGCGCCCTCCAACATGGCGCGGGCGGCCTTCGCCTTTGCCTTCACGACCGCGTGGTTGCCGTCATCGAGCGCCGCTTCCGCCTCCCCATAGAGCGTCTCGGCCCGGTCAATCCGTGACCTGGGCTTCCTGACATCCAGCCCCTCGACATCAAGAAGTTCGATCTCCTCCTGGACGGCGAGGAGGTCGCCGTAGAGTTCCTCCAGGAGTTCCCGCAACTCTTCGGTTCGGGCCTCGTCCTCCTCCCGCTTCTGCCGGCCGCGCTCGCGGAGCGCCTCCCGGGCCTCCGCCTGCCCTTCAAGGATCGCCTGGAGTTCGTCCTCGACGTCCCTGACCGCCTCCGCAAGCACCGCGGCAAACGCGGTCCGCTCCTCGCGGGAGGCCTCGTAGCCGTCGTATGCCCCGTATGCCCCGCCGGCCGCCGCACCTCCGAGGGCACCGCCGAGGGCGCCTCTGACATCCCCGTCGCCACGGATGATGCCGCCGAGGAAACCACCGAGGCCGGCCCCGGCGATGGCGCCCGCGATACCTTTCTTGACCTCCTTTCGCTCCCGGTCGACGGTATAACTCACCCGGACGTTCTCCCGGTCGATCACGACCTCCATCTTCCCCTCTTCGCCGGTATGCCGGATATCCATCGTCGAAACCGTATCCCCGACATTCTGGTGTGTGATCTCCGTACCCCTGAGTGCGAGCTGCGACATCAACCGCTCTACAAAGTCCCCGTAGAGGGATGAGACTCCCTGGCCATAATAGATAAACGCCATACGTTTCTCCGTTCTGCCGTTTGATAATTAAGGCTCCGGCATCATAGGATAAAAACCTTCTCAGACGCGATTCTCCCCAGATTCGGCACGAAAACCGTCTGCCGGGGGAGGGTAACGTTCATCCGGCCGGAGGGAAGAACATTCTGTAGGAGACCTATGACAACCATCGGGCTCATCCTCTGCAGAATCGGGCTCCACCGGTGGGGCAGGAAGCGCGGCTACGACGAGTATTCATCAAACGTCATCGAGTGGGAGCAGCGGTGTGAGCGGTGCGGGAAGAGGAAGCGGTGGGTCGAGGTAAAGCGGGACCGCCGGCGGTGACGGCCCCTGGTCAGGGAGGGGTAGGGCGCTGCAGGACGGCAGTTTCACGGAAAAACAGGGGAACGTTTGGAACCAAAAAGTTACTTTTCGATCTCTTTCCCCACAGAGAACGCCTTTGCGATCACACCGCCAAACCCGTAGTACTCCCGCCGCATCGAGTCGTAGGCGAACGGCCGGATCTTTGCGATGTCGGGCTTGCCGTCCGGCCCGAGGACGCTCTCGTCCACCTTGACGTCCAGGATCTCCCCGATGAACTGGGTGTGCACCCCGATCTCGACCGTCTGGAGGAGCCGGCACTCGAGGACAACCGGGAACTCCCCGACATACGGCGCGTTCACGAGGTCGCCCTTCACGGGCGTGAGCCCGGTGGCGGCGAACTTGTCCGTATCTCTGCCCGAGACGATACCGAAGTAGTCGGCTTCCTTCACGTAGTCCACCGACGGTATGCTGACCGTGAACTCGCGCTCGCTCGTCAGGTTCTCGTAGGTCTGCCGGACCTTCTGGACCGAGACCGCCACCGCCGGGGGCTGGGACGAGCAGATACCGCCCCATGCAGCGACCATGGCATCAGGGCGGCCGCCGGGGCCGTAGGTCCCGATGATCAGGTCAGGGTGGGGGTAGAGGAGTGTCCGTGGTCCAATCGATATCTTCTTCATGGGACTACATTTCGTTGCCGGACCCGGATAAACCTTTTCGGGCCCGGGTTTTTCGGTCACGCGGTACCCGACGCCCCATTCTTCCGGTATTGCACCGAGCGGTAGAGGAAGTAGCCGACGATGGCGAACGTCGCTATCGGCGAGAGCCAGGCCGGGATGTGGAACCCGAAACTGTCAGCGAGCATGATCGTCCCGAGCACCAGGATGGAGTACATCGCACCGTTCTTGAGGTAGCAGAAACTCCTGATCCGGTCGACGCCCCGGACGGTCAGTTCCCTGACCACGACGGCCCCAATACCATTCCCTATCAGGATAAGAGGGACCGAGAGGGTGAAGGCAAACGCCCCGATGACGCCGTCGATCGAGAAGGTCGCGTCAAGAACCTCCAGGTAGGCGACCTTTGAGAGGTCTGAGATCCCGGGCTGTTTCAGCCGTGCCTCCTGCACCTCGGCGTTCTGCCTGAACCCGTGAACGATGAAGAAGGCGGTCGAGCCGAGCACAGCCGCAAACCCCATCATGGCGTTGATCTGGAGGGCGAACCAGACAAGGGCGGCAAGCAGGATCGAGACGACCGCATAGAACCAGACGGCCTGTCTGGAGAAGAACGCTTCACTCCGGAGCCCGCAGTTCTTCTCCTCCACAAAGAGCCAGTGGAAGAAGAGGAAGACAAGGAACGTTCCCCCGAAGATCAGGAGGACCGGGGCCGACTCCTCGATCGCGGCCACGACCGCCGGGTCGCTGGAGAAGGTCGCAAACAGCGCGCCCAGAGGTCCAAGCGACGGCGTCGTCATCCAGACGATCAGCCACGGCAGGAGCCCCCGGACCACGAAGACCGCGATGATCAGGCCCCAGAGGAGGAACCACCTGCGGGCCTCATCTCCCATCGTCGCAAGAACGTCGGCGTTGATGATGGCGTTATCGATGCTTGAGACGATCTCGAAGACAGAAAGACCTGCCACGGTAAGAATAATCAGTAGCCAGTCCATTTGTGCAGTACACGATATCGCTTCAATCGCATATAAGGAAATAAGTCAGGCCCGGCCGGGGGGTTATGTTCATATATCATATCCGGCATGATTCAGCCGTCAACGGAGGTAACATATGGGACTTGTGAAGTGCTGCCGTGAGCAGGTCGTCGCCGTCTCGCCGGACACGCCGGCGGTGGAGGTGGCGAGGATCATGGGAGAGAAGAACGTCGGAAGCGTCGTCATCGTCACCGGCGACAACCGGCCCGTCGGCGTAATCACCGACCGCGATCTCGCGGTCCGGGTCATGGCACAGGAGAGGAATCCCGGTGAGGTGCGGGCAGGGGATATCGTGACCCGGGACGTGATCACGTTCCGGGACAGCATGGGGGTCTATGAGGCCATCCAGAAGATGACCGCCGAGGGCATCAGGAGGATGCCGGTCGTCGATGATGCCGGGAAACTGATCGGGATCGTCACGATGGACGATATCATCCGCATGCTGGGCGAGGAGATGGCTGCTATCGCAAAGAATATCGAGAAACAAAGCCCGCCCATGCAGAAAGAGGCCGCGCCCATACCCATGTGAGGGAGGGGCCGGCATCCCTTTTCCCCGGAGCGGGGTTCCTCATCCCCGCCCGCCCTTACCCGGTGGCGAAGGCGATGACCTCCCCCGACTGGTTGAGCGATCCCTGCATCGCCCGGATCATCTCCTCCCATGTCGCCCCGGGAGGAAGCGCAAGGTCGAGGTCGAGCGCGTAGACCCGGAAGAGGTAGGCCTCGCCTTCCCCCGGTTTCGGGCAGGGACCCCGGTAACCGATGTTGCCGAAATCGTTCGTGCCCTGCACGGCATGAAGGGGTGACTCCACTTCCTCCCCCGCCGGGAACCCCTCCGGGATCAGCGAGACCGGGGGAAGGTTCCAGAGGAGCCACGCCACCTTCGCCGGTCCCTCCTCAGGGCTCGTCGTCGCGAGGATAGCAAGCGACTTGATATTCGGGAGGAGCCCCTCCACCCTGATGGGAGGCGACCGGTTCGCCCCCCTACAGGTGTAGACCTCCGGAAAATCTTCAAAATCCAGTTTTACGGTAAGTTTTGGCATATTATCGGTCTCCCTCGATAGTCACCTATCGGATCCGGAATGTGAAAAAGGTTTGCGCGGTCATGGGGAGTGGAAAGCGGCGGTCTCACCGAACTGGAGGATGTGCTCCCGCATGGCATCGATGAGGTCGTGTCTGCCTGCGCCTGGCCCCGATCTCTCTCCCGAGCTGAAGATCCGGGGACTCAGGTCCCTCACGCGGTCTCAGGCGGGACCTCAGGTGCTTTTTTGCGGCCGTAGGTTGCCATCGTCTCGCCGTAGCCATCGGAATCTCGCCGGCCGAAGGGATGTTCCAGGCAAGCCAGTGGGTGAACGTGCCGGTGGGGTCGTCCGGGTCGTCCATGATGACCGCGAGGTAGGGTGCATCCGACCCCGATACGCTGATCCGCGGGGAGATGTTGTCCCCGTCACAGGTATGCTCCGGGGGAAACCGGTCGAAATCGACCTCTATCGTCAGGTTCTGCATACGTAATCGCCCTTCCGGTGCCCTCATGGAGGCGGTCGTATATACCCGTTGCGGCGCGGGATCAGGTCCGGCATCGTGGCCGGATCCCAACCGTAACCCCGGGAAGAATCAGATGAGCCCCATGTCCCGGGCCTGGATCAGCAGTTCCTGCACTTCCTGGTCGGTGATATCGTGCCACCGCTCATACGCCTGCGCCACCGCAAAGACGCGGCTGGTCCTGATGTTTGGACAGACGACGAGGTCTGCCTTCCCGGCGATGAAGGTGACGGCGTGGAGCGACCCGGTGGGGACCGCAACGACGACCTGGCGGGGCGACTCGGCCCGGGTCGCCTCGATGGCGGCGAGCATCGTATACCCGGTTGCAAGACCGTCGTCGACCAGGATCGCGGTCCGGCCCAGAAGCTCCGATTCCCGGCCGTGACCGCCTGCAAACTTCTCCATCCGCTCCTCCACG
>Ga0209722_1003284_pt1 | contig 11459 bp, 11 predicted proteins | sample BioC12SIPDNA_2_FD_185745 | JGI IMG/M metagenome (GOLD analysis project Ga0209722, IMG submission 185745) | Anaerobic biogas reactor microbial communites from Washington, USA - Biogas_R1_A C12 SIP DNA (SPAdes) (version 2) | ecosystem: Engineered > Bioreactor > Anaerobic > Unclassified | place... | reverse complement strand
CTATGACTGCTTCGAACTCCATGTCACTCACCTCCCCGGTCCGCGTCGAGTAACAGGGCGCCGAGCGCCAGCAGCCGCCCGTCGCTGAGCCTGGGGCCTACGAGCTGGAGCCCGGCGCCGGCGCCGGCGGCGGCGGCCGGGCCCGGCGGCACGTACATGGCCGGTTGGCCGGTGACGTTGGCGAACAGGGCGGACGAGAACCCGGCGTACAGATCGTCGAGGGAGACTGGGGCGGCCGCCACGTCGCCGGTCTGTTGGGCGCCGTCTGCAGCCCCGGCCGCGGCGCTGTTGCTTCGTGGACCTGCTCCGTCCAGCGGCAACGCCAGGAAGTCGACCTCGGAGGTGAGCCGCTCCATCTCCTTAACCAGCCGCGCGCGGATGCGGCAGGCGTCCTCGAATGCGCCGTACCGCTCGAATTGGAAGAACGCGCCCTGGATGAGGTGGCTCTTCACCAGCGTCCCGAAGGCCGCGCCCCGCGAGAGCAGGTACATCTCGTTCCAGTTCTTGGCGCCGGGCGCGCGCGGGCCGTACCGTACCGAATCGTAACGTCCGGCGGCCGAGGAGGCCTCCACCGAACCCACGATGCGATGCACGAGAGAGAACAGCTCGAACTCAGGCAGGGAGAGCTCCCGCACCGAGAAGCCCAGTGCTTTCAGCCCACCGAGCGCCGCGCGGAACGCCTCCGCCTGCTCCGCGGACAGGGTGGCGAGCGCCTCTGTCACGACGCCGATGGTGGTCTTCTTGGCTTCGACCGTCTGAAGAGACAGGTCGGGGGCCTCTTCGTGGGGCAGCGAGTAGTCCAAGCCGTCCTGCCCGGCGATGACTTCCAGCGTCGCGCGGATGCTCTCGGCGCTCCGCGAGATGAACCCGCAGCATTCCATGGACGGTATCAGCCCGATGAGGCCCAGGCGCGAGACCAGGCCGTAGCTGGGCTTGAAGCCGCAGGCGCCGGCGCGCGAGGCGGCCAGCCGGCACTCGCCCATGTGGTCGAGCACCAACTCGAGATCGGCGGCGTCTTCTTGCACCGCGGCGCCCGCCCGGCTGTCCTGCAGACCGAGGCCGAACTCGCTCGCGTGGGTGAAGCCTTGCAGAGCGGCTCCCGCGTCGTACAGCCGCCCCACCACGGTCGCGTCTTCCAGGGCGGTGTAGCCGGCCAGGGCGGTGGAACCGGCCTCGGTGGGCCATCCCCGCACTGAGATGCCGGGCTGGAGCGCGATCCTCAGGCCCGACAAGGGGCCGGCGCCGGAGCGGTCGCCGGCGGCGCCCCCCGCCTCGGTGGCGGCGGCGTGGCCGCCCACGGGGGCGCCGCCCGCCGCTGAGGTCGTCGCGGGGGATACGTAGGTGAAGATGGGATCCATGTGGTCGTCTCCCCCTATTCCAGGATGCTCGCGACTTTGAAGTAGTCGCCTTTGGTCGATGGCGCGTTCTTGAGCAGCTCACCCGACTGGGCGAGCTCCGAGCGACTCGCTTCCACGCCCGGTCGCGCGCGGTTGGCCACGGGGGCGACACTATAGAGTGGCTCCTCATCGCCGGCACTCTCGGCGGCGAGCCGGGCCAACTCCTCAGCCTGGTTGAGGGTCACCTCCATCACCGGGCGCTCCTCGGGCGCCACGCCTATCCGCGCCACCCACGACACGCGGTCGATGCGGTCTTCTTTCTGGGCGGCGCCGGGCAGCACGTCCTTGCCGCCCAGGTCGAGCAGCCCCAGCTCGGCGAGTTGCTCGCGCTTGACCGGAGTGGGAGCGCCCGTGAGCGGGCAGCCGGCGCTGCGGTTCTTGGGGAAGGCGATCACTTCGCGGATGGAGGGCGTCTGGAGGATCATCGACACGGTGCGGTCCATGCCCAGCGCCAAGCCGCCGTGGGGCGGGGCCCCGAAGTCGAAGGCCCGCAAGAAGAAGCCGAACCGCTCTTTCACGTCGTCGTCGGTGAGGCCCAGCGCGGTGAAGATCTTGCGTTGCAGCTCGCGGTCGTTGATGCGGATGCTGCCGCCGCCCAGCTCCTCGCCGTTCATCACCAGGTCGTAGGCCCGGGAGCGCAGCGTCAGCAGTTCCTCGACGTTCGTGGGATCGAAGTCGGTGCGGTCGGGCGCGGTGAACGGGTGGTGGCTGGAAGTGACGCCACCCTCATCGGTGGCTTCGAACAGCGGGAAGTCCGTCACCCACACCGGGCAGAACGTGTCGGCGGGGATCAGGTCCAGACGCTCGGCCAGGTGTAGCCTCAGTTGGCCGAGCGCCGAGGTGACGACCGCGTACGAGGGGTCGGCGATCATGATGAGCACGTCGCCGTCGGAGACCTCGAAGCGGCGGCGCAACTCGTCGAGCTCGGCCTCGCTGAAGAACTGCACGATGTTGGATTCCAGCCTGCCGTTCTCGGCCCGCATCCAGGTCATGCCCTTGGCGCCGAACGACGGAGCTATCTCCTTGGCGTACTCGTTCTGGAGAACGTTCTTGCTGAGCTTGTCCGACTGGCCCTTAAGGTTGAGGCCCTTGATGCAACCGCCGCGCTGCAATATCTGGCGGAAGATGGAGTAGTCCGTCTCGGAGAACAGGCCGGTGACGTCCACGAAGCGCAGACCGAAACGTAGGTCGGGGCGGTCGGAGCCGGTGGTGTCCATGGCTTCGGCGTAGGTCATGCGGGGGAAGGGCCTGGGGAGCGTGACGCCCCCGACCTCGAACATCCTCACCGTCAGCTCCTCCACCAAATCGTAGAGGAACTCCTCGTCGATGAACGACGCCTCGATATCCAGCTGGGTGAACTCCGGCTGGCGGTTGGGACGCAGGTCTTCGTCGCGGAAGCAACGGGCCATCTGGAAGTAGCGCTCCATCCCCCCGATCATGAGCAGCTGCTTGAAAAGCTGCGGCGACTGCGGCAGGGCATAGAAGCTCTGGGGATGCACGCGGCTGGGTACCAAGTAGTCCCGCGCCCCTTCGGGGGTGCTGGCTGTCAGCACCGGGGTCTCGATTTCCACGAAACCCTGGGAGTCGAGGTACTCGCGCACCGTCAGGAAGATGCGGTGCCGCAGTGTGAGGTTGTCGCGCATGGTCGGGCGGCGGATGTCCAGGTAACGGTACTGCAGCCGCAGGTCCTCGGAGACGTGGTCGGTCTCGGCCGACGGCGCTCCCGCCACCATGGCCTTCTCGGAGACGGAGAAGGGCAGGGCGTCCGACTCGGAGAGCACCTCCAGCTCGGTCACCACCACTTCGATGGCCCCCGTCTCGATGCCGGGGTTCTCCGTCCCGGTTAGGCGCTGCTTCACCTCGCCCCGCACCGCCACGCAGTACTCGGAGCGCAGAGCGGCTCCTTTCTCGCAGATCTGGGCGGGAGTCACCTCGGGACTGAAGACCACCTGCACGATGCCGCTGCGGTCGCGGAGATGGATGAAAAGCAGGCCGCCGTGATCGCGGTAGGCATCCACCCAGCCGGCCAGCAGCACCTCGCGTCCGACATCGTCCGGGGTCAATCGGCCACAGAAGACACGTTCGGAACACTGCATGTGCGAACCCTTTCCACTGCAACTGGTGTTCTTCCCCCGCCCCGCGGGCCGAGCCCTGGTGGCGGAGGGGCTGCGCGGACCTGCGCGCATTTATGAGGATAACCCAGCACGCCCCGTGGTGTACTCTTGTCGCCCAGGCGCTTCTATCGCGGGGCGCGTGACCAGGAGGTCGTCAAGACTTGGTGGATGGCAGAGGACGCGCCACCCGGACCGTAGGGCGGTCGCTGCTGTGGCCGGTGCTGCTCACGGTCGTTGTGTGCGTGCTCGTGGTCTTGGTCGCCCTGGGAGGTGGACGGTCGGAGGGCCGCGTGGGAGGTCCGGGCGCATGGGGAGGGCTGCCGAACGTGGCCGGCGATCTCTTGGTGGTGGTGGGAGCCGTCTGTCTGGCCTTTCTCGTCCTGCTCGTCTACATCCTGTGGACCGGAGCGCGCGGGTCGGCGGAAGACGAACGGCCCAAGAATCCCTTCCCAGTCTCGTGGGTCGAGAGGGTCGTCGTCAGCTCCTTTCTCTTGGTGTTCGTGGGTGGTGTGGTCACTGCCTTCGTCATGGCCGTCCGCCGCGGCAAGGGCGTTGAACCGCAGGAACTCCTGATACCCGGGTCGGGTGACTCGGGTCTGCCTTGGGAGGGCGCGGAGAACGCCGGCGACTCCTTCGTGGTGCACTGGTGGGTGCTGGCGGGTGTGGGTCTGGTAGCGCTGGCCATCGTCGTAGCCATTCTGGTCAAGCGCCGGTTCGGCCGCCGCTCGGAGCCCGCCGACCGGGCCGACCCGCGGTCCGACCGGCGCGAACGGATGAAGGCTGCCGTGGAGTACTCCCTGGAAGAGATAGCGCGCGACACCGACCCGCGCCGGGCCATCATCCGCGCGTACGTCAGGATGGAGCAGATATTCGCCCAGCACGGACTTGGGCGGCTGCCGCACGAGGCTCCGCGAGAGTATCTGGACCGAGCGCTCGCGGGCATCGAGGTCGGCAGACCGGCCGCCGAGCGGCTGACGGCGCTGTTCATCCGGGCGCGCTTCAGCGACCACGCCGTCGACGCGGAGCTGAAGAGCGACGCCGTCGCGGCTCTTACCGCGGTGCGGGACGAGCTGGGGGCGGTGGGGGCATGAACAAGAGCAAGACCTTCTGGAAGGCGGCGGAGTGGATCGTCACGGCGGGCGCCCTGCTGGCCGTTGCGATCGTCGTGGACGAGCAAACGGCCGGGCTGGGGTTGGTGTCGTATGTAGTGGTGCTCGGTGTGGCCCTGGTGGCCATGCTGCTTTCGAGACTCAAAGGCGCCCTTCAGCCCGCCCCCGATTTTGAGCGCATGGTGCCGGGGTGCAAACCGCCCGGGGGCAAGGTGGAGCAGTTCCAGACGATCGTGCGGCAACTGAGCCGGTCGTCGTCGAGCGAGTCGGGCCTGCATGCCCACCTCCGCCCCTTGGCCCAGGAGATAGCAGCCGCGCGTCTGGCCCGCAACCACGGCGTGGACCTCGAGCGCGAGCCCGAACAGGCTCGTGAAGTCATCGGCGACGGCAGGCTGTGGGAGCTGGTACGCCCCGACCGCGAGGCCCCCGAAGACCGGAGCGCGCGTGGCTGGTCGCAGACCGAATTGTCACTACTCTTGGATGAGTTGGAGGAGCTTTGATGGAGTCGCTCACGCTGCAGCAGGTCGGGTCGTTGGCGGAGAAGATGCTGACCGAGGTAGAGAGGGCCGTGGTAGGTAAAAGGCCGGCTCTCGAGTTGGTGCTTCTCGGCCTGCTGGCCGACGGCCATGTGCTCATAGAGGATGTCCCCGGTCTGGCGAAGACCCTCATCGCCCGTTCCTTCGCGCAGGTGAGCTCCCTGTCGTTCGGCCGGGTGCAGTTCACGCCTGACCTGTTGCCGTCGGACGTCACTGGGGCCTCCATCTACAACCAGCGGAGCGGAGAGTTCGAGTTCCGGCCGGGGCCGGTGTTCACCAATCTGCTCCTGGCCGATGAGATCAACCGAGCTACTCCCAAGACTCAGGCGGCCCTGTTGGAAGCCATGCAGGAGCGGCAGGTCACGATAGAAGGTGAGACCCGCCGTCTCGACCCTCCCTTCCTGGTACTGGCTACGCAGAACCCCATAGAGTACGAGGGGACATACCCGCTCCCCGAAGCGCAGCTCGACCGCTTTCTGTTGCGGGTATCGGTGGGATATCCGGAGCGCGGCCATGAGTCCGAGCTCTTGGCGCGCAGGGGGGAGCGCAGGCAGGAGCGGATAGACCTCGACCCGGTGATCGACTCCGCCACTCTCATCGCCATGCAGCGCGCGGTGGAGGAGGTCTATGTGTCCGACGGCGTGCGTGACTACATGGTCGATCTGGTCCGGGCCACCCGCGACGACCGGCGCGTGCAGTTGGGCGCCAGCCCCCGTGGCTCGCTGGCGCTGTTCACGCTCGGCAGGGCCCAAGCCGCGCTTCTGGGCCGTGACTTCGTGACGCCCGATGACGTGAAGAGCGTAGCGGCGCCGGCGCTCGCCCACCGTCTCACCATCCGCCCCGAGCTGTGGGTGCAACGCGTGAGCACCGAATCGGTGGTGAGGGAGATCCTCCAGAGCGTCCCCACTCCCGATCCGGAAGAAGCGGCGCCGGCGGGCCGGTGAGAAGGTCTGCGAAAGTCATCCTGTACGGCGGCTTCGCGGCCGTCTGCTTCATGCTGGCGGTCGTCCTCGGCCGCCCCGAGATCGCCGCGCTGGGCGCGCCCTTCGCCCTTGTCCTGGTGGTGGGGCTGTCGCTCAGACGGCCCGCGGCTGTGAGGGCCGAGCTCCACGTGACGCGCGAGCGCGCGCTGGAAGAAGAAGAGGTGGAGGCGGAGCTGGTCCTCGCGCCGGAGGAGGGGGCCGGCGTCGTACGTTACGCACTCTGCCTGCCGGACGGTCTGCAGGTGGCCGGCGGGCACGACGCGGCCGTCGTCCGCTTGGCAGGTGGCAGGGAGCGCACGCTCCCCCTCCGTTTGGTCTGCCGGCGCTGGGGCGCCTACCGGCTGGGGGACGTGATACTGCGGACGGAAGACCGGGCCGGGCTGCGCTCGCGGGACACGGCCGTCCGCGGCGACTCGTTCTTGAAGGTCTATCCACGCCCCGAGCGTCTGCATTCCCTCATCGCCCCCGCCGAGACGCAACTCTTCGCCGGCAACCGGGTGGGCCGCAGCGCCGGTGAGGGCATCGAGTTCGCGGGGCTGCGCCCCTACGTCCCGGGCGACCGGTTGCGCCGCGTCAATTGGCGGGCCAGCGTGGGACGAAAGACGCTGTTCGTCAACGAGGAGCATCTGGAGTTGAACTCCGACGTAGTGATCTTCGTAGACAGTTTCGCTGAGGTCCGTGGCAGTGACGACGGCACGCTCGACATGGCCATCAGGGGAGCCGCCTCTCTGGCCGAACATTACCTTGCCAACCAGGATCGAGTGGGCTTGGTGAGCTTTGGCGCCTTCGTGCGTTGGCTGTCCCCGGCCGGGGGGACCAGGCGGCTCTACAGCATAGTCGAGGCGCTGTTGCAGACCGAGGTCGCCCTGTCGTTCGTGTGGAAGGACATCGACGTGCTGCCTCGCGGCAGCCTGACACCGCATGCTCTCGTCATAGCCCTCAGCCCGCTCCTCGACGAGCGGGGTGTGAACGTGCTTCTCGATCTGCGACGGCGGGGCTTCGATCTGGTGGTCGTCGACGTGACCCCCCTTGCCTTCGCGGCCGAAGGGCGCGCGGAGGACGCCACCCTTGCTCTGCGGCTTTGGAGCTTGTGGCGCGAGGCCCTCCGCTACCGCTATGAACAGATGGGCGTGGCTGTGGTTGAGTGGGACGGCAAGGCGCCTCTCGCGGCAGTGGTGGAGGAGGTGAGAGCATTCCGACGGCAAGCGCACTACATCTACGCATAGGTGCGGCTGCCGTGGCGGTCTTGCTGGCCGGCGGCATGGCCGCGTACCCCATCGTGCGCTCGAGCCCCTCGCTGTTGCGGGCGACGATACCTCTGGCCGCCGTGGCGTTCGCCTTCGTGGTCGTCGCGGTGGTCTGGCGCTCCCAGGTGGTGGGTCCCGCGCTCTTCGTGTTGACGGCCGGGTATCTGGTGGTGGAGATCACCGGTCACGCCGGAGCGCTCTCGGTGATCGCCTATGCAGTGGGCTTGGTGATGCTGTGCGAACTCCTGATGACCTACCGAGCGCTCCCGATGTCGGGTGTGGTCGAGTACCGGGTGGTCGCCGAGCGTGTTCTGAGTCTGGTGGCCCTGGGGGTGGGCGCCGCGGCCGTGGCCGTCTTGGTGCTGTTCGCCGGTGGTTGGTGGTCTGCCGGCGCTCTTGAGGCCGGGCTCATCGGCATGGCGGCCGTGGTCTGTCTGTTCGCGCTGCCGTGGGCGCTCGTCCGGCACAGACGCTGATCTTCCCCCGGCGTACACGTTGGCCTTCGCCGGTCGCGGCTGGCGGCCCGAGAGGCCGATCGGAGCGGCAAAGGAGGGTTTATGGCATCCCCAGATAAAGTCTAGGGGGCGGAAAGCCGATACTCGATGCGGAAATCCATGGAGGGAGTGCGGGGGCCCGAGATGACTATGACACGGCGTATCACGATCACGATGGGCATCATGCTGGGACTATTGGTGGTGATGGCCGGCATCGGCATCGGTGCCTTGGCCTGGGTGCGGGCCTGGCAGAACGACTATTCACGCGCAATCGAAGGGACCGAAGCGGCCGGCGACCCGGTGCTCCAAGATCTCCTGAACACGCTGAGCAGCCGGGCCTGGATCCTGCTGATCGTGATGATCGTGGTCGCGGTGGTCGCGCTGCTCTTCGGCACAGGCGCCACCATGCGTCTTGCCGGCATGATGAAGCGAGGCCTGCGGGAGGCGATCTCCAGCCTTGGAACGGCCGCCTCGCAATTGATGGCTGTCTCATCGCAGGTGGCCGCGGCCGCGGCCGAGACGGCGGCCGCCACGAACGAGACCTCGGCTACGGTGGAGGAGGTCAAGCAGACGGCCATGCTGGCTCAAGAGAAGGCGGGCGAGGCCCTGGAGGCGTCGCAAGAGGTGGTGGAGACCTCCAAGTTCGGCGAAGCATCGGCGAAGAAGAACTACGAGCACTTCGCTCAGATCCTGTCTGAGATGGACGTCATCACCGACGCGATCGACCGGTTGAACGAGCAGGCCCTCTCGGTCGGGGACGTCATCGCGACGGTCAACGACTTGGCCGAGCAGTCCAATCTGCTCTCGGTGAACGCATCCATAGAGGCCGCCAAGGCCGGAGAGGCCGGCAAGGGCTTCACCGTGGTGGCCCAGGAAGTCAAGAGCCTGGCCGAGCAATCCAAGCAGGGGGTCGCGCAGGTCCGCGCGGTCCTGAGTGAGATCCAGAAGGGGAGCGACTTGGTGGTACGCGCGGCCGAACAGGCCCGGGAGACTGTGGAGTCTGGCAGCAACGAGGCCAGCTTGGCGGTAGAGAACGTGGGCTCCAGGGTGTCGGTGGCCACCAGAGCGGCCGAGGCTACTTCGGACATCACGGCGGCCAGCCGTCAGCAACTGGCGGGCATAGAGCAGATCAGCCAGGCCATCACGAGCATCAACCAGGCCGGCACCCAGTCTGCGCAGGGCACGCGACAGGTGGAACAGGCGGCAAGGCAGCTGCAGGACATCGCTCTCGAACTGAAAGGCCTCGTCGACACCTCCAGCGCGTCAAGCACGTCCGGCACGTAGAGAACGGCGTCGCACCTGCTACACTCCTCAAAAGGACCGGCGTAGGGTCCAAATGAAGCCGGCGTGGAGGAGGAAGCATGGTAGGAGCGCTGATCTTGGGTCTGGTCGCGGGCGCGGTCGCGCGATACCTGTTGCCGCGGGACGCGATGGGGGGCATGAAGGGCCCCATTTCGTGGATCCTCACCATCATCCTGGGTCTTGTCGGGGCCTATCTCGGTTGGTTGCTCTTCACCAAGGGTCTCGGCATAGGTGACGACGACATATTCGACCTGGGCGGTATCCTGGGCGCGATTGTAGGGGCCGTGATCGTGTTGGGCCTCGGTTCGCTTGCGTTGAGGGTAGTGCGCAAGAAGTGAGTGTCACCGGCCGGTCGCCGGTGGCTTGGACGATCATGCGCGCCGGCCTTTTTTTGAGGAGGAACATCCCATGGCCGTGATCACCATTTTCAGACAGGTGGGAGCCCGAGGCCGTTACGTTGCCGCGAACCTGGCCAGGACTCTTGACTACAACTTCTCGGACTACCAGAACGTGGAGAGGATCCTTCTGCGGTACGGGTACTCCCAGGTCAGAGACGTCTACGAGACTGTGCCGGACTTCTGGGACCGTTTCACCAAGAAGGGCCCCGAGAGAGACAAGATCAACTCGTTGTTGCGGTTGGTGACGCGTGCCGAAGCCCAGCACGGGAACGTTGTCATGCTCGGGAGGGGTTGTTTCGCGGCTCTACAGGGCCTCTCCGACGTGCTCAACGTGCGGATCAAGGCCTCGGTCGCCGTTAGGATCGAGCGGGTCATGGAGGAACAGCAGATGACCAGGAGCGCGGCCGCTGCGTTCGTCGACGAGAAGGACAGACTCGTGGCCGAGTTCGTCAAGACCTCATACGGCGTGTCGCCCGACGACCCCACGGTGTTCGACTTGGTCATCGACACCGCCAAGATAGACCCGGACGCGGCCGTCCAGTGGCTGGCCGAAGCGGCAGGTTCCTTGATGTGCGATCCGGAGAAAGCTCCGTGCGCGGGCGGATTGCAGGTTGACCCAGTCATTGCCGACGCGGTGCGGCAGGAGTTCGAGCGGATGAGAGGTATACGCGAGCAGCGAAGGGGGCGCTAGCAGCCCACCGGACGCAGGGGCTCATAGGAGCGGTCGTGCCACAGTTTCGCAAACGCTACTATCGCCGGTGTGCCGACCTCAGACGTGATCTGGGATCGCTTAGGCGGGAGCGCAAAGAGATCAAAGCTATCCGTGAGGGCACCGTGATCGACCGGGCCTTTCAAGAGCGCCTCATGCTTGCTGTCACCGAGGTGAACGGATGCCGCTACTGTGCGTACGCTCATGCGCGCATGGCGCTGTCGGCCGGACTGGACCAGGCCGACATCGATGCGCTGTCGAAAGGCAGTTTCGAGGGTGCTCCCCCTGAAGAAGTCCCGGCGTTGCTCTACGCGCAGCATTGGGCCGAGACCGACGCCCAGCCCGACCCAGAAGCGCGACAACGCGTCGTGGACACCTACGGACAGTCGAAGACGGAGGCCATCGAGCTGACGCTCCGCATGATCCGCCTGGGCAACCTGCTTGGGAACACCTCGGACTATGTGCTGCACCGTCTGTCTTTCGGCCGTTGGGGCGGAGGAGCCTGAAGGCGTGGCCGCACGAGGGTCCATGGCAGGCGCCGCCCTTGCCGCCGCTGTTCTGGTGATGGGCGTGGCGGTGACTATCGGGGCCTGTGGTCCCGGCGCCGGCGGTGACGCCGGACCGGCGGCGACTGAGTCGACACCGACGACTTCGGCCGCCGCGACTGAGTCGACATCGACCGCGGCGGAGCCGGGAATCTCGGCTCAGCCGGCGGCATCATCGCCAACGGTGGACGCTCCCACGCAGACCTCCGTCTCCACTACCACGACCAGTGCCCCGCGGCAAAACGTGACCATCACCGTCGTCTACGACAACACTGCCGCGCAGGCCGGGACCACAGCCGATTGGGGTTTCTCGTGCCTGGTGGAAGGTCTCGAGGAAACCATCCTCTTCGACACCGGTGCAAAGGGGGATGTGCTGCTCGCCAATATGGAAGCGCTGGGGGCGCGTGTAGGCGATATCGATGTCGTGGTGTTGTCGCACGAGCACAAGGACCACACGGGAGGGCTGGCCGCTGTCCTAGCCGCCACGTCGGGCGTGCGCGTCTACTACCCGGCGCAGTTCTCTCAAACCATCGTTCGCATGGTGGAAGGAACGGGCGCCACGGCCATCCCGGTCGACGGTCCGGCTCTCATCGGCCCGGGGCTTGTGGTCACCGAGCCGATGGGC
>Ga0209722_1003261_pt1 | contig 11529 bp, 14 predicted proteins | sample BioC12SIPDNA_2_FD_185745 | JGI IMG/M metagenome (GOLD analysis project Ga0209722, IMG submission 185745) | Anaerobic biogas reactor microbial communites from Washington, USA - Biogas_R1_A C12 SIP DNA (SPAdes) (version 2) | ecosystem: Engineered > Bioreactor > Anaerobic > Unclassified | place... | reverse complement strand
GGCTACTGGTCCAAGTTCGTAGGATCGCTCCCCGTACACTTCAGCTTCTACGCGCTCCTGCTCTCGGCCCTTGCCATGATCGCCGTGAGCCTCCTCACTGCCCGGATCTCTACCGATACCCTCGACAACACCCGGACCGGCTGGTTCATCCAGTCGCCCGGTCAGCCTTCACGGGCTGGCAGCAAAGGGGATGCCTGGCTGGTCGAACAGGATACGCCCCGCCAGCACTGAGGCCGGGGCGCTCCCGGCACCTTTTCTTTTCTTTTGCAGGGGAGGGTGATGGTGCGCCGTGCCGATCGCCTTCGCAAAGTCCATATTCCTCCGGGGAACCACATAGACTGCTGATATAAGCCGGCGGACAGCGAGATCGGGCGTGCAGGAGCCGGCATGCCGGCCGGGTCGAGCCGGGTCGTTTGAGGTTGCCATGAGGATCGTCATCTACTACTTCACCGGGACCGGCAACTCGCTTGCCGCCGCAAAAAAAGATCGCCGCATCACTCGGGGAGACCGAACTCGTCCCCATCGCGTCGTTCGCGAACACCCCGGGGCCATCGCTCCGGAGGCCGGCCGGATCGGGACCGTCTGCCCGGTCTACGGCTTCGGGGTGCCGGCGATGGTGACGGCGTTTGCAAAGCGCCTCGATACCGCACCGGCGGGCTACCTCTTCGCGGTCGTCACGCACGGGGGAGGCGGAGGCGCCGCCGTCTGCCCGGCGGGCAACATCGATATGGTCGATGGGCGACCGGTCTGGAACCACCGCTGCGAACTCTGCTGCGGGTGCACCCACCTCTGCCCGGCCGGGGCTATCCAGGCCGGGAGCCGAACCGAGGGCCGGGGACGCTACCGGCACCCGGACGTGACGGTTGCGGATATGGAGAGGCAGGCGGGACGAAACCGCACGAGAAGAGCCGGGTGACAGGTCCCACGCAGCGTTCGTAAGAGGCAATTATGCCGTATTACATCGATGCCGGAAGAATAAGCCTTGACGACCTGCAAAAGAGGATCACGGAGACCGATCCGGTTCCAGGCCGTGGCGGCATGGTCCTATGCTTTCCGCGTGATGTCGTTTTGCGCCGGGGAGGTGCGTATCCCCCCTTCCCGCAAGGTATATCAGCCCGCCGGCTTCAGATCCGTATATAAGACACAAGCGGCTGAACCATGCAGATCTCCGTCATCTCCGGGAGTCCCAAGGGAGAGAAGAGCGTCACTTTCCAGTATGTCCGGTTCCTCGAGCAGGCATTCCCGGACCACACCTTCACTGTCGTGCATGCGGGAAGGGATATCAGGGCGATTGAAGAGCGGGAAGAGGTATGGCGCGGGCTGCTCGCCACGGTGGAGGACTGTGACGGGGTGCTCTGGGCGACCCCGGTCTACGTCATGCTGGTCCCGGCCCAGCTCAAGCGGTTCATCGAACTGGTCGGCGAGCGGAACGCGGCGGAGGCATTCTCCGGGAAGTATGCCGCCTGCCTCACCACCTCCATCCGCTTCTTCGATCACACCGCCCACGCCTACCTGCACGGGGTCTGCGACGACCTCGGGATGCTCTACACCGGTTTCTGCTCCGCCCATATGGAAGACCTCCGAAATGAGGCTTTCCAGAAGCAGTTCATCCTGTTCTTCTCCGATTTTCTTGAGGCGATTATCGAGCAACGGCCGGTACAGAGGGCGTTTCCGCAGTTACCCGTCATCTCTCCTTCCTGCGGTTCAAAGAACCCGCCGGTCGCGGTGGATACCCGCGGGAAACGGGTGGTCATCCTCCACGACGCCGAACCCGGTTCCGGCCAGGAGGCGATGGTCCGGCACCTTGCGGCGTGCTACGCGGGTCCGGTCCAGGTCGCCCACGTCAGGGACGCCGGGATGAAAGGCGGTTGCCTGGGGTGCTGCCGGTGCGCCTTCGAGAACACCTGCATCTACGACGATGGTTTCCGGGCGTTCTGGAACGAGTATGTCGTCCCGGCGGATATACTGGTCATGGCCGGGACCGTCCGGGACCGATTCTTCTCCGCCGCCTGGAAGCAGTTCTTCGACCGGAGTTTCTCAAACGGCCACGTGCCGGCATTCGAGGGAAAGCAGATCGCGTACCTGGTGGAGGGGCCGCTCGGCCACCTCCCGAACCTCCGGGAGGTCCTCACGGGCCTCGCGACGATGGAGGGGGCCAACCTTGCAGGGATCGTGACCGACGAATCGGACAGGATCGATGCCGTCCTGCACACCCTCGCCGAACGCTCCGTCCGGCTCTCGGAACGGGGGTATATCGCGCCGGCCACCTTCCCGGCCGTCGCCGGCCACAAGATCTTCCGTGACGAGATCTGGGGCGGGATGCGGGCGATCTTCAAGGCGGACGACCGGTATTACCGGCAGCACGGGCTTTATGACTTTCCCACCCGGGATTACCCGAAGCGGATCGTCACCCGGGCGACCTCTCTTGCGATGAGCATTCCCGCCTTCAGGCGGGATGTGGTAGAGAAGATGCCCGCCTACATGGTCCGGCCCCTCGAGAAAGCGATCGAAACCAGCACGGTCCTCGCGAAGAGAAGGGCAAAATAGGAGCATTCCTGATCGCCGGAAGGACGCCCGATCCTCTACGCATCACCGGACGCCTCCGCGGATCGCCGGAAGGGTGCCGGGGTTGCGGCCCGATTTCTCCCCTGGAGAGGTCAACTCGGTGCAGCGCGGATGGTCAACCATATAAGGCTTCGGCATTAAACAATAGGAATGTGAAAACGGCGGTACTGGGTGGCGGTCTCACCGGGGTAACGCTGGCCCGCCTGCTCCACGAGCGGGGCGACGATGTGACCGTTCTCGAACGTGGCGAGACGATCGGGGGGCTCTGCCGCTCGAAGACGGAGGCGGGGTTCACGTTCGATATCGGGGGGTCGCACATCATCTTCTCCCGCGACGCGGAAGCCCTCTCCTTCATGCTCTCGGCCCTCGGCGGGAACGCCGACCGGCGGAAGCGCAACACGAAGATCCTCTACAAAGGGCGTTACGTCAAATACCCCTTCGAGAACGGCCTTATGGATCTGCCCGCGGAGGACCGTTTCTTCTGCATCAACGAGTTCGTGAGGAACCTGATCGCCGTCGAGAAGGGCGAGGTCCCGCCGCCGGCAAACTTTGCCGAATGGATCGTCTCCACGTTCGGCCGGGGCATCGCCGAGTGCTACATGCTCCCCTATAACGAGAAGATCTGGAACTACCCGGCCGACCGGATGTCGCACCACTGGGTGGACGGGCGGATCCCCCGCCCGCCAATCGAGGATATCATCCGGTCGGCCATCGGTATCGAGACCGAGGGCTACACCCACCAGGCGGTCTTCTCCTACCCGGTGGAGGGCGGTATCGAGGCGCTGGTCAGGGCGATCGCAGAACCGGTCCTCCCCGCCGTCCGGACCGGCTTTACGGTCAGTTCCATCCGCGAGGAGGGCGATGGGTTTGCCGTCAGCGACGGCCGCGAGACCGTCCATGCCGGTCGCCTGATATCGACGATCCCCCTCCAGAACCTGCTCCCCTGCCTTTCGGGTGTCCCGGCCGACGTGCGGGCGGCCTGCGACGCCCTCCGCTACAACTCGCTCTGCTCGGTCTTCATCGGCATCGCCGGCGAAGTCCCCGACATATCCTGGCTGTATGTCCCCGACGAGGCGGCCGGCCTCTTCAACCGGGTATCGTTCCCCTCAAACTACAGCACGAGGGTCGCACCCGCCGGCCACTCATCGATCCTTGCCGAGATCACCTACAACGGCGGCGATGCGGTCTCCCGTATGGCGGATGCCGACCTGATCGAGCACACCGTCACGTCGCTCGTCGCCGCCGGGCTCATCCCCTCGCGGGATACCGTCGTCTACACCGGCATCGCGCGGCAGGAGTTCGCCTACGTCGTCTACGATATCGACTACCAGAAGAACATCGGGATCGTCAGGGAGTTCTGCCGGGAGAAGGGGATCGACCTCGTCGGCCGGTTCTCCCGGTTCGAGTACCTCAACATGGACGGCTGCATCCGGAGCGCGATCGACTTTTTGAGAGGAGATGGATGAAGGTCAACATATTCGTCGAAGATTTCCGTTTTCTGCGCTACATCGGGTGCGCAACGGCCGCACGAACCCTGTATAACCACCTTGCCCGGCTCCCCGATATGGAGGTCTCCCGCAACCTCTACCATGGCGACTTCGACCTGACCCACTACCACACTTTCGGGCCGTGGGCGATGTACCACCTGAAGTTCACCGAGGGCGTGAAGGTCCTGACCGCCCACTCGACCCCACGGCTGAACGAGGGGAACGTCGCTTTCTCCAAGCGGATCAACACGATATACCCGAAGATCTACCGGCAGTTCGACCACATCATAACGATATCGGAGCCCTGCCGTCGCGAGACCGAACAGCTCGTCCCCGACGTACCAAAGACCCTCATACCGAACGGCGTCGACCGGGCGTACTTCAAGCGGGACAAGAAGAAGAGGAAGTCGTTTCGCGATGAGTTCGAGATCGAACCCGGCCAGAGGGTGGTGCTCTCCGTCGGCCAGCAGACCCCCCGGAAAGGGATCTACGACTTCTTCAGGCTTGCCGACCAGCACCCCGACATGACCTGGGTCTGGGTGGGCGGGTTCCCCTACGGGACGCTCTCGAAGGATTACGCGAAGATCCAGATGCTCAAGACCCATGCCCATGCAAACGTCATATTCACCGGGATCATCGACGACATATCCCGGGCGTACAGCGGGGCGGACGTCTTCTTCATGCCGTCGCACGCCGAGACGTTCGGCCTCGTGATCGTCGAGGCCCTCTCGGCGGGCTTGCCGGTCATCGCCCGGGATATCTTTGAGTTTAAGGAGATCTTCGGCGACTCGGTCCTCTTCTTTGGAGATCTCGACGAGGCGCGGACTCTCCTCGCCGACGATGCGGCCCTGCGGCGCTGCGCCTCCCGTGCCCGCGCCTCGACGGAGAACTACGACATCACGCTTATAGCACAACGGCATCAACAACTGTACCGGGAGTTGATCGAGGCATGATCTCGGTCGTCGTGCCGACGTACAACGAAGAGCAGAACATAGAGCGCTGCCTTGCGTCTCTTGCCGACCAGACGGTCCCGCGGGAGACCTACGAGATCATCGTCGTCGATGGGAACTCAAGGGACCGGACCCGCGAGCTCGCAGAGCCCCTCGCGGATAAGGTCTTCATCCAGACGAGCAAACGGGTGGGGGGAGCCCGAAACGACGGTGCGATGGCGGCCAGCGGTGATATCATCGCGACGACCGACGCCGACTGCATCCTCCCCCGCGACTGGGTGGAGCGGATCGGGCAAAACTTTGCTGAGCGGGATATCGTGCAGCTCTACGGCACGGTCTACCCGATCGAGGGGGGGCTTAAGAACCATCTCTCGCTTCTGGGTGCAAACACCTTTGCGCGTCTTGGCTGCTACACCCGGACAATCTACTTCACGCTCGGGTGCAACACGGCGTTTGACCGCGAGGCGTTCATCCGGGCCGGGATGTACCGCTGCATCGATGCCGGGGACGACCTTGAGATAGCGCAGCGGATGCGTAAACTCGGCAGAGTCCGCCTCGACACCCGCCTGAAAGTCGGATTCTCGATGCGGCGCTACCAGCAGTTCGGGACGCTGAAGTCGGTTTGGGAATGGTTATACATCGTTTTATCCGGCGGCGACGCCGGCGGCGCCACCTACTCGCAGCGGGAGTATAAGTAGCTCCATGGAGAGGACCCCATCCATCCCGGAGGCCTATGCGAGGGTGGTGCAGCGCTCCGATGCCTGTGAGTTTGCCCGCCTGCTCGGTATGGCGGTCACGGAGATCGAGGGCGGCCGTGTCCGGGTGGCGATGCCGGCGGAGGGCACAACGAACGTCCACGGCACGACTCACGGGGGCGCTATATTCTCTCTTGCCGATCACGCGTTCGGCATCGCCGCAAATATGGAGGGAATCGACCAGATAGCGATATCCGCCCGTATCCGTTACTTCACCGTCCCGGCGGCGGATACGCTCGAAGCGGTCGCCCGCAGGGTCTCTGAGACCGAGAGGACGTCGGTGTACGCGGTGGACGTCTTCTCGGGCGACCGCCTGGTCGCCTCGTTTGAGGGAATAGGGTTCAAGATCGGGACCGTTCCGGGATAGGACCGGCAGGTCACATGACCCTGCAGTGCCCGCCGCCGTGCTTTGCAAAGTACTGCTGGTGGTACTCCTCGGCCCGCCAGAACGTCCCCGCGGGCTCGATCGCGGTGACGACGTGGCGCCGGAACCTCCCCGATTGTTCTACCGCCGCTCTCGACGCCCGTGCCTCTGCCTCCTGCTCCGTCGTGTGGTAAAAGATAACGGACCTGTACTGCGTCCCGATGTCGGGCCCCTGCCGGTTCAGCGTCGTCGGGTCGTGGGCGTTCCAGAAGACGTTGAGGAGGTCGCGATACGAGACCTCCCCGGGGTCGTAGGTCACCTGCACGACCTCAGTATGCCCGGTCTTTCCGGTGCAGACATCGGGGTAGGTCGGGTTCTCGGTGCTGCCGCCCATGAACCCCACCGCCGTATCCACGACGCCGCGGACCTCCCGGAACGTCTCCTCGATGCCCCAGAAACACCCCGCACCGAAGGTGGCGCGCTCGATCTTCTTCTCCTGTGCCATGATATCTTCGTTCTTTCTGCCCTCTCTCCAAAGAATGTATCGCTGCCGGCCGGGGCATACCCTTATCCGGGGTCGGGACCACGTAATCTCATGATATTCGAGTCAGACACCGTGGAGATGGTGGCCCGGCTGATGGCGCTTTCTGCGCGCACCGCACCGAAAGCCCGGGGGATCGACGTGATCCGGACGCTGATCGTCACCGGGGATGAACGGAGGGTGCTTGCCCGGGCGATGCGCGAGTATGGCGAGCGGCACAACGCCGGGCTCTTCATCCGGGATGCGGGGAACGTCGAGGCAAGCGACGCCTGCCTCATCATCGGGTCGCTCCTTGCCGACGCCGTGGGCCTCGACTGCGGCGGGTGCGGCTACGCCACCTGTGCGGAGATGCTCAAAGCGCAGGGTAATCTGCGGTCGACACCGTTCTGCGGCCCGAACTGTGTTGTCAGGATGGCCGATATCGGCATCGCGGTCGGTTCGGCGGTAAAGACCGCGAGCATCCACAACGTCGATAATCGGGTCATGTACACGGTCGGTGTCGGCGCGCTCTCGCTCGGGTGGCTGGAAGGCTGCGGTGTCGCCTACGGCATTCCGCTCCGGGCATCTGGAAAGGATATCTTCTTTGACCGCACACGCTGAAACGAAGTGACAGAATGCCCATCATGAAGATCCGTGGAGGGGATCTCGATCTCGTCGAGTACGAGTTCACCTCGTTTTCCCCCGGTGAGCATATCCGGCCGTGCGGCCTCCAGAAGGAATACCGGCTCAGCCCGGTTGCCGGCACCGTTGTCGTCCGGGCTCCGGCGAGGATCCACCTCACCGTGCTCGACATGAACCGGTTCTCTCCCGACCACCCCGGCGGGGGCGGGATCGGTTTTGCCATCGGGGTCTACTGCACCGCCGAGGTCGAGTGCACGGCCTCCGGCGTCGATATAGACTACACCCGCGAACCGATCCTCCGCCACTTTGTGGAGGCGTTCCGGCAGGTCGTCGGTTATACGGGCGGCTTTACGGTCCGGGCGCGCGACCACCAGTACGAGCACGTGGGGCTCGGGTCGACGAGCACCATATTGATCGCGGTCGCAAACGCCCTCAACGCCGCGGTAGGGTCGCCGTTGACCCCCGACGAGCTCCGCCTGCTCCTCGGCAACAACTTCGTCGAGGAGACGGCGGCCGGGAATGTCGCGTTCGGGTTCGAGACCGGTGTCGGGCCCGCGGCGAGCACCCACGGCGGCATGGTGGTGATGGGCGACGGTCTCGCGCTCGTCTACCGGCACCCCTTTGCCGGGGGGAAAAATGTCTACATCGCCATACCGTCCTCCGATATATCGTCGGCGGGGGAGAAAGAGTTCGACCTCCTGATGAACAAGGCCCGGACCCTTGACTACCGCGATCGCGCGCTGAAGTCCTACCTCGTCCTGATGGACCTCATCCCGGCGCTGGAGCGCGGCGATCTCGGGGCGATCGGCGACGTCATCTGGGAGATCGAGTTCAGAGGCTCAAAACGCGCCGAGGTCGAGCACCACGGGTTTGAGATCTATCGCTACATGGCGGCGCTCCGGGAGGCCGGCCTCGAGTTCGTCGGGATGAGCTCGGTCGGCCCCTCCATAGCGGTCATCACCGGCCGGCCGGAGGAGGAGGTGGCGGCGATCCTTGAGAAGGCAGGGCTCCGGATCGCGATCGCGACGGCGGTGGATAACGAGGGGTTGAAGGTCCACCGGGAAGGGAAAGTGTAAGGCCATCCATCAGGGACCACAGGTACAATATCCCGGGGGTATCCGACCGGTTCTTTCCCCGAATCCATTTCACAACTCTTTTCTCTCCCCCGATGAACCGGTACTTCATGAAGAGCAGGTATATCCTCTCTATCGCCGTGCTCGCCATCGCGGCGATCTTTGCCGCCGGGTGCACCGGCACACGGGAGTCGGGTGCCGCAGCTCCCGTGCCGACGCCCGCCGAAGTCGGAGAGCTGTATGCGCCGCCTGAAGCGATCACGACCACCCGGGAACTCGTCGAATTCGTGGCCCATGCCGCGGCGTACGCGCGCGAGCACGGGAGAGAGAAGGCCGCCATCGCCTTCAACGATCCGGATGGGGCGTTCATCACCGGCAACACGCCTATTTTCGCGGTGGAATATAGCGGAATCGTCGTTGCCGATGCGATGGAGCCCGGGCTCCGGGGCACCGACATATCGAATATGACCGACCCCTTCGGCATACGTTTCGTCGAACGCTTCAAAGAGACCGCACGGTTCGGCCGGGGCTACGTCAGTTACATGTACCCGAATAACAATACGTTCGAACACCGAATTGCAGTGGTCGAAGACGTGGACGGGACGTACTACGTCGGCGCCGGGTTATTCGCCTCGCAGGGAGAGGTCTACCCGTCGGTCACGCTGAACACGTCCGCCGGGCAGCCCGCGCTCGAAGACCTTGTCGCCTACGTGGAGAGTGCGGTCGCGTATGCGCACGAGTTCGGGAAAGAGAAGACTCTGGCCGCTTTCAACAATAAGACCGGCCCGTTCGTGCAGGGCGAACTCGTCATGATGGCGTTCGATTACAACGGCACGAACCTCGCCGCTCCGCCCTACTCACCCGAACTGACGGGTTATCACATCAACCTGATCAACTACTACGACCCCGACGGGGTATATACCATCCGCGGGATGCGGGCCCTCGCCAAGGAGGGCGGCGGGTTCTTCTACACCGTCGCGAAGGTGCGGGCGAACGATACCGTCGTCTACGTGCCGAAGATCGACTATGCCGAGCCGGTCGACGCCGACTGGTGGATCTTCTCCGGGATCGTCGTGCCGGAATACGCCCGTATCGGCGCCGGCGACCTCACGGGCATTCCGGTCCGGAACCACACCCGGGAGGAGGTCTACGACCTCGTGAATCGGGCGGTTGCATTCGCGCAGGAAAGCGGGAAGGAAGCGGCACTTGCCGAGATTAACAACCCACGTGGGCGGTTCGTGAACGGGGATCTCTTCGTCTGGGCGGAGTCCGCCGACGGAGTAGTCCTTGCCGATCCGTTCTGGAAGGAGGCTATCGGCGGGAACTACCTGAACGACACCGACCCGAACGGGGTGCTGATCACGAAGGTCGGTATCGAGGCGATGCAGAACGCCGCCGGGTTCTCGCGTGCGCTCTTCCCGAATACGGCGGCAAATGAGACCACGGAGGTGCCGAAACTGATCTACATGAAGGCCGCGGACGATTCCTGGTGGATCGGGAGCGGGATCTATGGCCTTGCGGTGGCGTGAGGCCGGCCATCACCGCCCCAGAAGCCCATCTTTATTTTCGACAATAAAAGTGCGCCACCAGGAAGATCGATCATCCGTTTATGCTCCGCCGCGCCTTGAACGGTCTATGAGGAAAGTGATCACCCCGGTTGCCATCTCCCTCAGCTCCGCCCCGCCCCGTCCACCGAGAGAACCGCCCCGGTGATGTAACTCGCCATGTCGCTTGCGAGGAAGAGGAAAGCGTTTGCGATATCCTCCGGCTGACCGATCCGCCCGAGGGGGATCGCGTCGATGATGGGCTTGAGCGCTTCCTCGGGGACGGCTGCCGTCATATCCGTCGCGATGACGCCGGGTGCGTTTGTATGGGCCTCAGGCGCCCGGCCACGATCGGAGCAGTTGTTCTCACCACCAGCATCCCCCGGGGTTTATCTCCGGCTACCCCATATGCGTTACTTCATAGTGGGGTATAACGTATGACCGGCAGGCAAATGCCGGGGAGGGCGTCGGGGTAATCGCCGGGAACCCGGGCGATCTCCTCGCCGGGTTTGCCCGGAAGGCGAATCATAGGGGAGGGATCATTCCGCGGCGACATCAGGTGCCCGACGGGCCATCGGGAGTGGATATCGGTTGTTCCGGCCTGCCGATGCCTGCCAGATACTTATGGTAATCGAAGTACATGGGAATTGTGTTTCTGGCTTTCGCCTGCGCCTTTTTGAAACCAAACTGGCCATAGAATGACTCTCTTCCAGGTTTTGAGTCCACGGTAATTATCCTGCAGCCGGTGTATCTTGACAGCTTTACTACAATGCTGATTGCTTTTGCAACCATATGTGTGCCAATCCCTCTACCGGTGTACTCGTCATGAGTTGCAAGTTTTGCGATTTTTATCGCCGGATATCTTCTGGCCTCAAATCTCCCATCGCCATCTTCGCTCGTTATTGCATCCGCAAATATACTATCGTTCACCAGGGCAAAGTACCCGACCAGAGCACCCTGATGATAGGCAAGCCTTGTCGATGCCAACCGCTCTTGCAAGTAATACAGTGCATCATCATGGAGAAATTCGTTTAGGTCGCTGTCAGAGCACCGGAAAGAATGAAGATCTGATCCCTCCGAAAGGAAATCGAAGCGCAGCTCGTTCAGAGGGATTTTCATGCTATATCGTTAACGTTGCTCCGTCTCAGCAAGATGAATCGCTACCCGCATCATCTCATACCCACGTTGCGGTAGCTCTTCATGCCCCTCCATATACCGGTGAAAACGCAACGCATCTTCTCCAGTCAGTTCCAGTCCAATCTCCAGTGGCTTCGCCATGGTTTCAGCGCCTCTTTATGGGGATATTCTGATAGAGACAACGGGTTCTCCCTCTGCCTGGAAATTATCGTATCTCACCCGCTGCCGATATGGCTACTTTTGGTTTTCGAGGGTATATATGTTTTGAGTTTTCTGTTGGTATAAAAACGGATGTTTTTTTTATGCCTGCACCGCTGGGCCAACTACCCCCTTCTCTTGGCGGGGGCCCGGTGCCGTAGGTGACACTACGCTCTGTCCAGGCTTATGACTCCAACTCTCTCCCTCAGCTCCGCCCCGCCCCGTCCACCGAGAGAACCGCCCCGGTAATGTAACTCGCCATGTCGCTTGCGAGGAAGAGGAAGGCGTTTGCGA
>Ga0209722_1003252_pt1 | contig 11554 bp, 12 predicted proteins | sample BioC12SIPDNA_2_FD_185745 | JGI IMG/M metagenome (GOLD analysis project Ga0209722, IMG submission 185745) | Anaerobic biogas reactor microbial communites from Washington, USA - Biogas_R1_A C12 SIP DNA (SPAdes) (version 2) | ecosystem: Engineered > Bioreactor > Anaerobic > Unclassified | place... | reverse complement strand
CCGAAGATGGTGCCGTGGTTCTGGTTCGGCGACGAGTCGAGCACCTGCCCCCCGGTGTTCTTCATGTGCCAGACGCCGGCATACCCGTTGCTCCAGACCTGTTGCGCCGCCGCCGAGCCGGTGTCGCCGACAAATTCTGTCATCGGTGCGTGTGCAGGGTCGAAGTAGAGGTACATCGTGGTCGCAGTACTCGGTTCGATCCGGGGGACACGAACCCACAGGTATGCCGTTTTGTTCGCCGTGTCCCATTCGGCGATCTCCGTGTAGAGCGGTGTCCCGTCACTCGTTGTGAGGCAGATCCGGGTCCGGTTGGCGTCACTCCCGAGCGCGGTGAAGATTTTTGAGATGTCGGTGTGCTGCGACCCGGAGGAGGTCGAGAGTTTCACCATGACCGGGAAATCTTCCAATACGCCGGTCACTTTGCCTGCAGGGATAATGAGCTGGATGGGGTCGTAGGACCAATCCTCCGGCTGCTCGACAGCGGTTGCTGGGGGGATGAGGAGCGCGACGACGAGACAAATACCAAAGATTTGGGCAATCCGATTCAGATTCAGATTCATTTTACGTCCCCCAAAACCCGTCCGGTGACGAGCTGGAATAGGAAATAACTGTAGATCATCCAGAGGCATCCGGTGAGCGGGTAGATGATGATCCCGGGGATGCCGATCATCGACATCATCTGCGGGGCGAGGGTGAACGGCCCGAGGATGAGGTCGAGGAAGGTGTTGAGCATCATCACGATCGTGCCGGGGTCGAGAAACGAAATCTCGGTGGTCGTGGAAGTGTCGATGGTGGAGTTGATCAGCTCGGTGCCGAGGGTGTAGTCGAGTTCGGTCTTGAACGGGTTGATGGCCTTCAGGATGGTGAACATGGCGTTCACCGCGAAGATCCAGACTGCGATGGTGAGTCCTCGTGCCATAGTTTTCTCACTCTCCTGATGTTCTCCCGAGCAGTCCGAGGAATGCCCAGACGATGCAGAGCGCGATGACGGTCGGCGGGAGCGGGAGCCAGCCCCAGAGCACCAGGGCGCCGGCGAACATGCTGACGACGACGGCTCCCTGTGGGCCGGAGAGGTAGCTGAAGAGGCCGGCGACGAAGAGGATCAGGAAGAAAGCGATCCCCATCCGTGCGTAGGTGTCGAGGTCAGCAGGGAGCGAGGCGACGCCGTCCGCGCCGACCCACTGGCTCCAGGTGTTGGTGTAGGACGGGGAGCCGGAGGCGGTGAGCTGGACGCGATATGAGGAGTTGGTCCAGCCGGCCGGGATCTGGTAGTAGTCGTCCACGGGGAGGGTGGTGTACTCCCGCACGAAGACCACGGTGTTGTCTGAAGATCGGGTGATCGTGTAGACGACGCGATGAGTCTTCTCCCGGGTGTCGTCATAGTGGAGATAGATCCGCTGGGTAGCGGGGTCGTAGCCGCTCGAGTACTGCGCTCCGGTCCGGAGAGGGTCGGGGCCTTTGATGCGGAGGACGTAGTCGGTCTGCGAGGATGCCGGGAGGATGACGCGCTGGAGTTCGCCGTCTCCGACAGTGACGCGGACGTATTCGCCCCAGCGGACCTGGACAGAGGCAACGCCGTAATCGTCGGTCTGGGTGGTGGTTGGTTCGCCCCAGGCCTGGTCGGTGCCGCCGTGCTCGATGGTGAGCTGTGCCCCGACGTAGGGGAGGGCGTCCTTGTAGACCGTGAGCCGGATGGCGCCGGGGAACTCGTCTTCTTCCACGGCGGGCTGGAACGCAACGAGCCGGCCGTTGGACCGGCCAACGAGGACGATCTCTCCGCGCCAGGACATGGCGAGCGCGGTGACGGGAGATGCGCTGTCCGAGGCGTGGAGGAGGTACCAGGAAGAGGAGACGTCTTTGCTGAAGACATAGTATTTGCCGTCGTCGCTGCCGCCGGCGGCGTAGAGGCCGTTTGCCCGCGCAACGTCCACGTGGCGGACGGGGCCACCGGCGGTGTAGGTGCCGACCTGGGCGCCGTCGGTGCGGAAGATGTCGATGAGGTTGTTGCGGCCCTCGACGATGAACGCGCCTTCGTGGGCGAGGGTGAGGACGTAGGGGGTGCCGGCCCGGGGTCCCAGGGTTACGGTGTCGCCGAACGCTGACTCGGTGATCTGCTGGAGGTAGAGGTTGGATGTCGTGGAGACGGCAAACCGGTTGCCGATCTCTGTCCCGGAGATGTGAGTGATGGTGCCTGAATAGGTTTTTGTGGCCGAGATGGGGATGGTAGGGATCGCAACCACTGCCTCGGAGAACGCCGTGGCCGCAGGTGGGGTGGCGCTGTAGGTGCGGACGAGGATCCAGTCGAGGTAATTCGCAGCGGTTCCACCATTGTTGAAGGTGATGGGATAATCTCCTGTCAGGGCCACCCGGGACTTGAGGTCCCCGGCGGTGTTGTAGAGATTTGTGAAGGAGGGGGAGCGGACGATCCGGGAGATCGCGTACGCGTCGCGGGTCCCGCCGGTTGTAAACGCTCCGTCGTTCCCGCTCGCCCAAACATAGGATAAATCCCCGGAGTAGTAGATGCTGACCCCGGAATCATAACTCAGATATGGCGCAAATCCGATGAACTGGGCGACTTCGTCGGTGGAACCTGAGGGGACGTTGTGCCTGATCTCCGCGATGACCCCTGTTCCGAAGGACTGCTTTGAGGAAATACCGGAGGTGTCAAGGCCAGGCCCGGTCACGGTGCAGACCCCGCCAGCGACGGAGAAGTTACCTTTGGCGTCCCATTTCGCGGAATCAAGAGATACTCCATCAAAGTGATCGAAGAAAAGGTATACTGCGTCCCCATCACTCGTCGTCGTTGCCGTCGGGTTCCCATACCAGACGAACAGCGACCCGTCCGCATCCGCTCCCGTCAACCGGACACAGAACCGGGATTCGCTGCTCGTGTAATCCGGCCAGAGATAATATGCGAGCTCCGCCCCGTTGGCATCGGTGAACCGGATATCTCCGTAATCATCCCGGCACTGTGAACCAACATAGAGGTGCCAGGTCTCCAGCCCGTTAGCAGTCTCATTGTACGCGGTGCCCGTGGTGCGATGGATCACGATGTCCTGCTGGTAGACTTCGATGTCGCTGGCAGAGTAGTCAATCTGTTGGTAAACAGTCCATCCATCAGGACGGGGCGGTAACTCGCTCAAGGGCGGTAACTCGCTCAAGGGCGGTAACTCGCTCAGTGAGAGTAGATCCGCCTTGGTCGGGGCAGCCCCCTCTGCGCCCACTGCCCAGGTTCCGTCCCCGGCGACCGTGAACGTCTCCGGGAGGAGGTCGGCGGTCACGAACCAGGCGCCACGTTCGGGGGTGATGACGGCGAGGTAATCCTTTGTGGTGTCGGTCGATTCGTGGGCGAGAATGTACCAGACGCCGCCGTCGGGTTTTGCGGCGACGCCGAACTGATAGCTGCGGTCAGTGAGGGAGAACCAGACGTCCCGGGTCTCGGTGTCTATGAGGTAGACGGAGGAGGTTATCCCTGCCTCATAGTGCTGGATCGCCAGCTGTTTCCCGTCTCGGGAGAGGATGAGGTTCGGGATATGGGTCATTTCGTGCCGGATGATGTCTCCGATCTGGTCCCCGTTCGTGTCGAAGCAGCGCACGATACCTTCCCCGGTGGCGACGTAGATCCGCCCGCCCATTTCGTCGGTGGCGACGGCGGTGATCTCCGATCCGAGCTCTTTCTCCCAGACCTCGACGGCACCGGCTGCCGGGGCGAGGAGGACGAGAGCGAGCAGGAGCAGGGCGAGGCGCTTCATGCAGTCCTCCTCTGGGCCTGCACGAGGTACCAGAACGTCAGGGAGAGGAAAAATGCTGCCGGGAGCCACTCATGGATGCTGTAGAGGTAGCCGAGCGCGGTTGAGTCGCCACCGAGATTGACGGCCATCACCCAGAACCCGGCATACAGGTCCCAGGTGAGAGTGTAGAGGAAGAGGATGGCGAACAGGCTGACAAAATACACAACGGTTGCGTAGGAGACCATTAGCGATCCCTCCAGGTGGGTTGCCGCCGGAACGCCGGGGAGACGAACGCATGGATGAGGGCGGCGAAGATGATCAACAACGGTGCCCAGTACAGAACCCGGTCGAGCAGGGAGAGCAGCGAGGCGTCTACCTCGAACGTGACGCAGGTGTCCCGAATGGCGAACCAGGCAGGGAGGATGGCGACGTAGTAGACGGGGAGGAAGATGCTGGCGCCGATGAAGCCGGCCCAGGCGCGGAGACCCATGCGTCACCGCCTCCGCCGGCTCTTTTTCTTCTTCTGGTCGAAGACGAGGTCGGGAACCCCGACGGCGTCGAGGGGCTGGACGGCAGGGATGTCCCAGGGCACCCGGTGCGGGGTTTTGCGGACGGTCGCGGTCTGGACGGTTCTGGCCCGGCGGGGGGTCCGGGGCGGGCTCCCGATGGTGACTCGCTGGAGGTTGCGGATGATCTTCGCGGGCCGGATCTTGGGGTCCCGGAGGTCGGTGTAGGTCTCTTCGAGCCGGGCGTGCGGGGTGGGGAGGTCGGCGGCGTGGAGGTAGAACTCGTCGCCGAATGAAGCCCGTCGCTGGTCCTCGTCGGACCACACGGGCGGGATCCGTGGGGGCCGGGGACGGAGGGAGGGAGCGCGGCGCACTCTCGGCGGCCGGATACGAGGTGATGGGGTTCGCGTTATGCGCGGGATCTGGACGCCGGTCTGAACCTGATCCAGTCTGAGATCGACCCTCTGAGCGGCCATAATCGCCAGATCGTCATCTAGTTTGCTGACCTCGGCGACGTCGGACCGTAATGCCTGCACTTCATCCATCTGCTGCCGGAGCGCTTCGTCGGAGGCAAGCTGCGAGAGGATGCTGGTGCTGACGATCGGGACCTGCCGGGTGTCGCTGCCCAGCGTGATAGCCGGCACCACACCGAGACCCAGCACGGAGGTTCGGGCGATACTGAAGTCCGGCCGGATGCCGCTTTCGGCCGGACGGACCCTGAGCGGTCGCCCGGACGGTGTGGTATGCGGCCGTGAAGGCGTGCGGAGCGGGCGCGGGAGCCGGATAGGGATACCGGCATAATATCTCTGCACCGGGAGGCCAGGGGCAGTATCGGCGGACTGTCGAGCGCCGCCCAAGATGTCTCGCGGAACGTCCACAAGGTCTTCCGTGCTGAGGAGTTCGGGCGGGATCGGTTTCTGTGAGGGTGTGCCGTACTTGAGGGTTGCTTCATACTGCCCCAGATACTCTCTGCCGATGTATCTCCCGGGCATGATCTCGACGATCCGCCCGGACTTTGAGGGGTGTCGGGAGGAGAGGGTTTTCAGGGACGCTATCGGATCCTCGCCGCGACGCTGGGCACGGAGTTGCGGTAATCCCTCCTCGATCATCGCTTCCGAAGGACGCCAGCCGCCGGCAAGCCCTCGTTCTGTGAAGACGGGTTCCCGAATCACCACCTCTGCCCGGAGAGATCGGGGGATCCCTACCAGGTCTTCCGGGCGGAGGAGTTCGGGCGGGATCGGTTTCTGTGAGGGTGTGCCGTACCGGAGGGTCGCCTCGTACTGACCCAGGTATTCCCGGCCGATGTAGACATCCGGCATTACCTCGACGAGCTGCCCGGACTTCGAGGGGTAGCGGGAGGAGATGGTCTTCATGGATGCTATCGGGTCCTCGCCGCGCCGCATGGCACGGACCTGAGGAAGCCCCTCCTCGATCATCGCCTCGGAGGGACGCCAGCCTGCCTCCATGCGGACGCCGCCGGGCAGTGCGTCGTCGGGAGCCCAGATGCGCATCTCGCGGGCGGAGGGGAGCACGGATCTCATTCGCGGCACTACTGCAGCCCCGGCGGCCACCGGAAGGGCTTCTGTGGTCATGATGCCGCCGAAGGTCTCGCCGGCACTGAAGAGGTCTGGGGAGAGGGCAGTTCGCGCACCGATCGACCCCACCCATGCAGCCTCTGCGAGTTTGAGGGCGGGGGGCACGATCTTGCCGGCCTTCGGGAGCATCGTTGCACCCTTTACGACCGCACCGCCGACGAGACCGATCCCGAACGATGCGAGGCCCGTGAGCGGCCGGTCTCTGATGCCGCTATACGCGCCGGAGAGGACGCCGGCCCGGAACTCTGCGATGACGGGTATCTGACTGATGATGGGGTCCTGCAGCCAGGTCAGACCGTATGCCTGCTCGCGGGTCATTTTTGGTAGGTTCAGCGTCTTTGCCAGCCCGGTCTCCCATTCGCTGAACTGGTAGGGGACGCCGAATAGCTCTTTTTTCTGGAGGTCTTCCGCCTCCTTGGCCCGAGCGGTGGCGGCTTCGGCGGATATTCTGAGTTCGTCGAACTGGATCTGGGATCGTGGATCACTGATCAGGAATTCGTCTCCGACGAGCAGCCCGGCATCTTCTACAGCCTTCCGCCGCTCTCCGTACCGTTTATACGCCTCTTCGGCATCCACCTCGGCCTGGGCGATCTCTTTGCGGTCGTCCCAGATGTCCGAGACGAGTCGTCCAACAGGGGAGAGAAGGAACGGGTGGGTCTGGAGGGTTCGCTCCAGCTCAGAACGGTCATCCGTATTCGGGACCGGCGACGGCGCCACGATGCCGGCCTCAACGTTCCATCCGGTCCCATCTGCGTTTTTTGTGAGACGGGCAACGCTCTGATTCAGACCCTTCGGCGGGGAGGGATAATCGCTGGTCTTCAGCGACATCCCCGACCCGAGTATCCGCAGTCCAGTATCAGGGTCAACGATACCTGTACCGGCGCCGGAGCTCCGGGCGGTCTGTTGGATCGAGGCGGAGGTCTCCCGCTGTTCGGCGGCAAATTTGGAGAGGTCCCGGAGGTAATCGCCATGGCGGGGATCCATCTCCACGCCGAAGTTCTCCTGCAGGGACTGTTGTGCCGCTCGCGCTTTTGCTTCCTGCTCTGCGATCAGTTCCCCGGGGTCACGGCCGTACTGAATGGCTGCACCGCTATACCCTTCCCGGGCGACGGTCTGCGCTATTATCTGTGCTTCGGTGAGTGCAAGACCTAACTCATTCGCTCTCTTGATCGCCTTCTCCTCCCGGATCGCCTGCTGGAGGGCTTCATACGAGGAATACCCATACTTGGCGGCCTCTGCGTCCCGCGCCTGCCGCTCCTGCACGGCCTTGGCATGCTCCTGCGAGACCTTGTTGATGTATTCGACCTGTGCGGCGTACTGGATCTCGGCCTGGAGCTGGTAGGGGAGGACGGCCGCCTTGATCTCTTCTGCCCGGAGCCAGTCGTCCCGCTTCCGCTGCTCTTCGCGGATCACGAGGTCCTCCAGCACCTCACGCCTCTTCGGTGCGGCGTCTTTGGACCGCATGGTGATGATATAGGCGTCAGATACGGGAGTTGCCGGGGCGGCGGTGGGCCGGATCTTGCTTTTCCGGTCCCGGCTCAGATACCGGCTTCCACCGAACCGCTCTTCGGTCTCTGCGAGGCTCTTCCGCATCGCCTGTTCGCGCCGGTGAGAACTCGCCGAAATCGGGGTGGTGGCGACAGGAGCGCCGGGGGCGGTGATGGTCGGCGCGGTCGGGGCCGTGGTGTCGGGAGCGATAGATTGCCGGGAGGTGACTCCCGGGCGGGTGATCTCAGGCATGGGACCGCGCCTCGCTCATCTCAGAACACCCCGAGCGTTTTCATGAGCCCGATGCCGAGGCACCCCATTAAGAGGATGAACCCCATCGCCATGATCTGGGGGTTCTCGTAGAATTTCTCCTGTCGGGCTCTGCGGTCGATGTTGAGCTTGGTGTCGCTGTAGGCTTTGGTGATGGCCGGTTTGCCCTTGCTGAAGATTTCTACCTGGGAGGGGTCAAACTGCCGGATGAGGGGGATGCTGATGGTGCCGTTGTCGAAACAGACCGTCTTGCCCTTGAGGGTGAACTGGTCGCCCTTGAACGCGCCGGCCCGGATCGCCCGCATCAGGTCATCGATGTTCCGGTATCCCATGTTCCGGAGCTCCTGAACGGCGACCACCAGGTCCGGAGAGGTGGCGGCAACGGCGCCGTCGTAGAAGAGCTCGGTGTCACAGGCCCCGAGTTTATAGCCGCCGGTGTCGCTCTTGAAGAACGCGAGCGGGTTCTGGGGGTCGGGGTCCTCATACATCTCGGCGATATACTTGCCGGGGACGAGCCGGAGCCGGCCGTTCCGCTGGAAGATCCCCATCAGCGGTGTCTTCGCCTTCCCCCGGCACTTGAGGTAGGGGAGGGCGACGGGTTTCAGGATCAGATAGCCCGCGACGAGCGCGACGATCAGGATGACCACTGCGCCCATGAGGCCAAATGATATATATACCCAGGTTATCGGGTTGTCAAGCATGGATGGTTACCTCCGTTTTCCAAATGCCCGGCCTAACGCGCCGAGGATGCCGCCGCCGCTGCCGGGCTGTTCTCCCTTAATCTCGGTCTTCTGGTGGATGCTCTGAATAGTCCACCATTCGCGCTCGTTTGGCTTGCCGTCGAACGTGACGCTCCGGCGCAACTGCCAGCGGGCGAAGAACTCGATCTGGTCCATGAGGTAGACGGAATCTTCCTCGGAGATGGTATTCGAGATGTAGAGCGACCGGATCAGGTTTTCTACTTCCATCATGGCGATGGCGAAGTCTTCCAGGCTGGTGATCTTGCCGATGGCGAGTGTCGGGCCGATCAGGAGCGCGACCCGCTCTTTGTCTTTGACGTTGAGCGTGCATTTCTCAAGGAGGACCTCGACGAGCTTCTCCTGGTACTCGGGGGTGCGTTCCGGCAGGGCCGGAAGAGAGGGCGGGGCCGGTTCGTCGTCGAAGAGGTCGGCGGGCAGGTCGTACGCCTGTCCGGTGGCCAGGTCATAGAGGCGTTTGGCCGGTTCCCCGTTGCAGGGGGTGTCGAGGACCTCGTCTTCCACGGTGTAGGTGGTTCCGTATTCGTCTATCAGGCGTCTCATTCGAGGACCTCGGGGCGGGGATAGGGTTCAGTGGGGCGTTTGAGGAAGTTGGCAATGGCGAGAATGACGTTGCCGAACGCGATGAAGAAGACCGACGCGAGCAGCCAGGGCATCCACGAGGAGGCGTAGATGGTCGTGACGGGCTGGATGAGGATGATGTTGCCCGGTAGGGTGGCGGTCGCGATCTCGGTGAAACTGAGGAAGGCACCCTGGATCCACGCGGGGGTGATGAACGCCAGCGCCAGGAGCCCGGTGATGAGTTCGCCGCGCTCGGGGAGGAGGATGGATATTGTCAGGAACGCGAGCCCGATGAGCAGGAGGAAACCCCAGACGGTGCCGGGGATCGCAACTTCCTGCACAGAATAGATATGCTGCAGCGCAATGGTCGTGTTTTCTGCCGCCTGTTCGGGCAGGGTGGTCGACTCTGGAAAGGGCGAGAGGGCCGAGACGGCTACAGGTATTGCTGCGAGAGTAAGTATGCCGAAAAGAGAGGGCCTCATGAGGCGAGGTCCTCCTTGAACAGGGCGATCGTCGTGCGGTACCAGCCCCGGATCGCGCCAAAGATGGGGCTCACGACCGGGATACGGCCGTGGATGGCCCCTTCGGACCATCCCAGGTCGATACCGCGGCGCATCGCGCGGGTTTTCCGCTTCCATTCGGAGCGTACTGGTGAAGTCAGGGTGTCCACCTCAGTCCGAGGAGAAGACGAATGCTCCGATGATGATGCTGATGATCGCGGCCGCACCGAGAACGAGCGGCGCAATGCCGAGCAGGTTAAACGCCGTACCAGCGTTGTCGCCGACCGTACCCATAGTTTCTGCCCATGGGGCCTCCTGGGGATCGGTTGTGTTGAACGCCGGTAGCGCCACAAGGGTCCGCCCGGTCGTCATCGCGAGCAGCGCGATCGCCATGATGGCGATACCTGCGGTGATTATACTCCCGAGAATGTTTGCCATGCCATATCACCTCTCATGAGAGGAGGGTGGGGCGAGAATGAAGATATAGGCGCGGAGAAATCTATAGAGGTATCGGAGGTATTCTATATAGATGCGGAGAAATATCTATCCATGATGCGGCAGTTCCATCTTGGCCAGCACAAGGTGCAGCAGCTCAAGGGATCGAAAACCCTTGTTCTCCCGGCACCCTGGTGTAAAAACAGTGGCATCCAGGCCGGGGATACCATCTCAATGATCCTTACTGACGAGGGCGACCTGGTGCTGAAGGCGCCGGGAAAGTCAACTACCCCCCCCTAAAGGGGGGGCTTCCTGCCTGTTTGATCGTGAATTTCCTCTTTTCTATACCTCATCCATCACTTCGTATTCGAGGCGGGCGTGGCAGTTGGGACATCGGCTGGGGGCAAACGTACGTGGAACCCATGTGTGGCCGCACAGGGGGCAGGTGAGTGTGACGGGCTCGTCCTCGTCGTCGTAATCGCTCGCGAGTTCTTCCCATGCGGACTTGTTCCCGCTGCCGGTGAGGAACAACGCCCTGACCCGCGGCCGTTCCGTCAGTTTCCCGAGGTTTGTGGTGCCGTAACCGTCCCGCTCCAGGATGACGTCTCCGATGGGGAGCATGATCAGGGTGGTCCGGGGGATCATGGAGCCGTTCTTGGGCCGGGCACCGCGCATGTATCCGTAATATTGAGTCTTCGATCGGAGACGGTAGTCGAGGTCGGTGGTGTCGTGCATCGAGAAGATGAACGAGATGTTGGCCTTCCGGAAGTCTTTTGCGGCGTCACAGAAGAGCCCCTGCAGGTGCCAGCGGATGCCGGACGGGTTGGCCGGGAACACTTCGTCCGCTTCGTCGATGAATACCGAGAGGAAGCCGGCTTTTTTGAACTGGAGTAGGTAGAACAGGAATTCAACCCACCAGAGTGCCGGATCGAACTCCAGATCGTCGAGGGCGCGGGGTTTGCTGCAGGACCGGGCGAGCAGGAGGTCGTGCATCGCCCGCGACATCTGGTATTTCGTCGGCTCGTAGACGACATTGATCTCTCCGAGCACGAGGTTGGTGTGGAGGTCCACGACGGTCCGGTAGGGCCGGAGGGCGTCGGGAGGGAACTGGATCGGGTCCCCGATCTCGTTGATGAACTGCGGGGTGTCGTCGGTGAAGAAATGGACATACACTTTCCGCCGGAACTCGGGGCCTTCCCACTCGAAGTTTGGCTCATACATCCAGGTCCAGTAATCCAGGCTGCGCCCGCGCCAGATGACGGTTTCCCGCTGCAGAACCTGCTTGGCGGGGTGCAGGAACACCATCTGGTGGGCCAGCCGGGTAAGGAAATGCGATTTCCCGGAGCCTTTCGAGCCGAGGAGCGCGACCATCTTACCGCCGGGGTTGATGTCGTGGATCCGGATCTCGTTGAGGAGCCGCTCGGCGATCTCGCGATTGATTCTAGATACCATAGGGATCGTCCTCCATTGAGGGGGTGCCTTCAGAGACCGGGGCTATGGGCATCTTCCCGTCGTACATGCTAGCCCCGGTCTGGGTGAGTCCTTCCCGCTCAGCGATGATCTTGAGGGCGGTTTCGAGGGAGTAGAGGATGGTTGCCGCCCGCCCGTGGTCGGTGGGACTGTCCAGGAGGATCCGGGCGTTGGCGATATGTTGGGTGATCTCCTGGAAGATGTGAGTGTATTCACTGTATCTGTTCCGCTTGACGAGAT
>Ga0209722_1003251_pt1 | contig 11555 bp, 6 predicted proteins | sample BioC12SIPDNA_2_FD_185745 | JGI IMG/M metagenome (GOLD analysis project Ga0209722, IMG submission 185745) | Anaerobic biogas reactor microbial communites from Washington, USA - Biogas_R1_A C12 SIP DNA (SPAdes) (version 2) | ecosystem: Engineered > Bioreactor > Anaerobic > Unclassified | place... | reverse complement strand
GGTCAGGAGCGTCCCCGCTGCATACGTGGCAAACCAGGCATACCCCATGCCGATGAGACCGAACTGGTGCATCAGGGTGTAGCCGAGCCCGAGCAGGGCGACGCTGACAAAGCCGCTTATGATGATGAGGCTCCGGATGTCGTTCCTGACCTTTGCAATGGATATGAAGGTCTGGCAGATGGAGACGAATACCGCTGACAGCGCAAGCACCCTGAGCAGGGTTATCCCTTCGACATAATCCTTGCCGATCAGGCTGAGGATCTGCTCCCCGAAGAGCGCGAGCCCGATGATCGCGGGTATGAGCAGGGCGAACATGCTCGCGAGCGTCCTGAGCACGCTCTTCTTCATCTCCCCGCCGTGACTGCCCTCGACGAAGAGAGAGGTCGTGAACGCATACGGGATCATGAAGAGTATTGAGACGATCGCGTAGGTGATGTAGTAGTTGGCGGTACTCTCCGCCCCCAGCACGTTGAGCACCATGATCGGGATGACCATGTTCGGGGCGGACATCAGTATCCCGGCGATGTAGGCACCGGCAGAGAACTGCCAGGCCTCCCGTATGAAGACCCGGTCCACGCCTGCTGCCGGCCGTATGGAGCACCGAGAAAGAAGAGCGAGCGCGAGGATGAGCCCGAGGACGAACGAGAGACCAAACGAACTGAAGATACCCATCGCTCCAAGGAATACCAGGGGAAAGAGGAAGAGGATCCTCAACCCGTAGAGCAGGTTCAGGACGAAGTAGTACTCGGACTTCCGTATGGCGTTGAGCGCACCCTCAAGGACCCAGGTGATAGAGTAGGCGCCGAGGAAGGCGAGGTAGAGCGGGGCGACCGTCCTGACAATCACAAGCTCGGGGGCGATGACATCCACCGCGGCGACAAAGATCACGCCTGCACCGAGCGCCACCGCCGTCGGCACGATGATGGCGGTCCCGAGCACCTTGCTCTTGTCGCGCTGCGGGAAGAACCGGATCACCGACTGATCCAAGCCAAGCCGGGATATGAGAATAAGGAGCCCCATGGACGACATCAGGGCAGTTGCGATACCCACATCGGCCTGCGAGTAGAGCCTGGCTGCAATCATCCAGAAGAAGAATCCGAAGCCCGCCGCGACGAAGGATGACGCCATGATGAAGAACGAGTTCCTGATAAGCGGCTCTTGTAAGTGCTGCCTGACCTCGCTGAAGTTTTTGGGTAGTGCTACTGCCATCGGCCGCCATTATCGGATGGCCTCTATATAGATGTATCCACGGCTCCAGGCTGCCGGCAGCCACTCTTCCGGCCCGTGCTGCCCGGCACAACGGTAGTGGGCCGTTAGATCTAACATTTCAGGTGCAACGCCGCCTCTCGCGCCCTCGCGCGAAGCCTTGACGCCCACGTGATAACTATGCTCTCCTTCGCGCCCTTTTGCAAGAGACCCCGGGTAGAAGGGCCTGCGAATAAGGGGGCTTCGTCCAGTAGCAACCGGGCAAAATAAGACAGGAGAGAGGGGGATACCCCCGCTCCCGGTACAGACGTTACAGAGAGGCTGTCCTGCCGAAGAAGAAGTCGGCAAGCAGGGCAACTTCCTTCCATCCCACGGTGCCGTCTCCATCGAGATCAGCAGCCGTGGTGGGTTTGAGTTTTCCCTGTGCCATCTCGGCGGCGATCGTCACGTCGGCCCAGTCAACGCTGCCATCTCCGTTGAGGTCTCCCTTGACGGGAGCCGGCCGGGTTCCGACGACGATCTCCTTCCTCAGAACGTTGTTGTTCTCATCGCTCTCCGCAATCCGGTTGACATCATCCACATGGGCCTTCACGGTGTGGGTGCCGCTGGCAGCCTTCCAGGTCGCACCGGCAGAACCGCCGCTCGCGGTCAGGGTGACCGATGCACCCGGGGCAATCGATGCTGTGTGGGTATCGGACCAGACACCGGGACCAGCAGCGCCGTCATCGAACGTGAAGAGGACGCCGTGTTTCACACCCGCAGGCGTGGGGGCGGACCCCTGATTCTTGATCGTTGCCGAAAACGTCACCGCACTCCCGGGAGCCGGGCTAGCCGGGTCCCAGGAGATGTCCGTCACCACAAGGTCCGGCTTCCCGGAGGGGGCCGGGGTGGTGGGCGTAGGTGTCGGTGTTGCGGCCTCCGTGACCGTGATCTGCTCGGTGTGGACGTTGTTTGCCTCGTCGCTCTCGGCGATCCGGTTGACGTCGTCCACGTGAGCCTTCACGGTGTGGGTGCCCGCGACTGCCTTCCAGGCCGCACCGGCAGAACCGCCGTTCGCGGTCACCGTAACCCAGGCACCTGGCGCGATCGAGCCGGTGTGGGTGTCTGACCAGACACCGGGGCCGGCAGCGCCGTCATCGAACGTGAAGAGGACGCCGTGTTTCACACCTGCAGGTGTGGGGGCGGACCCCTGATTCTTGATCGTCGCCGAGAGCGTCACCGCACTCCCGGGAGCCGGGCTAGCCGGGTCCCAGGAGATGTCCGTCACCACAAGGTCCGGCTTCCCGGAGGGAGCCGGGGTGGTGGGCTCAGGTGTAGGACCGGGAACGGTCGGGGTCGGCGTCGATACCGGCGACCCGGTGGACGTCACCTTCACGTTCCGGAGGGTCGCCTGACCGGCCGGAACCGTGCCTGCGATGGTCACACCAGGGGAGCCGGCGGGGAGGGTCTTTGAGACGATCTCCATATCCTTGACCAGGACGTTGCGGGTGCCGTAGCCCTCGATCAGGAACGGCTTTGCGGCATCAGAGACGATCTGGCCGGAGAAGACGGTGTTCTCGTTCTCCTTCGCCCAGACCAGCGTCTCCACACGGTTGCCCGATGCGTAGATGCTCACCTCAGCATTGTCGAACTGGCCGTTCGTGCCGCCGAGGCTTGAACCCTTGCCGTTGATCCCGGCAGGGTTCTCCAGGTGGAAGTTCCGGATCTTCACGTTATTGGCAAGATCGACCTGAAGGCCGTAGCCGTGTGAGTCGATGCTCGTGCAGTTCTCCATCACCAGGGAGGGGTTGACCGAGCGGCACGGGACGCTGTAGTAGCCGGCCGGTGCCCGGTATGCAAAGTTAGTCCTCCCGATGGCGGTGCTCTTCTCGACGCAGTTGTAGAGTTTGCCGCCGTTGGTGGTGTAGAACCCGTTCATGGAGTTGCCCTCCGCGACACAGTTGATGAACGTCACGTCGGCGTTCGGAGCGTAGTAGCCACACCCGAAGTAGTGGGTCGACATGTCGTTCGGGTTGTAGGCCTTTGTCGGGTAGGGTTTCTGCCCGTTGTTCCGGCTCACACAGTTCTCGAGGACGCAATCCACCTTTTTGGGATCGAACTCGAAGTGGAACCCGGACTCCAGGTTGCCCTCAGCGAGGCAGTTCTTCACCCGGAGCCCCTCGATGTCGTTGAGCTCCGCGAAGTCAAACCCGGTGATCCAGGGGTTGAACACTCCGAACTTGCCGCAGTTGATCGCGGCACAGTTCTCGTAGCGAACGTCCTTGATCACCTTGTTCGTCGTCCCCCAGGCGTTGTGGAGGAACCCATACGTCCCGGTGTCCACAGCCTTACAGTTCGTAAACTCTATGTCCTGGAGGGTAGGAGCATATACTGTCGGATCGTGAATCAGGAGGAAGACTGCCTGAATGCTCGCATCCGCGGTTCCCGTGATGTTGTGGATCTTTGCGTGGCTCGCACGGACGGTCATCACACCGAGCCATTTGACGCCACTACTGTATCCACTGCCCTGGATTTTGAAGCCATCCAGGGTCACATACTCACGGTCGACGTTGATACGCCCATCGTGGGTGAATTTCAGGTATGTCTCCGATTCACCTTCCCCCTTGAGAGTCGAGCCTGCTTTGGGAGCAATGATCCCCGCACAGTTGTATGTGCCACTGGTAAGGAGGACAACACCGCCGGATGATGGCAGGGCATTCAGTGCTGCCTGAATCTCCACATGATCATTGACCCCGTCACAGACATAGGCAGCCGATGCTTTATCGGCCGCACTGCTGTCCTTTGCAGCCACGACAATCGTGGTGGGGGTCGTCTCGAGTGCTCCGACGATCGGGACAAGCCCGACGATCAGGAACACTGCGATTAGAAGCTTCGTTGTCCGTCTATCTCGCACTATCTCACCTCTCGGGAGATACTGCATTATCTGATGCCTGTGATTTAAAAGGTTTTTCAAATTAATCTAGAGCCGAATTTTCTTTTAAAAGCCAAAAGCCCAGCATATTTTGCAATATTTTACCTGATCCCACAATTTCCGAAATTTTTGATTTAACGGAAAAATATATATTTGACTTTAGACTTTAGCGCAGATGCCCCCTGAGAATACACGCCTCGACCGCATGCTCAGGGAGGGATCCCAGACGGGTTAACGGGTGCTGGATATGCCACACACACCCCAAAATTTATGAGAACGACTGGAATTCAAAAAGGTCCAGGCAACCCGAACCTGGACGGCAGCCACCCCCCCTGCCGCACCCCCCTGGGGGTGCAGGAGCGGAAACCCGATCTTCATAGTGCGCTGGCGAAGAAAAGTCAGGTACCCGGACCGGATTCGACCGGGTACCAGTAAAAAGCCTGGATGGTCGCATCGGGCGTCACCGCACTCCCGATACGACCGCCACGTTCTCAAACGTCACAGCTCCGGCAGGAACTGAACTCGTGAGGACCACACCGTTTGTATAGGGCGCAAGGCTTGCGGAGACGATCTCCATATTCTTGACCCGGACCTTCCTAGTGCGGTCGCCCTCGATCACGAACGGCTTCGCGGCGTTTGATATTATCTGGCCTGAGTACTCGACATTCTCATTGTTCCGCGCCCAGATCAGCGTCTCCGCCCGGTCGCCCGACGCGTAGATGTTCACCACGGAGTTCGCCAGGGGCCCCCCGTGCGCACCTCCCAGGTTTGTCGCCTTCCCGTCGATCCCGGCAGGGTTTTCCAGGTGGAAGTTCCTGATGCAGACATCGCTTGCAAAGTCGATCTGGAGGCCGTAGCCGTTCGAATCGATGCTTGAGCAGTTCTCGAGCACGAGCGACGGGGCTACCGACCGGGTCGGAGCGGCGTAGAACGATGCCGGCTGGATGATACGGTAATCAGCCTTCCCGGCGCCGACGTTCCGATCAACGCAGTTGTAGAGTTTACCGCCATTGGTGGCGTAGAACCCATGCCGGCTATTCCCCTCGGAGTAGCAGCTGATGAAGGTGATGTCCCCCCGCGGGGCGTAGTAGCCGCACCCGAAGTAGTGCGTGGACATATCGCCCTCTTTGTAGGCCTTTTCCGGGTAGGATTTCTGCCCGTTGCTCTTACTGATACAGTTCTTGAGGATGCAATCCCGCTTCTCGGGGTCCCACTCGAAGTGGAACCCGGACTCCAGGTTGCCCTCAGCGAGACAGTTCTTCACCCGGAGCCCCTCGATGTCGTTCTGCTCCGCAAAATCAAACCCGGTCACCCAGGGGTTGAACGCCCCGAACCTGCCGCAGTTGATCGCGGCACAGTTCTCGTAGCGGACGTCCTTGATCACCTTGTTCGTCGTCCCCCAGGCGTTGTGGAGGAACCCGTAGGTCCCGGTGTCCACGGCCTGGCAGTTGATGAACTCAACATCTTCGAGGACGGGGGCGTAGACGTCCGGGTCATGGATCAGGAGGAAGACCGCCTGGGTGGTCGCATCGGCAGTCCCCTCGACGGCCAGGACCTTTGCGTGGCTTGCATAGAGGGTAACCACGCCGAGCCAGCGGTCGGTCCCGGTCCCGGGGTAGCCGGTGCCCCTGACATGGAAATTGTAGAGCGTGACTGATTCCTGGGAGACATTGAGCCGCCCGTTCTTGCTGAACTCAAGAGACGTTGCATCGGGCCCCTCGCCCCGGAGCATGGTGTTCGCACGGGGGTAGATGCTCCCAGCACAATTGAATGTGCCGCTCGAGAGGGAAACCGTCCCCCCTGACGGCGGCAGGGAGTCAAATGCAGCCTGGATGTCACGCTGATCATCGGTGCCGTCGCACACGATGTCGGCCCGGGCCTTCGATGCAGCGCTGCTGTCGCTTGCCGCGACAACGACCGTCGGTCCGGGCACCTCCGGGGGCACCACCGGCGTTATGGGCAGCGGGGTGACCGGCGGGGGAGGAGGTGGCGGGGGAAGAGTTGGTCTGGGCGGATAGAAGTATACAACCAGCACAATTGCACTGATCACCGCAATCAGGACGGCGATGGCGATGAGGATGCGTCTGCCTCTGGCTCCCAGCTGTGGTTTCGCTGACATGGGCTACCGACCATTCTGTTATTCTTTCAGGTGGATACGATATCGTGTGTGCCGGCCCGGGGGTTCGCCACCCCGGATGCGGGATTTCGGGTGCCCGCGATTGCCCCCTGCCGGGCTCATACCCCTATGAGGCAGAGGTACCATTTAAGAGTTAGCAGGCCTCTCCCACCCGGGAGTAGCGCTCAGGGAACCGAAAGAAGGGGGCGACTCGGCAGGCAGCACCTCAAGGTCGGCCAGGACCGGATCTCCCGCTTCCACCCCCTCAATCTGGACCGGGAGAGCGGCACTGGAGTAGATCCGACCTGAATATGTGACATTCCTATTGTTCAGGGCATACAGAAGTGTCCCTGGCCGGTCTCCCGATGCGGTAAGGTCGATAGTCGAGTTGAAGACGCCAGCCCTGACCGTTGAGTTTACCGGGAGTTCCTCTCCGGAACACCCCAGTACCGCCCCTTTGCCTTCAATGCCGGCAGGATTGATCATGGTGAAGTTCCTGATGACGATGTTCTCCGCACCGCAGACAAAGAGGGCCCAGCCGTTTGAGTCGAGACTCCTGCAATGGTCCATCACGAGGGAGGGGTTCTTCGTGACAGGCATGGACTGGAGGATACAGTATGATACAGGTTTTGCAGAGGAGCCGGCGACCTGAGCGCGTCCCGTTTCGCTCTCGGCACAGTTATACAGGAGCATCCCGTCAGGATTGCTGATAAAGAACCCAAACACACTGTTCCCCTCGGCCCGGCAGTTTACCAGGGACACCTGCCCTCCCGGGAGGTAGAAGCCGGATCCGAAGAAGTCCGGGTCGCCCACCAGGTAGGTCTCAGGGCAGGGTTTCTGTCCGTTGTTCAGGCTTGAGCAGTTGGTGAAGACGCAGTCCCGCTTCTCGGGGTCCCACTCGAAGTGGAACCCGGACTCGAGGCTCCCCTCGGCGGAAGAGTTGCTCACCCGAAGCCGCTCGATGTCGTTCTGTTCCGCAAAGTCAAACCCGGTCACCCAGGGGTTGAAGGCCCCAAACCTGCCGCAGTTGATCGCGGCGCAGTTCTCGTAGCGGACGTTTCTGATGGTGGTATTCTCTGACCCCCAGGCGTTGTGGAGGAACCCGTAGGTCCCGGTGTCCACGGCCCGGCAGTTGACAAACTCAACGTCTTCGAGGACGGGGGCATAGACGTTCGGGTTGTGGAGCAGGAGGAAGACTGCCTGGATGCTCGCATCCGCGGTACCGGTGACGTTATGGACCCGGGCGTGGCTGGCGTAGATGGTGAGCACGCCGAGCCACTGGCCGAGGTCGAGAGTCGTGTTCGTGCTCATATTCGTGTAACCGGTTCCCCGGATGTGGAATCCGTCAAGGGTTACACGCTCCTCCGAGACGTTGAGTCGCCCGTTCCGGCTGAACTCAAGGAATGTTGCATCCGGGCCCTGGCCGAGGAGCATCGTGCCCGCCGCCGGGTTGACGTTTCCTGAACAGTTGAACGTGCCATCCGCGAGGATGACCGTGCCGCCGTCCGGCAGTGCAGCGAGCGCTGCCTGGATCTCCACCTGGTCGTCGATACCGTCGCAGGTGTAGTCTGCCTGTGCCGCAAATGCCGGGCTACTGTCGCCTGCCGCGACAACGAGCGGCACTGCAGCGACGCCCTGGACGAGGAGGAGGCTGAGGACTGCAACGACCAGGAGAGGGCGGGGCCAACACCTCCTGGTACCGGGTAGCCCGGGTGGGCTCGCCATCCCTGAAGATGGGCGTACTGTCATTACGGCTCCTCGAAGTACCTGGTGAAGGCTGTTTTTCGCACGCTCATATTCCGGTCACCTGTGCTTCTCCATCGGGCACAGACTTGACCATACCATCCGGGCATGGTCTTCTCCGGGAAGGCCGGAACGCCAGGGATCTTCGCGCTGCGACCGGGATCTCCAGCGCGATCGAAACGCGGACTAATATATCCAATTATTCATAAAAATTTTGGGGTGCGGGATTGCCATATCACCCTCCCGAGATCCTGGTTTCAAACCTCACGGCACTAAACGGCATCGGTTGCCTGCAAACCCAGGCGATCCGGCCACCCACATCCCGGCAGGTTTGACCAGAAAGCGTCACAGATCTCAGGGAGAATCCGCGGTTTTCCCCTATACCAACGATTCAGGGCCTGGATCGTTTCTGAAATCCCGAAGAAGGGACATGGAGCCAGACAGACTGAATAGCGGGGCGATGCGAGCCGCCGGTGGAATTGTATATATGAAATACAATATTTATTACCATATATGTTCAGAAAGAAGGAAGTCACCATCGGGATCACCATCAACCTCGAGAATTACGAAAACCTGCGCCTCGAGGTTGAGGGTGATGTGGAGACCCGTGAGGATGTGGACGACCTCATCACGTTCCTCGACGGGATGCTTGCCCGGCTCGGGCGCGGTGATCCGGCGACCGCCGAGCGGGTGGATGCATACCGGCGGCGCGTCCTGGCACTACGGCCCGCAGAGCCGCAGGCTCAAACCGTGACGCCTGAACCTGAGACAAAGGCTGCCGGGTCGACGAAACCGGTGCTCGCCGGGGCAGAACCGGCACAACAGGAAGAGGAGAAAGCCTGTCCTCCGCCCGACGTCATCGAGACGGCGATCCCGCCGGCACCGGAGCACCCAGAACCGCCCCGGATCCCAAAACCGGAGGTTGAGATCCCCAAACAGCCAGAACCCACCCCGGAGCAGGCACCGCCACGTCCCGAACCTGCCGGAGTGAAGTCGCCCGCAGCCCAGGCAGAGGATGTCTGCGAGATCTGCGGAGCAGAGGTTACGAAATCCCAGGCAAAGCTCTCAAGGCTCTTTATGAACAAAACGCTCTGCAAGAAGTGCATGGAACAACCGTAAGGTCTGTTAAACCGACGCGATTAGGGAATAGCAATCGGGAGGTTATATATACCACTAAAACCCGAGGATTGTATAATGAAGAAGAACCTGCTCATGTGGGATGAAACGCTTTTTCGGGACCCCGAAGTCTTCGAGATCGACTACATCCCCGAGCAGTTCAACCACCGTGATGCCCAGATCCGTGAGCTCGCCTTCCAGGTCCGGCCAGGCCTGCGGGGAGGAAGACCCCTCAACACCATCTGCCGCGGCCTTCCCGGGACCGGAAAGACGACGAGCGTCAAAAAGGTCTTCGCCGAGGTTGAGGAAGTCACAAAGAAACTGGTCCCCGTCTACGTCAACTGCCAGATCGATAACACCAGGTTCGCCATCTTCTCACAGATCTACCGGCGCGTCACCGGGCACCTGCCGCCGGCGTCAGGCACATCGTTCAAACAGGTCATCGACGCCATAGCCCGGACCGTGCTGCGGGAGGAGCAGGTGCTCCTGGTGGCGCTGGACGACGCAAACTACCTCCTCTATGAGAACGAGATCAACCGTGTTCTCTACCCCCTGCTTCGTTCTCATGAAGCTTATCCAGGTTTCCGGACGGGCGTGGTCGCCATCGTCAGCGATATGTCAGTCAGCCTGCAGAACGAGGTGGACGCGCGGGTGGCATCGGTCTTCCGGCCCACCGAGATCTACTTCCCTCCCTACTCAGAGGATGAGGTCCGTGGCATCCTCGAGGAGCGGATATTCCAGGGACTCTACCCGAATGTCCTCCGGCCCGGGATGCTGGATGTCGTGGTGGAACAGACGATGAAGAACGGTGATCTCCGCGTCGGCATCGACCTCATTAAGCGGGCGACCCTGAACGCCGAGAAAGAGGCCCGCCGTTCCGTCGAACGGGAGGATATCTGCAAGGCATACGAGATATCCCGGTACCTGCACCTTGCGTTCTCGCTCCGGACACTCAAAACCGAGGAGAAACAGTTACTGTGGCAGATCGCGGAGATGTCGGCCCACGCAGACCGGGAGATGAACGCAGGCGAGGTATACCGGTTCGCAAAAAAACAGGTGAGCGTCAGTTATACCAAGTACTACGAGATAATCAAGAAGTTTGACGCGATGCGGATCCTCAACCTCCACTACCGTCAGGGAAGGGGGAGAACCCGGCTGATCAGCCTTCGTTACGATCCTGAGCGTGTACTGGAGCACCTTCAGCAGGAACAAACGATTTGAAAATCCTTATCTGTTCCGCCGCCGCTTGTACTCTGATGAGGTTTTCCACATGCTCAGCGTGAACGAACTGGCACTGGATATTTTTGAGGAACTCTTCGAATATGCCGAGGAGTTTAATGCCGTCCCGCACGAGCTCGACAACGGCGCACGCATCGTTGACTGCGGCGTCAGCACGACTGGCGGGTACCGGGCAGGAAGACAGTTTACCGAGATCTGCATGGGCGGGCTCGGTGAGGTCGACATCACCATGGGCCGGATCAAGGACGTTCCGATCCCGTTCATCGAGGTCAGCACTGATTTCCCGGCCATCGCGTGCCTCGGCGCCCAGAAAGCGGGCTGGACGGTCAACGTCAACAAGTATTTTGCCATGGGTAGCGGCCCCGCACGGGCGCTCTCCCTGAAGCCCAAGCACACCTACGAGGTCATCGAATACGAAGACGAGTTCGATTATGCGGTCATTGCGCTTGAGAGCGACCACCTTCCGAACGCCGGCGTTATGGAGAAGATCGCTGACGCCTGCAACGTAGATGTCGCGAACACCTGCGCGGTCGTCGCCCCCACGGCATCGATCGTCGGTTCGGTTCAGGTCGCCGGCCGCTGTGTCGAGACCGCGGTCTACAAACTGAACGAACTCGGGTTTGACACAAAGAAGATCACCGCCGGTATCGGCCACGCGCCGATCGCCCCCGTCAAGAAGGACGGCACGAAGGCGATGGGCAGCACCAACGACGCCACGATCTACCACGGCAGCATCATGCTGACGATGAACGCCCCGGAGATCAAGGACTACCTTGACAGGATCCCGAGCAACACGTCCCGGGGATACGGAAAACCGTTCTACGATATCTTCAAGGAAGCCAACTTCGACTTCTACCAGATCGACACCTCGCTCTTCTCTCCGGCTGAGGTGGTCATCAACGAGCTCTCCGAGGGTGCTGTCTACCACGTGGGAGCCGTCAACCCCGAAGTGACGCTGAAGTCCTTCGGATTCATCTAACTACTTTTTCACACGTTGGCCCATTTTTCCGGCCAATCCCGGCAGGTCTTCTCACTCCTTCATCCGGGTTGCTGCTGTCCGGATCTCCTGTGCCCAAGCCCGTCCCGGACTGCCGGGAGGGAGAAAGCCTTCGGCGCAAAAGGCCGGAGAGGGGTCAGGCACTCATCAGGGTATCGCTCCGTGACCGCATACTCCCTGACCCAGTACTTCGCTAATTCTGACAGCCGACATCGAATGATGCGGCC